>Ga0075430_100005559_pt1 | contig 10647 bp, 12 predicted proteins | sample RhiMetdeltSRZDD4_FD_75294 | JGI IMG/M metagenome (GOLD analysis project Ga0075430, IMG submission 75294) | Populus rhizosphere microbial communities from Tennessee, USA - Rhizosphere MetaG P. deltoides SRZDD4 | ecosystem: Host-associated > Plants > Roots > Rhizosphere > Soil | place: USA... | reverse complement strand
TTACACCAGCGCCAGTCCAATCCGAGGCCACGTTGCGTATGAAGGAAGGTCGCACGGCATTCCTGATAAATTTGCTCCCCTAAGACCTTTCTAATGAGCGTCTTGATTGGCCAAGCCAACGCAGAAACGAGATGATCATACATAAACCGTACGGAATCTCCTACGTCTGCATGTAGCAGGTTTTGCGAATTGTTCCTTTTGAGAGAACCCACGAACCAGAGCCGTTTTCTCACTCAATTGGATCAAAGGGGGCCATCATCGAAGAAGAGAGGCCAATGGGCGTTTTCTGGCCCTCAGAATGCACGTCGGTGTGATGCCTGAAACTGGACGTGTGGTTCCTCAGCCCGGAGCGATGACTGTTGCATTACACCTGAGTACAGCCCGAGTGTAAACAATGGCTCCCTGGTCAATTCTATGTGGAAACCTTGCCGCTGCAACAATCACAATAGACCTCCGCAGCATAATACAAGGCTTACCAGTACACGAATTATGTAAGCATACTACTGATTTTGAGGTTCTAGGAAAAGCTGATATCGATTTGTAGTGGAGCCCGCATCAACCGCTCAACCCCGGCCATCGATTTTAGCTAGAACCCTACTTCAGGGTCAGCATTGGAGGGCAGGAGCATGGCACTCTTTAGCGTTTCTTAAACTGCAGAGTTATTGGTTCTTCAATCCTTTCGATGAACTGGTGCTCGGAGGTTGAACCACAGGCTGTTGATTATCGATGTCGGCCGGTGCTTCAGGTTCCCCAGGTAGCTTGACTGGGCGCTCCTCTGTGATTTGTCGAAAATCGCAAGCACCCAAGAATCCCACCATAATCAAGGCACAGGCCATATTGCGACGGGCTACAAAGAAGCGCATATGAACATTCCATCGTGAGGGATGAATGATCAGGTGGACTATATCCGGCAGGGAAAGCGTTGGCCGCTCCTCTCCCGTTTATCATCCGTTCGCTGCCCTGTCATGCTCCATCGATAGTCCGGACTTCTTTACCCCTGTTATACCCTTATACCCTGCTGGCCGTAAAATCCGAGAACACTGTGATTGATCCCATAGTCATCCAGAGCCGGTGGTCAGCGTCGCCAATAACAATCTCATGCTGAGAACATGATACTCCATCTCGGCATACAGTCCTCCACTCAATATCGGGTTTGCGACCATAAATCCATTGAGACCATAACGGAAAAGATTATGCAATAGCTAAAGGCCTCGTAGGCGTAGGCGTGCCGAGAAATCGCCCAACAAACAACCGGCCGGTCAGATCAGAAAAAGTCTGCGCCAAGAATGCTCGGCCAGGAAACCGACCGCATTCTTACGGTTTGACAGATGACGTTGTATCAGTTTGAGTGGAAATTGCCCTGAATGAGTCGGCTTGGTTTTCCAAATTCGAAGTGCAGTACACTCAGTGCTTGGCACATCATGCATGCATTCTCAGTGAGACTGTCAATTGATGTCGTGCCGCTTCTTCGGTGGAGTTATAATAACCAATCGTTTAGTACCCAGGGCCCATTATTTTGATCGCATCATCATCGGAGGAGGTGACCTTCCTTCAGATGTGAGGGCTGATATTTCACGTGAGGATTCCATGGGGTGTGGAACTATCTTCCGCAGAGGAGGCCCGTGTGATCGATGTCAAGATCGAGTTGCGTCAGCAAGGTGGTGTGTGGGAACTGGTAGCTTGTTCTGTGGAACTGCATGATCAACATGTCCTGGTTCTAGATATTCCTCCGAGACTCGACGAGACGTTTGCAACACAGGAGGCCGCGATCGCGACCGTGAAAGAGCGTGTGACGATCGAGCTTCAGCATAACAATAGACACGAGTCAGGCGATGACGTCAAATGGCAAATCACAATCCATCCTACGGAGTCCTCCATCTCATAATTATCCGACCTCTGCACGCGCTCATCCTCTCGACCTTCTCCCCATCCCGTGACCGGGTCCATCACATTTTCCGCAGACCACCCTCCAGTCCGCAACATCGAGACCGCCCAAGTGTACCGAGGAGCACAAAAAAGGACCGCCGGCCCTGGTAGATGTGGATTTCCAGGCTGACTTGTTATTCTGCCACTAAAGTGTTTCATATGCCTGCCTCAATTCGTTCATCGCATGACAGACAAGACCTTCAGCACTACGTAGCGAAATGACGTTCTCGCAGTATATACAATCTTTCATTGGCGTCGACGCTCCACAGTGCGAAGAGGTGAAAGCCTGGCGTGTACTCAATGATACCTGGAAGAAGGCGATGTCTCCTGTTCTATATTACTGACGAGGGACGTTTCCTAGGTGAAAAATGAGGATCGCAGTAGCTGTCGCGACGTTAAGAGATTCAACTTCTGTATTGAGTGGAATGTGAACTCGCATTGCAGCGATATCGATCGTTGAGTTGGCGAGTCCTCTACTTTCATTTCCGACTGCCAGTATCGTGCGGTGTGGGATCGCCCCGACCTGCTGAATCGGGATTGTTCCATTCCGGGATGACTCTGCTGCGACGATACTGCATTCATGGTCTGCAAATACTCGCGGAGTCAAACAGTGAAAAATGGGAAGGGTCATAAGGGATCCGGCGGTAGCCCGAACTACCTTGGGATTAAATACATCTGCTGAATCGGGAGTGAGCCATAGCGCGCTGACCTGAAACGCCGCAGCGGTTCGAATAATGGATCCGACGTTCGCAGGATCCTGCAACTGTTCTCCAAACACTCCGAACAGCCGTGCCTGGGCAAAAACGGCACCTTCCTGCCAAATGGGTTTGCGCACCACCGCCAGAATACCCTGTCCCGTTTCAAGATTCGAAAGTCGTTCAAAGATGCTCTCACTCACCTGATACACAGGCGCATATGAGCGGAGGATAACCTCTTTGTGAGCCGATTCCTGCCGCTTGAAGAATGAAGGGGTGAGGACGACGTAGCTGACATCGGGAGACTTATTCAGGAGTACTTCGAGAACGGGTCGAGCACCTTCGAGTACGAAGGCCTGTTCACGCTCACGTGTACGCTTGCGTAGTAGGAGATCCCCTATAAGTGACGCTTTAGTCCGAGGAAGGTGAGGAAACGGGTCCGCCAATGGTCGAACAACTCCAGCTTTACGCGTGCGGACGTCTTACGGTGAGAGTCAAGTGGAAGGGTTGGCGCTTGCGCTACTTCCGCTTTCTTCCCGATGCAGCCTCTGCAGCCCGAATTCGTTGTGCACGGGCTTTCGCCCTCTTGAGTGCGGAAAGTTTCCCCCGAGTACGGTCCCGCTCCACACGAAGTTGCTCGATCTGGGCACGTAAATGGGCTCGTTCCTCTTTATAGATATCGGCGCATTCGGCACGCGAAAGAGTGATCCAGTCACCACTACTCCGCGCCCGCTTGATCCGCTGCTCCAAGGACTCCCGCAAAAATCTTGCTCTCATCGACATGAGCGAGCGTAAGGCTTCCTGCCGGCGCTGAACTTCCTCTTCTTCGGCCATGATGCCCCGGATGTCTGTTCCAAGCATGGAAATGTTCCTCCCACCTCAACTCTTCGATCAAGGGGTCATTTTACCTCAAATCGATCGATTTGTTCTAGATAGGCTGACACCTCACAAGTGATTGTAAAAGTTCACTCTTTATTTGCCGCCATACTTTTCCAGCTTGCGGGGGCTGGAGCTGATTCAGTATTATCCGACCATGGATCCGACTAGCTTCTTTGTGCGCGCTTGGCGATTATCACAACAAAAAAGTTTGGAACACCTTGCCATGGAAGCAAAACTTTCCGCTTCCATGTTGGAAGCTATCGAAACCGCAGACTATGATTGTCAGCTCTCGCATATAGAATCCTTGGCCCAAGCCCTTGGAATACCGCCGGCTTGGCTCTTCGAGGATCCCGCCCATTTTGAGCTGTTGTTCAAAGCAGAAGATGGTGAAGAAGGCCAAGCAGGCGTGAGAACGTGGAACTCCACCGGCGTCGACCCTGTCCTTGAGCGTATCGTGAAGGCGAGCAGGTACGACCGATCTTTATACGCCTTACTGACGACCTTGCTGCAAAACGGCGATACCAAACTTCTGCGAGCGGCTGAAATGAGCTTAAGAAGTCTTGTCAAACAGTCGAGACAACCCACTGTACCCTGGCAGTCCCGCCCCTCCGGACATTTCGAACCTCCGAGCGACTAGTGTCCAGTCTTTCACATTCCTTTAGGACAAACGGAATAGTCCTTCGAAACACATGGATCCTCGCCGACTTCGGCTCACGACGTTCACCCGTTAAGGCCTATATCGCTTCGCACACTGGCCCGGTAGAGAGAGACCGCTACAAAGATCATCCCTACGACACCAAGCCAACCTCCCCATACTGGCGCGTCCACCACCTGAAAGGGATTAGCACCTATAGATGGCCAGAAGCCGGTCAAAGCTACGGGAATGGCCAAAACGATACCCATTATTGCTTCCCCTGTGACGAGACCCGCAGCAAACAGGACACCGCTATGCCCAGTGCCAGATCGACCGGATGCCCTCTTTATCGGTGCCCGCCTACGGGACCATTCAGAGATAATTCCACCTGCACAGATGGCAGCAGACAATTTCAGGGGTAAGTAAACCCCCAACGCGACAGCAAGTGCGGGCAGACGAAATGAGGAATTCCTGGCCATGAGATATCTGTCGATGACAATGATTGCAGCGCCGACCAAGATCCCCAAACATACATAGGACCAGGGGAGTGTTCCACCAAACATCCCTCGTGCTAAATGTGCCATAAGCGACGCTTGTGGTGCACTCAGCGGATGCGGATGCTCACTCGACACGTCTCCAATTCCATATTTCGCCTGTAAGAGTGACAACACTGGGACGATGACAACGGCCGCAGTCATGACACCCACGACCTGCATAACCTGTTGTTTCCAAGGCGTAGCGCCGACCAGATGCCCTGTCTTGAGATCCTGAAGATTGTCTCCTCCCATAGCCGCCGCACAACAGACAACGGCAGCCACCAATAGGGCCGCAGCCGGACCGGCCGGATTTTCGCGTCCCAAAATGACAAGCAGAGCCAGAGAGGTGATCATGATCGTGGCGATCGTCACGCCGGACACGGGATTACTCGAACTCCCGACTAATCCTGCCATATAGGCAGCGACGCAGGAAAACAGAAATGCGGTCACTCCCATTATAATCGTCAGAACTACGGACGCGAGAACACTGTTGAGCACCATGTGATACACAACAACCATCAGGGACAGTGATACACCGGTGAGCCCAAGCACCCAGGGAAACTTTGCATCCTGATCTGTACGAGGGATAAGTGCGCCCTGTTCGAATGTGCGCTCACGTCGATAGGCAAGAATAAGCTGGCGAAGACTCCGAATGACGGGTCCGCGCACCTCCACCAGCGTCCATAGGCCGCCGACCAACATGGCTCCGATCCCAACATAACGAATGTGTTGGCTCCAAATCGTCTTCGCTTCCTGGACGCCGGATCCAGCAGACGCAGGGTTGCTCAACCATTGATCTAGGGGTAGCAAGACGAGCCATCCGAGAACTCCTCCCAGCAACACCACGACCCCAGTGGGGAGTCCAATGATAAAACCGACAGCCATCAGCGCGGGTGAAAGGTTGATCCCTCCATAAAACATCGATCGGCCGAGTTGAATCATCCCCTCCACCGAATCGCTCCAAAGCCTAAGCCCGCTTTCACCGAACTTCACCAGACTCCCCATGAGAGCTGCAGTCAGCAAGGACCGAAACTCTCCCGATGAAACCGTCCTCTGCTTACTGCCGACCTTCAAGACTTCCGCCGTGGCCACACCCTCTGGGAAACGTAATGCCGCATCGACAATCAGCGCCCGTCGCAGAGGGATCGTAAATAGGACACCGAGTAATCCTCCAACTAACGACACTACACATGTCTGCCAATAGTCGAACGAGTGCCAATATCCAATCAGAAGAAGGGCAGGAATGGTAAATATCACTCCGGCAGCAAGCGCCTCACCGGACGACGCGGCAGTTTGCACGATATTGTTTTCGAGGATATTCGATTGCCGAAAGAATCTTAGGATTGACATGGACAGGACCGCCGCAGGAATGGAGGCGGACACAGTCATTCCCGCAAAAAGACCGAGATAGGCATTGGCCCCTGCCAGGAGCGCCGAGAGTACCACCGCCAGGACAATCCCTTTGGGCGTAATTTCAGGTAAGTTGATGGAGGCCGGAACGACAGGTTCAGGCTGTGGCGTCGTCATAGGGGATTCCCTCTCGCTCGGCAGGATGCCGTTTCCACGAGTCGAACCTGTCATCGTTCAACAGAAAACGAATCGCACGGGAGGCATTAGCCCATTACCTCTCTCCTTCAGGTTTGATCGTCGCCGCGGGCGAATGATGAGAACCTACGCATCAGATGACCTGAAGAATGCAGCACTTCAGGTAGCGGGTCTCCGGCATGGAGACTAGGACCGGATGATCCGGCCCTTGAGACCGTTGTTCGATGATGCGAATTTGCCGGCGAGCATCCCGTCCGGCAGACTGGATCATCTTCAAGAAATCCGTTTCCGTGACGTGGTGGGAACAGGAACATGTGACAAGAACCCCTTCCGGCTCCAGGAGTTTGAGTGCGTGAAGATTCAGTTCTTTATAGCCAGCGAGCGCATGCTGGACGGCATGACGGCTGCGTGCAAAGGCCGGAGGATCGAGTATCACCATGCCATACCGATGTCCTGAGCGGTCCAGTATCCGGAGTTCCTGAAATGCGTCAGCCTGGCGGTATCGGCAGATCTGATCGATGTTGTTATTGATCGCATGACGACGCGCGAAGGCCAACGCCGGTTCACTGACATCGATCCCCTCGATCGACCCCGCTCCTCGCAGCGCTGCATGCACGCCAAACGCACCCGTATGGCAAAAGACCTCGAGTACGTTGGCATTCTTCGCCAACTTGGACGCAGCAGCGCGATTGTCACGTTGATCGCAAAACCAGCCGGTTTTTTGTCCCTCTGCAATATCTACAGTAAATTGAGCATCGTCTTCGAAGATATCCACCGTCGTGATACCCTCTCCACGCAAAGGTCCACGTTCAAGAGGTAGGCCTTCCAGCGAGCGACTCTTCGCGTCGTTCCGAAGATAGATAGCCTTGACCCCCGTCTCGCACATCACCAGATCCGCCAGGAGTTCTTTGCGTTGGTCCATCCCATAGCTAAGCGTCTGCATCACCGCCACATCGCCATAGCGATCGATGATGAGGCCTGGCAACAAATCACTTTCGCCATGCACCAACCGGTAGGCATTGGAGGAAAGCGCGATTCGTTGACGTAATCGTGCAGCAGACTGTATCCGTGTTCGAAAGAACTTGGCATCGATGACGTCGTCGTGAAAGGTCAGGAGTCGCACCTGGATTTTTGAATGTGAGTTGTAGAATCCCCGCCCGCAGAACTGCTTGCCTGCCAAATACACATCCACCACGTCTCCCGCCTGCGGATTTCCCCATGTTTCTTCGATGTGTCCCGCATAAATCCAAGGATGGCCGGTTTGTCTGGGATCACGGTGGCGGGAGGAAAGTCGGACGCGACTATTCGAGGATGAGGATGAAGGGGACATGCTGTACTTATTCCCGCAGAGTGGTAATGGCGTCAAGTATAAATTCGTGGCGACCACCAGAGACAGTCCAGTGACACGAGAGGCAAGGGAACGTTACCATGGGGATGAGGTTCATCGGAGAAACTTGACCTTCCCTGAAGGCTGTGGTTTCCTCAACACATGCACGTCTCTGAAGACGAGGCAGAACCGACAAAACTGATTCACACCGGACGACATCCCCGTATGACTACCACACACACAATCGGCACAGCAGTTCTGGACCGGCTGCACACTCTTGGAGTGCGGCACATCTTTGGGATCCCCGGCGACTATGTCCTCAGCCTCTACAAACTACTGGAATCCTCGCCGATCCAGCACATCGGTACCACCAGGGAGGATTGTGCAGGGTTCGCCGCCGATGCGTATGCTCGTATCAACGGCGTAGGCGCCTTGTGCGTGACCTATTGCGTAGGTGGGCTGAACACGGTCAACGCCATCGCCTGCGCCTACGCCGAGCGCTCTCCGGTCGTCTTGTTGACCGGCTCCCCCGGCCTATCCGAACGACTGCGCAATCCCTACCTCCATCATATGGTGCGCGACTTTTCTACACAGCGAGAAGTCTTTGAAAAGATGACCGTCGCGGCAGTGAGTCTCGATGATCCTCTCACCGCTGAACGGGAAATGGATCGAGCATTTGCCGCTCTTCTGCGATATCGTCGCCCAATCTACCTGGAAATTCCCCGTGACATGGTGAACGTTCCACTGGCCACTTCCACGCGATCGACCGGAAGCGAGGATGAGGCCACCGATCCGGCGGCGTTGACTGAAGCAGTTACGGAAGTTCGCACCATGTTGGAGTCAGCCAAGCGACCGGTCATCCTGGCAGGGGCTGAGGTGGGTCGGTTCGGATTGCACGAGGATCTGGCGACGTTGGTGGAACGGTTGAACGTTCCAATAACCTCTACCCTGCTGGGCAAATCCATCATCCGCGAGGATCATCCGTTGTATGTGGGTGTCTATAGCGGGCTGGTCGCGCGCGATGAAGTGAAAGAGTTTGTCAACCAAACCGATTGTCTCATCATTCTGGGATCGATCCTGTCGGATGTGGAAGATCTGGATGCTCGGTCCTCGTTGTTTTCCGACGGCCATACCATTCATGCTACAGCAGACCGCATTGCCATCAAGCACCATCGTTACGATACGATTCGCTTTGAGGATTTTGTCAAGGCGCTTGCGAGCGCGCCGCTCCCCTACTTTGAATCTCGCCGAATGCCTGTCTTCGAGAAATTCGATGATCCCATGCCTCCCCCGCAGGCATCGGTGACGCTGCATGGAGTATTTCGTCACCTGGACGGCGTCTTGAACGAAAAAACACTGGTCATTGCGGATGTGGGCGAGTCATTGTTTGCATCGGTCGATCTCCGCGTCCATCGGCGGTTTGAGTTCCTGTCGCCCGCCTATTACACCTCAATGGGATTTGCCGTCCCGGCGGCGGTCGGCGCGGGATTTGCCGATCCGTCCCTCCGCCCGATTGTCTTGGTCGGTGATGGCGCCTTTCAAATGACCGGTTCCGAACTTGCGACATCAGTCCGCTACGGACAAGCTCCGGTCGTGATTATCCTGAACAACCATGGATACTCGACCGAACGGGAAATTTTGGAAGGCCCCTTCAACGATATTCATGAATGGCGATACGAACGGATCTGCGATCTATTAGGTGGTGGTCAGGGGGCCCGGGTCGCCACGCACGGCGAGTTTGTCCACGCACTGGGCAAAGCCCTCGCGGACCGGAGTCAACCTCACGTGTTGAATGTCCTTTTGGACCCTGCCGACCGGTCGCCTGCAATGACCCGCCTCGCCCGACGACTGGCCAGACGTCTATCTACAGATCGCCCTTAGGCTTCTCGCTAGCTTTAAGTCTCGCGGCTTTAAGAGAGCCTCGGTTCCTTTTCCGGAAGTATCCTGGCATGCCGCCACCGACACCCCAGGTTCAAACATTTCTCAGGTCGAGGAAGCCGGCATTCCAAGGGAGAACAGGCATTGACCCTTGATGGACAAATGTGGTCTTAATAGAGGTCAATTATCAAATGCATTTCTCTGGACGAACAGACAACATGGATCTCAGTACCGTACAGAGGGTAGCCAGATGAGAGACCATCACACCCTCTCCGTAAAACTCAACAGCGTCGTAACGAGCGAGAACGAGTTCGACGAGTTGGTCCTCAGGTCGTTACCCGAGTTTCTGGATCGAGCGACGGCTCAAACAAAGCGGTTTCTTCGAGATACGGCGCAATGGACGGACGACATTACTCATGAGAAGCTCGCGCTCCGCTGGGGCTACGAGCTAGTAGAGCGTTTCTTAATATGCGGGAGAACAGAGGTCCCCTGTCGGCCGTTCTTCCTGCTCGATAGTCTGATTGCCAAATCATTCAGTCAGCCCGATCCTCTGTGTTACCACAAGGAACTCCTAACACCGGTCGGCCGATTCTTGGATGGGTTGGCCTCTCGAGCCGTGGTGAGTCGGGATGCCTTGATGGCTCTTTTTTATCATATCTATGGGCTGGGGCAGGCGAATGTGGTTCGCCTCCTCGGGTTCGGTCAAGCGGAGAGCCAACGGGTTTATAAGAATTTCGAACGGTGGCGGCAATCAGGCTGGCAGCGCACGATGCTCGAAACAGGCATCAGCGAACACGATCTGAAGGACCTGGAGGAACAACAGCGTGAGCAGCCGGAACGGCTCAACGTCGAAGTCGATCGACTGCTTCGATTGCTGCAGACCCACTATCGGAAGAGTGAACCCGAGCATTACCCCTGTTTGACCGGACAGAAGTGGGGCCAACTATTCAGCGATGATTACGGCTATGACTATCGAGTCTGGCATCTGGCGTTTTGTCATACCTGTTTTTTGGAAGTGGCCGATCGACGGCAGGATGAACTCAACAATGCTGAAAAACCTCGTGTAAACCTCCATATCCAGCCGCTCAAGAAGGGAGGCGTAATGGCGCTCTTCGGGAGTGAGCGAGGAGGAAGAACTCATGGAACAGCAAGAACTCAACGACTATCGCGATCAACTTCTTAGCTCTCTGGAAGAACACCCCAGCCGGACCGAGGAAGGTCGCCAGG
>Ga0075430_100005558_pt1 | contig 10649 bp, 9 predicted proteins | sample RhiMetdeltSRZDD4_FD_75294 | JGI IMG/M metagenome (GOLD analysis project Ga0075430, IMG submission 75294) | Populus rhizosphere microbial communities from Tennessee, USA - Rhizosphere MetaG P. deltoides SRZDD4 | ecosystem: Host-associated > Plants > Roots > Rhizosphere > Soil | place: USA... | reverse complement strand
GGCTCGAACCACGATCGGGCGGTTAACAGCCGCCTGTCCTGCCGTTGGACGACACCGGAATGGTCGCGCGTGCGGGGCTCGAACCCGCTTCTCGGGCTTGAAAGACCCGGGGCCTACCCATAGCCGAACGCGCGGCGGTGTACTCCCGCCGGGCGGCGGGCTTGGTAGCGGGGGAGGGAGTCGAACCCTCAGTCGCTCGGCTTATGAGACCGGCCAGTTACCGTTACAAGCACCCCGCAGTGCCGCCCCGGGGACTCGAACCCCTCAGTCCTGGTAGAGCCCGGAGTCCGTCCCGTCAGACGCGAGCGGCGAGGTCCCTCGGGCGCGAGTCGGACGTGCACGCCACGGGATAGAAGCCCGTTGCTCTCTCCGTTGAGCTACCGAGGGAGGAGTATGTTACGAGTCCGCAGCATTCACCGATCATGCTCGCGGCCCATCAGCGGAAGGTTGACGAGTCGAACGCCCGGGTGTTACCCCGCCTCCGGTTTTCAAGACCGGCTGGCCGCCACCGGCCAGAACCTTCCAGGTGTCAGTCGGGCTGGGCAGACTCGAACCGCCGGCCGTACGCTCCCGACCGCGTCTGCGCCGACCTTGCTGCGACTGGAATGTAGGGACGAAATGGGCACTGCTTCGAGAGCGGTAGCGGGGACTCGAACCCCGTCGTGTCCAGCTTGGAAGGCTGGTGCCCTACCTGTTGGGCGACTACCGCGTGGTGTCCGTTGACACTGTCGCCGATGCGGGACTCGAACCCGCTGCTCCAGGTTGAGAGCCTGACGACCTAACCCATGGTCGAATCGGCGTGCGGTGCCTCCCGCCCGGATCGAACGGGCAACCTCCGGTACTTCACACCGGCGCTCTGCCTTCTGAGCTTGGGAGGCACGGGTGGAGCTGAGCGGTCTCGAACCGCTGGCCTTCGGTCTGCCAGACCGACGCTCTTCCTGCTGAGCTACAGCCCCACAAGTCGGGAACGCGCGAGTCGAACGCGCTGCTTCTCGGCCCCGAACCGAGCCCGGTCACCGTGCCGGTCGTCCCCGATGAGCCCGCCGACGACCGGCGACCGGCCGCGCCGAGCGGGCTTTCTCATGCCATCCACTGTGGAGTTCTCAACGACCAGCACCGCCGGTCGCAACCGGGGTTGTGCGTACGGGTGGCAGGAGCCGGACCCGCATCTAACGGCTTTGGACGCCGCCGCTCTTCCAGTTGAGCTACGCCCGTATGTGCTTGCTGGCAACGAAGACGCCGCCCTGTCCGGTGGCCCGGGGGCGGCGTCGGTGTCCTGGTGCTGCGCTAGTCGCGCCACCGCCCTCGGCTGGGCTTCTCGGCGTACAGGTTGATGGTGGGTCGCCCGGAGAAGGGCACGACCGACCTGCCGCACGACGCTTCCCGCGTCTGCGGTATATCGGCCTGCCACAGCTGCACGGGATGACTCCTCAGGTCAGGTGGTGCGTGCGTGCGTATCGACGGTACGGCTGCGCCGCTGAGGTGTACAACGCCTTTTCCGCGGCTGCTGTTCCGCCTGCCAGCGGGCACGCAAAATCTGGGTGGGCGGACAGTTCGCTCCGGGCTGACGGACATGAGAGCGGCGTCCAGAGCCGGACCCCGTCCGGCGCCCGACGCAACTCTGGCCGACCGACCGATCATCAGGCCGGGAGTCTGAGGTTCCTTCGGCGCAGCAAGAGGATTCCGGCGCCGGCCAGCAGTGCCGACGCGAGGCCGAGTCCCAGGACCGGTCCGGGACTGATGGCCGCGGCCGGTGCGTTGGGCACATGGGTGAAGGGCGAGAGATCCAGCAGCCAGGTCGGCAGCCCCAGCGAGGGGCCGAACATCGGCCCGACGAAGATGGCGAACACCACCAGTGCCCAGGACAGGCCGACCGACCAACGCGGTAGCAACATGACCACGACGACGACCGTGGCACCGAACACGGCCATGGCGGGCAGCTGGACCAGCGCGGCACCGACCAGGTCGCGCAGCAGCGACGCCGTGCCACCGACCGCCTGACCGCCGGTGATACCCATCGCCACCGCGAGGACCAGCATCAGCAACACGGCCCCGCCCAGGGCGTTGACGGCGTACGCGCCCAGCCAGCGAAGGCGGGAGACGGCGGTGCCGAGCACTGGCTCCAGCGTGCCCTGAGCCTCGTCGTGGTGCAGGCGAAGCAACAGCGTGGTCACGTAGATCGCCACGGCCATTGCCGCGATCTGCATCATCGAGGCCCAGTAGGCGCCGAGCAGGTCGGTATCGCCGCCGAACGTGGCGTACCACTCTGTCGCCTCACCCTTGAGTCCCGCGATCTGGTCGCTCAACGCCCCGAAGACCAGACCGAAGCCGAGCAGGCCGATCGCCCAGCCCAGCAGCGCTCCACGCTGCAGCCGCCAGACCAGGCCGGCCGGGCTCAGCAGGGCCGGACTCGCGCCGGGGGAACCCCTGCGCTCGGGCCACATCCCCCGACCTACGTCACGTCTGCCGACGAGGACGACGGCCACCCAGAAAAGGAGGGCCACAGCCAGCACCGCGAGACCCAACGGCCACCACAGGTTGTCGGCGAACGGCCGCATCTGCTGGCCCCAGCCGATCGGTGAGAGCCATGCCGGCCAGGCGCTGGTGACCCGCAGGGCAGCCGAGTCCACGGTCCCGAGCATGTTGCCCAGCGCCGCAAGCAAGCACGCAACGCCGAGTCCCGCACCGGCAACACCGATCGCGCCGCGCGTGGTGGACGCCAGCTGTGACGTCACCGCGGCGACGCCGGTGAAAGCGACGCCCACCAGGGCGATCGACGCGCCGGCGGCCAGGGACCCGGCCACCGGCTGTCCGGCAACCACCATGCCGAGCCCAAGCACCACCGCCAGCAGCAGGTTCGCCGCCAGCGCGACGATAACGGCCGCGGCCAGCGAGGCGTGCCGGCCGACCACGCCGGCAGCCAGCATCTCCTGGCGACCCAGCTCCTCGGCCTGCCGGGTATGCCGGACGACCGCGAGCACGCTCATCATGGCGGCCAGCACGGCCAGCACCAGGGCGTCCCGGTGCAGCGTGTAGCCCCCGACATCGGGGCCGGTCACCAAGCCGAGCACCCGCATGCCAGGGTTCTCGACGACGATCCGCGTGTCCGGCTCCAGGAGCAAGGGGTGCTTGGAGTACTGGTCCTGGAACATGGCGGTCGTCGCTGCGAGGAACCCGGCCATCCCGAGAACCCACGCGGGCAGGGTGATCCGGTCACGCCGCAGCGCGAGGCGGACCAGCCGCATCGTGCCGGTGAAGCCGTTCATCGGGTCGCCACCACCTCGGCATCGGCCTCGCGAGCCGGCGTCGTGATGTCCTCGCCGTAGTGCCTCATGAACAACTCCTCGAGGGTGGGCGGCGAAGTGATCATCGACCGCACGTCGAGGTCGACCAGGCGCTCCAGCACGTTGTTGAGCTCGCCCGGGTCGACACTGAACTCGGCGTGCCCATCGTGCACGCGGGCGTCGTGCACGCCGGGCCACCGCGTCACCGACGCCAGCGGTCTGGCGGTGTCGACCACCACCGACGTGCGGGTGAGGTGACGCAGCTCGTCGAACGTCCCGGTTTCAGCAGCCCGGCCGGCCCGGATGATCGTGACCCGGTCGCACAGCGCCTCCACTTCGGACAGGATGTGACTCGAGAGCAGAATGCTGCGTCCGGCGGACCGCAGCTGCTGCACCACGTCCTGGAAGACCGCCTCCATCAGCGGGTCCAGCCCGGATGTGGGCTCGTCGAGCAGGTAAAGCTCCACATCGGAGGAGAACGCCGCCACCAGGGCGACCTTCTGGCGGTTGCCCTTTGAATAGGCGCGAATCTTCTTGGTCGGGTCGAGTTGGAAGCGCTCGAGCAGCTCCTCCCGGCGATCCGGATCGAGCCCGCCCCGCAAGTCGCCCAGCAGGTCGATTACCTCGCCCCCGGTGAGGTTCGGCCACAGGTTCACCTCACCGGGCACATATGCCAGACGCCGGTGCAACGTCACCGCGTCGTGCCACGGGTCACCGCCGAGCAGGGCAACGTTTCCCGCGTCGGCGCGCAACAAGCCCAGTAGCACGCGAATCGTGGTGGTCTTCCCAGCGCCGTTCGGCCCAAGGAAGCCGTGCACCTCGCCCGTCTCCACATCCAAATCGAGGTGGTCCAAAGCCCGGGTACGGCGGCCGAAGTCCTTCACTAGCCCGGAGATCGTTATGGCAGTCGTCACGGATACCACTTCCCTCGACGGCCAGGTTCCGCGGGAACCCATACGTCCCCAACTGTGAGTGCACCGCACCTGTGCACCGGACGGGCAGGGTCGAACGTCACCAACGGACTGCCGTACGACCTGTCTACCCGACTGCGCTACGGCGAGCTGGTCGCCCTGACACCGACACCCGAAGCCGGAACCGTCACCCGTCCGGGCGGCGCTCGTCGAGCGCGCCGACGGTTCCGTCAGGTCGGTCCCGGACGACCTTCGCCGCCACCTCGTAGACACGTCGGACGGCGAGCGCCCGACGACGGACGCCAACCCCGCCGGCACCCGATCCCCTCGACGGGGTCGTTCCCTTTGTCGCTCTACACGACCGCGCCGCGCGGTGCCACCTCGATCGCGGCCACGCCCCGACCGTAGAGCACGACAAGCCGATCTCCATGCCGGCTTCGAAGCACACCGGAGTCCTGAGCGAGCGTCGTGATGACGTGCTCGACGACGTCGTCTTCGCCGGCGACCTCCGGTTCCTCGTACGTGATATCCATCCGTTCTCCTCCGATGAGCCGGACGCGCAGCACTATGGTGGCCATGGCTTGGAACCTAGACGCATTGCCGTATTGCCGCGTGACGGAGTCACCGGGGCCGCGATCTCGTCAGCGGGCTCCGGAGTCGGTGCGGAACGATGTTCGACAGGGGAAGGTCGAGGAGCTGCTCCCGGCGGCCACCCACAATGACGGGCGGGCCGCCACGAGCAGGGGAGCTGATGGCCCGGCTCATCGCCGGCGTGGACGGATCCGGCACGTCCAGCCCAACCAGAGGCATGCTGAGCCGGGGGGACCTGCACGCTGGCCGCCACGGGCACCGGCAGATCGTGGGCACCGCCTGCTCGAACTTGTGAAGATCCAAATTAAGAAAATGAAGCTTCATACGTTGTGATCTTAAAGAATTTAAGATACAAATGAATGGCGAGCACGCTGCGGAGAATCGGGAGCCGAGGGTGGACTGGCAGGAGCTCACGGACCTGACGCGCGGACAGCCGTTCGTGGTCGAACGGGTCCGCCTCACCGGCAGCGGCGTTGTGGTCGAGGGCCGGTTCGAGCCGCCGCAGCTGGCTCAGCTCAGCATCGACGACCAGGTGTTCGTTGCCGCGTTCGTGCGGTCGCACGGTTCGATCAAGGAGATGGAGCGGATCTTCGGCGTGAGCTACCCGACGGTCAAGTCCCGGCTGAACCGGATCGCTGAGCAGCTCGACTTCGTCGACACCGACCCGGCGCCCACCGGCGCAGACGTCGTCGACCGCCTGCGGCGGGGGGAGATCAGCGTCCAGGAGGCGCTGGCCGAGCTGGAGAGGTCCCGATGATCCCGCAGCTGGTGACGGTACGCCATCGCCGTCCCGACGGCCGCTGGCTGCGGCTGTACGTCCCGGTCCTGCCGGTGCTGCTGGTGCTGTCACCGCTGCTGCTGCTCGCCGTGCTGGCCGGACTGGTCGCCTGCCTCGTCTTCCGGGTGAGCCCGGTGAGCGCGCTGCGCGGTGTTGGGCGGTTGCTATGGGCGCTGCCCGGCGCCCGGTTCGAGGTCGAGCAGGGCCGGATGGCCGTGCTGGTAAGCGTCAGATAAGGCAGAGGGGGAGGAGCAACAATGAACGAGCAGCGCCGTCAGGTCCTGCAGATGCTGGCCGAGGGCAAGGTCACCGTGGACGAGGCCGAGCGGCTGATCGACGCCCTTGACCAAGAACAGCCCGAGTCGCCGCCGGGGGCCGTGCCCCGCCTGAAACCCCGACCCAAGTACCTGCGCGTCGTGGTGAACTCGGAGGACGACTCTGGCGGCGACGGTCCAAGCCGGGTCAACGTCCGGGTCCCGCTACAGCTGCTACGCGCCGGGGTCCGGCTCACCAGCCTCATCCCTCCGCAGGCGCTTACCCGGATCAACGCGGAGCTGGACAAGTCCGGGGTACCGGTCGACCTCACCCAGCTCAAGCCGCAGCACATCGAGGAGCTCATCGAGCACCTCGACGACCTTCGGGTCGACGTGGACCAGCCCGACGCCAAGGTGCAGGTGTTCTGCGAGTGACACCGCCACGGCGCCGGACGCCCGCCCGGCCGACCAGTCGCACTGGCGGCGCGTCATCGCCGGCCTCGGCAGCGACCACCGGCACATCGCCTACGACGAGCGCGCCCGATGGTCACGGGTGACAGCCTCGGGACCCGGGACGGGAGCTGGAGCAGGGGCGGACCACGCTCGATCCGGTGCTCGCCCGTAACCCGAACCTCAAGGTGAGCGCTGGTTAGCTACTAGGGAACGGTGAGCTGGTACATGCTGCGCCCGAAGGTCGCGGCGACGAGCCGCTGCCGGGTCGGGTCGTACTCGATGTCGTCGACCGGGACGAGCGGGAGCCCGGAACCGAGACGCTGCCAGGTGCCGGCGGCGGTCGAGATGAACACACCTTGGTCGGTCGCCGCGAAGAGCTCGCTACCGCTGCCGAGCACGATGTCGTTCACCGGCGCCTGGGGCAGGTTGCCGGTGAGGTCGGTCCACGTCGCTCCCGCGTCGTTGGTCATGAGCACGTGCGGCTGGTACGAGCCGGCCCGGTAACCGGAGAGGGTGACGTAGGCGGTGGTGGCATTGGTTGGCGAGACCGCAACCCGCGTTACCCAGGGCTGGCCCGACAGTCGCAGCTGCCAGGTGGAGCCGAGGTCAGGGGTGACCCAGACCCGGCCGTCGTCGGTGCCTACCCAGACCACGTTCGAGTTGGACGCGGCGGCGGCCACCGTCGTGATCGTGCCGAACGGGTACGCGTCCTGCCCCGGCCCGCCGGTGAGGTCCGGGCTGATCGGTGTCCACGTCACCCCGTTGTCGACCGACCGGTTGAGGCGGTTGCCCCCGTAGTACATGACGTTGGGGTTGACCGGGTCGAACTGGACGGGAGTGAACCAGTTACGCCGGTTCGCCGTCGTCGCGCCGGTGAAGTACGTGAGGTGCTCGCCACCGTCCACCGACCGGAAGCAGTTGCCGTACTGGTAGCAGGCGAAGACGTTGTTGACATCGGTCGGGTTGATCAGGTTCTCCTCGCCGTCGCCGCCGACGTACAGCTGCCACCCCCGGCGGGTCCACGACCGCAGGCTGCCGTTGTCCTGCGTACCGCCGGACACGCGCGCCGGGTCCTGCGGGGTGATCGCCCCGCTGTAGAACTGGGTGAACGGCTGGTGCTGGGAGGCCACCCACGTCCCCCGGCGACCGTTGGAGTCGGAGCGGTACACCCCGCCGTCGTTGCCCAGGTACACCCGCCGGTTGTCGCGGGGGTCCCACACCATGGCGTGGTGGTCTACGTGCATCGAGTCGTCGTCAGCGTCCCAGCTGCGCCCGCCATCTTGGCTGGTAAGCAGCGCGATGCCAGCCACGTGTACGTGGTTGGCGTTGCGCGGGTCCACCCAGACCTTGCCGAACCACCACGCGTAGCTCGACTGGGACTCGGCGAGATCCTCGTTGTCGGGGAGCCGGGACCAGCTGTCGCCGCCGTCACGCGACGTGTAGAACCCGTCGAAGAAGTTCGACGAGCTGGGACCACGGCCGATGATCGCGTATAGCCGTCGGGGGTCGGACGGCGCGACACCGAGACCGATCCGGCCGAGATCGGCGGCCGCCGGCACCAGGCCGTCGAGCCGGGTCCACGTGTTGCCGCCATCGGTCGACCGGTAGACACCGGAGCCAACCCCGCTGTACGAGCGAAGATTCGGCTGCCGGCGGTGGTCCCACATGACTGCGTAAAGCCGCTGCGGGTTGCTGGGATCGAACATCACCTCAGTGGCACCGGTCGTCTCCGTCGCGCCGGCAAGCACCCGAACCCACGTGTTCCCGCCGTTCGTCGACCGGTACACGCCCCGGTCGCCCCCGGGGTTGAACAACGAGCCGGCAGCGGCGACGAACAGGCGCCGCGGATCGCTCGGGTCGACCACGATCTTGCCGATGGCGCCGGAGTCCTTGAGCCCGATGTTCGTCCACGTCGCACCGCGGTCGGTCGACCGGTAGACGCCGGTCCCGGTGTAGGTAAGGCTGCCGCCACCAGGGTTGGCCTCGCCGGTGCCGGCGTAGAGGGTGCCGTCGCCAGCAGCCGCGACCGCACCCATGGCCTGGGTGAAGCTGTCGGGCCATGCCGGCTGGAACGACGCGCCGGCATCGCTCGACCGCCACAGCCCCCCGGACGCCGCCGCCGCGTAGATCGTGTCCCTCACGTGCGGATCCAACGCCAGGTCAGTCACCCGGCCGCCGATGTTGGCCGGTCCGATCGACGTCCACTCGCCGCCGGTGACGGGCAGTGCGGCCGCCTCGGCCGCAGCGCGGTCGTAAGCGTGCCGGGGCAGGTCCTGCCCAGGCATGCTCTTCTGCAGGAAGCGGTGCTCCGCCGGCCCCGACGGTCCTCGAACCGGCCGGTACTCGCCTGGCTGGCCAGGGCCGGGTGGGGTGGCCCCGGCATCGGGCGCGGCAGCAACCCCCGGTGGGGCCACAAACGCAAACATCAGCCCGACTGTTACAACCGCCACTGCGCCCTTCATCCCAACCTCCGTCTTTGTCCACCCAGCCGGGACGCCGGGACACTAGATCATGAGAGAAGGCGAACCAGCGCCGCGGTTGGCGCTGCCACAGGACGCTACTGGCCCCACGCCGAAGATAAAAGTACCTACTGGCTACCTATGCGTTCGATGTCGCTGTCGCCTGGCTTGTCTACCAGGTGACTGGTAGGGCGACCGGACCGCGCGTCATCAGGCCCTGCTTCCACTCGATCTCGGAGATGTCCACAGCCAGCCGCAGGTCCGGCAGCCGCCGCAGCAGCCCCTCGAACGCGGCACGCAGCTCAAGCCGTGCCAGCGGTGCGCCGATGCAGAAGTGGATGCCGCCGCCGAAGCCCAGGTGCGGCGATGGACTGCGGGTGATGTCGAACCGGTCCGGGTCGTCGACGAGGGCGTCGTCGCGGTTCGCCGGGTAGTGCAACGGGATCACCGTCGAGCCGGCCGGCACTGTCACGCCACTGAGCTGCACGTCCTGGGTGGCGACCCGTTCCAGGAGGGACCTGATGATACGCACGTAGCGCAGCATCTCCTCCACCGCGTTCGGGACCAGCTCCGGCTTGTCCCGCAGCATGGCCAGCTGCTCCGGGTGCCGGTGCAGGGTCACCAGCGAGTTCGCCAGCAGCCCGGCCGTCGTCTCGTACCCGCCGATCAGCAGGAGGTACGCGTTGTTCACCAGCTCCGGCTCGGAGAGCCGGTCCTCCTCGTCTCGGGCCTGGATCATGCGGGTCAGCAGGTCGTCGCCGGGGTTGGCCCGCTTGACGGCGACCAGCTCTGTCAGAAAGGCGTACATCTGGCCGCCGGCGGCCTGGATCTCCTCGGCCGTATGGGCGGTTATCGATATTACGACATCCAGCCAGCTGCGCAGCTTCTCCACGTCGGCGACTGCCACGCCCATCATCTCGGAGATGACCATGGCGGGCAGCGGGAAGGCGAAGGAGGTCACGAAGTCGACCGGCCGCGGCTGGGCGGTCATCGTGTCGATCAGCCCGTCGACGATCTGCTCGACCCGCGGGCGGAGCAGCTCGACACTGCGGGCGGTGAACGCGCGCGCGACCAGCCGCCGTACCCGCGTGTGCTCCGGCGCGTCCAGGCTGAGCATCAGGTACGGGTTGCGGCTCGCCGGCCGCAGCACCGCCACCCCGGGGTCGCTGGTCGCCGCCCGGCTGAACACCGGGTCGGAGAGGACCTGCTTCACGTCCTCGTACCGGATGGCCAGGTAGGCCTCGCCACCAGGCGCCAGCCGTACCCTCGGCACCGGGTCCTCCCGGCGCAGCTGGGCGTACTCCGGTTCGGTGTCCAGCTCCGGTGGTGTGTCGAACGGGAAGACAGGTAGCTCGGACCCAGCCATGTCAGCACCTCCGCCGCCATGCCACTCCTCGTAACGAACCGGACGCTACTCGTGATCAAGGGCCGGCACAATCACGCTCGGACCGTGCCTACGATCTCGGTACACCCGCCGGGGGACTCCGCCGAAGCCTCGAAATCTGGCCGGAACAGCGGGCTAAGCCGTACCAGGCGCATCTATCTCCATGCCCGGCGGAGCTGGGCAGGCTCGCGTACGGTGCTGGTGTGCAGGCGGTTGATGACGGCAGTGCCCTGTCGCGGCTTGCCGACCTGCTACGCCAGCGTGACGTTCTGGACACGCAGATCGCGGCGATCACCAAGCGCTCCGCCCGGCAAGGCGACGTGGGAGAGCTCATCGCCGCCCAGGTCTTCGACATCGAGCTGGCGGGGGACCGCCGTGCAGGCCGGCTACGACGGCTGGTTCCGCTCCGGACCGCTGCAGGGCAGGACCGTCAACATCAAGGCGTACGGGGACGCGGCCGCCGGGATAGACATCAGTCCACATGAGTGCGACTTCTACCTGGTGCTCAGCGGACCGCCGCCGGCGCCTGGCGGGG
>Ga0075430_100005557_pt1 | contig 10649 bp, 7 predicted proteins | sample RhiMetdeltSRZDD4_FD_75294 | JGI IMG/M metagenome (GOLD analysis project Ga0075430, IMG submission 75294) | Populus rhizosphere microbial communities from Tennessee, USA - Rhizosphere MetaG P. deltoides SRZDD4 | ecosystem: Host-associated > Plants > Roots > Rhizosphere > Soil | place: USA... | reverse complement strand
TGGGCGAAATCGAACCGGGTTCGATCCGATCAGCAGAAACGCGATTTGCCACGCCGTGGTCACCACCAGAAAACCATAGAAAAAGTGCGGATAGCTCGCGGGAAACACGTACTCCTGCCCTGATATGTCGAGCAGGAAGTACAGCGGTGCGATGACGACAATGCCCCAGATGCCCGCGCCGGTGAAAACGAACTTCGCGAATCTCATCCGAGCTTGACGGCCGTCCCGGAGATGCTGACCATCAACATCCCGTTGTTCGACCCGAGCACTTCGTAGTCGAGATCGATACCGACCACCGCGTCGGCGCCGACCCGCTGTGCCGCCGACTGCAGCTCGTCCAGCGCGATCTGCCTGGCCCGCTCGAGCTCCTGCTCATAGGCTGCGGACCGACCGCCGACGATGTCCCGGATGTTGGCGAACAGATCCCGGAAGATGTTGGCGCCGACGATGGCTTCGCCCGTCACGATGCCGAGGTAGCTGGCGATCGACCGGTTTTCGATGCTGGGTGTTGTCGTCAAGATCATGGTGTGTAACCGTCCTTTCCGACCGACCACCATAGCAAGCCTATCCAAGAGAATTGAAGCGACAGCTGCAGGCGAGGGCTCGCCGGGTGTGAGGACGCCTTGGCCTGGCGCGAGGAACTACGCGGTTTGCACCGCATTCGCACGGGCCAGGCCGAGCTCTTCGATCGAGATTTCCCGCATTTTGAACTTCTGGATCTTCCCCGTGACGGTGGTTGGGAATTCCGCTGTGAACCTGATGTATCGCGGGATTTTGTACGCGGCAATCTGGCCGCGGCAGAAGTCACGGAGCTCATCTGCGGTCGCATGATGTCCTTCATGCAGTCGAATCCACGCGCATAACTCTTCGCCGTACTTCGAGTCCGGAACGCCGACCACCTGGACCTCGCTGACTTTGGGGTGGCTGTAAAGGAACTCTTCGATTTCCCGCGGGTAAATGTTCTCGCCACCGCGGATGACCATGTCCTTGAGCCGGCCCGCGATGTTCACGTATCCGTCGTCGCGCATCACGGCGAGATCACCGGTGTGCATCCAGCGCGCCGAATCGACCGCCGCAGCCGTAGCCTCGGGGTTGTCCCAGTATCCGAGCATGACCGAGTAGCCGCGCGTACACAGCTCCCCTGGCGTCCCACGCGAAACGACTACGCCGGTGTCGGGCTCGACGATCTTGCATTCCAGATGGGGATGCACGCGCCCAACCGTCGACACGCGCGTCTCGATCGGATCGTCCACGGCAGATTGAAATGACACCGGCGACGTTTCTGTCATGCCATAGCAGATGGTCACCTGTTTCGTGTGCATGCGATCGAGGACCTGCCGCATGACTTCGATCGGGCAGGGCGCGCCGGCCATGATGCCGGTGCGGAGCGAATCAAGGCGGTACGCGCCGAACGATGGATGACCCAGCATCGCGATGAACATCGTTGGAACGCCATAGATCGACGTACACCGGTGCACGTCGATAGCCCGCAACGTCGCTTCCGGTTCGAATGCCTCTCCCGGCAGCACCACCGCTGCTCCATGCGTCAAGGCGGCGAGGTTTCCCATCACGCAGCCAAAGCAGTGGTAGAACGGCACCGGTACTGCGATGCGATCGTCGGCGGTGTACTTGAGCAGTTCGCCGACGAAGAACCCGTTGTTCAGGATGTTGTGGTGGGAGAGTGTCGCCCCTTTCGGAGACCCCGTGGTGCCGGACGTGTACTGGATGTTCGCCGGGTCGTCGAACTGCAGCGCTGCCTCACGCGCTCGAAGATCCGTCTCCCCGACCCCCTGCGCGTGTTCGACGAACTCGGTCCAGGCTGTTCCACCCGGCGCCCCATCAGCGCCCAGGTAGACGACATGCCGCAACGCAGCGACCCGCGCGGAGTGAAGTGGACCGTCATCCGCTGACGTCAGTTCCGGCAACAGACTGACGAGCATCTCGACGTAATCGCTTTTTCGGAAACGCCGCGCAGCGATCAGAACGCTGATACCGGACTGATTGAGCGCGTACTCCAGCTCCCGCAACCGATAGGACGGATTGACGTTGACAAGGATGGCGCCTACCTTGGCGGCCGCGTACTGCGTGACCACCCATTCAGCGACGTTGGGGCTCCATATGCCGACTCGGTCCCCGCGCTGAACGCCGAGCGCAAGCAGCGCGCGCGCCACACGGTTTACCGCATCGAGCAGCTCACGGTAGGTATACCGGACGTCCTGGTGACAGGAAATTAGGGCGTCTCGATGGCCGAACTCGTCCGCCGCACGGTTCAACGCCGCACCGATCGTTGTACCGAGGAGGGGTGTGGACGCCGGACCGTGCACGTACGACAGGCTCATCGCTGCCTCGTTGGCGGCGGATTCTATAACGATTTCATTGCACCGCTGCGCTACAATGCCGCGCCACTGATTCTTTCAATTCGGCCACAGTTGTCGGTGTGTGCGCTAAGGGAGGTCCCCATGGTGCGAAAGTCATGCGTCGTTGTCGTCGCAATCCTGGCACTGATGGTGCTGACGGTTGGACCGGCTGCCGCCCAGGATGCCAGGGCCGTGCTGCAGGCGGCCTCCAAGGCGATGGGTAATCTGAAGTCGGTTCAGATTACCGGCACTGGATGGAATGCCGCCGTCGGTCAGAGCTTCACCGCGGAGGAGGACTGGCCGCGATTCCAGGTTACTCGTTACATCCGAACCATCGATTACGAGGCGGGTACCTCGCGCGAGGAGTTCACGCGACAGCAGGGCAACTATCCCCCGCAGGGCGGCGGAGGCACCCCGCTCCAAGGCCAACAGCAGCAGGTCTTCGTCGTCAATGGCAGCACTGCCTGGAACCTGCAGGATGGAAAGCCGGTGCCCCAGCCCGGGCAATATCTCGCAGGGGTTCCGGTTGGGGAGTTCCGTCAGCTCGACATCCTGCTGACACCGCACGGATTCCTCCGCGCGGCGATGACCGCAAAGAACCCGACGGCGGTGTCGCTGACGCTCGGGTCACCCACCGGCGAAGTAACGCCGAACGGCAAGGCGACGCTCGTCTCGTTCACGGCCATGGGGAAGTACAAGGTCGTCGGGACCTTCGACGATCAGAATCTTCTCGCGCTGGTACATACGTGGGTCCCCAACCCCGTTTACGGCGACATGCTGTACGAGCTGCGCTACCTGAATTACAAGGATTTTGGCGGCGTCAAGTTCCCGACGACGCTCCACATCCACCAGGGCGACCCACGGTTGATGGTGGCGCACAACTCCATGGAAATTACGCTGACCAACGTGCAGCCGAACATCGCCGTCCCGGCGATGCCGGTGCCGGCGGAGGTTCAGAAGGCCACGGCGCCGCCCGTACGCGCGGAGTCACAGAAACTGGCGGACGGCGTCTGGCTCGTGGCCGGTGGGACTCACAACAGCCTCGCCGTGGACTTCCGTGATTTCGTCACGGTGATCGAAGGGCCGCTCAACGAGGAGCGATCGCTGGCGGTGCTCGCCGAAGTTGCCCGGCTGATTCCCAACAAGCCGATCCGCTACGTCGTGAATACGCACCACCACTTCGATCACTCGGGCGGACTTCGCACCTACATGGCCCAGGGCGCAACCGTCGTAACCCATCAGGCCAATCGCGAATTTCTCGAGAACGTGCTGTTCAGCCCCGGCGCACGAACGATGATGCCCGACAGGTTCTCCACGTATTACCCCTACTTCAGTGGGGGCAGGCGGCCGCTTCCGATCGAGACCGTCAACCAGAAGTACGTAATCAGCGACGGCGTCCGCACGCTCGATCTCTATCCGATGCAGGGGCTCAACCACCATGGTGGCATGCTGATCGCCTACTTCCCGAAGGAGCGGATCCTCGTGAATGCCGACCTGTATTCGCCGCCCGCCGCGGGTGCACCGGCCCCCGCTCCGAACGCGAATATGAGAAGTCTTCAGCAGAACATGCAGCGGCTGAAGCTCGACGTCGCGCAGCACGTGCCGATCCACGGGCAGGTTGGATCGGGAGAGCAGTTCGTGCAGATTGTCGGAAAGGGCACCAATTAGTCGCTCGGATCGCGCAAGCCTTGTAGCGCGCAGGCTCACGCCTGCGCGCTACTGCTGGATCGGGGATCCGGGATCGGGGATCCGGGATCGGGGATCGGGGATCGGGGATCAGGGGTTCGCCGTTCTCCGAGCCAATGCGCCACGCAATCCATGAAGAACTCGACGCAGTTTCGTGGCCAATTCCACGACCGGTGCGATTTCCTCGCGCTGCACTAGGCACAATCGGTTCGAAATCTCGAGCTGCGTGTCCGCCTCGGCGAGACTGCCTATTGCAATCACGACATAGTGGAGATATGCCTTCGTGCCTTGCTGGTGTCCTTCGCTGAGGTGCGACGGGATCGCGACAGCCGAACGACGAAGTTGAGATGTAAGTCCGTAGAGCTCTTCGCGAGGAAAGCTTTTGGTCAAGCGGTAGACGCGCACGGCAAACTCAATTCCAAGCTGCCATGCCTCGAGATCGCGGAATGATCGAATCGACATCTCAATCGGCCCAGCAATTCACATGCGCACTCCAAGGCCAAGCAATACGCGAAATCATGTGTGGCGCTGTCGTTTTTGCATAGGCTGGCTGTCACAGGTGCGGCATTTCTTGCCGATCCCGGATCCCCGATCCCCGATCCCCGATCCCCGATCCCCGATCCCGGTTAATAAAAATCGTGCGCATCGACGGAGGCGCCGCCGTCGATGCCCTGCAGGCGCTCGGCTCTCACCGACAGAACGCCGTCCTGGTGCTGCAGGATTCCCTCGACGAGCAGGAACGGCTGACCGACGACGACCAGCCGTGTGCGATCGAAGAGATCGGGACGCACGATGACGTTGGACACGCCGGTTTCGTCTTCGAGCGTGAGGAACACGAATCCTTTGGCCGTTCCAGGACGCTGGCGAGTGATGACCATGCCGGCCACGCGCACGCGCCGGCCGTCGCGCGCCTGCGGTAGATCTGAGGCGCGCAGCACACCGCGCATCGCCATCTCATGGCGGCGCAGCGCCATCGGATGCGGCCCTATGGTCAGACTGGTGCCCGCATAGTCGGCTCGCAGCCGCTCGTCGTCATTCATCGGCGGCAGCGGTGATCGTTCTCTATCCCCGATCCCCTCTTCCCGATCCCCGATCCCCGATCCCCGATCCCCGATCCCCCGATCCCCGATCCCCGATCCCCGATCCCCGGATCCCCCCTCCTCGAACAGCTCGCCCGACGGGCGGACGGCTCGCTCGACCTGCCACAAGGCGCTTCGGCGCTCGTTAGTGAACGCATTCAGCGCGCCGATGTCGGCCAGTGTCATCAGCTCGTCGCGGCGCAGGCCGGCGCGGCGCACGAGATCCTCAATCGAGGCAAAGCGGCCTGCAGGCTGCACCGGCGCAGTCCATTCGTGCGCGCAGGTATTGCAGAAGTACGTTCGTGTCGGGATCCGGGATCCGGGATCCGGGATCCGGGGGGATCCGGCGATCCCCGATCCCTGATCCCCGATCCCTTCTCGTACCACTTCGATCATCGAGTCGTCATCAGAGCCGCATTTGGGACATTCGGTGCGGTTGACGGTCCGGCTAGTCCTGGTACCGGTCCGGCTAAAGCTGGACACTACGTACGAAGCAATCGCTTGCCCAACCTCCTTGCGCAGGCCGTTCACATACATCAGCCCGAGACGAATGGCCCCATCGTCTTCAATGCGGCAGATCCAGTCCGACTGCTGGACGTCAATCGGATGGAACCGCACGCCTCGGCGTTGTGCGTCTTTCACGAGCGACGCAGGGTGATAAAACCCCATCGGCTGATTGTTGAGAAGTGCGGTATAGAAAGCCGCCGGGTAGTGCACCTTCAGGTACGCACTGGCGTACGCCAGCAGCGCAAAGCTGGCGGCGTGTGACTCTGGAAAACCGTACAACGCAAAAGACGTAATCGAGGTGATGATCCGTTCGGCAGTCTGACCCATGATGCCGTTTTTCGCCATTCCCTCGCGAAGCTGCACCTCGATCTGCTTCATCCGCTTTTCGGATCGCTTGAACCCCATGGCGCGGCGCAGCTCTTCCGCCTGACCGCCGGTGAAGCCTGCGGCCACCATCGCCATCCGCAGAAGCTGCTCCTGAAAGAGCGGCACGCCCAGTGTGCGCGCGAGCACGGGCTCGAGCGACGGATGCAGTGGCACCACCGGCTCGCGTCCCGCGCGGCGGTTCAAATACGGATGCACCATGTCGCCGACGATCGGACCGGGGCGGATGATCGCCACTTCCACGACGAGGTCGTAAAAGCGCGACGGCTTCAGACGTGGCAGCGTCGCCATCTGCGCGCGCGATTCCACCTGGAAGACGCCAATCGTGTCGGCTTTCTGCAACAGCTCGTACACGTCGGGATCGTCGGGGGGAAGATGGGCGAGATCGAATCGTTCGGGGATCCGGGATTGTCCCCGATCCCCGATCCCCGATCCCCGATCCCCTTCATTGACCATCTGAATCGCGTCCTGCAGCACCGCCATCATTCCCAGCCCGAGCAGGTCCACTTTGACGATGCCCATCTCGGCGCAATCGTCCTTGTCCCATTGCACCACGACGCGGCCGGGCATCGTGGCCGGTTCGAGTGGGACGACGGCATCGAGCGCGCCCTGGCAAATCACCATGCCGCCGGAATGTTGTCCGAGATGCCGTGGCAGATCCTGGACGGCCACCCACAGCTCCGCGAACGTCCGCATCCGCGGCATGTCGAGCGACAGACCGACGGACTCCAGGTTGCGGCCCAACGTCTCGTTCGGATCGGTGAACTCGAAATGGTTCATCACCTTGGCGAGTCGGTCGATCGCATCGTCATCGAGCGAGAGCGCCTTGCCGACTTCGCGGGCGGCGCTGCGGCTGCGATAGGTGATCACGTTGGCAGTCATCGCTGCGCCAAGCCGGCCGTATTTCTCGTACACGTGCTGGATGACGCGCTCCCGGCGATCGCCGCTCGGAAGATCGAGATCGATGTCGGGCCATTCGCCGCGTTCCTCTGAAAGAAAACGCTCGAAGAGCAGGTCCATCGCAATCGGATCGACGGCCGTGATGCCCAGGCTGTAGCAGACGGCGCTGTTGGCCGCCGACCCGCGACCCTGCACCAGAATCCCCTGCTGGCGCGCGTAATTCACGATGTCCCACACGATCAGGAAATAGCCGGCAAGGTCGAGCTTTTCGATGAGATCGAGCTCCCGTGCGATCTGGGCGCGGGCCTTGTCGTGATACGGGCGATACCGGTCGCGGGCACCTGCGTCCGTGATGTGCCGGAGAAACGATATCTCGGTCTCGCCGGCCGGCACCGGATAGGCAGGAAAGCGGTAACCCAGGTCGGCCATCGTGTAGCCGAGCCGGTCGGCGAGCGCGGCAGCGTTCGCAATCGCATCCCTGCGATCGGCGAAGAGCTGCGACATCGATTCCGGGGATTTCAGGTAACGCTCGGCATTACGCGCGAGGAAACGTCCGGCACCGTCGAGCGTCGTGTGATGACGCACACACGTGAGCACGTCGAACAGCGGTCGATCGGCAGGTTCAGCAAAGCGGACGCCGTTGCTGGCAATCACGGGCACGCCGTAGGCCTGCGCCAGCGCGTCGAGCGCCGCATTGGCGGCTTCCTCGTCGCGCAGCAGATGACGCTGCAGCTCTACATACACGTTGCGCCGCCCGAACAGGCCTACCAGACGATCGAGCAGGCCGCCGACTCCATGGTGGCGGGTATCGAGCAGCGCACGCCCGCCGAGCACGACGAGACCGGCTGTGGCCCCGTCCAATTCCTCCAGCGCCAGCGCACCTTCGCGCTTTCCACTCCATCGCGTCGCTCTCGTCCGGGACAAGAGCGGTCGCGGCGGATCCGCACGCATCTTCATGCGCGTGATCAACCGGCACAGGTTCCGATAACCTTCCTGGGTTTCTACGAGCACTGGCAGTGACCACGTAGACGGGATCGGGGATCGGGGATCCGGGATCCGGGATCCGGGATCGGACAGTGCCCGGTTCCCGGTTCCCCGTTCCCCGATCCCCGATCCCCGATCCCCGATCCCGATCGTGATCTCCGCTCCAATGATGGCTTTGAGACCTGCCCGCTGTGCCGCCTTGTGAAACCGCGGCGCACCGTACACGCCATCCGCGTCGAGGAGGGCGAGCGCGGGATACCCGAGGGCGGCGGCGCGCTCGACCAGCGTTTCCGGCAGCGACGCACCTTGAAGAAAACTGAACGCCGAGGCGCAATGGAGTTCCACGTACATAGTAGGCAGTAGGCAGTAGGCAGTAGGCAGTAGGCAGCGGGCAGTAGGCAGCGGGCGGTGGGTGGCAATTCGCAGAACGGCTCACTGCCTACCGCCTACTGCTTACTGCCTACTAGTCATAGCTCCCATCGACAAACCAGGCGTGCATAGCACGTTCGCGGAATATCCGGTATGTGGCGCCGTCACTCAGCGTGACGTCCCATTCGTCGCGATCCCATTCCTCACACCGAGTACGGGCCACAGAGACACAGAGACACAGAGGCGAGGTTGGTTCTCTATGACTCTGCGAATCCGCTGCCTGTAGCGCACGTCCGGCGTCGTGTCGCACATTCTTGACACGCGTTGGTTCGCGATCGCACCACCAGTGCCCCGACGTCCGCCACGGCCCCGCGCAGGCCTGCACACTTCCTCCCAGTCGGGATCGGGGATCGGGGATCGGGGATCCGGGATCGGGGATCCGGGATCCAAGATGAGCGGCGGCGCGGTCGATCGTGACGTGCTGTGGCTTGTCGTGTTCCATGCGCACGCGGGCTGGCACGGGAATACGAAAACGTCGCAGCGCAATGCGGGGACATTGCGTGTCGGGAGTCCGCCCGGATCCCGGATCCCCGATCCCCGATCCCGGATCCCCGATCCCCGATCCCGGGCTGAACGGTTTCATCGCAAACACGCCCGGCTGCCACGAATCGACGACGACCGGTGATCCGCAGCGGTCCTCCCCCATCAAGGCAGCGAGGCGTGCGGTCAGCGTGGACAACTGCTCCGGCGACGGAATCGGGTGTGTGAGGAGTGAGAACTGCACGATCCGCGCTGGCGTCGGATCGACGGCCACAACCACTCGATCGATCGCGGCCGAAGGCGGGTGCGATTCGAGATCGAGCAGCAGCAGCGTTCGGAACGTCCGCACATCACGCATCGGTGCGGGCAGCTGAAGTGACCGCTCGTGTATTGTCCGAGTCACCAGATGCAGGCGGACGTGCAGCACGGCTGCGCCCCGACCACGGCGCTCGAGATGCGCCGTGAGCGGCTCGAGCAGCCGCCCAAGTACGAACGACAGCGGCTCGAGCCCGTCGATGGGCCATTCGAGATCGAGCGCCTGCTCGAACCGCTCCTTCGGCACCTCGGGCCGCAGCGGCCGCGGATCCTCGCCACGTGCGAGGCGCTGCCACCATGTCCCACGCACGCCCATCCGCGCAGCTACGCCATCAACGGGCAGCGCCGCCAGCTCACCCAGCGTGCGGATACCCCAACGGCGGAAGGTCGATACGACAAGGTGCGAGGGTGCGAGGGTGCGAGGGTGCGAGGATGCGGGTTCGGCGTTCTCTATAACCGTCAATAAGTCGATCGAGAGCTGTGCAAGCGCGATGGCTTCGGCGCCAGGCTCCACCACAACGAGGTCTTCTGGTTCTGACGATTCGGCGCGCGCAAGCAGGCGTGCCGCGGTGTAGGTGCCTGCTATCGCGATGCGCAGACGCAGCTGTCGCTCTGCGGCGGCGCGGCACAGTTCTTCGCCAATCGCGTGCGGGCCGCCAAACAGCCGTTCGAGACCGGCGAGATCGAGGGCGACCTCATCCGGTGCATGCAATTCGAATCGCGGAGTGAAGTCGGCCGCGACTTCGAGCAGTGCATCGGGAGCCGGGCCATCGATCGAACGAAGCACGCCGAACATGACGGCAACATCCCTTAACTGCGACGAGCCGGACAGATGCGCAGATACGAAGCCTGCCTAGTGCTGTACACAACGCTGTGATCCGCTTCGGTCGAGCAGAAGCTACTGCTCGTGCGCAGGGATGTCGGCCGGCCGCGTCCGGCTCCGCACGCCGGCATCCCCGCGCCCGAGATCGCTAGCGGATGGCTGGAGCACACGCAGCAGAGTGTCAGAACACCCTCAATTGCGCCAGCCACACACAGGCGCACGCACACCACGTGACCAAATGTTCTCTGTGTCTCCGTGTCTCTGTGGCCCGTGATCATGGTGCTTCGCGCTTTCGGTATGAGTTATGACGCATACTCAAAACTCACAACTCACAACTCAAAACTGACCCCTGAAATTGCCACTTCCCCACCCGTGCGACGACGAGGTGAGATGACGCGGACGACGAGTTCGAAGCCGGTCAATCGGCGGCTTCGGTCCCCCACCCCGTGCCACTGTGGACACCCGGTAAGCGACAGCGTCACGCCGCCGGCGCTTCGTGCCAATGGCCGCGGTCCCACCAGAATGCAGGCCGTGTCGCTGCCTTCGATCGTTCGCTGAATGCGCAGCCATGTGGTGAACGGGATGCGGTTCAAGGCCGCAAGCGGTGCGTCGGCAAAATCAATCGCGACCACGCCAAATCCGCCAGCCTGGAGCACCAGGTTCAGCGCTTTCAGCGCGCGCTCAATGCTGCGATCGATCAACGAG
>Ga0075430_100005551_pt1 | contig 10654 bp, 12 predicted proteins | sample RhiMetdeltSRZDD4_FD_75294 | JGI IMG/M metagenome (GOLD analysis project Ga0075430, IMG submission 75294) | Populus rhizosphere microbial communities from Tennessee, USA - Rhizosphere MetaG P. deltoides SRZDD4 | ecosystem: Host-associated > Plants > Roots > Rhizosphere > Soil | place: USA... | reverse complement strand
TCGACGAACGAGAACATCTCGACCTTGTCGAACTGGTGCACGCGGAACAGCCCCTGCGTGTCCTTGCCGGCGGCCCCGGCCTCGCGGCGGAAGCAGGGAGAGAAGCCCGCGTAGCGCCGGGGCAGTTCGCCGCCCGCGAGGATCTCGCCGGCGTGCAGCGACGCCAGCGGAACCTCCGAGGTGCCGACCAGGTAGAGCTCGTCCTCGGGGATGCGGTAGATCTGCTGCTCGGTGTCGGGAAGCATGCCGGTGCCGACGAGCGCCTGCTCGCGCACCAGCACGGGCGGGATCACCGGGGTAAAGCCGCGCTCCTCGAGCAGCGACAGCGCCCACTGGACCAGCGCGAGCTCGAGCCGCACGAGCGGTCCCTTGAGGTAGGCGAAGCGCGAGCCTGACACGCGCGCGGCGGCCTCCATGTCGAGGTTGTCGCCGAGCAGCTCCACATGGTTGCGCCCGGGCTTGCCCGCCTCGCCGACCTCGCGGATCACCTCGTCCTCGTCGGCGGCGCTCGGATCCGGGAGGTTCGGCAGCGACACCAGCACCGTGGTCCGCCGCTCCTCCACCGCGCGCAGCTCCTCGTCCAGCTCCTTCTCGCGCTCCGAGAGCCCGCGCGTCTCTGCTATCGCCCCCGAGGCGTCCTCGCCGCTCCGCTGGAGCTCCCCGATCCGCTTGCTCGCCTGGTTCTTGCGCGCGCGCAGGTCCTCCAGCTCGGGCAGCAGGGCGCGCCGGCGCTCGTCCAGCTCGAGCGCCTCGTCGAGGACGGCGGGGTCGACCCCGCGGCGCGCGAGCGCATCACGTGCCGGCTGCGGGTCCTCGCGGATCTGCCTGAGGTCGAGGATGGCGACCTCGCCTCGTGCCTACTGCCCGGACTCGCGGCCCGAGTACTTTTCGACGAACGTCGCCACCGCTTCAGCCTCGTCGCCCGTGACGATGTTCGCCGGCATGATCGCGCCGGAGAACCCGCCGTTGCGAATCGCGAACAGCACGTCGTCCCTCGACTCCTTGCGCTGGTTGAAGTTGGGGCCGTTGGTGCGCTCGCCGCCCTGAAGCTGCCCCTCGGGCTTCGAGCCGTACGCGTTGGCCGCCTCGAAGGTGTGGCAGCCGGAGCAGCGCTCGTAGAAGAGGACGGCGCCGCGATGGGCGGTCGTGTCGTCCTGGGGGACCTCGATGTCGCCCCCGCAGCCCGCAAAGATGGCGGCGGCGAGCGCGCAGGAGATGACCATCGGACGCGTCACGGCGGGGCATAGTATCCGCTCGCCTTGCGCCGCTTCGCCCTCCCCCTCGCGCTGTGCTCGCTGCTGCTCCCGGGCTGTGGAGACGACGACGACTCCGGCCGGACGGTTACGGCACCGGCCAACTCGAAGCTGCGGGTGGTGGCCGACGAGTACTCATTCGACCCCTCGACGATCGTGTTGAGCGGCGCCGGCACGCTGACCGTGACGCTGCGGAACGAGGGCTCGCTGGCGCACAACCTGAAGCTGTTCAGGGGCGACGAGGAGGTCGGTGCGACGGCCACGCTCCCGGCCGGCGACAGCGAGTCGACCAGGCTGAACCTCGAGCACGGGAGCTACAGGATGGTCTGCACCGTGGGCGACCACGAGCAGCTCGGGATGACCGGGGAACTCCGCGTCCGCTAGCTGGGGCGCTTCGCGAACCGCATCAGCGTGCCGCCGTCGCCCGGCCGCAGGTCCACCTCGTCCATCAGCACCCGCATGAACTCGAGCCCGCGGCCCGACTCGGAGAGCTCGCCGCCGCGGCGCCTCACCCGTGGGCGGAAGCGCCCAGTGTCGCGCACCTCGAAGACGAGCGCGCCGCCTTCCTCGGCGATCCCGATCTTGATCGGGTCGCTCGGTGACGAGGAGCCGTGCTGGATGGCGTTGGTCACGGCCTCGCTCATCGCCAGCTTGACGTCGTAGCACGCGGCGCCGTCGAAGCCGAATTCCGCCGCCGCGCGCTCCGCGAAGTCACGCGCCTCCTTCAGCAGCCTGAGGTCCGCCAAGATCGAATGCTCGCGTGGCTTGAAGTTGACCATCCTCAACGTCCACCTAGTTCGCGCCACAAGTGTTACGTGAACGTCCGCGAACGCTAATTCATGCGCATTTGTGATCCGAAATTGCGAGTCCCGCGAAAGGGAACTGCAACGGGAGGCTGATCCGGGGAACGGATCCGGCCTCCGAGGCTCCCAGAAGGAGGACTCGCAATGCGCAAGCTGCTGCTTGCTCTGGCGGCGCTGGCTGCGTCGGCGATCGTGGTTCCGTTCGGCATCTCGTCGAGCCACCGCGAGGCGCCGGGCATCTCGCTCGATCCGTCCGCGGACAACACCGACACGTACGCGTGGACGGCCAAGGACGCTCCCGGCGCGCTCACCGTCGCGGCCAATTGGATTCCCGGCGAGGTGCCGGCCAACGGGCCGAACTTCCACTCGTTCGACGACCGCGCCCGCTACTACGTCCACATCGACAACACGGGCGACGGGCGGCCGGACGTGAGCTACCGGTTCCGCTTCAAGACCACGGTGCGCAACAAGGAGTCGTTCCTGTACGCGCTCCCCGGCGCAAGCGGATACCGCGACCCGAAGCTGAACGTGATCCAGCGCTACTCGCTCGACCGGATCACCTACCGCGGCAAGCGCCGCAGGGCGAACGTGAGGACGATCGCGCGCGGCCTGCCGGTGGCGCCGCCCAACATCGGGCCGAAGACGTTCCCCAATTACGACTCGTTCGTGAACGGGGCGATCCGCTCGCTGAGCGACGGCACGAAGGTCTTCGTCGGCCAGCGCGACGATCCGTTCTTCGTCGACCTGGGCGCGACCTTCGACGGCCTGAACGTCCGCAAGCTCACCGGCAACCAGGGTGAGGGCAAGGACGACCTGAGCGGATACAACGTCCACTCGACCGTCCTCCAGATCCCCGAGCGCCTGGTCACGCGGAACCACCGGGCGGTCGCCGGGGCGGACGCTGCGAACGCGGTGGTCGGCGTGTGGTCGACGACCGAGCGGCGGCGGCTCCAGGTGTCCGGCACGAGTGCGCGCCGCGGCCGCTGGGTGCAGGTCTCCAGGCTCGGCAACCCGCTGGTGAACGAGGTCGTGATCCCGCTCGGGAAGAAGGACCAGTTCAACCGCACGACCCCGAACCGAGACGCCGCGCTGTACGGCAAGTACGTCGTGAAGCCGGAGCTGGCGGCGGTTCTGAACGCGCTGTTCGACATCGGCGCACCGGAGAACGACCGCACGGACATCGTGCAGGCGCTGCTCCAGGGCATCCCCGGGCTCAATCAGCACAAGGGAGCCAGCGGACCGCCCGCCGTCGACACGATCAAGCTCAACCTCGGCGTGGCGCCGGCCGAAATGGAGGATCGCTTCGGGGTGATCGGTGGAGACACGGCCGGGTTCCCGAACGGCCGCCGCCTGAGCGACGATGTCGTGGACATCGAGCTTCAGGTGGTCGCCGGCTTCCTGAAGGACAACAAGGTCCCGCTGGGCGACGGCGTGGACGGCAACGACAAGCCGTTCCTGTCCGCGTTCCCGTACCTGGCCGGACCGACGAGCGGCTTCGACTCCGCGCCTTCGACGCGGACCGAGCCCGGTCACTCGCCGACTCCGGCGGGCGGCTGATGAAGGTCCTTGCACCGCTCGCCGTCTTCGGCGCGGTGCTGGTGGCGATGGTGGCGCTCCACGGGAGCGCCACCGCGCCGCCGGCGCTGTCGGCGGGCGCCGACCTCGGCCGCCCGTCGGGGGATCCGCTCCGCGATGCGCGTGCGGCGGTGCGCGCGGCGCCCGGCAGCGCGGATGCCCGCGCGCTCCTCGGAGAGGCCTACGTCACTCGTGCGCGCGCGACCGGCGACCCCTCCCTCTACGCGCGCGCCGACCGCGTGCTGAGCGGTGCCCTGCGCCGCGATCCTGGCAACGTGGCGGCGCTCGTGGGCGCCGGAACACTCGCGGGCCTGCGTCACGACTTCCGCGAGCAGCTGCGGCTCGGCCTGGCGGCGAGGCGGGTGGCCCCCAAGCTCGCGCGTCCCTACACCGTCATCGCCGACGCTCAGATCGAGCTCGGCCAGTACGCGGATGCCGCCCTTTCGATCCAGCGGCTCGTGGACCTCAAGCCCGGCCTTCCCGCGTACGCGCGCGTGTCTTACTACCGCGAGCTCACCGGCAATCCGGATGGCGCGGTGCGCGCCATGCGCTTCGCCGCCTCGGCGGGCGGCGCGCCGGAGAGCCTCGCCTACGTGCAGGCGCTGACCGGCAACCTCGAGCTCACGCGTGGCCGCGTTGCCGCAGCGCGGGACGCCTACATGGCTTCGCTCCGGACCGTTCCGGACTTCTCCGACGCGCTGGAAGGGCTCGCGCGTGTGGACGCGGCGCGCGGCGACCTTCGTGGGTCCGCCGCGCGCCTGCGCCGCCTGGCGCCGAACCGGCCGCCTGCGCGAGCGCTCGCGTTCCTCGCGGAGCTCGAGCTGGGAGCCGGCCATGACCGCGCCGCACGCCGCCACCTCAGGGCGGCGGCAGCACAGTTCGCGCGCGATCGCGCGGGCGGCGGGCTGCCAGACGCCGAGTCCGTCCTATTCGAGGCGAACCACGGAGAGAGGGGCCGGGCGGTGCGGCTCGGCCGCCGCGTCTGGCGAGCGAAGCCGAGCATTCGGTCGGCCGACGCGCTCGGCTGGGCGCTGACGCGTGCTGGCCGTCCGCGCGAGGGGCTCGCCTGGGCGCGGCGCGCGCTCAGGACAGAGTCGCTCGATCCGATGTTCCGGCTGCACGCGGGGGTGGCAGCGCGTCGGGCGGGCCGAGGGCGCGAGGCGGCGAGGCAGTTCGCTCTTGCATCGAAGGGTGAGGCGGCGCTGTCGCCCGCGGCCGTGCGGCTCCTTCGGCGCTTTAAGCGATGACTCTCTCCACGTTTTGCATGTATGTCATGCAAAAGTGAGCAAGCGTCGGGGCCGGCGCCGTCTAGCCGCCCGTCTGGAACGCCCGCAGCGCCAGCGTCAGGATCAGCAGCGCCCCGACCGTCATCACGCCCATCTCGCCGAGCGCGACCCGCTTCGCGAGCGCCACCTGCTCGGAGCGCTCCAGCGCGTCCACGTCCTCCACGCCCTCGAGCTCACGTTGCGCGATGCCCACGCGCATGCCCTCGCTCACCAGCGAGATGACGAGCGGCGCGACGCCGTACGCGATGTGCAGGCCGTCGGGAGCCGAGGCGCCGCGGGCCACCAGCAGGAAGCCGATCAAGGCCTGGATCACGACCGTGGCCTGCGCCACGCGGAGCAGCGGCCAGAACACGATCGACGCCCGCGCGTCCTTGCGCAACCAGCCGATCACACCCCACCCCGCGGCGATCAGGTTCGACACGAGCACGGCGATCCCGACCACCATGTGAACGTCGCTCAGAGAGTGTCCTTCCGCACTATGTAGCTACCTCGCACAAGCTTGCGTTATACCTCCCAGTTGGCGTGCTGAAGAGCTACCTACCCGCGCTTGTCTTCCTGCTGCTTGGGATCGGTATCGGTACCGCCTTCACGGTCGCGAACAACTTCCTCGGGCCGAAGCGCCCGAACCCGGTGAAGAGCCAGCCCTACGAGAGCGGCCTGCCCTCCGACGTGAAGAAGTCGTTCCGCTTCGGGATCAGCTTCTACCTGATCGCGATGCTGTTCATCCTGTTCGACATCGAGGTGGTCTTCCTCTATCCGGTCGCCTTGAAGCTCGACGCGTTCGGGGTATTCGCCCTCGTGGAGACGATCGTCTTCGTCGTGCTGCTGCTTGTCGCGCTCGTGTTCGTCTGGCGGAGGGGAGCCCTGGAGTGGAAGTAACGCGCACCAAGGTCGACGGCGACCTGAGGGTGCGGCAGATGAAGGCCCAGCAGCTCCTGCGCGGGGAGCTGGAGGGCGAGGATCTGGAGCGCGAGGTCGAGCAGCGCCTGCTGTTCACGAAGTTCGAGGAAGCCCAGAACTGGGCCCGCAAGAACGCGCTCTTCCCGCTCGGCTTCGGGCTCGCCTGCTGCGCGATCGAGATGATCACCGTGGTCGGCTCGCCGCGCAACGACCTTTCGCGCTTCGGCGCCGAGGTGATCCGCTTCTCGCCGCGCCAGGCCGACCTATTGATCCTGTCCGGGCGCGTCTCGATCAAGATGGCGCCGATCATCCGCCGGCTCTACGAGCAGATGCTCGAGCCGAAGTGGGTGATCGCGATGGGCGCGTGCTCGTCGAGCGCCGGGATGTTCAACAACTACGCCGTCGTCCAGGGCGCCGACAAGTTCCTGCCCGTGGACGTGTACGTGCCCGGCTGCCCCCCTCGCCCCGAGGCGCTGATCTACGGGATCATGAAGCTCCAGGACCAGATCATGGGCGACCCGGCGATGGGCTGGCGGGAGCGCTACCGAGCGGAGGGGACGGAAGAAGTTGCCTGACGCCACGGGCCTGGAGCTGATCGCCCAGCGCGTGCGCGAGAAGGTCGGCGACGAGGCGGTCACCGGCACCCTCTACTACCGCCGGCACGCCACGCTCGACGTGGCGCCGTCCAGCGTCCGCGACGTGATCGCGTACCTCCGCGACGGCGAGGACGAGCCGTGGGAACGGCTCATGAGCGTGCACGGCGTGGACTACCTGCCCGAGGAGCCGCGCCTCGGCGTCCACTACGAGCTGCTCTCGATGGAGCGCGCCGACCGGCTGAACGTGCGCACGCGCGTGGGCACGGACGAGCCGCGCGTTCCGAGCGTGGTGGACCTCCACCCCACCGCCGACTTCCAGGAGCGCGAGGTGTTCGACATGTTCGGCGTGGTCTTCGACGGCCACCCCGACATGCGCCGCATCCTGATGCCGGAGGACTACGAGGGCTACCCGCAGCGGCGCGACTTCCCGATGGGCGGCGAGCCGGTGATCTACACCTTCAACGAGCCGAAGCTCCCGCGCTGGTATGACTGAGCAGCCGGGCAGCATGACCGAGCCACTCAGCGTTCCCTACCGCGAGCGCGAGCGCTCGGTGACGATGGAGCCGATGGGCGAGGAGCACGACGAGCTGCTCACCATCAACATCGGCCCGCACCATCCGGCGACGCACGGCGTGCTGCGCCTGCTCACCACGCTCGAGGGCGAGATCGTGCGCGACGTGAAGCCGATCATCGGCTACGTCCACACCGGGATCGAGAAGAGCTGCGAGGACCAGCAGTACTGGAAGGTCATCCCGTTCGTCGAGCGGATGGACTACCTCTCGTACTACTTCAACGCGATGGCGTTCTGCATGGCGGTCGAGCGGCTGCTCGACGAGGAGGTACCGGAGCGCGCCCAGTGGCTCAGAGTGATCCACCTGGAGCTGAACCGGGTGGCCTCGCACCTGTTCTGGATCGCCACCGGCGCGCTCGACATCGGCGCGATCACCATGCTCTGGTGGGGCTGCCGCGACCGCGACCTGGCGCTCGACCTGTTCGAGATGTCCGGAGGCCAGCGCTTCCACACGCGCTACTTCCAGGTGGGCGGCGTGGTCGAGGACATCCCGCCCGGCTTCGAGGAGATGACGCGCGCGTTCATCAAGACGATGCGCACGCGCATCCCGCAGTACCTCAGCCTGCTCGACCGCAACGAGATCTGGCTCCAGCGCACGAAGGGCACCGGGATCGTGCCGATGGAGGACCTGCTCGCGCTGGGGGTCACCGGTCCGCTGCTGCGCGCCACCGGCCACCCGTGGGACCTGCGCAAGGCCACGCCGTACTCCGGCTACGAGAACTTCGACTTCAAGGTGCCGGTCGGCACCGTGGGCGACAACTACGACCGCTTCCGCGTGCGCGTGGAGGAGATGCTCGAGTCGCTGAAGATCATCGAGCAGGCGCTCGACGGGCTGCCCGAGGGGCCATACATCACCCCCAACCGCAAGGTCGCACTGCCGCCGCGCCACGAGCTGGCCACCTCGATGGAGGCGCTGATCCATCACTTCAAGCTCGTGACCGAGGGCTTCCGGGTACCGCCCGGCGAGACCTACGCCGCGATCGAATCGCCGCGCGGCGAGCTCGGCTGCTACGTGCTCGCCGACGGCTCGGCCAAGCCGGCGCGCGTGCACATGCGCGACCCGAGCTTCGTGAACCTCCAGGCACTGCCGGTGATGGCTCGCGACCACCTGCTGGCCGACTTCATCGCCTGCGTCGCAATGCTCGACCCGATTCTCGGCGGAGTGGACCGCTGATGGCCGAGCGCATGGAACAGGTGGGCGACGAGGGCGCGCTGCGCGCCGCGCCGCTGCCCCCGGGCTGGGACGATGCCGTGGACCTCGAGGCGCCGCCGGCCACGATCCCGGACCCGGCCGAGGTGGACGTGCCGGATGCGCTGCGGATCGAGATCGAGCGCCTCATGTCGCTCTATCCCGATCGCCACTCGGCGACCCTGCCGGCGCTCGGCGCGGCGCAGCGGGTGCACGGTTGGTGCTCGCCGGAGGCGCTCCGCCAGGTGGCGTCCGTGATGCAGGTGACGCCCGCGTACCTGTCGAGCGTGGCGACCTTCTACGACATGCTGCGCACCGAGCCGGCAGGCAGCCGCTACGTGTACGTCTGCACGAGCGTGGCCTGCCATGTGCGCAACGCGAAGAAGGTCTACGAGGCCATCGCCGAGCAGGCCGAGGCGCAGGATCTCGAGGACGTGCAGCTGCGCGAGTTCGAGTGCTTGGGCGCGTGCGACATGGCGCCGATGGCGTCTGTGGACGGACGCTTCGTCGGGCCGCTCTCGAGCGACGACGCGCCGGAGTTCGTGCGCCAGCTGAAGGCCGGCGAGACCGTGCTGCCCGGCCGCGGTCTGGAGGACCCGGGCTACTCGATCCCGGTGCCCGCTCCGCAGTCAGACGAGCCGCAGGAGCACCCGTCCGTGCACGCCGCTGGCGGCGAGTGGCCGGGCGACGAGGAGCTCGACGTTCCGCCGGCCGAGGGCCCGCCGTCGCGCCGAAGGCCGATCGTCGAGCCGCTCCTGCCGGGCACCAGCGTGGCACCCGAGCCCGAGGAGGACGAGGAGTGAGCGAGACCCGTGTGCTGCTCGCGAACATCGACGAGCCCGACCTGCACACGATGGACGTCTACGAGCGGCTCGGCGGCTACCGCTCACTGCGCAAGGCGCTGCTCGAGATGACGCCGGAGGCCGTGCTCGCGGAGCTCGAGGAATCGGGGCTCCGCGGTCGCGGCGGCGCCGGCTTCTCGATGGGCAAGAAGGCGAGCTTCATCCCCAAGGGCTCGATGGACAAGTACCTCTGCTGCAACGCGGACGAGTCCGAGCCGGGCACCTTCAAGGACCGGCTGCTGATGCAGAAGAACCCGCACATGCTGATCGAGGGCTGCATCATCGGCTCGATCGCCGCCGGCGCGAACAAGGGCTTCATCTTCATCCGCGGCGAGTACGAGCTCCAGGCCGACATGCTGGACGCGGCCGTGGCCGAGGCCTACGAAAAGCAGTACCTCGGCGAGGACATCCTCGGCTCGGGGCACACGTTCGAGCTGGTCGTGCACCGCGGCCAGGGCGCCTACATCTGCGGCGAGGAGACGGGCCTGCTCGACGCGCTCGAGGGCAAGCGCGGCAACCCGCGGCTGAAGCCGCCCTTCCCCGCGAACCAGGGCCTCTACCAGGGCCCGACGCTCATCAACAACGTCGAGACGCTCTGCAACGCGCCGATCATCATCCAGCACGGCGCCGAGTGGTACAGGCAGTACGGCGAGGGCAACTCCACCGGGACGAAGATCGTCTCGGTGTCCGGCAACGTGCAGCGGCCCGGCAACTACGAGATCGCGCTCGGCATTCCCGTGCGGGAGCTCATCTACGACCTGGCGGGCGGTCCGCCCGAGGGGCGCGAGGTCAAGTGCTTCTTCCCCGGCGGCTCGTCGGCACCGGTGCTGACCAAGGAGCACCTCGACCTGCCCTACACCTTCGAGGCCATGGCCGAGGCGGGCTCGATGCTCGGCTCGGGAGCGATCATCGTGGTCGACGACTCCGAGCCGCTCGTGCCCCTCGCCCTGCGGCTGGCCGAGTTCTACCGCCACGAGTCCTGCGGCAAGTGCGTGCCGTGCCGCGAGGGCACCAACTGGACGGTGAAGATGCTGGAGCGCATCGACGAGGGCGAGGGAACGCCGATGGACCTCGAGCTGCTGGACCAGATCCAGGGCAACATCATCGGCAACTGCCTGTGCGTCCTGGGCGACTCGATGGCGATGCCGGTGGCTTCGATGCTGAAGCACTTCCGCGACGAGTTCGAGCAGCACATGGAGGAGGCGCGCAGGCGCCGTGACCTCGAGGAGCTGACGCCTCTGGCAGCGCCGGAGGTGGCCGCCGTGCCCGAGGCGGGACCGGTCTAGCCGATGGCGCGCCCCGAGCAGAACTGGATCACCTTCGAGATCGACGGCAAGCAGGTGCGCGCGCCGGAGGGCGCGATGCTCGTGGACGCCGCGAAGCACGGGGACGTGGAGATCCCCTACTTCTGTTACGAGCCGAAGCTCGGGCAGCCGGTGGGCGCGTGCCGCATGTGCCTCGTGGAGATCGAGGGCATCCCGAAGCTCCAGACCTCGTGCTCGACCCCGGTGCGCGACGGCATGGTCGTGGTCACGACCTCGGACCGCGTGAAGCAGGCGCAGAACGCGATCGTGGAGTTCCTGCTCGTGAACCACCCGCTCGACTGCCCGGTCTGCGACAAGGGCGGCGAGTGCCCGCT
>Ga0075430_100005550_pt1 | contig 10655 bp, 6 predicted proteins | sample RhiMetdeltSRZDD4_FD_75294 | JGI IMG/M metagenome (GOLD analysis project Ga0075430, IMG submission 75294) | Populus rhizosphere microbial communities from Tennessee, USA - Rhizosphere MetaG P. deltoides SRZDD4 | ecosystem: Host-associated > Plants > Roots > Rhizosphere > Soil | place: USA... | reverse complement strand
GGCGCCATACCAGACTGCAGATCGAGTTGGTCCCGGTATCGGGCAGAGACGATCGCATGGTCGATCGTCCGGTGTTCCTCATACAAACGGAGTGGCTGTGTGTCAGCTGGGTTGGACATGAGCAACAGCACGGTACGCCGGGGTCGCTCGGTGGCCGGCGTCGGTCGGGGCTGCTGTCCGAGCTGGATCTTGCCTATGGCGTTTTGGCCTTCTTGGTTGATCTGGTCGCCGTGGACGTAGCCGGCACCGTAGATGTCACGCACCAAAGAGCACCTTTCCGACCGGGCTGTCGCCACTCTGGTTGATCTGGTCGCCGAGCACGACGTCGCCGACGTGGAGCACCTTCGGGCTCTGCGGTGGGTTCTCGATCGCATCGGCGATCTCCTTCACCAAGTTCTCGATCGTCTCCCGCTGCGTGCTCGCCAGTACGCCGATGGGGTAGCCTGTCGTCTCCAACAACAGTACGTACTCGGGTAGCCGGAATGCCTTCTTGGCGAATCGAAGGAATGTGACAGCAGCGATGATGAGGACGGCGAGCAGGTTGAAGACTGGCAGTCCTTGCGCCGCCTCGCCGCCACCGGCCCAAGCGAGGACGTTGATGACCGCCAACAGCACAAGTAGCGTGAGTGCCGGTCGCAGCACCTGATATGTGATCTTGATCCGGGCTGGAGTCAGCTTCCAGCACTGGACTCGGGCCAGGTTACGCAGTTGGTAAACCTGGCCGGCGACGGAGAGAGTGCGCCGGTTGATGCGTACCTCGATACTCTGTTTCTTGCCTAGCAACCCATTCCTCCGCCCGTCGGAAACACGCGAGGTCAGTGCCGGGTGCGCCGGCTGACAGCCGGACGTTTCAGGTCTGGCCAATCCCGTCACCCGCCGCCGAACCACGCTAGAACGCTGTTGACGAGGCTGACGCATACGGTTGTAAACACAAAGCCGATGATCCGGTAGAACGTAATCGGGAGCAACGCCGACTGCGGCCGGCCACGCGCGGCCAGCGCCCTGCTATGCGCCAGGACCAACGCGTGTCCGGGTAGCACACCAAGGACGAACCAGACCAACCGCACATACATCCCCAGCAGCCGGAGTAACAGACGGCCCATTCGAACACCTTCCGATTCCGCTCAGTCCGGGAGCTGCACGTATTGCAGGCGGCCAGGTCCCGCGCCGGCACCGGTATTACCTGACGGACGGCGACCGCCAAGCTACGAGCCGCATCGCCGCAGCCGTGCCACCATCACGGTTTGCGAGCCACCATTGCGTCTCCACACGGACGCCCAACGAGTTGTCGCGCACCGCTCAGATCTGTGGTCCTGGCCCCGCTGTGACCAGTACGAACGGTGCCCAGTGGTACGGATGGTCGTATGGAGCGGCGGCCGGTCCACGATCTGTCTCGATGTCACGCGCGGTCGCCGCGGCCCGTGCCGCGAGTGCCGGCGCACCGGCCTGATGGGCCCGTGCCGCCAGCGCGTCGAACTGGGCAGCGGCGTCGTCGCGGGACAGCTCACGCAGGTATCGCATGGCGTGCCGCAGCGCGTCCGCCGTCGGCGCGCCGAGGGTACGGAGCCGATGGAACTCAATCATGAGTAGCGCCGCGGACAGGTCGTTCACCGCCCAGCGGGTCACCATCGCAGCGTGCGCACCGGCCGCTAACAACGCCCGCCCGATCCCGAGCAGCTCGCCGCCGCGCAGCGCCCCGCCGTCACCGGTATGGCAGGCGCTGAGCACGACAAGCTCGGCATTGATCCGAAGGCCGAGCAGCTGGGCGGCGGTGAGGCTTTGCCCGTTGGCCAGCAGTACGGCAGAGCCCAGCGGTGAGTCGCGGTCCAGCACGCCGTGCGTCGCCAGGTGGATCAGGGCGGCTTCGGGCAACAGCGGTGCCACCTGCTCAGCGGTCGCGTCCGGGCCGACCAGCAGGCGCGCGCCCGGCACAAGACCAGCCACCGTGACGGCCTCCACGCGGGTACCCGGCAACGCCGCCAGTGCACGGCCTGCCGCTCCGTCCGGCCGGTACACCATGCCGGCCGGGTCACCGACCACGACCGCCGGGCCGGCGGGTCGAGAACGGCGGGTAGACACCAGCGCGCTGGCGTTCGGCGCGATCGCCACCCGAAACTGGTCGCCGAGGGGCCTGGCGGCGAACGGGAGTACCGCAAACGGCAGGCGCATCAGCGGACCCCCGGGGACCACGACCAACGCGGTGCTAGCCGCGATCACGTCGCGAAACGGATCCAGCACCAAGTCGGCGAGCTCCCGCGCCGGCTCGGCGTAGGCGCCGTCACGCGCGCACGCGGACACCAGACGCGCGACGAGCCCGGCCGGATCGCGACCCGGCCGGGCCACGAACCCGCCAACCGGGCCCTCCGTGGTTACCGCCAGCCCGACGAGGTCGCGGCGGCCCACCGCGTACTGGAGGAGGGTGACGCCGGGCGGCAGCGCAGCCGCGACGGTGCCGAGGTCATGTACCCCGACCTGCGGGTTGACCGCCGCCCAGAAGCGGGGATCGGCCCGCCGCAGGTCGGCCTCGACATCGCGCAACGCCGCCGTCGCGTGTTCCAGCCGGGCTGACAGGTCATCGAGGTCTGTGTCGCCGGCTCGGCCGGTAACCCCGTCCGAGCGCGGGTCGCCGACGCCCCGGTTGCCAATCGCCCGGGCCAGCCGGCTCTCGGCCAACGTCAGGCCGGCGCTGGTAGCCCGCCACCGAGCCACCAGATCCGCGGGCAGCCCTGCGACGGACGAGTCAGTGCCGGTGCGCATCAGATCGAGCAGCGCACGAGACTGGCCCCGTTCGAGGTAGCCGAACGCCGCCGACAGCCAGCGCCGCTGCGCGTCCGGCTCGCCCGAGGCCGCAGCGGCCGAGGCGAGGCGCAGCGCGACGCGGGCCGCGTCGACGTACGCACCCTGCACGTCCACACCGCCGTGGAATGCCGCCTTCACCTGGTCGCCGCGCAGGCCAGCCCGGACCCGGCCCACCTCCTCCAGCGCATGGTCCAAAGCGGCGAGCGCGCCGGGGAGATCGCCCGCAAGCTCCCGTAGCCTGCCGTCGTAGCTGTGGAACCGCCAAGCCGGCCCGAGCCCAGCCCACCACGGCGTTGACATCGCCGCCAGCGCGTCGCGGTGTGCCCGGGCGGGACCGACCGCGCCGACCTCCAGCTGGAAGAGCAGCCCCTCCTCGTGGATCTGCCGGACCTGCAGGGTCCCCTCCCCGGGCACCGCCGAAGACCCGGCAGCCGACGCTGCCTGCGGATCCGGGGCCGCCCGGTCGAGGGCGCGCCGGGTATACCGCGCAAACGCCTCCGACGCCCCGCGGTCATCCCCTTCTGCTGCCTTCACCAGTGCCTCGTTCATGTCCCGCTCCTCCGGCGGGCTCGCCGGTACCGCCGCCCGGGCGCGGGCCAACAGGTCGGCCGACCGCTCGAAGTCGCCATCCCGCCGCGCCAGCCGCGCGCGGGTGAACGGCTCCACGAATGCCCAGTCCGGCGACGCCGCAGACACGAGAAGCTGCTCGGCGATGACCTGGGCGTCACCAGTGAGGCCCGGCAGCCGCCTGCCCAGCGGCTCTGTCGTGTCACGCTTCACCCGCTCGGCGGCGACCATACCGTCGATGTCGTCGGCCTGCTGGCACAGCGTGAACATGTGGTGGGCGACGAGTAGACGGCGCCATCGCCGGCGATCGGTCGGGTCAGCCGGCTCCGCCAACGGTACGGCGTCCGCCTGCAACCCGGTCCACAACGCTGCCCGGGCAGCGTCGAGGTCGCCCACCGCCTGCGCCGCCGCACCCGCCGCAAGCAGCGACTGCACCCTGGCCTCGCGCTCGCCCAGGGACTCGAAGACCCCCTCAGCGAGCCCGAACGCGACCCGTGCGTGCTCCGGCGACTCGTGGACGGCCCAGTACCTGCCCACCCGCAGGCACATCAGCGCAAGGCCGTAGACCGTCCCCGGCCCGATGACCCGTTGCGCCGCCCGGAGCGTCTCAACCAGACCGGTGCCATCCAACTGCCGGTCGTCGGCGAGCGCGGCGAGCACCGCGTGGGTCGCAGCGACAGCGGCGTCAACCGGACGACCACCGCGTTCGAACCGCCCGCGGGCGGCCGTGGCGAGCGCCGCCGCCCGCCCCGGCCGGCCGGCAACGAGCTCCAGGTAGCCGAGCCGCAGCTCCACCGCCGCGGCGCCGAGGTCATTGCTGAGCGCGGCGTACCGGGTCCCGGCGGCCTCGTACGCCGCTACCACCTGGCCACGGTCGGCCGGCTGCGAGCCCAGCAGCTCCCAGCGCTCGACTGTGTCACCCAGCTCGGCCGCCGCCGATCCGTTGCTGACCGACAGGGCACAGTTCCAGCACAGCGGGGACGACAGCGGGGCGGCGCGCAGGTCGCCGCGGACCAGGTACGCGGCGGCGAGGCCCGCCTCATCCCCAGCCGCCGCCAGCCGGTCGACCGCGACCCGCCAGTGCCGCTCCGCCGCCGGCCAGCTCAGGGCGCGGGCCGCGGCGTCAGCGGCGAGCAGGTCCAGGTGGCCAAGCAGGTCGGGCCGGTCGGACAGTGCCAGCCGGGCCCGCTCAATCACGCCGGTCCTGGCGGAGTGCGCCGTCGGTCGAGCCTGCACACCTGTCGCGAAGTGCGGTGACACGATCGTGCGCCAGTACCACAACTCCGGCAGCAACCGTCCGGCGACGTAGGTGTCCGGCGCCAGCGGCGTGTCCGCGCCGCGGGGCTGGTGGACCAGCTCCGGGCCGAGGTCGGCAATCGGACGTGCGGTGCCGTCCGGCAGCGCCAGCTTCGCCCCGTGCCAGGCAAACCGGCGCCAAGCCGATCCAGCCACACGCGCCGGCCCCAGCGGCTCACCCAGCCCAGCCGCGCGCAGCGCCGTCCCATACGCACCGGCCAGCGCGGCCCGGCGGACTGCGCCGTCGGAGCTGTCGGAACCGGTGTCGAGCAGCCGGTCGAGCAGCCCACCCGGCATCGTCTCCACTGCGGTTCCGCCCACTGTGCCACCTTTCCACCAACCACCAACGTGCCGCCGCTGCTCGACATGGGACCTGACGGACCGGGGATGGTTATCTGTTCAGCCGCCGTTGGAGGACCACCCCACCCGCCGTACACCGCGATCCCGCGCGCGTGCCGGCTGAATGCTTACCCATGTCCGTGTCCGTCAGGCCCACCCGAAGAATTGCCGCAGCTTGCGTACCAGGGGAGAGACATGAATCGACAGAGCTCGGCTCTTCTGCCTTTCTACCTGGTCGTCGATGTCTCGTGGTCCATGTCGCTGGCGGGCAAGATCGAGGCGGTCGGCGACATGGCGTCCGCCATCATCGACGCGTTGGTTCAGGACCCGGTGGCGTCCACCACCGTACGGTTCGGGCTGGTCGAGTTCTCCGACGACGCACGAATCCGGCTTCCGTTGGACGGAGTCGCCTCCGCGAATGGCGTCGCGCCGGAGCTGACGGTACGCGCCGGGACCAGCTTCCAGTCGGTATTCGCCCTGCTCGAGGACGCGATTCCAGCAGACCTGGCGCGACTGGCGACGACTCGTACCTTGGTCCGGCGCCCCACCGTCTTTCTGCTCACCGACGGCGAACCGACCGACGACGAACGAGGATGGCGTTCGGCGTTCGCTTCGCTGACCGCACTACCGGCGCGACCGAGCATCGTTCCGTGCGGCGTCGACCAGGCGACGGTACGCGTGATGAGTGAGCTGGTTCATCCAAGAAGCCGCCGCCACAGCGGAACGCTGTACATGATGGACCCGACGTACCCGCCGGCGCAGGCCATCACCGCATTCGCCGACATCGTCATATCCAGCATGCTGGCATCGAGTCGCCGCTCCGACGGCCGGGCCGCACTGCCGACCGCCCGCCGCGTACCCCCCGGACTCACCCGGCATCGAATCACGGCGCCATCACAGCCAGCCGGGCGAGGCGGACACGGGCGGGATACCCCGGATAGGCCATACCGCCGAGTGGGTCAGAACGGATCAGTGGGTTTTCCAATCGGCAGGGACCACGGCACGATGTGGTGATGCCGAACCAAGCCTTCATCGGACGCAAAGCCGAACTCACCCAGTTGCGGTGCCTTCTTCGCGGTGCAGCCGACCGGAGTCCCGCGACGGTGATCGTGCAAGGCGAGGCCGGTGTCGGCAAGAGCCAACTGCTCGAACATTTCGCCGGCGAGGTACGACGAGCCGGCGGACACGTACTCGTCGGTGCCTGTATCGAGCTGGGTGGCGGGACCGTCCCGTACGCCCCGCTGATCGAGGCATTACGCCTGTTGGCACGGTTCCATGGCGAAGCCACCGTCGAAAGGTACTCCGGACCGGCGTGGCCGGAGATCTCCGGTCTCATCGCTGACTTCACTGGGTCGACCCGGTCTCCCCGACCCGTCGGTACAGGCTCCCAGCTGCACATCTTCGGTGCCGTCATGCAGCTGCTGGACCGGCTCGGCGCCGACCAGCCGGTGACGCTGGTCTTCGAGGATCTGCACTGGGCCGACCAGTCGACACTGGACCTGGTCGCGTACCTCACCCGGGCCAAGTCGAACGAGCGGATGCTGCTGATCGGCAGCGCCCGTACCGAGCTGGGCCCGGACCACCCGCTGCGCGTACGACTCACCGAACCGGACTTCGCCCGGCGGATCGAGCGCATCGACGTACCCCGGTTCACGGAGATAGAGATGCGGCGGTTCCTGCGTGCCTCGATGGCGCCGGACGCGGACATCGCGGCCCGCTGCTTCGAGCTGTCCGAGGGCAACGCGTTCTTCGCCGACCAGCTGGTCGCCTCCGGGATGCTGACCGACCCGGCGGCGACGACGCTGCCCGAGTCCCTCGGCGAGCTCATGCTCAGGCGGATCCGACCCCTCGGCGACCACGCCAGGCATGTCGTACGGGTGGCGGCGACCGCGGGCCGGCGGGTCAGCGACCGGCTCCTCGCCGCCGTCTGCGGCCTCGCCGACGATGAGCTGAACGCGGCGCTGCGCGAGTGCATCGAGGCCGGCATCTTGACCCAGGACCGGACGGCCAGGGCCAGTTACCAGTTCCGGCACGCGCTGCTACGCGAAGCGGCCCACAACGACATGCTGTGGCGGGAGCGTGAGCACCTGCACACCCTGATCGCGAAAGCGATCACCGCGGACCTCACCCTCAGCCTGGCCGAGGAGCTGACCGCTGCGGCGGAGCTCGCGTACCACTGGGACGAGGCCGGCCGTAGGTCCGAGGCGTTGGCGGCCGCGGTACGGGCGGGTGAGGCCAGCTATCTGGTACGGGCGTTCCACGAGACCGAGAAGCACTATAAGCGCGCGTTGCGGCTCTGGACGCAGGTGCCCGATCCCGAACAGGTCGTAGGCGTGTCGAAGGCCCAGATCCTGCTGGCGATCGCAGACGCCGCCCGTTGGGCCGGGCACGGGGTCAGCGCGGTGGAGTTCGTCCTCATGGCGCTGCAGGAGGTCGACGCCGGCCAGCAGCCGCAGCGCGCCGGCGAGATGTACGAACGGCTCGCCAGCTACCAGTGGGAGGCGGGCGCGACCAGCGAGTCGCTGGAGGCGTACCAGCGGGCCCAGCGCCTGCTGGAGGGCCAGCCGCCCGGCGCCGCGACGGCCGGCGTCCTGGTGGGACTCGCGATGGCCCGGATCCGTGCCGGCCACTACCAGGATGTCGCCGCCCAGGCCCACGCCGCCGGCGAGCTGGCGACCGAGGTGGGCGCGCTGGCCGAGGCGGGACGGGCCAAGAACGCCGAGGGTCTGGCGCTGACCCTGTCCGGCCGGGCGGACGACGGTCTGCCCCTGCTGCAGGAGGCCCTCGACATCGCGCGGCGTACCGAGCATCTGGAGGGTCTGCTCCGTGCGCACGCCAACCTGGCGGTCGCGCTCGAGCACACCGGCCGGCTGCCCGAGTCGGTCGCGGTCGCGGTCGACGGGCTGAAGCTGGCCCGGCAGCTGGGCCTGGCCGACTCCCGCTGCGGCCGGATCCTCGCCAACAACGCCAGCGTCTCGCTGTACCTGTTCGGCCGGTGGGACGAGGCACTGGACCTGCTCGACGTGGCGCTGCTGGACGACCCGCCGATACGGGAGAGCGGGTACCTGCGCCTCACGCTCGCCGAGATCGAGGTGGCGCGGGGGATGTTCACGCCAGCGGCGGAGCTCCTCGCGGAGGTCCGTGACCTGCCGACGAGCGATCCACGGTTCCGGTTCCCCCTCGCAGCCTGCACCGCCGAGCTGGCGATCTGGCGTGGCGACCCACGGGAGGCGAGCGCGGCCGTCGAGCGGGCGTTCGGGGCCAGCGACGGCGAGAACGTTCTCGTCGAGCTCCGGCTGCTAGCCGTGGGGCTTCGGGCCGCGGCCGACATGTGCGCGACCGGCGACCGGCGGGAGGCGATGAGGGACGAGGCCGACCACCTGCTCGCCCGGGTCCGGGCCCTGACGGCCGACCGCCCCGGGTCGCGCGAGACGCAGACGCTGGAACGCCTGTGCACGGCCGAACATCGCCGGGCGTGGGGCCGCGACACCGCCGCCGACTGGTACGAGACGGCCGGGCTGTGGACCCGGCTCGGCCGACCGTACCCGGCGGCGTACGCGCGCTGGCGGCAAGCAGCGCGCGAACAGAGTCCGGACCGCGCGCAGGCCGCCGCGCACCTGGCTGTCACCGCCGCCACGGAGCTGTGCGCAGAGCCGCTGCGTACCGCGGCCGGGAAGCTTGTCGCCGAACCGGCGCCGGACCCGCGGGCACCCGAGGAGGACCGGCTGCAGCGGCTCACCAGGCGGGAGAGGGAGGTTCTCCAGCTGCTCATCAAAGGGCTTGCCAACAAGGAGATCGCGCGCGAGCTGGTCATCGCCGAGAAGACGGTGAGCGTACACGTCCACAACATCATGCGGAAACTAGACGTCAGAAACCGGACCGAGGCCGCTGCGTACGCCCTGAGGTCCCACTTTCCTCACGCTGGCTAAGGCGGCTGAGTACGACTAAGTACGACCCCGGAGCCGGCTAAGCCTGAATCCGTGGACCCGGTAGTGGGCTAACCTGTTGAGGGCGCCTGCTGATCTTGTGGTTTTGGATGCGTACGCATCCTGCTGGTCTGCCCAGCCTGCTCGGGAGTCTTCGTCGGATCAGGTGCGGAGGCGATGCGTCGTGTGCGTTTTCCAGTGGGCGTGACGGTCAAGTGTCGAAGACGGCCCGCCAGAGCGCGAGCCAGGCGTCGGCTCTGGGCCAGTGGGCGGGTAGATGCAGGGTGGGGCGGCGCTGCGGGCGGGCGAGACGGGCCGCGACGCTGACCAGGTGCCCGCGTAGGGTGGCGCCGCGGGCGAGGGCGTAGCGGGCGGTGCCGGTCAGCGTGCCGGCGGCGCGCAGCAGGTTGTGGGTGATCGCGGCCAGCATCGTCCACGCGGCGTTGGCAGCAAACGAGCCAGAGGGTTGGTGCGCCCAGGGTCCGTCGATGAGGTCGGACCAGACGGTCTCGCAGATGGCGTGGGCGCGGTGGGTGATGTCAGCCTGGGTGGCGGGTTCGGTGGTGTTGGTGAAGAACGGGTGGTAGCGCCAGACCGGGAACAGCGGGTCCTGGGTGTTGGCGTCTAGGACCCGCCGCACGACCAGCGTCGCGGTGATCTCGTACGGGGTGCCGACGAACGCGGTGTACTCCACGTCGGCGACGTGGGCGTGGGAGATGAGCTCGCCGGTGTCGGGATCTTCAACGGCGCCGGGGTACTGCACGGGGATGAACGACTCGTCCGGGATACTGTTGATCGCCGCGTCGACGGCCGCGTTGTGGGCGATGGTGAACGAGAACCGCGCTCCTGCTTTGACTACCGCGGCGATGATCTTCCCGGCGCAGAAGGCCGAGTCGCCGCGCACCAGGATGGTGGGTGGCTGTGCCCCGGCTTCGACGGCGGTGTTGATCGCCTCGGTGACCATGCTCGTCGCACCTCGCGACGATCCGGCGCGTCCGGCTCGCAGTCGTGCCCCGGCCAGCACTGGTGCCGCGGTGTCGGTGCTGATCGTGACTGCCAGCGGTGACAGTCCGCGCCGTAGGATGTTCTTGCCGGCAAGCTTCGTGTGGCCGAATGACGCGCCCTGCTTGGCCTTTCCGTATACCGGCCGCAGCAGTGAGTCGATGTCGATGTATGCCCGGTCGGTGATGCCGGGCAGGAGCGGGGTGCGCACGGCCAGGGCGACCAGGAGCCGGCGCAGCACCGCGGCGAGCTGGCGGACGTGGCCGTGGGTGAACTCGCGCAGGAGGATTCCCAACGTGGCGCAGGCATACACGCCGCCGAACAGCTTGTTCATCCCCCCGGAACGGATCACGTCGAGGTCGTCGATGCTGTCGGCCCCGGCGGCCATCCCCGCGATGATCGAGGTGAGTTTCGGCGTCGCGTTGGCCGCCCCTGACTTGACCCGTTCGCTGGTAAACCGTACGTGCTCGTCTAGTAGCTGGGACAGGCCGGCCTGCTCGGCCAACTCCATCAGCGGGACCAGGCCCGCGTGCGAGACCAGGTTCGCGTCGTCGAACACCGCGCTGTCACCGCGCCAGGCATGAGATCCTTGCACCGAGAGTGCCCTTCCGGCAGGGATTGATGAGGTTCTAGGCAAACCAGATCATCCCAGCTTGGAGGGCACTTTCACCGTATCTACACGCCCGGTTCGGGCGTCACCTGGCCAGCTCGATCCACGGATTCAGG
>Ga0075430_100005544_pt1 | contig 10658 bp, 9 predicted proteins | sample RhiMetdeltSRZDD4_FD_75294 | JGI IMG/M metagenome (GOLD analysis project Ga0075430, IMG submission 75294) | Populus rhizosphere microbial communities from Tennessee, USA - Rhizosphere MetaG P. deltoides SRZDD4 | ecosystem: Host-associated > Plants > Roots > Rhizosphere > Soil | place: USA... | reverse complement strand
GGTTCGGCGCCGCGCGGCCGCGGCGCGACCTGCCCACCCTGCTGTGCGTCCCCAGGCGCGCGCACGAGACCGTGCTCCGCCAGCGCCTGCTGCACGAACGCCTCAGGGATGCCGGCATCGAGCGCCGACGATTTCACATCCGACAGCTGATATGCCAAGGACTCGGACAGCGCGCGGGCGGGCCGATCGGCGAGCGTTGGCAGCGCCGGCGCGGGCTGAGCGCTCGTGTAGGCCTGCAGCTCCGCCGCGCGACGCCATACCGACTGCGCCTGCGTTTCCGAGACGAGCTGTCGTCCGTTGGTCGATCGAACGCGATCCGCATGCGATGCGTCGTCGTGCGCGGCGGCGAGCGCTTCTGCGAGTGCGCCACAGGTGTCGAACCGATCGGCTGGCGACTTCGCCAGGCATCGGTCGACGACGGCCGCGAGGCGAGGCGGCACGTCGGGCGCGACATCGAGCAGGCGTGGCGCCGAGCGTGTGACGTGTGAGACGAGGATCGCGGACGGCGTCTCACTGTCGAACGGGAATCGTCCCGAGAGCGCGAGGAAAGCGACGACGCCAACGGCGTACACGTCGCTTCGCCCGTCCATCGCCTCGCCGGTGACCTGCTCGGGGCTCATGTAGTGCACGGTGCCGAGCACCTGGCCGGTCGCCGTCAGTTGCTTCGATTCTGCGAGTCGCGCGATGCCGAAATCCGTGACGACCGCGCGTCCTGTCGCACGGTCGATCAGGATGTTCTCGGCCTTCACGTCGCGGTGGACGACGCCTCGCGCGTGCGCGTACCCGAGTGCGAGCGCAACGTCGCGGAGCTGCGCGACGGTTTCGGCAAAGGGCGGGCGCCCGGTCGCCTGAATGCGCTGCGCGAGCGAGTCGCCGTCGACATAGCCCATCACGAAGAACACCTGGCCGCCGATCTCGTCGGCCCGGTGGATCGGTACGATGCTGGGATGCGACAGATGCGCGGCGGTGCGCGCTTCGCGCAGGAACCGCTCACGCACGTCGGAATTGCCCGAGAGGTGGGGCGGGAGCGTCTTGATCGCGACGAGGCGGTCCAACTTGAGGTCGCGAGCGAGATAGACGATTCCCATGCCGCCACGCCCGATCTCGCGCTCTACGGCGTACTGTCCGGCAAGTGCTGAAGCGAGGGCGTCGAGTTCGGCGATCATGGCGCGAGCCAGCCAGGGTTCAGTCGCGGGGAGTGCTCGTTGGGCACGGCCAGTCCGTCCGACCGTACGTCGCGGCGCCGCAAGATGTGTCCAGACGGGCGTCGAGGCGAGTGGCGCGCGTACACGTGGCTTCGCTCGTGAGGCAAGGCGCGGCGGCAGGGCGCCCCCACCGTTAGATTTCTGCGAAGTTGTGCCCGGAATGACCTCCGTTATCCGAGGACGTTGGAATGGCGACACAGACTCTGCCCACCGCGGAAACCGCGCACGACGCGTTTCCGATCAACGGGACCGATTACGTCGAGTTCTACGTCGGCAACGCGAAGCAGGCGAGCCACTTCTACCGGTCGGCGTTCGGCTTTCAGCTCGTGGCGTATCGCGGCCCCGAAACGGGCGTGCGCGACCGTGCCAGCTACCTCATGCAACAGGGCAAGATTCGGCTCGTGCTGACGACGCCGCTCGCGCCGGAGTCGCCGATCGCCGACCACGTGCACAAGCACGGCGACGGTGTGAAGGACTATGCGCTGTGGGTCGATGACGCTCGCACGGCGTACGAGACTGCCGTGCAGCGCGGCGCGATCCCGAAGGCCGAGCCGCGTGTCTCTCGCGATGACGACGGCGAGGTGGTGATCGCGGCGATCGGCACGTATGGCGACACCATCCATTCGCTCGTCGAGCGCAGGAACTACCGCGGCCTCTTTCTCCCGGGTTTCCGGTCCGTACAGCCCCGCTTCCAGCCTCCGGAGGTGGGGCTGAAGTACGTCGACCACTGCGTCGGCAACGTGGAGCTCGGGCAGATGAACCGGTGGGTGCAGTACTACGCAGACGTGATGGGCTTCCGGAATCTCATCACGTTCGATGACCAGGACATCAGCACCGAGTATTCGTCGCTCATGTCGAAGGTCATGGCGAACGGCAACGACCGCATCAAGTTCCCGATCAACGAGCCGGCGTCGGGGAAGAAGAAGTCGCAGATCGAGGAGTACCTCGACTTCTATCGCGGGCCCGGCGCACAGCATCTCGCGCTCGCGACCGACGACATCATCGAGACCGTCACGGCGCTCCGCGACCGGGGCATCGAGTTTCTGAAAGCGCCTACGACGTACTACGAGGAGCTCCAGAGTCGCGTGGGAAAGATCGATGAGCCGCTCGATGCGCTCGAGGCGCTCGGCATTCTCGTCGACCGCGATCCCGACGGGTACCTGCTCCAGATCTTCACGAAGCCGGTCGAGGATCGCCCGACGCTGTTTTTCGAGATCATCCAGCGCAAAGGGGCGAAGAGCTTCGGGAAAGGAAACTTCAAAGCCCTGTTCGAGGCGATCGAAAAGGAACAAGAACTCCGCGGTAATCTTTAACTGCGGCTGGCGGCGCTTCGGGGTCGGAGCCGGATGTCATCAATCCAACGCAGGCGCGTTGGATTGATGACATCCGACTCTCACCCCCTACCAGCCACCACCAGAGCGACTTTCCAATGCCGATTTATCACACACTGGGAACCGTCCCGAAGAAGAGGCACACGGTCTACCGTCGTCCCGACGGCGGGCTGTACGCCGAGGAGCTGATGGGGCACGAGGGGTTCGTCGGGACCTCCTCGCTGCTCTATCACACCTATCCCCCGACGACAGTGAAGTCGGCGCGGAAGCTCCGCGAGGTGAAGTGGGAGGCCGACAATGAGACCTCGCTCCGGCACCGCCACTTCCTGACGGCTCGCGCGAAGAAGGGCGGGAGCCCGACGCTCGACCGCATTCCGCTCCTGTTCAACAACGACATCGTGATGCTGTATGTCGAGCCCGACGAGATCGACGCGCATTTCTACCGGAACTCGCAGGCCGACGAAGTCGCGTACGTCGTGGAAGGGTCCGGGGTGCTAGAAAGCGTCTACGGTGACCTGCCCTATGTGCAGGGAGATTACGTAGTTATCCATCGTAATATCCTGCACCGCTGGAAGCTCGACCTGGCCAAGGGACCGACGAAGCTGGTGCTCTTCGAGAGTCGCGGCCACGTGCGCTGGCCGAAGCGGTATCGCAACGAGTTCGGTCAGCTGCTCGAGGGCGCTCCCTTCAGTGAGCGCGATATTCGCCGCCCGATGGACCTCAAGCCGCACGACGAGAAGGGCGACTTTCGGCTCCTCGTGAAGCAATACGACGCGATCAACGAGCTGATTCTCGACCACCATCCGTTCGATGTCGTCGGCTGGGATGGCTACTTCTATCCGTGGATCTTCAGCATCCACGACTTCGAGCCCATCGTCGGCCGGATCCATCAGCCGCCACCGGTCCACCAGACGTTCCAGGGCGACGGCTTCGTGATCTGCTCGTTCTGCCCGCGCCCGTACGACTTCGACCCGCAGGCGATTCCGGCGCCATACAACCACAGCAACGTCGATTCCGACGAGGTGCTGTTCTACGCCTCGAGCGAGTTCATGAGCCGCAAAGGCATCGAATACGGGAGCGTCACGCACCACCCGGATGGTCTGCCACACGGCCCACACCCGGGTCGTACGGAAGCGAGCATCGGGGCGACGCACACGAACGAGCTCGCGGTGATGATGGACTCGTTCCGGCCGCTCAAGGTGGCGAAAGCGGCGGTGTCATTCGAGGACCCGAGGTACCATCAGAGCTGGGTCGACTCGCAGCATGAAACATTCAACCCGCCGACGAGTTAGGCGCTGTTGCGCCTAACTCGTCGGGCGGGAGCTATCGGCCATCAGCCATCAGCCATCAGCTCGAGACTTCCGGGAAGCCTCGACCACGCGAGAGCATCCCGAACGCAGTAAGCTGATGGCTGATGGCTGATGGCCGATAGCTGCGACGCGGCGTCAGCCGCGTCGCTCGAAGGCGGCGATCGCATTCCGGGTGAAATCCGACATCACCAGCGTGCCGCTCATCGCCGCGCGCTCAGGGAGCAACGTCTCCCACGAATCGGTGCCTTCCCAGAACGCCTGCTTGAGCTTCGTGATCGCGTCGGGGTTGAACGTCGCGAGCTTGTGCGAGAGCGTGCCCAGCACCTGATCGAGCGCCTGGACGTTGTCGCACACGCGCGTGTAGAGCCCGTGCTGCGCGCACCATGCCGCGTCGCGCCAATCGGCGTCGAGCGCCATCGCCGCGAACGCCCCCTTTCCGATCTTCCGCTCGATTGCCGGCCCGACCACGAACGGACCGATGCCCACCGCCAGCTCGCTGAGGCGTGCTGGCGCTTCCGGAACCGCGAGGACGTAGTCCGACGCGGCCACGATCCCCACACCGCCGCCGACGACCTTGCCCTGCACGCGCGAGATGATGGGCTTGGGGCACTTTCGCATCGCGAGCATGACGCGCGCGAAGCCCATGAAGAACTCCTTTCCGGCCTCGGGCGAATCGATGCGCTTGAGCTCGTCGAACGACGCGCCAGCGCAGAACGTTCCCGCGCCTTCGCTGCGAATCACGACGACGCGCGTCGCCGGATGCTGGCTCACCGAAGTGATCCGTCCGGCGATATCGCGAAGGATGCTCGCCGGGAGCGAATTGCTCTTCGGGTGGTAGAAGGAAACGCTGGCAATTCCATCCGTGATCGAGCAGCTCACGACGCCGGTGCCGAGCGCTTGGGTGCCCGATGGAGTGGGAGTCAGCATGGGCCTCGAGAGTGGGCGACACGGCCGAACCGCGGTGGTCCGACGCGTCGTTAGCCATTGAATTCCAATGAGATTGGTGTTTAATACACGAAAGCGAACGCCCTCGGAAGCCCGCGCAGCAGGATAGTTTTCATGCGTCGTCCAGGGCCCTCATTTCGCCAACGGAGTACCGCGTGATCGATCAGAGTCCGATGTCTCCCGGTCCCCAAACCGCCACCACGCGCGCGAGCACCGACGACCCGGCAAAGGTCGCTGCGTTTGAGGCGCGCATTGCGGCGGGGGAGTCGATCGAGCCGAAGGATTGGATGCCGGAGCGCTACCGGAAGCAGCTCATCCGGATGATGTCGCAGCACGCGCACTCCGAGATCGTTGGCATGCTGCCGGAAGGCAACTGGATCACTCGGGCGCCGAGCCTCCGACGCAAGATGGTCCTGCTCGCCAAGGTGCAGGATGAAGCCGGCCACGGACTCTACATATACTGCGGAACCGAAACGCTCGGCATCGGGCGTGAGGAGCTCGTGGATCAGCTGCTCACCGGCGTCGCGAAGTACTCGAGCATCTTCAACTACCCGACGCTCACGTGGGCTGACATCGGCGTGATCGGGTGGTTCGTGGACGGCGCGGCGATTGTGAACCAGACCATGCTCGCGAAGGCGTCCTTCGGGCCCTACGCGCGCGCCATGGTGCGTATCTGCAAGGAAGAGAACTTTCACAAGAAGCAGGGCTACGAGAGCGTCGCGACACTCGCCGCGGGGACGCCCGAGCAGAAGGCCATGGTGCAGGACGCCGTGAACCGCTGGTGGTGGCCGTCGCTGATGATGTTCGGGCCGAGCGACAAGGACTCGCCCAATTCGGCGGAGCTGATGCGCTGGCGCGTGAAGCGCGAGTCGAACGACACGCTTCGCCAGCGCTTCGTCGACCTCACCGTGCCTCAGGCGCGTGCTGTCGGTCTCACGCTGCCGGACCCGGACCTTCGTTACGACGAGGCGTCGAGCCATTGGCTCTTCGGCGAGATCGACTGGAAGGAATTCCACGAAGTCATCTCGGGCAACGGCCCGTGCAACCGCGAGCGTCTCGCGGCGCGCCGAAAGGCGCACGACGATGGCGCGTGGGTTCGCGCCGCGGCCGAAGCGTACGCCGCGAAGCGTCAGGCAGCGGACGCGGCCTGACCCTTCGCGAGCACGGGACAGAACAGAGAACCGGGAGGGGCGGTGCGCGATGTCGTATCGTCCCTCACGCGTCACACGACTCGATAGCATGAGTGACCACACCGCTACGACCGCAGGACAAACGCGCACGCCGAACGAAACGCAGTGGGACCTGTGGGAGGTCTTCACGCAGGAAGGCGAGGGTGCGCCGCACGAGCACGCGGGCAGCGTGCACGCGACGACCGCGGAGCACGCGATGCAGAACGCGCGCGACGTCTACGCGCGACGCGGCAAGGTCGTGAGTCTCTGGGTCGTGCCGACGGAGTCGATTGTCGCATCGGCGCCGGGCGACGCGGGGCCGCTGTTCGACCCGGGGAACGACAAGGCATATCGCCACCCGCAGTTCTACAAGGTGCCGCGAGGGGTGCGAGGGCTGTGAGCATCGGGAATCGGCAATCGGGAGTCGGGCATCGAGAGGATCCTGCTGAGACGGGACCTGCGACGCGAGACGGCGAGTGGGTTGCCGGCGCGCGGCCGTCGACGGCAACGTCCGGCGGCAGCGACAACCCGGCGTTCGAGTACGTCGTCCGGCTCGCGGACGACCGGCTCGTCCTCGGGCATCGACTCTCCGAGTGGTGTGGACACGCGCCGATTCTCGAGGAGGACATCGCCCTCGCGAACACGGCGCTCGACCTGATCGGGCAGGCATCGGCGCTCCTCAAGCTCGCCGGTGAGATCGAGGGGAAAGGAAGAACGGACGACGCCCTCGCGTATTTCCGCGACGCGATCGAGTTCCGAAACGTGCAGCTCGTCGAGCTGCCTAACGGGGACTTCGCCGTCACGACCGTGCGTCAGTTTCTGTTCGACGCGTGGGACGTCCTGTTGCTCGAGCGGCTCGTGTCGTCATCGAACGCGACGCTCGCGGGAATCGCCGCCAAGGCACTCAAGGAAGCGCGGTACCACCTCCGACACAGCGCCGAGTGGGTCCGCATGCTCGGTGACGGCACCGCCGAGAGCCACGACCGCGCACAGCGGGCCGTGGACACACTCTGGCCGTACGCGGGTGAGCTCTTCCTGACCGACGCGATCGACGAGCAGGCGGTGAAGAGCGGGCTCGGGGTGGACGTCGCGTCGTTTCGGTCGGCGTGGCTCGAGACCGTCGAGCGGGTGCTCCGTGACGCGACGCTCACACGTCCCGCGGACGGCTTCGCGCCGCGCGGCGGGCGCATCGGACGGCACACCGAGCACCTCGGCCGAATGCTCGCGGACATGCAGAGCCTCGCCCGCGCGCACCCGGGGGCCGCGTGGTAGCCGTGGCCGAGCCGCGCCGCGAGCAGATCCTCGCGTGGCTCGAGGAAGTGAAGGACCCGGAAGTGCCCGTTCTCAGCATCCGCGAGCTCGGCGTCCTTCGCGACGTCGAATTCATTGGCGACGACGTCGTTGTGGTCCTCACCCCGACGTACTCGGGATGCCCCGCCATGCGCGCGATGGAAGACGACGTCCTCGAGACGCTGCGCCGCCATGGGGTCGAGCGCGTGCGCGTGAGCACCGTCTACGCGCCAGCGTGGACGACCGATTGGATGTCGGATGAGGCGAAGGCGAAGCTGGAAGCGTACGGCATAGCGCCGCCGGGGCGCGTCGAGTCCGATGCCCTCGTGCCGCTGCGTCGCCGCGCGCGCGTGACGTGCCCCTATTGCAGGAGCAAGAATACGACGCTGCGGAGCGAGTTCGGGTCGACGGCCTGTAAGGCCATCCTCTTTTGCGATGAGTGTCGGCAGCCGTTCGAGCTGTTCAAGGCGATCTAGGGCTCCATGCTCCGTCTCGCTTGCGTCGCCTTCGCGACCGAGCAGGCATCAACGAGAGAACGGGATACGGATCAACGGATCTGACGGATCGTCGTGAGCGCGGCGAAGGCGGGACGCATGGAGCACGAGTCTTCAGCCGACTTCTCGAACAGCCATCCTGCTCGCCGATCGATCGCAGTATCGAACCACCCGACGCTCGCCGCCGCCACTCGCATCGGTGAGCAGCTGGAGAAACTGGCAAGCGATCGGCAGCCGAACGAACATCCCGAGCAGCGCCCATCCGAGATGGATGTGCTCGAGCGCGCGGCCGATGGCGGCCACGCCTTCTGCGTCGCCTGTATCGTCGCCCGGATCGTACGTGATCCGCGAGAGCGTGCGGGACGGATGCAGCTCGGCGGCCACGATCTGGAGACCGACGGGCCGGCGCGTGTCGAACCACCTGCGCACCTCCGAGCACGGACCGCATTCCTCGGCGACATAGAGCGTCGCCCGCGGCGCCAGATCGGCGAGGTCGGCGGGCCGCCAGCGCGGGATCCAGGACCTAACGAGCGCAGCATAGCGTTGCCAGCGCGCGCCAAATCGCTTGTGAAGGTCCGCCGTCTCATCGCCGGCGGCGAATCCGGCGCCATAGATCACGGCCATGGCGCCTGCGGCGCTCACCCACCAGCTGCTGGCCAGCGCGCCCCACGCGACCAGCACGAGCGTGGCCGAGAGCTGCATCGGGTTGCGGACGTACCGGTAGGCTCCGCTCGTGACGAAACGGCGCGGCGGATCGAACGGGACTGGCGTGCCGTCGCCTCGCATCGCGAACTCCTGCACCGCGCTGACGCCGAGGAGACCGAACGCGGCGACACACTGAACCAACAGGCTGGTGACCCACCGCGGCCGCGCGAAGAGCGCGTCCCACGAGCCGCCGCTCTGTGCGAGTATGATCGTCGGCAGCACGCCGAGGGTGAGTCCCGCAAACGCGATCGCCTGAAGCGTCGCTCGGCGCGTCACGTGCGCGCCCGTTCGAGTCCACGTCGCGAGTGCGATGCCCGGAACGAGGCAGGCGGCGATCGCAACTGCTTCGCCGACGAGCCAACCACGCCCGAGCGAGACCACCGGCTGCATGGCGGGCATCGCGACGAGGTCGAGCACGATCGCGCCGATGACGATCAGCGATGCGCGCGTGTGTGCGAGCAGCAGCGCGGGAAGCGTGCCCCACATGACTGCCCAGCCGAGGTAGAGATCCACCGGGAACCCGGCCAGGGTCGCGTCGGCCACCGCGAACGACCACCAGCCGAATCCGAGCGCGAGCGCGTGAAGCCCCGGCAGCATCGCGAGATTCCACCCGGTTGCGAGCCATGCCGCGGCCCGATCTCGCGGCGGCGGTGGCCAGACGAGCCACACGACCGCCGTCGTGACGAGCGGCAGGTACAGTGCCGACGCGCGAACGAGGGTCGTGCGATCCATGCCTAACGGTGCACCGGCGTGTGGGCTGGTGTATGCGCAGCGCGTGGCGTCGCGAGCGCATCGATGAGATACCCGGCGGCCAGCGATACGCCGTAGCGCTCGAGCGGCGCGAAGTACCACGCCGGGTCGAGGCGGCGCTCGTACCGCAGCGTCCAGGTCACGCGCGTCTCTCCGGCGCCAGCCGGCTCCCACCGTACGACGGCGTCCTCCCACGCGAGCCAGTGGGTGATGTAGCTCGAGTCACGCACCACGGTAAAGCGAACCGACGACGCATCCGCGTCGCTCACCTGCATCACGAGTGCGCCGTCGTGATGCTCTCCGTGCAGGAACTCGATCGACCGCTGATCGCCCGCGTTCAACCCCGACCCCGACACGTGCCCGGGAATCGGGAATCCGATACGGAGGAATGGCGGCAACGTGCGGTCGAATGTCGGCGTCGCCGCGAGCGCGGCACGGACGGCGTCCGGCGTTGCCGCGACGACGCGGACCGCCGTGACCTGTTCGCGTCGATTGAACTCGAATCCAGCGATGACTCCTTCGGTGCTCAGCGGGAGAACGAGGATTCCTGCGACGCCGCGCCACTTCGAGCTGCGGCCTTCGCCGGGGTTCGGCACGCCGCGCGCCCAGTTGATGAACACGCCCACGATCGTTCCGACGAGAAAGAAGATCGGGGCGGCCATCATGATGCAGATGAGCCCTTCGCCGAAGAGGACACCGGACAGACAGAGCGCGAGCGCGATCACCTTGTTGATGGTCCCGATCGCCGTCGTTGGCCGCGTCTGCAGCAACATGAACGCGAGCAGGGCAGGGATGCCGACGAACACGAGCGCCGTATGCTCGAGATTCTTCTCGATCAACAGTCGGTACGCGATGCTCGCCGCAACGAGCGCGAGAATGACGGCGGCGAGCAGTCGCCGAGCGCGGGTGTCGGACGAGTCGGTCATGCGATCCTCGCGAGCGCGATGGCGTCGGGGTTGGGAATGAGCTTCGCGTCGTCGAGCAGGGCGATCACTCGGCGGCGCAGGGGACGGAGCACGGGAAGGCGAGAGATCCTGAGCGCGGCGACGATCAGGTCGATGGCGCCGGCGGTCAGCGCGACGGTGCGGCGCTGCCCGGGAGAGCTGTCGTGCAGGAAGAACAGCAACAGTCCCATGTGAAGCGCCCAGAGCGCGACAGGCGCGAGGCGGGCCAGATCGTCGGGCAGCGACTCGTCGCCAACGGCGGACGCGAAGACGGCCATGCTCTGCAGCCGGTGCTCTCGGGTCGCCTCCCCGAAGAACGAGAGCGGATGCCGCGCGTCGCCGGCAAAGCGGAGCAGGGCCCCCATGAGGGGGCGGTCGTCGCGCAGAATCTCGAGCTTCGACTGGAACGCGACGAAGAGGCGGTCGGCGAGCTTGGCCTTGCCGGCAATGTCGGTCGCGACGCGCCGGGCGTGCTCGAGCGAGACCCTGTCGTAGTAGGCGTGGACGATCGCGTC
>Ga0075430_100005543_pt1 | contig 10658 bp, 5 predicted proteins | sample RhiMetdeltSRZDD4_FD_75294 | JGI IMG/M metagenome (GOLD analysis project Ga0075430, IMG submission 75294) | Populus rhizosphere microbial communities from Tennessee, USA - Rhizosphere MetaG P. deltoides SRZDD4 | ecosystem: Host-associated > Plants > Roots > Rhizosphere > Soil | place: USA... | reverse complement strand
ACGGCCGGATCGTGAACATCGCCTCCATCGCCGGCAAGGAAGGGAACCCTGGGCTCGCCCCGTACTCCATGACGAAGGCGGCGGTGATCGGCCTCACGAAGGCGTACGCCAAGGAAGTGGCGCGCTCCGGGATCCTCGTCAACAGCGTGGCCCCCGCGGTCATCGAGACGGACATCCTGAAGCAGGTGACGTCCGAGGTGCGCGAGTACATGATCTCGAAGATCCCCATGGGGAGGATGGGGCTTCCCGGGGAAGTGGCGGAGCTCGTGGCGTTCCTCTCCTCGGAGAGGATGAGCTTCTCGACGGGCTTTTGCTTCGATCTGTCGGGGGGAAGGGCGACGTACTGAACTGCTTGGAAGGGGATACGCAAACCCTTAGGATGGGCACGGTCGAGAGGGATCAAGGAATAGGTCCGGAAGGAAGACGTCCGGAAGGAAGAAAGAGTCATGCGGTTCCCTGCACGCGGCCTCCTCGGAGCCAGTCTCGTCGGCGTCCTCGCCCTCTCCTTCGCGGGGCTGAGGCAGAGCCTTGCCGATGATGGCGACGACATCCGCCGGAACCTGAAGCAGGCGCTCTCGAGCCGGGACGTCGAAAGCTTGGACCAGGCCGCCGCCGCGCTCGCCCAGTCGGGCGGGAGGAAGGCCATGAGGGTCCTCCTCGACTTCGTCGACAAGATCCCGCCGACCGACGATGCGCTCTACTGGTCGGTGATCAGCGGCGCCGTCTCCTTCAGGGACCGGCCGGGGCTCGAGGAGCTCGGGGATTACGTGAAGAGGAACAAGACGAAGCCCCCGGCGCGGGACATCCTCTACGCCCTGGCGAAGAACGGGTCGCCCCACGCGGTGCAGGCCGTGAAGGGGGTCGTGTTCGACGCTCCCCCCGAGATCCGCCTCATGGCGGCGACGAAGGTGAGCCGGGTGAGGTCCAAGGAGTCCGTCGACATCCTCCTCGAGCTCCTCAAGTCCGAGGAGAGGGGCAAGCCCGAAAAACCGACGGAGCTCGCCTGGGTCGCGGTCGACGGACTGAAGGCGATCACGAGACAGAATTTCGGGCCGCTTTCCGTGAACTGGGAGGGCTGGTGGAAGGTGAACCGGGAGAAGCCCCTGCCCACGGGCTCCGAGCCCGAGACCGAAGGCCGGACGGCCGTCGACTTCCTGAAGCAGGACAAGACGCGGAAGGAGGCATTCGTCGGGGTCGAGCAGGCGCCGCTCAAGAGCGTGGTCGTCCTGAGCGCCGTCTACACGAAGAAGGTCAAGCACGACTACAACAACAATCACAATCACCCCATCGAGAGCCTGCTCGATGATATGGGGGTGCCGCACACCATCGTGAATCGCGAGGACTTCGGGAAGTACGACCTCTCGCAGGCCGGCGTCCTCCTCATCAACTGCGCCCAGTACAGGAAAAACTGTATCTGCCCCGATTGCAAGCCGAGCGGAGCCACCAACAACAGGCTGCGGACGTGCAGCGACTGCAACCGCCACATCGATTTCGAGGCGAAGCTCACGGGGGATGAGGTGAAGAAGATCGCCGAGTTCGTGAGGAACGGCGGGTACCTCTTCGCCGAGGACTGGGTCATCGGCGAGATCCTGGACAAGGCGTTCCCGAAGACCGTGGCCGCCGAGAAGAAGCTGGGCGCGGCGGCCGTCGACGTCATGCCCGCGCGGGGCATGGGGACCCACCCTTACCTGAAGGGGATCTTCGAGCCCAGGTTCATCGAGCCGCCTCCTGGCTTCGACGACCAGGTGGCCGAGGGGGAGAAGAAGAAGGAGCCCCGGACGATCGTCGTCAAGAAGAAGGAGGAGGAGCCGGCGCTGGAGGTGAACCTGCCGGGGTCTCCGCTGACCGTGAAGCACAAGTGGCAGATCGATGACGAGAGCTACTCGATCCGGGTGCTCGACCGGGAGCGGGTCGTCACCCTCCTCACGAGCGGCAAGCTCGCGGGCGCCGCGGGTGGAGACGGGGCGGTGGCCGTGGCCTTCCGGCCGGGGAGCAACGCCCCCATAGGCCAGAAGGTGGCCAAGGGACAGCCGGGCGTGGTGCTCGCGGTCCTGAGTCACTTCGGGAAGCAGGAGTCGGCGGAGGACGAGATGGCGATCCAGAACCTCCTCCTCAACTTCCTGATCGATGCGAATGCGGCCCGGGAGGAGCGCGCGCCCCGGCGAAAGGCTTCGAAGGAGCCGAAGGAACCGAAGGAGTCCAAGGAGAAGGCTCCCGAGGAGAAGACCGGCGAGAAGACTGCGGGCGACGCGGGCGGCAAGCCGGCCGGGTGAGGCGCATCAGGGCCGGCATTGCCGGGGCCGCGATCGGCGTCGCGGCGGCAGCATGGTCGGAGGAGCCCTCCTATCCGGAGGGCGCCCGGAGCACTCAGGACCCGAAGGACAGGCCGTCGACGCCCCAGGAAGCCCTCGCGAAGCTCAGGCTTCCCCCGGGTTTCCGGGCGACGCTCTTCGCCGCCGAGCCCCACGTCGCGCAGCCCATATCGCTCGCCTTCGATGACCGCGGCCGGCTCTGGGTCGCCGAGTGCTACAGCTACGAGCGCTCGAGCGGCCCGTGGAGGAGCGCGGTGGAGGACCGGATCATCGCGCTCGAGGACGAGGATGGGGACGGTCGCTTCGATCGGCGCACCGTGTTCGCATCCTCCATCCGGAACCTGACGAGCGCGCTCCCGGGGCTCGGCGGAGTGTGGGTCACGGCGCCTCCGCGTCTCCTCTACATCCCCGACCGCGACCGCGACGACGTCCCCGACGGCGAGCCGGAGGCGATCCTCGATGGCTGGAACGACGCCGAGATCGGACACTGCGCCGTGAACGGCCTCGTGTGGGGCCCGGACGGCTGGCTCTACGGAAGGCAAGGCATCCAGGGTGTATCGCGAGTCGGCAGGCCCGGCTCGCCCGATGACCGGCGGCGCCGGTTCAACGGGGGCATCTGGCGGTATCACCCCGGCCGCAAGGTCTTCGAGGTCGTCTGCGAGGGGACGACGAACCCCTGGGGGCTCGACTTCGACGAGCACGGCGAGGCCTTCTTCACGAACTGCGTCATCGGGCACCTCTGGCACGTCGTGCCCGGCGCCCATTACGAGCGCATGTACGGCAGCGACTTCACGCCGAACACCTACGAGCTCGTGAAGACCTGCTCGGACCACATCCACTGGGGCGGTGGGCCGTGGCAGGAGTCGCGAAGCGGCGAGTCCCGCCACGACGCGGCCGGCGGCGGACACGCGCACGTGGGGGCGATGATTTACCTGGGCGACGACTGGCCAGAGGAGCACCGCGGCCGGATCTTCATGACGAACCTCCTTGGCCGGCGGCTGAACCAGGACATCCTCGAGCGCCGCGGCTCGGGATACGTCGGGCGGCACGGCCCCGATCTGGTCCGTTCGGACGACCCCTGGTTCCGGGGCATCTCGATCGTCTATGGGCCCGACGGCGGAGTGTACGTGAGCGACTGGTGCGATCTGGGCGAGTGCCACGACAACGACGGCGTCCACAGGGAAAGCGGGCGCATCTACAAGATCGTTCACGGAGCCCGCGCGCGACCCCCGGCGCGCATCGACCTCGCCGCGCTCCCGGACGCCGAGCTGGTCGAGCTCCAGCTCCACGCGAACGACTGGTTCGTGCGGCACGCTCGCCGCCTCCTCGGCGAGCGCGCCGCCGCAGGGAAGCCGCTCGGGGCGGCTCACGAGAGGCTCCGCTCGATCCTCGCGACGCACGCCGACGCCTCCCGCAGGCTGCGCGCCCTGTGGGCGCTCCACGTTTCGGGCGGCACGAGCCCGCGGGGGCTCCTCGACCTCCTCGCGGACGGGAGCGAGCACGTGAGGGCCTGGGCGGTGAGGCTCCTCGCCGAGGATGGAGCGCCTTCTCCCGAGGCGCTCGAGAGATTCGCGAGGCTGGGCCGCGAGGACCCATCGGCCCTCGTGCGGCTCCATCTGGCCTCATCGCTCCAGCGCATCGCGCCCGCGAGCCGCTGGAATGCCCTGTCGGCGCTCCTCGCGAGGAGCGAGGACGCGGCCGACCCGAACCTCCCGTTCATGGCGTGGTACGCGCTCGAGCCGCTCTTCGAGGTCGACCGGGCGCGCGCGACGCGCATGGCCTCGGGCTGCAGGTTGCCCTTCGTGCGCCGCTCCATTGCGCGTCGCGCCGCCGGGGACCTCGACTCGTTCCTCGAGGTGATCGCGGGCGCAGGCGAGCCCGAGGTGCAGCTCGACCTCATCGAAGGACTCCTGATCGGGCTCGAGGGACGAGGCCGCGTGAAGCCTCCGGGCGCGTGGAAGCCGGCGCGCGAGCGACTCGCGGCGAGCCCGAGCCCCGCGGTGCGCGACGGGGGGAGGGCGCTCGCCGCGGTCTTCGGAGAGGAAGGGGCACTCGCGGAGCTGCGAGCCCTCGCGGCGGACGGGCGCGCCGCGGCGCGCGCCCGGAAGCGGGCGATCGAGACCCTCGCCCGAGCCCAAGATGCGGAGCTTGCCCGCGTCCTCCTCTCACTCCTCGATGACGAGGCGGTCCGCGTGGATGCTCTCCGGGCGCTTTCGGGCCGGGCCGACGATCGTGTGCCGGCCGCGATTGCGGAGCGGTGGGCATCGCTCGGGAGGGAGGAGAGGGAAGCGGCGATCGCCGTCATGACGTCGCGGCGCGAGTTCGCGCGCGCTCTCATCGCGGCGGTGGGGGCCGGGCGCATCCAGGCGAGGGACATCCCCGCGGATGCGGTGCGGCGGCTCCGCGCGTTTCGCGACCGCGATCTCGACAGGGCCGTCGCGGAGAGCTGGGGCCGGGCCAGGCGCCCCGGCGAGGAGCGGCGAAAGACGATCGCGGACCTCCAGTCGCGGCTGACCGCGGATGTCCTGTCGGCCGCCGATCTCGCGAACGGCCGGCGTCTCTACACGGAGCTTTGCGGCTCCTGCCACAAGCTCTTCGGAGTGGGGGGCGAACTGGGGCCGGAGCTCACGGGCTCGGACCGGGGAAACGTGTACTACCTCCTCGAGAACCTCCTCGATCCGAATGCCGTCGTCCCGAGAGACTTCCAGATGGTCACGGTCGTGACTCGCGAGGGCCGCGTCGTGTCGGGCATCGTGGCGAGCCGCGCTGCGGATCCGCTGGAGGTCCGCTCCGCCCAGGAGCGCGCGGTGATTCCGAAGAGCCAGGTGGAGGTCCTCGAGGAGAGCGAGTCGTCGCTGATGCCCGAGGGGCTCATCGATCGCCTCTCCCCGGAGGAGCTGAGGGATCTCGTCGGCTGGCTGCGGAGCCCGGGTCCCGCCGCGACCGGAGGGGGAGCACCGCCGCGGGCCGGAGAGAATCAGGAGCGTTGACCTTGGGTATCGCGTCTCGAACCAGGTGGGGGATCTACGCCGGCTGCGGAGCCGCCGGGCTCATCGCGGCCTACGTCCTTACGGCTCGCTCGTGGGGTCCGGTCGAGGCGCCGCCCGGCATGGTGTGGATCCCCGGGGGCGAGTTCGTCATGGGCACGGCCCGCGAGACCCCGTACGCGAACGAGCAGCCGGCGCACCCCGTCCGGGTCGACGGCTTCTTCATGGATGAGACGGAGGTCACGAACGCCCAGTTTCGCGCCTTCGTCGAGGCCACCGGGTACGTGACCACGGCGGAGGTGACTCCCGACTGGGAGCAGATGAAGCTGCAGGTCCCGCCGGACACGCCCAGGCCGCCGCCGGAGAAGCTCGTGCCCGGAGCGCTCGTCTTCACGTCGCCGCCGGGCCCGACCCCCTGGGATGACATAGCGCAGTTCTGGAGCTGGACTCCGGGAGCGTGCTGGAAGCACCCCGAGGGCCCGGGCAGCGGCATCGAGGGGCGCGAGAGCCACCCGGTCGTCCACGTGTCATGGATGGACGCGAATGCCTACGCGAGGTGGGCAGGAAAGCGGCTGCCGACCGAGGCCGAATGGGAGTACGCGTGCCGGGGCGGGCTCGCGGGCAAGCGGTTCCCCTGGGGAGACGAGCCCCTCCCGGAGACCGACGGCACGCGGGCGAACATCTGGCAGGGAGACTTTCCGCACAGGAACACGAGGGCCGACGGCTGGGAGCGCACGGCGCCCGCGAAGAGCTACCCGCCCAACGGATACGGCCTCTACGACATGGGCGGGAACGTGTGGGAGTGGTGCAGCGACTGGTACCGTGCGGATGCGTACCTGGACTTCAAGGGTTTGACGGCCAACCCGCGAGGACCCGACACGTTCTGGGATCCGAGGGAGCCGCTCGCGCCGAAGCGCGTGACGCGGGGCGGCTCGTTCCTCTGTCACGCGAGCACCTGCGAAAGCTATCGCCCGGCCGCTCGCCGGGGGACCGAGGTCGAGACGGGGATGTCGCACATCGGCTTCCGGTGCGCGATGTCGAAGGACGGGCGGGAGAAGGGCAAGTGAGGGTGACGACCCGACCCTCCGGGCCCTGACTTCGGATGAACCCTGGCGCGTTCTGCCGGCTGCGCTGACCCTTTTCCCCTCGCGGCGGCATCATCCCCATGAGTCTTATGACCTGCGGAGGTCACACTCATCGAGCACCGCTTTTTGAGGAGGGGAGGTCATGCCGGCAGACTACCTAGCGCGCTATCTCGAGAAGCGCACGCGGCGGCGGTTCGCGGCCGTCGTGCGCGCGCACCGCGATGACGTCCTCAACGCGGCGTACCGGGTGCTCGGGGACCGCGGCCTCGCCGAGGACGTGACCCAGGAGGTCTTCCTCAAGCTCCTCTCGGCGAAGTGGACGGCGAGCGAGGTGCGCTGCGGGCGTGCCCTGCTCGTGTCGCAGGCCTTCCGCTCCGCCCTCGCCCTGCGGCGCTCGGAGGCACGGAGGACCGAGCGGGAGCGGAAGTTCGCGGAGATGAAGGGAAGCGCGGCCCAGGACCCGCAGGCCCTGATCGAGGTCCGCGATGCCGTCCTCGGGCTTCCCGAGGACCTGAGGACCTGCGTCGAGCTCCGGTACTTCGGCGGGCTCCTCGTCGAGGAGGTTGCGGTCGCCGCGGGCCTGAGCCGGAGCTCCATCAAGAGCCGCCTCAAGGAGGCTCGCGAGATCCTGAGGGTGAAGCTCGCGCCGCTCGCGTCGGCTCTCCTCTTCCCGCTGCTGGCGGACGAAGCATCCTCCTCCTACCCCGTCATCGAAGCATCGCGCGAGCTCGACTCGAAGCTCGGCGAGATGGCGCGCGAGGGACCGCTTCTCGCGCGCATCGCCGCGGGCGAGCCACGGCGTCTCATCTCGGGGAAGGCCGCTCTCTTCCTCCTTGCGGCTGCCGGGACCGTCGCCGGCGGCATCCTCATCGGCAGCCGTCCGGATGGCCAGGGCGACGGGGCCGGCTCCGGGGAGCCGGCTGCCCCGGCTCCGATCGTTTCAGCCCCGGCGCCACCGGAGCCGGCGCTCCTGGCGGCGGCGGACAAGGACGACCAGGCGCCCGTCCCAGCCGTGGCCGCGGAACCGCCGGAGACGCAGGGGAAGCCCTACCGCGTCACCGGCGAGGCGGGGGAGCCGATACCCGGGGTCCAGGTTGCGCTGTGCCGACGGCTGCTCCGCCTTGACGAGGAAGTACCCGCCGTGGGCCGCGTCGTCGAGTTGAACGGGAACCACTGGGGGCGGTACTGGATCATCGACACCGAGACCGGAGTGGATGGAGGATTCGACTTCCCCGAGGAGGCTCTCGCGATGATCGAGTCGGGGGCCTCTCGATCGCACTCGCAGGTCTTCATACTCGCGAAGAAGGATGGCTATTACCCTCACGGTAGCGTCATCCACTTCCGGCCTCCCCGCGGGTACGGCATCGTTCTCCAGCCGGCCGGCGAGGCGCGGATCCGGGTGCTCTCCCAGGAAACAGGGGCGCCCGTGACTCGCTACCTGCTCCTCTACGACCCGGGCTCGAGCAGCGTCTTCCAGGCGAGCCCGCTCCGCGGCGAGCCCTTCGAGGTTGAGGTGGACGACCCCGAGGGGGCTCATTCCTTCGCTGCTCCCCACCCCGAATGGCACCACCACGTAGAGGTCGCCGCGGCCGGTTATCCCCCGCATCCCGGAAAGGCGTTCCCGGTCGTCGATGGCGAGCTCGTGATCCACCTGAGCCGCCCGGCGGCAATCCGTGGCATCGTGACGGATCCCTCCGGAACCCCCGTCGAGGGAGCGCAGGTCTACGCGGCGAACCGGCGCATACAACTCATCCTCAGGATGCTGAAATCGCGCTACGAGGCTTCCGGCGGCGATGCCATGGGACGGAAAGTGCTCACCGCCGCCGACGGCTCGTTCTCCATCGAGCCCCTCGAGACGGAGACCTGGCTCGCGGCGCTCCACGAGAGCTCCACTCCCGCCGTCCTCAAGGTGCCGAGCCCCACCCCTCCGGTTCCCATCGGCCTCGTTCTCGGACGAGGGGGAGCGGTCTGGATCCGCAGGCTCGATGCAGAAGGGCGGCCGGTCGAAGGCGAGAAGATGGAGCTTCATCACCTCGAGCTCGACGAGGAGCCGCATCCCGCGCTCGTCGGCATCCAGAGCGCGCAGAGCCTCGCCATCCGGATCGAGAACAGGCTGCGCGGGACGACGGACGGAGACGGCGAGGCACGCTTCGAGGGGCTCCTCCCGGGCTGGTACCTGTGGCTGGAACGCCGCGATCGGTTCCAGGTCCACGCGGAGCGAGCCACGGAGTTGATGGACCAGGATCCGCTGCCGGATGCCCCGGAGCCCCCCGGCCGGGCACGGGTTACGGGACGGATTCAGATTGGAGGACGGCCTGTCCAGGGAGGCATCTACATTGCCGGTCTTTCCACGAAGCTCGACCCGGACGGCCGCTTCCTCCTGGAGGGGCTCCGGCCCGGTGCGTACAAGGTCCAGTTCCCCCCCTATCCCGGAGTGTCCCCAACGATCGCCGGGGGTGCGCCCTTCGAAGTCCCAGCCGGCGCGCTCTCCGTGGAGGTGGACTGGGACTTCCCCCTGTGCGAGCTGCGCGGCAAGGTGGCCACCGCGGGTGGGGTCATTCCTTCGGGTTTGAAGTGCGAGCTCCTGGCGGTGATGGATACAGCCAACCCGCGCATGCGGTCCTTCACGCTGCCCGCGGGCCCGATCCCGATCGATGAGCGCGGCTCCTTCACCCATAGGTACCTGACCACGGGGAGGTGCGCCCTCGAGGTTCGGGCGAAGGGTTTCCGGACGGAGCGGAAGCTCCTCGAGGTGGGGAACGGCACTCCGACGACCATCGAGCTTCCCATCACCCTCGAGCCATCGCGCTCCGTGCTTCGCCTCCACGTGCGCGATGCGGTGGACGGGAAGCCCCTGATGCCCGGTCAGGTCTCCTTCGTGCGGCATGACGGCGATGCGCTGATCCAGCCCGACAGCCGTCCCACGGAAGCGAGCGAGCCGCTCGAGTGGTCCGGCCTGCCGGCGGGCGTCTACGACTACGGAGTTACCGGCGGCGGCTTCGTGTTCGACGCCCCCCACGGTTTTGCTTACGGATCCGTTTCCGTGGATGGCGAAAGCTCGGTCGACGAGGAGGTGGCGATCCCGCCCGGAGGCAGCCTCCTGGTCGAGGTGAAGGACGGTTCCGGCAGGCGCTTCGCCGAGCCGCTTCCCGTGGTCGAGGTCTCGCGGCCCGACGGAAAGCCGGCCGCGGCTCCGATAGGCCTGTACCTCCACGAGGATATCAGGGTGTGGGCGGCGACCTGCGAGAAGCCCGGCGCGTACTTCGCGAACCTCCCTGTCGGCAACTACGAGGTGAAGGCGACGAAGGACGGCTTCAGCGGCGCGCGCGACCTCGTCCAGGTGGAGGCGGGGAAGCTCGCGAGGGTGGCGCTCACGCTGTCGAGATAGAAGTCACTCACCGCTTGCCGGCCTGGCGGAGGAGTGTCTCGGCCCAGGAAGCGTCGTCTGCCTCGAGAGGAGGATCGCAGGCTCGCGCGTAGTCGAAGCGGCGATGGTAGCGGCCGCTCGCGTAGGTGTGGTCGAGGAGAGCCTGCAGGTCCATCTCCACCCGCGGGTCGTGCTGCCTGAGCGCTTGCCGGTTTCCCGAGCGATTCAGGTCCACCTCGACGAAGTTGACGCCCGAGGACACGAGCGCTTTCTGCGGAACGTGCGCAAGCCTTCGCCAACCTTGTTGGTAGGGCTGACGAACTCGATGACGGTGCCAGTCGCTCGGTCCCGGCTTCGATGACGCGGAGAAACCTTTCGATCATCGGCTCCACTCGAGCGAGCAACCGGTAGGGCGCCTCCGGCACCTCTTCCCGCCGGTCGCCCCTCGTCCCTGCGCTTCGCTCCGGGACACCCCACCCGGCACCCACCCCTGCCCGCCCCCCAGAGGGGGGGCCGCAGCGCGCTCTTGCCCCCGGACCCACGTGGGTCCGCCCCGAGTCGCCACGCCACGAGGGGAGGCCGTCGTCTCGGAGTCCCATGACCGTCCGAGTCAAAGTGGCAGTCCTTGGAGATGCCCCGGACCCACGTGGGTCCCGCCTCAGTCTCCACGCCACCCGGGAGGCCGTCGTCCCGCCATGGCAGGTCCGAGATGCCCCGGACCCACGTGGGTCCGCCAGATCTGCTCGCTCGCTCCATCATTCGGAAGATCCTCCCCCAGAAAGAGGCAGGCGAACTGAAGGGGCCGACCGCCGGCCTCCGGGGCAGTTGCGCGCTGGGCTCGGCATCGTGACGACCTTCGGCGGATGGTTGCCCCGAGCTCAAAGAGCTCGGCGTCCCGGATCCCGTG
>Ga0075430_100005541_pt1 | contig 10661 bp, 5 predicted proteins | sample RhiMetdeltSRZDD4_FD_75294 | JGI IMG/M metagenome (GOLD analysis project Ga0075430, IMG submission 75294) | Populus rhizosphere microbial communities from Tennessee, USA - Rhizosphere MetaG P. deltoides SRZDD4 | ecosystem: Host-associated > Plants > Roots > Rhizosphere > Soil | place: USA... | reverse complement strand
CGCGTGAATTGATGGGCTATGTCTACTCAGACAAGCCCGTCTATCGGCCTGGCCACACGGCGCACGTCAGAGCCGTCCTGCGGTGGCGCCAGAGCGACACACTCATAGCCTTCGACCGTCCGAACGCCGAAGTCACCGCAACGGACGTCAACGACAAGGTGGTCTTCAGGCAGTCTCTGCCAGTTGACGAGTTCGGTGTCGTGAATGCTTCTTTTGCGTTGCCCGCGGCGTCCGCGCTGGGCAATTACACGCTTCGGGCGACGAGCGGCGATCAACAGGCCCTCGGGTCGTTCGAAGTACAGGAATACCGCCGGCCTGAGTTCGAAGTCATCGTGACACCCGCGGCTCGGTTCGTCGTACAGGGACAGGCAGTCGTGGCGACGGTTCAGGCGCGCTACTACTTCGGGCAGCCGGTGGCAAACGCTCACGTTCGGTACATCGTGAGCCAACAGTCATATTTTTCGCCGTACCGATCCAGCGACGACGTCGAAGGGGACGAAGGCGATCAGTCGTACTTCGGCGGAGAGCAGAACCTCATCGGAGAGCTGCGGCTCGATGCCGATGGCCGGGGGGTCATCAGGGTCCCGACCGATGTCGCCGAATCGGAGCAGGACTACAACCTCCGGATCGAAGCCCAGGTTACCGACGCCAGTGGCCGCGAAATCAGCGGTACGACAAGCGCAAACGCCACCTACGGCTCATTTCTCATCGCCTCGCAGGTGGAGGACTACATCTTCCGGCCAGGGCAGAGCGTCACGACGTCGCTCCACGCCGTTGACTATGCAGGGGTAGATCGGCCCGGCGTCAGGGTGAACGTGGTCGTCGATCGCCTGACGTATCGCAATGTGTACGATTCGGAGCCGATCGTCACGCGCATTCGAGAAACACGACTCACGCTTGACGCAACCGGCCGTGGCACCGCGCAGCTCGCGCTCGGCACCGAGCCGGGCAGCTATCGCATCCGCGCGAGCGCCGTTGAAAACGGCCGAACCATCAGCGACCAGAACAACGTCTGGATACCAGGACTGCAGAATGCCTCGGACCTCGAGGGGGATCGCTATCTGGAGCTGCTGGCCGACAAGAAGGCCTACGTGCCGGGCGACACCGCACGCTTGATGGTCCGAGGAGAACAGGTCTCAGGACCGGTACTGATCAGTAAAGAAGGCCAGCAGATTACCTGGCATCGGCTCCAGAGAGTCAATGCCGAGACGCCGCTCGAAGTTCCGATCGAGGCAGGCGACGTGGGCGATATTTTCGTCAACATCGCATACATGCGCGACGGACGCCTCTATCGTGCAGAGCGGAAGCTCTCCGTTCCTGCAGTTGACCGCACTCTGCAGATTTCGCTCACCGCCGACAAGCCGGTGGCCAAGCCGCAGGAGCCTGGCATCTTCACGGTGCGGGTGACGAACGCCGCCGGGATGCCAGTACGCGCGCAGATCAGCCTCGGCGTCATCGATGAAGCTGTTTATGCGGTCGCGCCTGACATGACGCCCGATCCGGTGCGCTTCTTCTACCGGCGTGAGTACAGCCGCGTCGGCACAACGTTCTCGCGTGACTACTCCTTCGTGGGCTACGCGGGATCAAACCGCCTCCAGCTGGCGCGGCGAACGCGCCGCCCATTTTCACTGGCCGACTTCAAGGGCGACAAGGAAGTACAGCCGCAGGTGAGGAAGGATTTTCCAGACGCGATTTACTGGATAGGCAATCTTGTGACCGGCATCGACGGCACCGCGAAGGTGTCCATCAAATATCCGGATGCGTTGACAACGTGGCGCCTGACCGCTCGCGGCATCACGGTGGACACCATGGCAGGCGCCAGCATCGCGCGAACGACGACCACGAAAGATCTGATCGTTCGCGTCATCACGCCCAGGTTTCTCACGCAGGGCGACGAGATTGTTCTCCCAACCATCGTTCACAACTACCTGCCCGATCAGAAGGACACCACGGTATCGGTTGCCGCCAGTAACCTGCAGCCAGTTTCGGGTACCGCGACCGCAGCCGTCACGACGCCCATCGCATCCGGTGGCGAACGCCGCGACAACCGGCGCTTCTTGGCCGCTACCGTCGGCACCGCGTCCATCACGGCGACGGCAACGACAAGCACCGACAGCGATGCGGTCGAGCTGCCGATCCCGGTCCTCCCACTCGGCCTCAGGCGCGAACTCGGTAACAGCGGTTCACTCTTCGGCCCGGGCGAGACGACGACGCAAGTCATGATTCCCGCCACAGCGAACCAGGCGGAGCGCAGCGTGCGCGTGTCGCTGGCGCCGTCGATGGCCGGATCGATGCTGGGGGCCCTGGACTTCCTCACCTCGTACCCGTACGGCTGCACGGAGCAGACGCTTTCCAGCTTTCTTCCGAACCTTGTCGTCATGCGGACGCTCGCGCAGCTCAAGCTGGCGCCCACTGAGCGAGTGTCCGTCGTCGATCGCCAGGTCAGCGACGGACTGAAGCGCCTGCTCGACTTTCAGAATGAGGACGGCGGATGGGGATGGTGGAGGGCCGACGCGAGCCATCCGTTCATGACGGCGTACGCGGTATACGGATTGATCGAGGCACAGCGTGAAGGCACGCGAATTGGCACGGACCGTCTCGAGCGCGGCGCCCGCGCTCTGGCGTCGCTCTATGCCCAATATCCTCGCGCGGTCCCGGACCTCAAGGCCTACATCGTGTTCGTACTGGGCCGCGCGGCCGTGCAGCAGGGTGTGTATAAACACGCCGACGCGCTGAACGACCTCTGGGGCGCGCGAGACCGCATGTCCGCATACGGTCGGGCGCTCCTGTTGCTTGCCCTCGACGATGCCAAGGATGGACGCGGGAATGAGTTGGCCACACGCCTGATCGCCGAAGCCGAGACACAGGGCGACCTCACGCACTGGAAATCCGAGGGAGACCCATTACTCGCAGATTTTGGGGACACCAGCGTCGAAGCAACCGCCACCGCAATTCGTGCCTTGGCCCGTCGAGACCCTCGTAATCCCGTGCTCGATCGCGCGGTTCGATGGTTGATGCTGAATCGCAGCGCCGGCTACTGGAGCTCGACGAAGCAGACTGCGATCGCCCTTTATGGCCTGCTCGACCTTCTCAAAGCCCGCAATGAGACGCCCCAGCCCTTCACTGTCGATGTCTACGTCAACTCTGCGTTGGCGGGCTCGCGCACGTTCACCGCGGCCTCTCTCGTCAGCCCGGATCCGATCACGGTGACCGCCGTGGGGCGTGAGGGGGCCAACAGCGTTCGTATCGTGAAACGCGGTGGCGGCACCCTGTATTGGTCGGCGACGAGCATCTACTACGACCCGCAAGCTGCGGAGGCGAGGAGCGGAACCCGCCAGCTTGCTCTTGCCCGGAGCTACTCACGCCTCACGCCGGTCAGGCAAGCAAACGGAGCGTTCCTCTACCGCGAGACACCCTTGCAGGGACCCATCCAACCGGGCGACGTACTGACCGTTCGCCTCACAGCCGCAGGATCGACAGACTGGCGGTACCTCGCGCTCGAAGACCCGCTGCCCGCCGGCGTCGAATCGATACAGGACACAACCGCCTATCCGCTCGAGAACCGTAATCAGGACTGGTGGTGGTACGGTCCTCGCGTGGAGTATCGCGACTCGAAGACCACGTTCTTCCTCGACTCGTTCACCGCGGGGCGGTACGAATTCGTTTACCTCGTGAAAGCGATCTCCTCGGGCGAGTTCAAAGCCATTCCGGCGCAAATCGCGCCGATGTACGTGCCCGGCGTCGCCGCCTCGACCGAGCCATTCACGATCTCGGTCGACCTTCCGCCCGAGCCCGCTCGATGATTCGGCGTGTGCTGGACGTGGCCGCATGGCTGGGCATCGTCGCTGCCGCGGCAGCTGCGCTCTATTGGGAGTTCCTGAACACGACGGAGTCACAGGTGCTAACGCTGTTCCTTTCGGCAGTGCTCGTCACCGCGTTGATCGTCGTGGCCGCAGTTGGTGGCAGCGCCGCTGTTCTGCTCGCTCAGGGCGAATCTCGGAAAGGGAGCCTGACGAAGGCTGCGCGGCGCCCGCACTGGTTCCTGCTCGCCACGCTGTCGGGTGCGCTGCTCGTTCGGCTGATCCTTCGTGGCGATGCCTGGATCGCTCGCTACTCTGGAGAGATCAGCGCGTGGTTCATAGCCACGTTCAACTTGGCCGACGTCACGTCGCTGTTTGTCGCCGAGGCTTACGTGAGTCTATGGCTGCGTTGGGTGGTGATTCCGGTCGGCGCGCTTGCCGCGGTGGCCAGCGCCCTTCAATACGGAGCCGGGGCGGTCGTGTCGTCGCGCTGGATTCGCGCGGCGTGTCGATGGCAGTCGCTTGCGGCCACGACCGGCGCCTTCGTTCTTCTGATCGCATTGCCCTGGCGCATGACGACGTGGCAGCCATCGAGAGTGACACCCGTTTGGATGGATCCAGCGCTGGCGGGCTTGCGCTTGCTGATCGTGGGTATCGTCATGCTAGTCGGTGCCGCGATCGTCGTTTTGATCACTGCGCGGGCGGCCGGTGCACCTGGCCGGGACTAGCGCGGGTCAGCGCACCTCAGCCCATCGTGTTCCAGCCGCAATCTGACGTCTGAAGCACGCGTCGGCTCGTCCGTAAGCATCGCGCTGAGCAGCGACGGACGTGGGCTTCAGCAACTCCGCGTCGGTCGGGCACGGCTGGATCGCTCCATCAACTTTCCGCACAGGCTCGGCGAAGTAGGAAGCCGCGCCCTCTCGTACCCACATCAACCTCTCCCTAAGGGCTCGGTCCAGCACGACATGCGCAAGCTCGTGCCTAATCGTCCGCTCGAGTAGTCCACGCTGCCTCAGGATTGTGACGGGAAGTAGATCAATCTCCGCGCCTCTCGTTGCCCCCGCCACCCACCACGGCTGACGCGATGCGCGGTGAAAGCTCTCGACGCTCGGTTGGACCGTCACCCGAATCGCCGTGGGCGCGTCGACCTTGGCGCGTGCGGTGATGTCTGCGCGTGCGCGGCGGATGATTTCCAGTACCACGTTCCGTTCGCGCTCCTCAGGTCCTGGCAGGGCAAGCAACACGTCGCTCGCGTCAGTCTTGCCGTCGGCGTTCAGCGTGTACCGGTCGATTCGAAGTCCCGGGTAGTAGAACCGCAGGATGGCTTCCGCCGTCGCGCCGGCCGCGGCACGACACGCCGCGCCGGCCACGCACATCCCGACACCGTGGCCAAACCCACGACCGGTGAATACATATCCGCGCGCGTCTCGGCGCATCTCGAACGCCGTGCTCTTGAGCAGCTGCCATCCCGCGGAGCGACCGACCGCCAGGCGGAACTCCTCGCCCGACAGTTCCCCGGGAACGAAGCCGTCCGCGTAAAGGCGCGTTACCCTCCCCGAGCCGCTTCGCTTCGCGACACGCAGGCTACGAAGCCCCGTACCTTTCAGTCCCGCAAAGCGAAGGGCACGCTCAATGTCCGGCGCTGAGATCGCGCTCGTCCAATCGGGCTCGGCACCACAGGCATCGTCTCGCTGCGCCGGCAGGAAGGGATCGTCGACCGCCCCCGGCCACACCTCCGAGGGCAACTCTGAACGCCCGCCGCACGAGGCGGAGTAAAACACTGGCGCGGGCTGACCCTTGTAGAGCAGCACGCGTCCGGCTGTCACGGCTGTCGCACGTCTCGCGGCCGGAGTCGGAGGCCGCAGTACCTGGCAGTGAGTTGTGTCGCACAGGTCAAAACCCTCGGCGCTATGACGGCCGCGGTTCGCCATGGCAAACGTTCGCGCCGCGATCGCCAATGCCTGCTGTGCGGCGTCATGGGCTCTTGCCTGACCTTCCCCGGCGACTACGCGCGCAACATAGTCTTCGAGTTCAAGGGAAGCCACACTCGTCGCGTCACCCGCGCGGGGTGACCCGATGCGAAGCAGCGGCGTGCCTGTCGCGGGCGGAGGAGTGCCGGTTGCCAGACTGCCGGTCAGCAAATCGCCCGCGATCGACGTCGCGTCACGACCCGCGGCTCCCGGGGCAAGAACGAGAACGGCTCGCTGAGGATTGTCGGCGGGCGCGAACGCGATTGTCAGACCGAGCGATCCACCGCCTGGTAGTGGCGCAGTGCCCGTCTTGGCGAGAGCCGAGATCTTCCGCGTGCTGAGTTCGGACGCCGAGCCATAGGTGGCGGCACCTCGGAGTCCATCGAGCAGGACTCGCCTGGTTTGCGCAGAGATCCTCAGCGGACGGGTCTGGTCCAGGCCGGTCAGGCGCGTGAGGCTGTCGAGCAGAAGGCGCGGCGCGATGCGCGGTCCGTCGAGACCAACAAGCGCAGCCGCAAAGTTTGCAGTCGAGGAAATGGGCGGCAGGCCCACGCGCGCCCGCACGTCGTTCACGTTGGTCCTGGACAAACCTTGGGCCAGCGAGACGAAAAAATCGTTGCACGAGTGCGCAAGCGCCTCGGCTGGCGTGAGTGGACGCTTCAGATCGGGATGCGAGCAAATGTAATTGTGTCCATCGACCGTGACACTCCGTCGACAGATGCGCGCGCTGTTCGGCTCGATGACGTGACTCTCGAGTGCCGCCACGAGCGTCACAGCCTTGATAACCGACCCCGGAAGAACAGGCGTGTCGAGCACATCTGGCCGTGACTCTTGCCGATCCGACGTGTTACCCAGAGAACGCACCAGCCATGCGGGACCGGTCGGCCGCTGGGCGTGGGTCGGTGCGACGAACACGACGAAGAGGAGTAGTACGAGTGGAAACGGGCGCATCTTGTGGCGCTCGGATGTTAACGCCGACTCGAACGGGCCTCAAGAACCGTTCTGGGAGAACGGCGCCAGACTCATCCAGCTGATCGGCGGTCTTACACGGTTCGCCATCGACAGTTTGCCAACCTCCACCACAAATGCCCGTGGACTCCTCGACCGAAACTGGCCGTGCGTATGCAAGTACCCGAGGATGGCAAGGACACCACTCTTTGAAGGGAGAAGGCTCATGGCAGGACCGCGTCAACTGCTCATCGCTGGAGCCATTGCAACGCTTGCCCTTGCGGCACCTTCGTTGGCGATGGCTCAGGAGACCAATACCCGCATTTGGGAACAGCTTTTCACACCCACCGCGCTGGCGTCCCAAGACGATGGTGCCAGGGCACAAGAACCGCCTGCGCCAGTGCACACCGGGCTTCCGGCGCTCGTGCGAACGACCGGCGCTGACTTCGGTGCGCTCCCACGCCGCCGATCGACATGGGTCATCCTCGGGATTGGTAGTGGGCTCGCTCTGGTGGCCCATCCGTTCGATCAGGACTTCAACGCGCACATCGTGGGCTCACGCACCGTGGGACGTTTCTTTGCTCCCGGGAAGGTGATTGGCTCGACGTGGGTGCAGGCGGGCTCCGCGATAGGACTGTACGTCGTCGGCCGGTACGTGCTCGCGCCGGCTCAGGGAGAGCCAAGGACGAACAGGGTCTCGCATCTTGGGTACGACTTGCTCCGCGCGCAGATCGTGTCGCAGGTGCTGGTTCAGAGCGTCAAGGTCGCGGTTCGTCGCGATCGGCCGACTGGAGAGTGCTGCTCGTTCCCCTCAGGGCACGCTGCGACGGCGTTCGCCACTGCAGCCGTGCTGGAGCGGCACTTCGGCTACCGAGCAGCCTGGCCCACATTGCTCATCGCGACGTACGTAGGCGCCTCTCGTCTACACGACAACCGCCACTTTCTGAGTGACGTGGTGTTCGGATCGTCAGTCGGTATGGTCACGGGATGGACGATCGTGGGTCGGCACGGGAGATCGAATTATGCGCTGGTGCCCGTGCCCGTCCGCGGTGGCTTCGAGCTGGCCTTCACGCGCACAGGCCGCTTCCACGGCTGATGACGCTACAAGTGGACTGCGTCTTAAAATGACCCGTGAGCGAAAGGCCCCCAGACGCGCAGCCCGCGCACGTGCGACGTCGACGCTACGCAGGCAAGAACCCCCGCGGGTTCCACGACAAATACAAGGAGTTGGACCCGGAGCGCTATCCGGCGGATATCCAGAAAGTCCTTGCGTCCGGCAGAACGCCCGCGGGCATGCACGTGCCGATCATGGTCGCCGAAGTCCTTCGGTGCCTTCGACCGATCCCTGGCGAGATCGCGGTGGATTGCACGCTTGGTGGTGGCGGCCATGCACGGGCGATCCTGAACCACCTGCAGCCGGACGGCCGACTCATCGGGCTCGACGTCGACCCGCTCGAGTTACCTCGCACAGAGGCGCAACTGCGCGCAGCAGGGTTCGGTGCCGAGGTATTCGTCGCGCGTCACGCGAACTTCGCTGGGCTGCCGAATGTGCTTGCAGCCGAAGGGCTGGCGCGCGTTGACGTGATATTGGCGGACCTGGGCGTCTCATCGATGCAGTTCGACAATCCCGATCGCGGTTTCAGCTACAAAGGGACCGGCCCCCTCGACATGCGGATGAATCCGCAGCGTGGCGAGTCCGCGTCCCAACTGATCGCCCGATCGAGCGAAGACGAGCTCGCTCGGCTGCTCGACGAGAACGCCGATGAACCGCATGCTCTGATCATCGCCCGTCTCCTGAAGCAACAACCTCTCGAGACGACCCACATCGTCGATCGCGCGTTGCGCGCCGGTCTCACATCGGCTCTTCCCAGGTTGACCAAGGTCGACATCAAGATGTCGATCCGGCGGACGTTCCAGGCCCTCCGTATTGCAGTGAACGATGAGTTCTCTGCGCTCGACGCGCTGCTGCGGTCGTTGCCGCAGTGCCTTGCGCCAGGAGGGCGAGTGGCAATGCTCACCTTTCACTCAGGCGAAGATCGGCGCGTCAAGAAGTCGTTCCAGGCTGGCTATCGAGGAGGGGTATATAGCGCGGTCGCCGATGAGGTCATCCGCTCGAGCAAAGAGGAAACATTCGCCAACCGGCGCGCCTCGTCAGCGAAACTGCGCTGGGCCGTGCGCGCGGCGGACTAACCCTCGTTGCTCACGTGGTGACACAGGCCGACGGACCGCGTCGTGGTGCGGTCCGTCGTGTGTTCGTTCAGCCGAATCCAACCCGAAGGTCAGCGTCGGCCGATGATGTCGCCCGATACAACGAGCTCAACGCGGCGATTCTGCTGTCGTCCCGACGCAGTGTCATTGGTCGCCACCGGCTGCCCTTCGCCAAGGCCAATGGCACCGACCGAGGCTGACGCGAGCTTCTGATCGACGAGGTACGCACGGACCGATTCAGCGCGTCGTTCCGAGAGCGCCTGGTTGTAGACGTCTGTTCCGACGCTGTCCGTGTGACCTTCCACCTCGAGTCGCAATCCATCGTGCGAGACAAGGATGCCTGACACACGCGCAAGCTTCTCGCGCGCTCCCGGCTTGAGGCTCGAGCTTGCGGTGTCGAACAACACGTCAGACAGGTTGACGATGAGACCGCGTGCAGTCTCACGAGTTTCAAGGATGACGTTCAACTGCGTTCGGAGCTGTTCTCGCAGGACAGTCTTGTCCTGTTCCGATTGCGCCGCTGCACCTTGCGACTGCCGCGCCAGTGCTTCGGCCGCCCGCTGGGCCGCCTCCGCCTGTATTCGCGCCGCATCAGCCGTAGACCGCGCGGCATCGGCATCAGCCGATGCGCGCTCGGCTACAGCTCTGCCCTCCAAGGCGATCCGGGCGTTGAGCTCTGCGGATGCTCGTGCCGCGGCTGCCGACTCCGCGTCGCGTTCAGCAGTGGCGCGTGCCGCCCGTGCCGCCTGCGCATCTGACTCGGCTTGTCGAGTTCGTGCGGCTTCCGCCTCTGCGCGATTGAGTGCACTCTGTTCCCGGAGGAGCGCCTGCGACTTCTGCTCCGCTTGGTACGTCTCTTCCTGCCTTTGCAGTCCAACGAGCCGCGCGTCTTCCGCCGTCTGTGCAGCCTGTCGGGCAGGCATCATCACGGCGTTTGCACCTCGTCTCTTCTCTCGGGCTTCCTCAGCGGTTGCCAGAAGCCCGGCGGCTTTCTCAAACGTCTCCTGGGCAAAGCGGTCCGCCCCAGCCAGACGCGCGAGCTCTACCGCGTTCCTCGCTTCAGCCAGATCCAGCGATGCCCCCGGCTCGAGCGGCTTGAGTTTCGACAGAGCTCCGTCCTGATTCATCAGATACGAGCCCCGCTTGAGCAGCTCGTACTTCGCCTGGATGGTCTCGACGCTGCCTTCGGTACCCGGGAGGACAACGTTCTCCATCACGACCACGTCGCTCGGCTGGGTGACGGCGAAGTAGGGCTCGGCCGTGACGATCAGGCCAAACGCCTGCAATTCGGTCGTGACTTTCACATTGGCGTCGTTACCGTTGATCTGAATTTCTCCGAGGTTCGTCGCGCGGCCTTCCGGCGTGACCGCCCAGAGCACGTAGGTGAGGTACTCGCGTCCGAAGCTCGAAGCGGACGCGAACTTGTCGAACTTCGCTTCGACGTTCATGTACCCCTGTTCGCCAGACACCTTGGCCTCGCCACGCGCCTGCGGCATCAACGCGGTGCCCCGGAAGTCAACCTTCGTGTCGCCGCGGCGGGGCCGGTAGTTGATCGCGGGCGTCGTGCGGCCTACCACGGTGATCCTGAAGAGGGGTACCTGGCCCTCAGTGACGCTGATGACCTGTTGAGTGGGGTTCGGCGGCGCTTGCGCGAACGCTAAGCCTGGAGCGAGCGCGGCGGACACGATGAGTACGGCCGCAATTTGCCTGAGCATTTGAGAAACCTCAGTTTCGG
>Ga0075430_100005540_pt1 | contig 10661 bp, 11 predicted proteins | sample RhiMetdeltSRZDD4_FD_75294 | JGI IMG/M metagenome (GOLD analysis project Ga0075430, IMG submission 75294) | Populus rhizosphere microbial communities from Tennessee, USA - Rhizosphere MetaG P. deltoides SRZDD4 | ecosystem: Host-associated > Plants > Roots > Rhizosphere > Soil | place: USA... | reverse complement strand
GCCGCCGGTCTCTCGCTGGATAAGCTCGGCAATGCCGCCGACCGGTTCGCTTGTCGGCGCTTCCGTCTCGGGCTCGGGCAGATCCGGGCTCGGCGCCCCTGCCTTGGCCTCGCGGACCTCCGCGGAGTCACCGTTCATGAATTCTTCCGTCAGCGACGTAATCGATGAGACTTCGCTCGCCGGTCCTTCAACCCTGACATTCGCCGGATTGTTGTGTGCCGTGACTCCCGAGTTCCCTCCCGGGCTCAACACATAGCTCGCCGCTGCAAACAACAGCATGGCCCCGCAAATGCCGGCAACGATCCCGCCATTGCCTTTCGCGGCATCGATCAGCCGATTGAAGACCGGGAAGGCAATGATTTCTGCGCTTCCGAACGGCCGGGCAGCCCCCGCCGTGCGTCGCATATGGCTGCTCTGCTGTGGCAGGAACCGCGCATAGTGCTGGAGCAAGGGCGCGGGATCGAAGCCGAGATGATGGGCATAGGCTTCGAGCATTCGCAACGTATCGCGCCGTGGCGGCAACCGCGTCAGGTCGCCGGCTTCGATCGCTTCCAGGTGATGCGGGTGGACCCGGCAGACCCGTCCGGCATCCTGAAGCCGCTCACGCCGCCGTTCTCTTTCACGCTGCAGGAACCAGCCGACCTCGCCGGCCGGATCGATCTCACCATCGGGTTTCGGCCTGAAGAACACGGAAGCGCGAGGCTTCCCCATATGGACCTGGCTGTCGCTGCTCATCAATGCCGATCCGCTGAACCATCAGGCGCGGGAGGGTTTTCTCGCGCCTGTCACGGCTACGATGGTTCAAAATGGTAACCATCAGGTTACGCTCAGACCGGTATGTTGTTGTCGGCCGCAAAGGCCATGAGCTCGGCTCTTATGCTGTGGTCGCCGCGGCCGAGCATCGGCGTAAGAAAGCTCTCGAGCTTGCCCGCGTCGAGCATCAGCGTCATCGACTTGACCGGCCCGATGGCGGCCGGCGCCATCGATATCGAGCGATAGCCGAGCCCGATCAGCGTCATCGCATCGAGTGGCCGGCCCGCCATTTCTCCGCAAAGATTGACCGGCACGTCGAAGGCGCGCGCCCGTTCGACCACAAACCGCAAGGCGCTGAGTCCCGGCGGGCTCAGCGGATCATACCGCCCGGCGAGCTTGGGGTGGCCGCGGTCGGAGGCGAACAGGAACTGCATGAGGTCGTTCGAACCGATCGATACGAAGTCCACCTCGGCAAGAAATGCATCGAGCTGAAACAGCAGTGACGGAACCTCGATCATCGCGCCGAGCATGAGCGAGCGCGGCGGCGGATGGCCCTGCCTTTCGAGAAAGGCCCGCTCCTCCAGCACCGCCGCCCGAGCATTGATGAACTCAGCGACTTCAGCCACCATCGGAAACATGATCCGAAGATCGCGGCCGGATCCCGCCCTGAGCAGCGCCCGCGCCTGCAACCGAAGCAGCGCCGGACGCTCCAGCGCATAACGGATTGCCCGCCAGCCAAGCGCCGGATTGTCCTCGCGCGGCACATGGAGATAGGGCAAGGTCTTGTCGGAGCCGATATCGAGGGTGCGAAAAACCACCGGCTTCTCCCCCGCAGCCGCCAAAACCGACGCATAAAGTCCGGCCTGCTGCTCCAGCCGCGGAAACCGCCGCGACAGCATGAATTGCAGCTCGGTCCGGAACAGCCCGATGCCGTCGGCGCCGGAATCCGAAAGATGCGGCAGATCGACGATCAGTCCGGCATTGATGTTCAGCGTGATCCGCTGGCCATCGAGCGTCACCGCCGGCAAATGCCTGAGCTCGGCATATTTCGCCTGGCGACGCGCATAGAACCTGACCTTCTCGGCATAGGCTTGCTCGATGCCGGGCGACGGTCGGACATGGATCTCGCCGAGCCCGCCATCGACAATGATCGGATCGCCGGTCTCGACCAGCTCGACAATGTCGAGAACATGCCCGACCGCCGGGACTCCGAGCGCCCGCGCCACGATCGCCACATGGCTGTTGGTCCCGGATTCGGCGAGCACCAGACCGCGCAGCCGCGTCCGGTCATAGTCGAGAAGCTCGGCAGGCCCCATGGTGCGCGCCACCACGATGGCGTCGCGCGGCAGCTGGCCCTGCGCCGCGGTGCCGGTCTGCCCCGTCAGGATGCGCAGCAGCCGATTCGCCAGGTCATCGAGATCATGCAGGCGATCGCGCAGATAGGTATCGCTCTGGCGCATCATGCGGGCGCGGTTCTCGCCCTGCACTCGCTCGACCGCTGCCTCGGCGGTCAGGCCGGTCTCGACCGCCTCACGGATTCGCCTGACCCAGCCGCGGTCATGGGCGAACATCCGGAAGGTCTCGAGCACCTCGTCATGCTCGCCGCCCTCGCCGAGGCTCAGGCGGCCGATCAACGTATCGACCTGCAGGCGCAGCGCCGCGATGCCCTCTTCGAGCCGCCGCTTCTCGTCGGGAATGCTTTCGGCGATCAGATTGGTGATGACGACCCGCGGCTCATGCAGGACGACATGGCCGAGCGCCAGCCCCTCGGCGATGCTCTCGCCGCGCAGGTGATGGCTGCGCTGGCGCGCCGCTTCCGCCTCGCCGGCCTGCGCCAGCTCCTTCATGTCGCCGGAGGCGATGACCTCGGCCAGCACCATCGCCGCCGTCTGCAGCGCTTCCTCTTCCTCCTCGATATATTGCCGCTTGGTGCGGTTCTGGACGACCAGCACGCCGATCGAGCGACCAAGCCTCAGCAGCGGCACGCCGAGGAACGACGAATAGATCTCCTCGCCCGTTTCCGGCAGATATTTGAAGTCCGGATGGGACTGGGCCTCGGCGAGGTTGAGCGGCGCGCCATCGAGCGCGATCTTTCCGACCAGGCCTTCCCCGAGCTTCAGCCTGCTCTTATGCACCGCCGCCCGGTTCAGGCCCTCGGTTGCGAAGAGCTCGAGATCGCCGCCCGGCCGCAGCACATAGATCGAGCACACCTCGGCCACCATATTGGCGGCGATCAAAGTCACGATGCGATCGAGCCTCTGCTGCGCTGCGACCGGCTCCGCCATGACCTCGCGCAGCCTTCGCAGCAGGACGCGCGGGCCTAAGGCGGGTGGAACCATCGGCGTGCGTCCTTAATCCTGGACTGGCCTTCTCGGCGGTTTGGCGCGGGGCTTGACGATCATCGCATCCTTCCGTTCAAACCGCATCGAGCCCGTAGACGCTGTGCAGCGCCCTGACCGCGAGTTCCGTATAGGCCGCATCGATCAGCACCGAGACCTTGATCTCGGAAGTGGTGATCGCCTGGATGTTGATGCCCTTCTCGGCCAGCGCCTTGAACATCTTCGCCGCCACGCCCGCATGGCTGCGCATGCCGATCCCGATGATCGATACCTTGGCGATGCCGGTGGCATGCGACAGCTCCGCATAGCCGATCTTGTCGCGCGCCGCCTCTAGCACTTCGAGCGTCCGCCTGAGATCCTTGGTCGCAATGGTGAAGGTGATGTTGGCCATCTTGCCGTCGGGCGATACGTTTTGCACGATCACGTCGACGCTGATATTGGCCTCGGCCAGCGGACCGAAGATTCCGGCCGACACGCCCGGGCGATCGGGCACGCCGCGGATCGACACCTTGGCCTCGTCCTTGGCATAGGCGATTCCGCTGACAACCTGCTGTTCCACGATCTTGTCCTCGTCGCATACGATGGTGCCCGGTCCGGTGCCGTCCGGCCGGTTCTGGCTCGGTGAATCCGGCGGGTCGAAACTGGAGCGTACCTGGAGTGGCACCTTATACACCATTGCCAGCTCGACCGACCGGGTCTGCAGCACCTTGGAGCCGAGAGAGGCCATTTCCAGCATCTCTTCATAGGTGATGCGGTCGACCCGCCGAGCCTTCTCGACGATGCGTGGATCGGTGGTGTAGACCCCGTCGACATCGGAATAGATGTCGCACCGGGCGTCGAGGGCGGCCGCCAGTGCCACCGCGCTCGTATCCGAGCCGCCGCGGCCCAGCGTGGTGATGCGCCGGTCCGGGCCAATCCCCTGAAAACCGGCCATCACCACGACCTGCCCCTGCTCCAGGCGTTTGCGGACTTCCTGGTCGTCGATCTCCAGGATGCGCGCCGCGCCATGGACGCCGTCGGTGCGCACCGCCACTTGCCAGCCCATCCACGACCGGGCGGGAATCCCCATGTCCTGCAGCACGATGGCGAGGAGCCCGGCGGTGATCTGCTCGCCTGACGCCACCACGGCGTCATATTCGCGGGCATCGTGCTTGAGTGCTGCCTCGCGGCACCATCCGACCAGCTGATCGGTCGCCCCGGCCATTGCCGAAACCACCACCGCGACCTGATGGCCGGCCTTGAGCTCGCGCTCGACATGGCGCGCGACATTGCGGATTCGCGCGATATCGGCGACCGAGGTTCCCCCGAACTTCATCACCAATCGAGCCATGCCCTGTCTCTTGCCTTGCGAGGGACCGGTCGAAACAAACGTAAAGCGGGTTCCCGGAGCAGCGCGCCAAAAAAGGCGCGCGGAGAACGGTTCTCCGGCGCGTCTTATATGCAATAGTGGCCGCCTGCAATCCCTGCAGCGCATTGGCGAATGCATTCCGTCGGAGGTTCGACCGGAGATCATGCCGACGCCCCTGAGAAGCTCGGTTGAAGACGCCGAAGTGGCCAAATTTTCATCAATTGCCGCACAATGGTGGGATCCGGCCGGCAAATTCGGCGTGCTTCACAAGTTCAATCCCGTCCGGCTGGCCTATATCCGCGAGCAGACGACTGCCTGGCTTGGCCTCGACCCGGTGGCGCTTCGCCCCTTCAAGGGCCTCCGCCTCCTCGACATCGGCTGCGGCGGCGGGCTCCTGTCCGAGCCGATGGCCCGCCTCGGGGCGGAGGTTGTCGGCATCGACCCCTCCGAGCGCAACATCAAGACCGCCAACGTCCATGCCGCCGAGCAGGAACTCGCAATCGATTACCGGGTGGCCACCGCCGAGGAGCTCGCTGCCGGCGGCGAACGCTTCGATGTCATCCTCAACATGGAGGTGATCGAGCATGTCAGGGATCCCAGCCGCTTCATCGCCGATTGCAGCCGGATGCTGAAGCCGGGCGGCGTGATGGTCGTGGCGACCATCAACCGAACCTTCCGGTCCTTCGCCCTGGCGATTATCGGCGCCGAATTTGTCCTCGGCTGGTTGCCCAAGGGGACCCACCAATGGGAGAAGTTCATCACGCCGGCCGAGCTGGAGACCTGGACCAAGTCCGCCGGGCTTGCGGTGCGGGCGATCGATGGCGTGATCTTCAACCCGCTCACCATGAGCTGGTCGCGCTCGTCCGATCTCGCAGTGAACTACATGCTGGTGTCCCAAGCCCCAAGTGCCGCCTAGTTCGAATCCTCCGGCAAAGGCGGCAGCGGGTGCACCTCCACCCCCTCCTCGAGCAGCGCCTTCGCGTCCTCGAGCGAGGCTTCGCCATAAATGCCGCGTGGCTTGGCCTCGTTATAGTGGATGCGCCGCGCCTCCTCGGCAAAATGGTCGCCGACATAATCGGCATTCTCCTCCACATGCCGCCTGAGCTTGCGCACCGCCTCGACCAGCTCTGAGACCTTCTCGTCATTCCGCCCTGCGAAAACCGGCATGCGGCCTTCGGCGCGCTGGTTCGATTTCGCTGGGATACCCGGCGTCATCAGCTGCTTGGCGATCGTCGTCGAGCCGCAGATCGGGCACACCACCTGGCCGGCAGCGGCTTGCGCATCATAGGCTTCGCTGTCGCGAAACCATCCGTCGAACGCGTGCTCCTGGTCACAGATGAGATCGTAGCGGATCATCGGGCGTCTCCTGCCGCGCCGACCGCAATGTCGCGCTGATGCTGCAGGGTGGGGATTTTTCTGCGTGCGACTGCCGCCTGCTCGGCATCGATATCGGTCAGGATGATGCCCGGCTGATCCTGTGCTTCGACAAGGATCCGCCCCCAAGGATCGACAACGAGGCTGTGGCCATAGGTCTCGCGCCCGCTCTCATGGCGCCCTCCCTGCGCTGCCGCCAGCACGAAGCTGCCCGTTTCGATCGCCCGCGCCCTGAGCAGCACGTGCCAATGAGCCTCGCCGGTCACCCGGGTGAATGCCGAGGGAGCGGTAAGGACGGTCGCGCCAGCGCCGGCCAAGGCGAGATACAGTTGCGGAAACCTGAGATCGTAGCAAATGGTCAGGCCGAGCCTTATCGGCCCGATATCGACGGTGACTGCCCGGGCCCCGCCATCATAGCTTCCCGATTCGCGATAGCTCTCGCCATTGGGCAGCGCCACGTCGAACAGATGCACCTTGTCATAGCGCGCCACGATCCTCCCATCCGGCGCATAGAGCAGCGAGCGATTGACCAGCCGATCGCCTGACCGCAGCGCCAGCGATCCGGCCGACAGCCAGATTCCGAATTCGCGCGCCACCGTTGCCAGCGCCGCGACCGACGGGTCCGCCGCCTCGTCCCAGACCTTCTCCCACAGCACCGACCGCCGCGGCTCTATCACATTGGTCATTTCCGGCGTCGCCACGAATTCGGCGCCGTCGGCAACGGCACGGCGGATGAGCCGGCTGGCCTCGGCAACATTGGCCTCCGGCTCGAGACCCGAGCGCATCTGGACAAGACCGACACGCAATATGCTGGACATGGCAGGAGTCACACGCCGAGTAGAGAATCGAGACCGCCGCGCCGGTCGAGCGCAAAAAGATCGTCGCAGCCGCCGATATGCTGTTCGCCGATAAAGATCTGCGGCACGGTGCGCCGACCGCCGGCCCGCTCGCTCATGGTCTTGCGCTGCGATGGATCGAAGGAAACATCGATTTCCTGGAATGTCGCCCCCTTGTTGCGAAGCAGATTCTTGGCGGCCACACAATAGGGGCAGAATTGTGTGGTGTAGATTGTCACATCCGCCATTGGCTGCCCGCAAAATTTCGATTCGTTTATAATTGTCATATATGTAGCCGGTAAGGGCCGGCGGCAAGAGCGAACACCAGAACATTAACGCTCGCCGCACCACCATTGAGGAGCGCCTCGGCGCAGGCATTGCTTGTGGCGCCGGTGGTCAGCACATCATCGACAAGCAACACGCGTCGTCCTCTGACCTGCTCATGGGCATCTGGCGACAGGGCGAACGCGCCCCGGACATTCCGTGCTCGCCGTTTGGCATCGAGCCCGACCTGCGTCGCGGTTGCCCGAACGCGAACCAGCCCCTGATAATGGCAGGGCTTTGCCGCGAAACTGGCGATCCGCATCGCCAGCAGCGCGGCCTGGTTGTAGCGACGGCGCCACAACCGCCAGCGATGGAGCGGCACCGGCATCAGGAGATCGCTTGCCGCAATCACGTCGCGTCCGGCCACCGCCATGAGTCGCGCCATCGGCAGGGCAGCCTCATGGCGATCCTGATATTTGAGCCCATGCACCAGCAGCCGGGACTTCTTATCGTAGATGACAGCGCCACGCGCCCGGTGATAGAGCGGTGGCGACTTGAGCGCCGCCGGGCTGATCAGGTCATCGCCGTCACCATACGGGAATGGCACACCGGTCACCGCGCAGCGCGGCGCATCGATCAGCGTCAGGCCGCTCCAGCAAGTTGCGCAAAGCCCGGCCTGGCTCACGGTGATGTCGCGGCATGATACGCAACGCGGCGGCAACAGCATGTCCAGGAGTTCATGACCCGCTGAACGCAAGCGCGAGATGACGACGGATACTTCCCGATGCATAAGGATATGAATTGCAAGAGTGCCGCGGCTGATCCCCATATTCGATGAGCAACGCCTGCGTCAACGCCTGACGAGGGCGGTGGCAGCGCCGAGCTTCCCCGGCTTCCTGCACGAACATGCCGCCGGCGAGATCCTGTCGCGCCTAGCGTCCTCGCGGCAGCGCTTCGACCTCGCCTTGGCCCATGGCACCCGTCCTGATCTCCTATCGGCACCGCAAATGCGGACGATTCGCGCGGCGACGGTCGAAACCACCCGCCATGCCGATCTAGTGATAACGGCCGGCGATGTCCCGGTGCGAGACGGAAGCCTGGACTGCCTGTTGATGCTCTTCGGCCCCGAGACCACCAACGACATTGGCCGCCTCTTTGCCGATATTCGTCGGGCGCTGCGGCCCGACGGGTTGTTCCTGGGCGCGGCCCTCGCCGGCGCGACCCTGAAGGAGCTCCGCGACTCCTGGAGCTTGGCCGAGGTCGAATTGACCGGCGGCGGGACGCCGCGCGTTGCGCCCTTTGCCGGCCTGCGCGATCTCGGCGACCTCATGCTGCGATCGGGCTTGGCGCTGCCGGTCGTCGATGGTGAGCGGCTGGTGGTTCGTTACGCCGATCCTTTGGCGCTGCTGCGCGAGCTCAAGGCACTCGGCTGGTCCAATGCGCTGATCGAGCGGACGCGCCGGGGACCGTCCCGGCGGCTGCTGGCACGCATGGTCGAGCACTATCGCGATCGTTTTGCCGATAGTGATGGGCGCATCCGCGCGACCTTCGAGATCGCCTATCTGACGGGCTTTTCCCCCCACCCGGACCAGCAGCAGCCGCTTAAGCCCGGCTCGGCCAGGATCAGGCTTGCAGATGCTCTGTCGCGCCGGCCTTAGAAAACGCTGCCCAGCGTGGTGCTGATCACGCCGATGGCGGTGAGAATTCCGAAGGCAATTCCCGATGCGATCAGCGAATATTCTATCGTGAACGGCCCCTGTCCATCTCTGCGCGCGCATGCCGCGGCATTTGCCGTCTTGCTGCGAAGCATTGTTGACGCTCTCCCTCGTTGTCCTGCCCCTCCGCGGGGACAAACCCACCGACAGGAGCGATCACAGCGCGTCGATCAGATGCGCCACCAGCGGAACATCCGCCGGCGGCATCGGATAGGCACGCAGCCCTTTCGGCCTCACCCACGCGACCTTCTGCCCTTCGCCCGGCCTGATCTGCCCGTTCCAGCGCCGGCACACATAGAGTGGCATCAGCAGATGGAACGACGGATATCCGTGACTGGCGAAGGTCAACGGTGCGAGGCAGGCCGCCGTCACGTCGATGCCGAGCTCTTCCTTGAGCTCGCGGATGAGCGCCTGTTCGGGACGCTCGCCAGGTTCGACCTTGCCGCCGGGAAACTCCCACATGCCGGCCATGGCCTTGCCTTCCGGGCGCTGGCTGATCAGGACTCTCCCATCCTTGTCGACCAGGGCGCACGCAACGACGAGAACGATGGTCTCACCGCTCATGTCGACCACCACTATTCCCTTCGAGGGTTAACGCGCTCATCCGATCGGTGAAGAGTGCGAGGGACTTTTCTGCGCCAGGGTTAGCAGTCGATGAACGCCCGCAGCGGCAGACGCATCAGCTGCGGTAGGAGCCATTGATATCGATATAGCGGTGGGTGAGATCGCAGGTCCACACCGTTGCTCGGCCCCTGCCCATACCGACATCCACCGCAATGTCGATCTCCCGCCCTTGCATATGCGGCGTGAGCGCCGCCTCGTCATAATCGGGATCACGCATGCCGTTCTTTGCCACGGACAGCCCGCCAATGGCGATCTGCAGCTTGTCGCGGTCGGCCGCCTCACCTGACTTGCCGACCGCCATGACAATCCGACCCCAATTGGCATCACTGCCGGCAACGGCGGTTTTCACCAGCGGCGAATTGCCGATCGCGAGTGCAATCTTGCGCGCCGCTCGGTCGTCTTCCGCGCCTGTCACCGTGATGGCGATCAGCTTCTCGGCACCCTCGCCATCGCGGACCACCTGGAGTGCCAGATCGAGCGTGACCTGATCGAGTGCGCGTATGAAGGATCGAAGCCGCGGATCGGCAGCATCATTGAGGCCGGGGAGCGCTACCCCCGCCTTCTGGGTTGCCGCGAGAAGAATCGTGTCGGAGGTCGAGGTGTCGCCATCGACCGTGATGGCATTGAAGCTGCGGTCGACACTGCGGGTGAGGAGGTTCTGCAGCACCGGGGCTGGCAGGCTCGCGTCGGTGAACAGAAATGCCAGCATCGTCGCCATGTCCGGTGCGATCATACCCGAGCCCTTGGCGATCCCATTGATGGAAACCTGATGGCCGTCAATCTCGGCGCTCGCCGTGGCAGCCTTGGGGAAAGTGTCGGTGGTCATGATCGCCGCTGCCGCGGCGCTCCAGCCCTCGCTCGACGCCTTCTCGACTGTCGGTGCGAGCACGGCATTGATCAGCGCCTCATCGAGGGGTTCGCCGATCACGCCGGTCGAGGCGACGAAAATCTCCTCCTTCGGACAGCCGAGAAGCCGGCTGAGCGCCTCGACCGTGCTGGCCACGGTCTGCACACCTCTCGCACCGGTGAAGGCGTTGGCATTGCCCGCATTGACCAGCATGGCGCGCGCCCTGCCCCTCGCGAGATTGGCCTTGTCCCAATCCACCGGTGCCGAGCGCGTCTTCGAAATGGTGAAGCAGCCGGCAATCGCCGTCCCGGGATCGAGCACAGCGACCAGCAGATCCGGCCGGCCGCGATAGCGTGCACCGGATTCGGCGACGCCAAGCCGCACGCCGGCGATTTCCGGCAGCCGCGGAAACGCGACGGGCGCCAGCGGCGATCGCTGTGATCCGGGTGCCATGAGGCGCCTGCCGCTTACTGAGGCGGCGGGATTTCGAGATCCTGCTTGCCGCCATTATCCGGGGCGGCGCCCGCGCCGCCACCGCCGCCACCGCCACCGCCACCGGCA
>Ga0075430_100005537_pt1 | contig 10666 bp, 12 predicted proteins | sample RhiMetdeltSRZDD4_FD_75294 | JGI IMG/M metagenome (GOLD analysis project Ga0075430, IMG submission 75294) | Populus rhizosphere microbial communities from Tennessee, USA - Rhizosphere MetaG P. deltoides SRZDD4 | ecosystem: Host-associated > Plants > Roots > Rhizosphere > Soil | place: USA... | reverse complement strand
ACGGCCCCCCCTCGGCCCTTGGAGGATTCCGGGTCGGGCGATCAGGCGTTTCTTTCTACCACCGAGTCCCTCGCTCGGGAGGCTCTAACAGCAGGGGGACGCAGAACGCGCAGAAGACGCAGAAGGACGCAGAAACTACAACGACTGTTGTCGTTTTCTGCGTCCTTCTGCGACCGTCTGCGCGTTCTGCGTCTCCTTGGTTCATCACGACAAAAGTTGTATCGGACCCGCCGGCCGGCCGGCCGTGTGCGGTGCGAGGCTGCCTAACGCCTCCGTGATCTCCGTGATCTCCGTGACCTCCGTGGTGAAAAAACGGCTGCCGAACGGAGACAATCGGCGTACTCTGTGCGTGCGCACAACGCGGCTGCGCGCTTCGGTTTTGGAAACGCGGATGATCCCGGATACGGTCAGCTAGTCAGCTGAGCGTGGGCGGCCGCGTGGCTTCCAGAAGAACCGCGGCAGCACGCGCCCGCGGACATCGAACTCCACGCCTTCCTCCTCGAGGAGGTCGCGCTGCCACCGCGCATCCTCCGGGTACGCACGCTTCGCCACCTCGCCCGACGCATTCAGCACCCGCTGCCACGGAACGCCGGCGTCGTCGGGCAGGTGGTGCAGGGCGTATCCGACCTGACGCGCATGGCGCGGAATACCTGCGAGCTCCGCGATCTGGCCGTAGCTCGCGACGCGCCCGCGTGGGATCTTGCGGACGACGGAGTAGATTCGTCGATAGTTGTCCGATGCCACGAACCCGGCCGCGGCGGTCGCCTAACGAACGACTCGGACTCGGGTCATGACGTCGAACGACTGGCGATAGGTGCCGACGACGGGAATGCCGTCCATCGTCGCCGGTTTGAAGCGCACGCCCTGCACCCAGGTCGTCACGGCGTTGCGGTTCTCGCTCGCGCCGATCCCGGTGACTTTCAGCGTGCTGACGTCCGCGGTCCCGTCGGGTCTGACCTGCACCTCGATCTCCACCAGCGTCGTCGGCCGCGCGGAGTTGGGAGTGACCCGACTGGCAGTGAGGTCGGGACGCGTGCGCGTCAGGAGCTCTGGCGGACTCACACGCGCGTTCGGCTTCGAGCCGCCGGAGCTCGCGCAGGCGAGCCCGATCGCGGCCAGGGAAACGATGGCGAACGTTCGAAGACGTGTGAACATCTGCTCCTCTCCTGCGAGCGGGGTGAGCTCAGGACCCGGCAATCACGCGAACCATCAGCCAATCCTGATCGATGCGACTGCCAAGCGTGAACGGCTGAGTACCGGCGCGGCTGAATCCACTCTTCTCGTAAAAGGCGACCGCGCGCGGGTTGTTCTGGTACACGAGGAGCCAGAGGGCGTCGGCGCCCCGGGACCGGGCCTCCGCGATGCACGCCGACATGAGCACTCGGGCGAGTCCCCGGCCGTGCCATGGACGATCCACGTAGAAGCGCGAGATCTCGAGCGCGAACCGGCCGTCGAGCGCCGCCGGCGCCGGCGTCTGGCGTAGATGCGCGAAACCGAGGAGGCCGTTGACGTCATCCTCGATCACGAGCACTCGACTGCCGGGCTCCGTGATCTCGCTCGACTGCTTCGCGGGACTGAACGACTGCGCGACGTATGCGTCGATGTCGGACGGATCGTACCCGTCGACGTAGGTCTCCCGAAAGAGTCGCTCGGCGAACACGCTGTACCCGGTGGCATCGGCCACCGCGAGCGCACGCACGCGCGGCTCAGCGAATCGAGGCGTGACGTCGTGCGTGGTCGCGGGAGTGGTCATTGCAGCTTGAGCCTGCCTTCGAGCCATCCGAGCGTCGCACCGACCAGCGGCACGATGACGAGGGTCACCACTGCGGCGATTCCGCGTGTCCGCGCACTCATCCGCGGTAGAACGCTCGGCGCCAGCTCGCCGGCAACGACGATGACAGCGAATGCCAGGAGGCCGGCCATGAGCCCCAGCACGAGCCCCGACACGGCGCTCCAGCCGAGTATCGTCGCTCGCATCGCCTAACGGGCCGCGACTTCCGTGGCGGAGCCGCTCCAGAGTGGCCGCAGCGACAACGCGAACATCTGGAACGGCGGTGCCAGCATCGCCGGCTCGCGCGCGAGGACGCAGAACTCCGTTGCCGGGCCTAACGTCATGCGCCGCACCCACAGCGAGCCGCCGACCGGGTCGAGCGTGGGCTCGATGGCGCCGAACAGCTGCCCGTACGACATGCCGGCCGGCTTGACGAACCATTGTGCGGATCGCGGCGCCGTCGGGGCCGTCCCCAGCTTCAGTTGATAGAGGCCCGCGGTGCCAGCGGCAGCGAGCGATGCGGCTGCGTCGTGCGCGCCCTTTCGGCCCGCGGTGACCGCAGCGGTATCGAGCGGGTCGAGCGCGGCACTGTCCCGCACGAGGTACCAATCCTCGTACGCTTCGCCGCCCTGGTTCGCCCACGGTGCACCCGTGATGGCGTGGGAAAAGGAGCGCACGAAGCCGGTGCTCGGCGACTCGGCCAGCGCGTGCTGGAACGCCTGTTGCGCCGACTCGTACGCAGCGCGCTCGGCGGACGGCTGCCGCCAGTGCCAGAACACGTAGGCGAGATAACTGTCGCGGGGAGTCACGTCAGCGTCACCATGGTGAATGGGGACCGTGAAACATGCCCGCGGCGGCCTGCCGGTGCAACGTCAGCGAAACCCTGATGTCCTCGCGATCACCAGTCGCGGACGGTGACGAACAGCGGACGATGATCCGACGCATCGGTTCGCACCACTACTGCGCTCGTGCAGGTGGCAGGCCCGCTCAAATAGAGATAGTCGATCCGCTTGACCGACGAGTCGGCTGGATACGTTAGGCCATCGCCCTGGCCGCAGGTCGTCCACGAATCGCGCAGTCCGGCAGCGCGAACCGTGTCCTGCGTGGCGCTCTCCGGCGTCGAGTTGAGGTCTCCGCCCATGACGGTCGGGATGTTGCGACCGCGCAGGGCAGCGACGATCGCGAGCACGGTGCGAATCTCCTGCCGCCGCCAGTGATCGTCGCCAGTGGGATCCAGGTGTGTGTTCACGACGGCGAGCGGACCGCTCGGCGCGTCGATGATCACGCGGAGCGCTGCGCGCGGCTCGTAGGATCCGCCCGAGCGTTCCTGCGGCGGGACCACGGGCAAGCGCACGGTCGTGTCGAACGAGATCGGCCAGCGCGAGAGGATCGCGATGCCGTACTCGCCACCCTGGAAGTCGAGCGAGTTGCCGAAGGCGGCGTGAAGACCGGTGAGGCGGGACAGCGTCGCGGGCTGATCCACCTTGCCGGAGCGCGTCGTGTTGCGGTCGACTTCCTGCAACAGGACGATGTCGGCGCGCAGGCTGTCGATGAGCGCAGCGATTCGCTGGAGATTGTCGACGCCCTTCGCGTCCTTGCCGGCGTGCATGTTGTACACGAGCACGCGCGCTGTGCGGTCCCCGCTGCCGAGTCGCGAGGTGCTGCACGCTGCCGCCGCCGTGAACGCGATCGCCGCGACGGCTGCAGCGGCGACCCCAGTCGATCGACCGCCGATCACTTCGCGAGCACGAACTCGATCGGTGCCCCCTGCGGCGCGATCTTCACGAGCCGGCGCGGCGTCGCGGTGGTGACGTACATCGCGACCGGCGCCTGCCCGCCCGACAGGTCGATCCGGTATACCTCGAACGTCCCCGCTGGCACGGTCATCATCTCGGTTCCCTTCACAGTGAGCGTCAACGACTGCACGTGTCCTTTCCCGGACAGAAACACGGGTACGGTGAACGATGCACCCGGCGACCACTCCATGGCAGGGATGAGCGCGGTGATGAGGTTGTCGTCGATCGCCCCGGCGGCCACGGTCGTGTCGATCGTCGTGGTGACGGAGCCGGCAGGGGATGGGATGGTCGCGAGCCCTTTCGCGCGGCCATCGTGGTACACGATCTCGATGCTGGCGCTCTGACCGCGCACCTGCCCCGTTTGTTTGGTCGAGCGCATGGACCCGTCCGCCCCGAGCTCGACCTCGGTGTGCTGCTCCATGATCGGACCGATCTTCACGTCATCGACGACGCGCAGTCCGTCCTCCGTGCGCTCGATCACTGTCCGCTGGAACCCGAGCGCGTTGCCCTGCGCCAGGACCACGAAGCTGTCGCTGCGGGCGGTGAGGGTCGCGAAGTTGATGATCCCCGGCGTCTGTGCGGCGGCCGGCTGAACGAGGGCCACGGCCAAGGCGGCAACGATGGAGAGCTGCTTCATGAGCCTCGGGACTGAGAGAGCGTGTCGGGGTCTGCTCCGGGATCGACGAGCGACCGGGTTCTTTGTCATTCCGAGCCCGGCCTTTCTACCGGGACGCTCTAACAGCAGGGAGACGCCTTCTGCGTCTCCCTGCTTTCAGTGCCACATTCGCGGAGCGTTCAGAAGATTCAGGACTCGACGTTTCGCGGCCGTGTTCGGATGAATAAGCGCCAGACCAACCGGCGGCATCGTAACCACATGCGAGAAACCCGACGCTTCGTACTGGTCAGCCTCATGCTCCTCGCGGGCGCGACCGGTCTGACCGCCCAGAACCCGTTGCGGCATTGGACAGATGCCATCGACGCACGGTTCACCGTTAGACAGCCGGTCCTGTCGTATCGGCTGCGCGTAGACTCGGCAGACGTGTCCGGCTTCGATGTCACCGTGACTGTGCGCAACGCGCCCGACACCGTGCTCCTGGCGATGGCTGCCCACCCCGAATACGACGATCGGTACTGGCGCTTCGTGCGAGACGTTCGGGCCGAGGGCGTGCGGGGCAACGCTGTCGTGAGCAAGGTCGAGGATCCAGTCTGGCGCGTGGTCGCGCCTGGTGGCGCCTTCACGCTGACCTATCGGATCGTCCTGCCCCCGGCCGACCCGCGATTTCGCTCTGCCTGGCGGCCGTTCCTCGAGCCGACTGGCGGACTCGTCGGCGGCATCCACTCGTTCATGTATGTCGTCGGTGAGACGCTCGCCCCGGCTCACGTAACGATCGACGCGCCAACCGCGTGGTCGATCGCAACGGCGCTCGAGCCGACGTCCGACCCGCGCACCTTCTACGCCCCCAGCGCCGGCGTGCTGCTCGAGTCTCACCTGCTCGTCGGACGGCTTCGTGACTGGCGTTTCGCCGTGGACGGCGTGCCGCATCGCGTGGTGTACTGGCCGCGTCCCGACGCCGTCCCGTTCGATACGACCGCGCTCGTCGCCGGGATCGAGGGGATCGTTCGCGGCGCCGTGGCGCTGTTCGGCCGCGCGCCGTACCGCGAGTACGTGTTTCAGCTTCAGGACGGTGCACTCGGCGCGCTCGAGCATCCGAGCTCCATGGCGTTAGGCGCGCCGAGTCGTAATCTTGCCCAAGGGCTGGGCCCGTTGTTCGCGGAGCTGGCGCACGAGTACGTCCACGCGTGGAATCTCATGCGAATTCGACCCGTCGAGTACGGCGACGTCTCCTATCGGACTCCACCCCGGTCGCGTGGGCTCTGGTTCAGCGAAGGGCTCTCGATGTACTACGCGGATCTCCTGCTCCGTCGCGCCGGACTGCCTGTCGGCACGCCGACGCGCCGGGCGCACTTGCAGCAGCTCTTCACGAGGTACCTGTCGAATCCCGGCAACGCGAGGGTATCGGCCGAGCAGGTGAGCCTCGCCGCATACGCGGAGCGTCCCGAGCTGCTCGGCGACTACACGGCGAGCTCGCACGCGCAGGGGGAAGTGATCGGCACGATGCTCGACCTCGAGATTCGGAACGCGACAGCGGGCCGGCGGTCGATGGATGACGTGATGCGGCTGATGCTCGAGCGGCACGCGGGCGCTCGCGGCTTCACGAGCGCGGACGTCGAGCGCGCGGTCGCCGAGACGTGCCGCTGCGCCGTGAAGGCATTCTTCGACGCACACATCCGCGGCGGCGGCCGTCCAATCGACATCGACACGTATCTTCGACATGTCGGGCTCCGCGCCGAGGTAGTCTGGCGTCCGGCGTTAGGTGCGGATGGCCAGCCTGTCGCTGATCTTCGGGCGTATCCATACGACCCTGGTGACGGAACCGACCCGCGTCTCGGGTTGACGACACCCGAGAGCGCGTGGGGACGGGCGGGGCTTCACACCGGGGATCGCGTGCGCGCGGTAAACGGAGCGAGGACAGCGACGGTGGATTCCCTTCGATTGGCGCTTCGCGGCCTCCGGTCCGGCGACACGGCGCGAGTCGAGATCGAGCGCGGCGGGGCGACCCGGACCGTGTCGGTGGTGATGGCGCCGTTCGATCGCCCGTTCGTGGAGATTCGTGAGCTGCCTAACGCCACGGCAGCGCAGGTCGCGCTGCGAGCGCGGTGGGAGTCCGGTGCCCCGTAACGCGCGCTCCCGACCGTCCTATGATCGCCAGCCGCGCGCCTCGCACGCCGCGGCCATCCGCTCGACGGCCGCCTCGAGGACAGCGGGCTCGGCGACGAACGACAGGCGGTAATACCCGCTGCCTCCGGGCCCGAACGCACTCCCCGGCGTGACGACGACGCGCGCGTCCTCGAGCATCGCGCGTACGAAGGTCCAGTCGTCGACACCGTTAGGCAGCGCCTGCCACAGATACATCGCGCCGCGGGCGGGCACGATCGTTTGGCCGTGTCTGCGCATCGCGTCGGCGATCGCGTCGCGTCGAGCCCGGTAGCCGTCGGCCACAGGACCGGTGAGCGACGGTGCGTCGTCCAGTGCGTACGCCGCCGCGTGCTGCACGATCGCCGGCGTGCCATAGCCGACGTTCGTGCGATACGCCGCGAGCGCATCGATCGGTGCCGGCCCACCGACCGCGAAGCCGATGCGAAGCCCCGCCATGTTGAACGACTTGGAGCACGAGTGGAACTCGATCGTCACGTCGCGGGCGCCAGGCACCTCGAGCGCACTCGGCGCGACGAATCCGTCGTACGTGAGCTCGCTGTACGCGAGATCGCTCACCAGCAGAAGCCCGTGCTCGTGCGCGAACGAGACGGCGCGCTCGTAGTAGTCGCGAGTGGCCACGGCGCCCGTCGGATTGTTCGGGTAGTTCACGATCAGCAGCCGTGCCCTGCGCAGGACGCTCCGCGGGACCGACTCGAAGTCCGCGAGGAAACCGCTCGCGGCGCGCATGGGCAACCAGTGCACATCGGCGCCGGCCAGGTGCGCGGCGCGAGCATAGACCGGGTAGAAGACTTCCGGCACCAGTACCACGTCGCCGCTGCCAGCGGTGGCGGCGATGATCTGCGCGATGCCCTCCTTCGCGCCAGCCAATGCCAGCACCTCGCGTCCCGGATCGACATCGACACCGAACCGCCGGTGCATGAATCGGCCGACGGCCTCGACGAAGGCGCGAACCCCGCGAAATGGGGGGTACCCGTGCGTCGTGGGGTCGCTGGCTGCTCGTTGCAGGGCGTCGATGACAGCCGGTGGGGTTGGCCGGTCCGGGCTTCCGATGCCGAGGTCAGTGAGCTCGACCCCTCGACGCCGGGCGTCGGTCTTGAGGCGATCGAGTTCGGCGAACACGTACGGCGGAAGTGACGCCAGCGGCTGGCTCAGCCGGGCGACATCGCGCGAGAAGGGGATCGTGGCTCTAACAGTCACTGCTGCTGCTCGATTTCGACGGTTACGGCTGAATGCCGGGAATCCAAAGTGTCCGGCCAATGACGATCCACGGCTCAGGTCCGTTCGCGCCATGATCTCACTGAAGCGCTTCGTTTGCATGTGACTCGCGTTGCCGCTTCCGTTGGTGGTTCGTCACGGGTGTACCCCGTTCGACGAGCCTCACCGATGGCGTCTTCCATTCCTCCCTGTCCGCACGATCTCCGGCCCGGCACGGCGGTGTGTCTGCGTTGCCAACATGCCGAGCGTGCGGTGAAGCGCGCGAAGCAGCGGCAGATGATCGCTCGGGGCGGCGCGGTCCTGCTCAGCCTCGCCGTCATCACGGCGGTCGGCGTCGCTGCAGCGACGGCTCTCCGCGCGCGCACCGGGAAGTCGCAGACCCCGGCCCTCACGACGGCGGCCACTGACTCGGGGGCGTCTCAGGATCCGATCGAATCCGCGATCGCGGCGCAGCCTCCCGAGGGGACGTCTGGTGGAGCGACGGCGTCGACCGTGATGGCTTCCGCGATCGCGGCCCCGGCGAGCGGAGCGCCTCTACCGGCTCCGTTCGTTCCGCCGGCGCCGATGGTCACCGCGAAACAGGTCGCTCTGCTGGTACCCGTGGGGCGCAGCGAGCTGCGCGATACGATGATCGCGGAACGCGCGGGCGACACGGTTCGCGTGAGCTTCGATCTGCTGCTGTCGCGGACGCGCCGCCCGGAAAAGTTCGAGGCGATCGTCCGCTCGACGCTGCCACAGGTTTATGGCGCGACCGTCGACTCGGCCCTCCGCGCACTCCCGGTGGGAGCCGTGGCGCGCGCGGGAGATCTCATGACCACGCTCCCGGAGCGCGGCTTCCACATCCCGATCGCCGGTGGTCGAACGATCGGCGTCTGGCCGGTGACCCGCCTCGGTCGCGACGGACCGCTGGTGGTCGCGTACCGGGCGGTAGCGACGCGTTAGGCGTTTTCGTCGGGAATCGGGAATCGGGAATCGGGGCGCGTCTCTGCGAGACGCGCCCCGTTCGTCGTTTCGCTGATGGCTGATGGCTGATGGCTGCAACCGTAGGGGCTGCGGAGCAGCCCCTTACGGTTGCTCAGACACCTGTCGAATGATCAGCCTCTTCTGCTCGCCCTCCGCCAGATCCACCACCGCGCTCGCCACACCACCCTGCGTCATCGTTCGGTACGAATCACGCGGCGTCTGCCAGGTGATCGTGGTACGGACGATGTAGCGGCCCGCCGGCAGTCCATCGAACGTGAACTTCCCCGACTCGTCCGCGATCGCCGTCTTGCGCGCCGCACGGAACGCCGGGTCTTTCGGCGCGTTGCCGAACCGGCGCAGCGACGTGCCCGTCTTCATGTACCAATCCATGGCGTAGGGTGTCGCTGGATCGAGCGTGACATCGCTGCCGGATGCCGTGCGCGCGTTGTCGGAGATCGTCGTCAGATACCCGTGCGAGTCCAGCAGCACGTCGCCGCCGCGCACGACCACGAATGCCTGACCGTTGATCGAAGCCGTGCCGGTCTTGGTGTACGGGTAGTAGTCGGCGGCGATGGCGCCCGCGGTCGGATTGGCTGCCGGTGACACCGGTGTGCCCGCTCCGTTCGTCGTCCCGGATCCACCGGACCCACAGGCGAGCGTGAGCGTGGCAGCGGCGAAAACGAGCGTTCGCATGATCGCCTCGCGCGGTTCGACGCGCGAACCTTGCCGCGAGGACCGGCGCTCGGCAAGTAGGAGTCGGGGCGTCGACTGACGCGGCGCGAGACGCGCGGCTCGTCCCGCCTAACGGCGGGACCGTGCCTGCTGGCTCGACCGCTGAGTCGAGCGCTGGCTCAGCCGCGTGCGCAGCAGCTCGACGACCGCGATCTCATCGCGGCGGAGACCTGCGGGCCGAGCCGCGTCGCGCGGGAGGCTGTGCTCGTTGGCGACGGCGGCCGGAAGCACGAAGCCTTCCATGTAGGCTTCGATGAGCACCGGGTGCACGTAATACTTGCGGCACACCGACCGCGTGTTGCCGAGCTTCCGGGCAACCTGATCGATCGCGCGAACCACGTTCGCGTTCGCTTCCTTCTCCGTCGCGGCCGGACCGATCTCCCGAAGCGCCGCCGCGGCAAGCATGGTCCCCGCCCACGTGCGAAAGTCCTTCGCAGTCACCTGGCGACCGGCGATCTCTCGCAGGTACTGGTTGATGTCGCCGGCGTCGACGCTCTGGCGGCGGCCGTCGTCATCGAGGTACTGAAACAGCTCCTGCCCGGGCAGCTCCTGGAAGCGCTGGATGATGCGCGCCATGCGTCGATCGGTGACCGCCACCGAATGCGGCACGCCGCTCTTCCCGCGGAACTCGAAGCGAAGCTTCGCGCCCGACACTTCGACGTGCCGGCGTCTCAGCGTCGTGAGGCCGAACGAGCCGTTGTCACGCGCGTACTCGTCGCTGCCGACACGAATCAGCGTTTTCTCGAGCAGCCACACGACGGTCGCGAGCACCTTCTCGCGCGAGTGGTGCGGTGACGCGATGTCGCGCTCGACCCTGCGGCGGATCGACGGCAGCACCTCGCTGAACTCCACCATCCGCTCGAACTTGGTGTCGTCGCGAACGGCGCGATATCGGACGTGGTAGCGATACTGCTTGCGACCGCGCGCGTCGCGCGCGGTGACCTGCAGGTGTCCGCTCGACGAGGGACAGATCCAGACGTCGGTCCACTTCGGCGGAATCACGAGCTTTCGGATGCGCTCGAGCTCCGTGGGATCGCGCAGCGGCGCGCCGTCGGGTCGCACGTACGCAAAGCCTCGCCCCCGCCGCCGGCGTCGAATGCCGGGGGCGTTATCGGTCACGTATCGAAGTCCGGCGGCGTGTGCCGCCTCGACGTGCTCTTCGGCGAGACTCATGGCTCGGTCGCAATCCTCCCGACGCTGCGCAAAGTGAACGTCTCGATCGGGACATCGCTGGGGATCGTCGATCGTGACGTGCATCACGACGCGTCTCGACGGGCTCCGAGTAATGAGACGGCCCAATCCGGCGGACGCCACGCACTGGCGCCGCGTGAGGCACACGTCGCTGCACGAGTGGGGCGGGGGTCACTAATTCAGCCATCAGCCATCAGCCATCAGCCATCAGCCATCAGC
>Ga0075430_100005536_pt1 | contig 10666 bp, 9 predicted proteins | sample RhiMetdeltSRZDD4_FD_75294 | JGI IMG/M metagenome (GOLD analysis project Ga0075430, IMG submission 75294) | Populus rhizosphere microbial communities from Tennessee, USA - Rhizosphere MetaG P. deltoides SRZDD4 | ecosystem: Host-associated > Plants > Roots > Rhizosphere > Soil | place: USA... | reverse complement strand
CCTCCTCGTGGACCTGTCCCTGTCGGACTACACCGCCGGCGCCATCGTGGTGACCGGTAGCCCGGGATCGTTCAGCCTGGCGGCGGCAACGGGGGCTCGCCGCACCTGTCGGTGGCGGACGCCCCACCACCGCCCACTGTGGACGTCACGGTGGACCCGCTCGGCGGCTTCGACCGGCTCAGCGGCTCGGCGACCCTCCGCGGCTCGGGCTTGATGTTCCCCCGCTGATCAAGGACTTGTGCACATGCTTTGGAGATCAAAGCATGTGCACAAGTCCTTGATCGACGGGGGAAGGGCGGGCTAGGTGAGCTTGATCGAGCCGCCTTCCACGGTCACCCGTACAGGGGACAGTGGCGCGGCGGCCGGGCCGTTGGCCACTGATCCGTCGGCCACCTTGAACTTGCTGCCGTGGCAGGGGCAGTTGATGGTGCCGTTGCTCACCGACGCCACCGTGCAGCCCTGGTGCGTACACGTAGCCGAGAACGCCTTGATCGTGCCGGCCTCCGGCTGGGTCACGACGATGCCCTGGTCCTCGAAGACCTTGCCGCCGCCGACCGGGATGTCCGCCACCTTGGCAAGGTCGGCCGACGCGCCCGCGTCCGCTCCCCCTCCGCCGGCCTGCTGACCCGAGCCCTGCGTCGTGCCTCCGGACTCGGTGCCGTATACCTGGCAGCCCGCCAAGGCGGCCGCCGCTACCCCCGCCGCTGAGGTCAGCAGCGCTCTCCGAGATGTCTCCGACATCCAACCCCCCTAGATCTTCACGCCGACGGTGGTGAAGAACCACAGTGCCGACGTCAACCACAGACCAACCAGAACCGTGAACACGACTCCCCCGACGAGCGGCAGCAGCCAGCCCGGCATACCGCGCTTGGGCAGGATGAGCATCTTCACCGTGAACGCGCCGAAGAACAGGCAGCCGAGCAGCGAGTGGATCAGTACCCGGGCGTCGAACGACTGGAAGCCCACGGCGTACAGGCAGTGCACGGCTACCGGCACGGTCAGCAGGAACGCGACCCGGCCGGACCAGCGGTGCAAGGTACCGATCCAGGACGGCGTGGCGATCCCCGGCACCTTGCCGAACATGACGAGGGCCGAGCCGAGCTGCACGAACGCCAATAAGACGGCGACGGTAGCCAGCCAGACCTTGACGGTCAGCGGGCCGGAGAAACCGGCGAGGTTGACGGCGATCCCGGTGGGAGTGTGCAGCTGACCGTAGACGCCGAGGGTCACCGCCACAGCAGCGCCGACGGCAATCGGTACGAACCAGCGCACCGCGGAAGCGGTTGGTGCTGTCATGATCCGCTCACCTGCTCGGCGTACACGGTCTGGCCGTCGATGACCGCCGTACCGGACGAGGTGTCCAGGGCCGGTGCCGCCGTGGGGTCGCCGTCGTTCGTGGTCATGACGCCGACCAGCTCGCCATTGGAGTAGATCCAGCCGGCGACGACCTTCGCGTTGCGGACCGTGGCCGTGGCCCGGTAGAGCCCGGACGGCGGTGCGACGGTGGGCAGCCGGAACGTCCACGTCTTGCCGCGCGCCGTGATCGAGCCGGTGACGACGCCACCGGCGTACGTCCCGGTCAGGTTTCCGTTCTTGCCGGTCAGCGACATAGCGCCGCCCACGGCCGTGCCCTGCAGCCACGCCTCGATCTTGCGGCCGTCGCAGAGGTAGGCGATGGCCTTGCCGTCGCGGGCCGCGATCGCCAGCGTGGCGCCGCCGCCGATCACCTTGCCGGCGTAGGTCACCGGGCCGACGAGTGGTGCGGGCGCGGCGGTGGTCGGCGGCGCGGCGGTAGTCGGCGTCGCGCCGACCGTCTCGGTGGCGCTCGCGCCGAACTCCGCGGCGGCCGCCGGCTTCTCGGCCGGCTTCCGGGCCGCGGTCATGCTCAGCGTCAGCAGTACGGCGGCCAGCGTCAGGCCGCCCAACAATGTGATCAAAGGTCCGTAGCGTCTCATCATGTCTCCGTAAGGTCGAGTGCAGCGAACCCCATGGCAGCGGACGGGGTCTACGTACTTCTACGCACATCGGCGAGCCCGTAGTGTCGGGCAAGTGTCAGGGCCGTACCTTCCCTCGTCGGTGCAGCCCGTGCGCGCCGCCGTCTGGGTGTTCCACCTGGCCCTGCCGCTGATCGCACTGTGGCTCCTGCTCGCGCGACCGGGGCTCGACGCGCGGTGGCAGCACGCCGTGGGCCACTTCTGGCTCGTGCTGGTGGTGGCGGCGATCAACGTCATCCTCGGTATCCAGATCAGCGTCGCCGCCGACCGGCGGGACGACGCGCGGCTGTTTCTCGTCTCGCTCGCGTTCCTGGCCAGCGCCGGATTCCTGCTGGTACACGCCCTGGCCACGCCCGGAGTACTGATCGACCACGCGAACATCGGCTTCGACCTGGCCCAACCCGTCGGGTTGGCGGTCGCGGCGGTCTTCGCGTTCGTCTCCTCGCTACCGCTGGGTACGCTCCGCGGGCGCGGCCTGATCCGGGCCGGGCTCGTCGCGGTGCTGCTGGTCTGGGCCGCGGTCTCGCTGCTGGACCTGCCACCGCTGAACGGGCCGCCGCAAGCCCGGGACGTCAGCGGACCGCTCACGGTCGCCGCGGTGATCGCGGTCGCCCTGTACCTGGTCGCCGCTGTCCGTTACTACCTGCTGCACCGACGCGCACCGGCGGCGATGCTGATGAGCATCGTCACCGCCTTCACCCTGCTGGCCGAGGCGATGGTCGCGGTGATCTTGGCGTACAAGTGGCAGCTGACGTGGTGGGAATGGCACGTATTGCTGGCGTTCGCGTTCGGGTTCGTCGCGTACAGCGCCTACGTGCAGTACCGGCGCGAGGGGTCCAGTGCCGGGCTGTTCGACTCGATGACGTCGAGCCAGACCGCGGGACGCATCCGGGCGGAGTACGGCGCCGCGCTCGAGGAGTTCGTGTCCGCCCTCCAGGAGCGGGCGCAGGAGAGCCGGGCCAATATCGCCGCCAGGCTCGGGGAGCGGTTCGACCTCACCGACCGGCAGGTCGCGGTGCTCGACCGGGCCGGCGCCGCCCTCGCCGACGAACGCGCGCTCTCCACCCGGCTGGCCGCGCTCGTCGCGGTCGGCGAGGAGGCCCGGGTCGGCGCGAGCGAGGAGGAGCTGCTGCGGGACGTGGTGGACCGGCTCCGGCCGGCGTACGGCGATGTGCGCATCGGGCTGGTATCCGGTGGGACGCTCGAGGTGGACGGTCGGCAGTACGACCCCGCTGTCCTGGCCAAGCCGCTGGAGCGCGACGGACTGCTGGTCTACCCGCTGACCGTCAAGGGCCGGGTCGCCGGCGTGCTCGAGGTACCCCGGCTGGACGGGCCCGGCCGCGAGCTGGCCACCACGCTGGCCAACCAGCTGTCGATCGCGCTGGAGAACGTCCGGCTGTACCGGGAACTGGGCACGCTTTTCCGGCAGTACATGTCACCCGACGTCGCCGCGGCCCTGCTCGCCGACCCGGACCAGGCCGCCCTGGGCGGCTCGCTCGTCGAGGTGACCGCGCTCTTCGCCGATCTGCGCGGGTTCACCACGTTCTCCGAGATCGTCGAGCCGGCCGAGATCGTGGCGATGCTGAACCGGTACCACGGGGCCGCTGTCCCGTGCATTCTCGACAACGGCGGCACGGTGGTGCAGTTCGTCGGCGACGCGCTGCTGGCCCTGTTCAACGCGCCGGCCCGGCAGCCGGACCACGCGGTCCGCGCGGTGCGGGCGGCACTGGCGATGCAGCGATCGGTCGAGCACATCGCCGCCTCGCAGCCAACCTGGCCCCGGTTCCGGATCGGCCTGAACACCGGGCCCGCGCTCGTGGGCAACATCGGCAGCGAGACGCTGCGGGGCTTCAACGCGATGGGCGACGCGGTCAACGTCGCCGCGCGGCTGCAGGGGCTCGCCGAGCCGGGCCACATCGTGATCGGCGAGGCTACGCTGGCGGCCGCCGGCCCGCTCAGCGTCGAGCCGCTCGGCGACTTGACCGTCAAGGGCCGTCAGCAACCGGTACGTGCCTACGTCGTGCTGGCTGAGTCATGACCGAATTCCCGGAGTTCTGGAGCCTGTTGACCGACCAGGAGGCGGCCGACTTCCAGGGGCACAGCCGGCAGCGGGACTGGCGGCGAGGCGCCGTCATCTTCCGCGAGACGGATCCCTCGGACTCGGTCGTGGTACTGCGGACCGGACGGGTCAAGGCGTCGTCGTACACCGCCGGCGGTACCGAGGTGGTCCTCGCGGTACGCGGTCCCGGCGCGCTGCTGGGCGAGCTGTCGTCGATCGACCGGGGACAGCGGTCGGCCACCGTCACCGCACTCGAGCCGGTGGCCGCGCTCGTGATGCCGCTCGCCGACTTCGAAACGTACCTGGCTACGCATGGCCGGGTGGCGTACCTGCTGATGCGCATCCTCGCCGAGAAGCTGCGGGACGCGGACCGCAAGCGCATCGAGTTCGGCGCGTACGACACGACGGGCCGGGTCGCCGCCCGCCTCGTGGAGCTGGCCGAGCGGTTCGGCCGGCAGGTCGAGGACGAGATCCACATCGACCTGCCAATCTCGCAGGACGAGCTGGCCGGCTGGATCGGCGCGTCCCGGGAGGCGGTCAGCAAGGCGCTGGGCGTGCTGCGTACCAGCGGGTGGATCAAGACGAGCCGGCTGTCCGTGGTCGTACGCGACCTGGATTCGCTCCGCGACCGGGCAAGTTGATACTACCTGGTTTCTTGGGCTGGATCTGCGCCGACCGAAGGTCCAGGCGCCATGACTGGTACTAGCGTGGCCCCTATGGCTAACTCCGTAGTGCACTTCGAGATCCCGGCCGACGACATCGACCGGGCCCAGGCGTTCTATCGGGACGCCTTTGGCTGGGATATCACCTCTATGCCCGAGCTGAACTACACATCGGTGAGCACGACCCCGACGGACGAGAAGGGCATGCCGACCGAACCGGGTGCCATCAACGGCGGCATGTTCCAGCGGCAGGCACCACTGTCCACACCGGTGATCACGGTCCAGGTCGATGACGTCGACGACGCCCTCGCCCGCATCGAGAAGCTCGGCGGCAAGCAGGTCGGCGAGAAGATCCCGGTGGGCGAGATGGGCGTCGCCGCGTACTTCAACGACAGCGAGGGCAACCTCATGGGCCTGTGGCAGAGCGCCCGCTAGCCGTACCCATGTCAGCGAGGAACGACGCGATCCACGCCAGGGCCGAGTTCCAGTTGATGGTGGCGTCGTTGGTCGAGAACGAATCGATGTGGTCGACGTAGCAGAACTGCGGCCTGGCGCCGGCGAGATGTTCGGCGGCGTACGGGTCCTGCAGGTTGGCGTTGGCCCCACCGACGAGTACGCCGACCGGCGGCTCGTGCGCGAAGGTGCGGTTGTGCGGATGGCCCGGGTACCGAGTGCCGTACCCGGTGACGTACGAGACGTTGAGCGCGTTGCGGCCGAAGATGTAGTCCATCCCCTGCAGCACGCCATCCCGGTAGCGCGGGTCGCCGGTCAGGTCGTACGCGGTCGCCAGCACGATCGCGTTGTTGACGATGTTGCTGTTGGATCCCCAGACGTAACCGCCGCCGGTACCGGACAGCGGTAGCCCGTACGGCTCCTCCGCGATGACGGCCAGGAACATCTCGGCGGCCGCGACGACCGACGTCCGGATCCGCGCCCGCTCCCCAGTGGACAGTCCACTGCCTTTCCGGGCTATGCCTTCCGCCCGGGGAGCAGGGAGCGTGGCCAGGTCCAGCCGGCCGAGAGCGGCGACGGTATCCCAGGAGAACCCGTTCGGGGCGAACACGTCGCCGGTGTGGTGGGGCGAGGCGGCCAGGGCGCTCAGGTACGGCTGCTCGCCCGTGGTCAGGTACAGCTCGACCGCGGCCCAGTAGAACTCGTCGCTGACGTCGGTGTCGTCGTACGGCCCACCGCCGACCGAGTCGTCGGCCGGCGCGTACCGGTCCGGATGGGCGAGCGCCGCATCCCACGCCGTCCGCGCCGCGGCGAGCAGCCGGGTCGCGAACACGGTGTCGTACCGCGCGAAGAGCCGGGAGCCCTGGGCCGCCGCTGCCGCGAGGTTGAGCGTCGCGGCGGTCGACGGCGGGCGCAGCACGCGCGGCTCCGGGTCGTCCTCCGGTCGCATCGGCACGCCTGTCCAGTCGCGGTCGTGCACCTTGTGGTGCGCCATGCCGGCCAGCGGCAGCCCGGGCGGTACCTGCATGCGCAGCAGGAACTCCAGCTCCCAGCGGGCCTCGTCGAGGATGTCCGGCACCCCGTTGCCCCGCTCCGGTACCCGCAGCGTGCCGTCCTCCAGCGCGCCCGCCTCGACCACCCGGGCGACCGTGGTCCGCTCGTACGCGCTCAGCAACTGGTACGTGGCGATGCCGCCGTTGACGACGTACTTGCCGTGGTCGCCGGCGTCGTACCACCCACCGCGCACGTCCAGCGAGTAGTCCTCGTACGGCACGTCGAGGTCGCCGCGGTTGGGCGGTACGCCCACGTGCCCGGCCGGCCGCGCGTACCGCGACCCGACGAGCGCACCGTCGATCGCGATGCCGCTGCGCTGGATGTAGAAGAACCGCAACGCGTCCGCGCGCAGCGGGCGGTAGATGTCGCCGGCGATGGCGAACGGGTAGCTGGTGTCGCCGGCTACGGCCAGCGTGAAGCCGGCGCCGGAGGCACGGACGGCGGAGAAGTCGACGGTGTGTACGCGCTGACCGGACGCGGCGTCCTCCCCGCGCGGCGTCGACTGCCCGGAGGCGACCGACTCACCCGCGGCGTCGCGCAGCACCCACGGCAGCGGCTCATCGGCCTCGCTGACCACCGTGGCGTTCTTGGGGCCGTCCGGCAGGTAGCCGACCTGGTTGACGCGTACCGATGGAATCATGCTCTTGAAACTAAGCGACGACCCCGGGCCGAAACCCGGGGTCATCGTGGGATCGTGCGTCAGAGCCCGGTGGGCTCGAGTACCTTGCCGGCCTTGCCGTCGCGCGAGGCCGTGTCCTTCGTCTTGACCCAGGTCTCCTTCGCCGGGGCCGACGTGCCGGTGACCACCGGCTCGCCGGCGGTGTCGTTCGCGGCGGTGCCCAAAGCGGACCGCGCCACGAGGTCGCGGGCGTCGCCGGTGAGCGCGCTCTCCGCGGCCCTCCGCGCATTGCGGCGCTTACGGATGGCGTACGCCCCGGCGCCCACCGCCGCGCCGGCCGCGATCGCCCCGACGATGTAGGGCCACTTGCTCGACATTGCTTTTCCTTTCTTATTGTTCGCCTTCGCCTTCGACTTGGCCTTCGTCTTCGCGGCGGCCATGTTGGCCCGTTGTGCTTCCAGGCGCGCGGCATCCAGCACGGGAGCGAGCGCTCCCAGGGATGCCTGCCACCTGCCACGCAAACGCGCCGCTCCGGCTCCGGCTGTACTTGCCGCCCCCGCCGCCGCATGCAGTCCGGCCAGCTGCAGGTGTGCCAACACCTGGGCCAGCTCGGACCGGAACAGCGGACGGTACGGCGTCACCTTCCGACGTCGAAACACCCGACGTTCACCTCCTACCGCGTGATCGACCGGACAACATCTTCCCGTGTTCCAGGCCCATCTGTAGGCAAAACAGGACATTGAGGCTACGGATACGGGGTGAAGGTCCATGAAAGGATCTCCGGCATGACAGCGGTCTACCTCGAGGTGGGCAAGAAGCTGGTCTTCGCGAGCGCGGTCGACTGGCCCGGCTGGTGCCGCTCGGGCAAGTCGGAAGAGCTGGCGCTCGAGACCCTCGCGGACTACCACCCTCGCTACGCGGTGGTCACGAAGCAGGCTCGGATCGCGTTCCCGCGCCGCTTCGAATTCGAAGTCGTCGAACGGGTGCCCGGTTCGGGAGCGACGGACTTCGGCGTACCCGAGCACATCCCGGCCTGCTACGGCGCGGCCGTCTCGGCGGCCGAGGCCAAGCGGCTGACCGCGCTCGTCCGCGCGGCCTGGACGGTCTTCGACCGGGTGGCCGCCGGCGCACCGGCCGAGCTGCGCAAAGGCCCGCGCGGCGGAGGCCGCGACCGGGACAAGATGATCGACCACGTCCTGGAGGCCGAGTCGTCGTACTCCCGCATGCTCGGCATCAAACCGCGCGACCTCGAGACCGACGCGCTGCGGGACGCGATCGCCGCCGTGCTTTCGGCGCCGTCCGACGGCGGGCCGATCGCCGGGAAGAAGTGGAATCAACGGTACGCGGCCAGCCGCATCGCCTGGCACGTGCTGGACCACGCGTGGGAGATGGAAGACAAGTCCGAGCCGGCCGGATGACCGGCCGGCCCGGGACTCTCGTGCGTCAGCGCCCTTCGCGCTGGTCGGCCAGGAAGCTGGCCACCCAGGTCAACGGCGAGTTCCAGTTGATGGTCAGCTCGTTCGTGGCGAACGAACCAATGTCGTCGATGTAGCAGAACTGCGGAACACAGTTCTGCAGCTTCTGCGCCGCCACCGGGTCACCCGTGGACGCCGCGGTGAGGTTCGGGCCGCCGGCCAAGGTACCCACCGGTGGGTTCGGCAGGTCGAGGTTCAGCTGGCGCGCGTACATCCGGCTGTGCTGGTTGTGGGAGTTCACCTCGCCGTAGCCGGTGACGTAGGAGATGTTGAGCGCGTTGCGACCCAGCAGGTAGTCCATGGACTGGATCACACCGTCGCGGTACCTGTCCTTTCCGGTGAGGTCGAACGCGGTCGCCATCACCGCCATGACGTTGAGCACGAGGTTGTTGGAGCCCCACGCGAAGTTGTTGTTCGTCGGGGCGTACGGCAGCGCCCACGGGCTGGCGTTCATCCGGGCCAGGTACCGGTCGGCGGCCGCTACGACGGACGCCCGGACCCGGTTCCGGTCGGGCAGTCTGCTCGGCACGGTCGCCAGCTCGAGCCGAGCCAGCGCCGCGACGTTCTGCCAGTCGAAGCCACCCTCGCCGAACACGTCCGCGTGGTGTACCGGCGAGGTCAGGATGAAGTCCTTGTACTCCCGCTGACCCGTGGTCAGGTACAGCTCCGCGGCGGCCCAGTAGAACTCGTCGGTGACGTTTACGTCGTCGTACGCGCCACCGCCGACGCCACCCCCCGGCTGCAGGATGTTCGGGTTGGCGAGCGCGGCGAGCCAGGCGGTCCGCGCCGCGGCCAGCAGCCGGTTGGCGAACGGTCGGTCGTACCGCGCGAACACCCGTGACCCCTGAGCCGCGGCGGCGGCCAGGTTGAGCGTGGCGGCCGTGGTAGCCGGTACCAGCTCGCGTGGCTGCGGATCGTTCGCCGGCGCGAGCGGCAGTCCGGTCCACTTCTGGTCGTGTACCGAGTGGTGCGCCATCCCGGCCCTCGGTTCGCCGGCCGGCACCTGCATCTTCAGGATCCATTCGAGCTCGACCCGGGCCTCGTCCAGGATGTCCGGGACGCGGTTGCCGCGCTCGGGGATGGCCAGCGTGCGGTCGCCCAGGGCGCCGCGGTCGGTGCCGTGGGCGAGCTGGTTGCGCTCCCACGTGCCCATCAACTGGGCCACCGAGATGCCGCCGTTGACCACGTACTTGCCGTGGTCGCCCGCGTCGTACCAGCCACCCGTGACGTTCAACGTGTAGCCGCACAGCGGTGGACCGGTGTAGTCGCCGTTGGCGTCCTTCGGTCCGGCGCACGGCACCGCGACGTCACCCTGGTTCGGCGGCACGCTGATGTGCCCGGCGACCCGGCCGTAGCCGGGCTGGATCGAGTCCACAATGGGCACTCCGCTGCGCTGCGGGTAGTACACCCGGAGCGCGTCGGTACGCAGTTTCTGGTACACGTTGTCGCCGATGTCGAACGGCCGGCTCGTCGCCTCGTCGGCCACGAGCGTGTACCCGGTGCCCTTCTTCTTGAAGCTGCTGAAGTCGATCGAGTGCACGTTGAGGTTCGAGGTCGAGTCGAGCCCGCGCGGCGTGGTCCGTCCACTGTCGACGGTCCGGCCGGCCGAGTCCTTCAGTTGCCACGGCAGGGCTGTCGTGGCCTCGGTGACGAGCGTGGCGCCCTTGGGTCCCTTGGTCAGGTAGCCGACCTGGTTGACCCGCATCCGCGGGCCGGTGTCCGGCAGGTACACCGCCGGTGGCACGTTCGCCAGCAACGAGACGTTGTCGAGGCAGAACGTGTACGGCTGGGTGAACCCGCCGACCTGGAAGGCGATCTGCCCGTCGTCCATCGTCAGCGACACGGGGAACGTGAAGTCCACGCCCGAGAAGTGGATCGGCGTGTTGGCGGGGCTCAGCGTGGTCGGCGCGCCGAGGAACGTGTCGAACGGCGGGTTCTGCCGACCGACCACCGTGCGCACGATGACCGGTACGCTCGCCGACGCCTCGAAGCTGAGCGCGTAGTTGATGCCCGCCGCCAGGTGCAGGTTGTTCAGCTGGATGGCCGCGTCGAACGAGTTGCCCGGGGCGGGATGCGCGGGCTGGTCGAGGCACATCCGGCCGTCGGTCAGGTGCTGCGTACCGCCATAGCTGACCCACGGGTCGACGGTCGTGTCGAAGGTGCCGTTGGTGACCAGCTCGGTGTTCGGCGGCGGTACCGACGACGACGCCGGCCCGAAGACGGAGACGTTGTCGACGCAGAACCGGAACGCCGGGTTGGTACCGAGCTGGAACGCGATCTGGTCGGGACCGTTCGCGTTCCACAGCACGTCGTTGAACGTGAAGGTCTGCGGGATCTCGCCGATGCTCAGC
>Ga0075430_100005533_pt1 | contig 10672 bp, 9 predicted proteins | sample RhiMetdeltSRZDD4_FD_75294 | JGI IMG/M metagenome (GOLD analysis project Ga0075430, IMG submission 75294) | Populus rhizosphere microbial communities from Tennessee, USA - Rhizosphere MetaG P. deltoides SRZDD4 | ecosystem: Host-associated > Plants > Roots > Rhizosphere > Soil | place: USA... | reverse complement strand
CAGCTGGTCAGCCGGTCAGAGTGTTTTAGAAGCATCGCTGCATGCCCCTGACCAGCTGACCAGTGGACCATCCGACCCAGTAAAACAGACTCAACCGAACAGCACCAAGCCCCAGATCACAATAAGTACCGCAAAGGACAGCAATACGGCGGTCGATCCCACGTCCTTGGCCAGCCCGGACAGCTCGTGGCGTTCGAGCCCGATGCGGTCCACGACGGTTTCGATGCCCGTGTTGAGCAGTTCGACGATGAGCACCAGCAGCATGGCACTGATCAGCAGCGCCTTCTCGACGGGCGTTTTGCCGAGCCAGGCGCCCAGCGGAATCAGCACCACCGACAGCATCACTTCCTGTCGGAATGCGGCTTCCGCACGCAGCGCCCCCATGAATCCCTTCCATGAATTGACGAACGCGAGCAGCAGGCGGTTCATGCCTGAAAGCTTGGGACGATCCATCATGGGCGATAGGTGAGATCCAGCTGCTTGGCCGCACGCACGTCGTCGAGACGCCGCACCGGCAGGGTGTATGGAGCTCCCTTCACTTTCGCTGCGTCCTGTTCGGCTTCGGCCAGGATGCAGATGAGCGCGTCGACGAATGCATCCAGATCCTGCTTGGTTTCGGTTTCGGTGGGTTCGATCAACAGGCATTCGGGCACCAGCAACGGGAAATACGTCGTCGGTGCATGGAAGCCATAATCGAGCAGCCGCTTGGCGAAGTCCATCGCATTGACGCCGAGATCGCGAGCCTGGCGCTTCACGGTGATGATGAATTCGTGGCTCGCGCGCCGGTCGGGATACGCCGCGTCGAAACCGGCCTTGCGCAGTTTTGCCATCAGATAGTTGGCGTTCAACGCCGCGAATTCGGCCACGCGATGCATACCATCCCGGCCCAGCATGCGCATGTAGACATAGGCTCGCAGCAGCACGCCTGCGTTGCCCATGAACGCGGACAGCCGGCCGATCGATTGCGGCAGGTCGCGTTCGTCGAGCCAGCGGAACGTTCCGTTCTCCTTGCCCACGAGAGGAATGGGCATGAAAGGCAGCAGGCGCTGGCCGACGCCCACGGCACCGGAACCCGGCCCGCCACCGCCGTGCGGTGTGGAGAACGTCTTGTGAAGGTTCATGTGAATGACGTCGAACCCCATGTCGCCCGGGCGCACCTTACCCAGGATGGCATTGAGATTGGCACCGTCGTAGTACAGCAGGCCGCCCGCCTCGTGCACGATACGTGCGACCTCCTGGATGCGGCGCTCGAACACGCCGAGGGTCGATGGGTTCGTCAACATGATGCCCGCGGTCTTCGGCCCGACCGCCTGCTGCAACGCTTCGACGTCGATGTCGCCGTTCGCGAGCGATGGGATTTCGACCACGGTACAGCCACACATCGTCGCCGTCGCCGGATTCGTTCCGTGCGCCGCGTCCGGCACGATGATCTCGGTGCGTTGGAGATCGCCGCGTGCCTTGTGATAGGCGCGAATCATCGCAACGCCTGCGAATTCGCCCTGCGCGCCGGCCATGGGTGTCAACGAGACGCCCTTCATTCCGGTCACTTCCTTGAGCATTTCCTGCAGTTCGTACATGCATTCGAGGAAGCCCTGCCCGGCCGACGATGGCCCGTACGGATGCCGGCCCAGGAATTCGGGGAGCATCGCGAACGCGTTACAGGCGCGCGGGTTGTACTTCATCGTGCACGAACCCAGCGGATAGAAATGCGTGTCGATGGAGAAATTCAGCTGCGACAGCCGGGTGAAATGCCGCACCGCCTGCAACTCCGAAACCTCCGGCAACGCCGCTCGCTTACGACGGCGCAAGTGCTCGGGGACATCGGCGGCAACCGCTTGCGGATACTGCCCGACGGCGCTGCGGCCCGGCCGCGACTGCGTAAAAATCAGGGGTTCGCTCATGACATCACCTCAGCGAGAGCCGCGGCATAGGTTGCAATATCCTCATCGGTACGCATCTCGGTCGCGCACACGAGCAACGCATTACCCAGCTCCGGATAACGGCGCGTCAGGTCGAAACCGCCGATCACATTGCGCTTCGCCAGCGCTTCGATCACTTCAGCGACGTTGCGATCGAGCTGCAACACCGCTTCGTGGAAACGGGGACCGCTGAAGACGAGCTTCACGCCCTTGATCTTCGTCAGTGCGTCGACCAGCTTGCGGGTCTGCGCCTGCGATGCCGCAGCGACACTTTCCAGTCCTGCCGCTCCGAGCAGCGACATGTGAATGGTCGCCGCGGTGACCAGCAATCCCTGGTTGGTACAGATATTCGACGTGGCCTTGCTGCGCCGGATGTGCTGTTCGCGGGCCTGCAGAGTCAGGGTGAACCCCGGCTTGCCGTCCAGATCGAGCGTGCGGCCGATGATCCTTCCCGGCATCTGGCGCACATGCTCCATGCGCGCGGTCATGAATCCGAAATACGGACCGCCCGACGACATCGGCACACCGAGCGGCTGACCGTCGCCGACGACGATGTCGACGCCTTTGGCTCCCCACTCGCCCGGCGGCTTGAGAATCGCCAGCGACAGCGGATTCACCACTGCAATCGCCAGGGCATTGTTCGTGTGCGCCCAGTCGGTGATCGCATCCACATCCTCGAGCAGGCCGAAGAAATTCGGCTGCTGCACCACGACCGCGGTGACGTCCTGCCCACGGAATCGATCTAGCGACGACGGCTGTGTCGTGCCGCGATGCTCCGATCCAAGATCGGGTTCGTACGGGATGATCTCGAAGTTGAGATTCTGGCCTTCGGCAATGGCCCGAGCCACTTCGAGATAGATGGGATTGACTGCCGCCGGCACCAGGATGCGCGCCGACTTCGATTTGCGATGGGCACGCACCGCCATCAGGCAGGCCTCGGCCAACGCCGACGCCCCGTCGTACAGCGAGGCGTTCGACACTTCCATGCCGGTGAGGCTCGCCATCATGGTCTGGTATTCGTACAGCAACTGCAGCGTGCCCTGGCTCGCCTCGGCCTGGTAGGGCGTATAGGCGCTGTAGAACTCGCCGCGAGTGACGATTGCCCACACCGCTGCGGGAATGTGGTGCTCGTAAGCACCCGCGCCGATGAAATTGATCGGCCTGCCGTCGCGTTGCGCCCGCGATTGCATCAGCCGTCCCACCTGCATTTCGGTCAACGCGTCGGGAATGCCGGCCAGCGACTTGATGCGCAGCGCAGCGGGAATTTCATCGAAGAGCGCGTCGATGCTGCCCGCGCCGATCGTGGCGAGCATTTCTGCGACATCGGCTTCGGTATGTGGAATGAATGGCATGGAGTTAGGTTCTGTTGACGTTTGCAGTAAAGCTGGCACGAGGCAGTCGGCAAAAGTCACGTCTTTTGCCGGCGGAAATGGAGCTACCGTCCGAAAAGAGCGCCTCGGCGACTTTTTTCCAATGAACTAGTGCGCCTCGTCGGCGAGAACTTTTTCGTACGCGGCCGGGCTCAGCAACTGCTCGAACTCGCCCTGGTTCGCCGGCTTGATCTTGAACAGCCAGCCCTGGCCGTAAGGGTCGGTGTTGACCAGCTCGGGCGCACTGCCGAGAGCATCGTTGGCTGCGATCACTTCGCCGGACACCGGGCTGTACACATCGGAGGCTGCCTTGACCGATTCGACGACAGCGGCGGCGCCGCCTTTCGCCAGCGCCTTGCCGACTTCGGGCACCTCGACGAACACCAGGTCACCCAGGGCATTCTGCGCATGATCGGAAATGCCGATGGTGACGGTGCCGTCGCTTTCCAGGCGTGCCCACTCGTGCGAATCGAGGAACTTCAGATTGGAGGGAATGGAGGACATGGAGAGATCCTGCGGTGAGGAGTGGGGATTAGGGACTAGATCAGATCAGCGCTTTGCCATTGCGGACGAAGGGATACTTCACCGCGCGTGCGGCAAGCAGTTTCCCGCGGATGTCGACTTGCAACTGTTCGCCGGCACCTGCCGGGACGCGGGCGAATCCAATCGAGCGCTCGAGCGTGGGCGAGAAGGTGCCGCTGGTGAGTTCGCCTTCGCCGACTCCGGGTATGACGACTTTCTGGTGTCCGCGCAACACGCCGCGATCTTCCAGGAGCAATCCGATCAGCTTGCGAGGCACGCCGGCGGAACGCTGCGCCTCCAGCGCCGGCCGCCCGACGAAATCGCGCGACGGCGGATCGAAGGCGACGGTCCAGGCCAGGCCCGACTCGAGCGGCGACACGTTTTCGTCCATGTCGTTGCCGTAGAGATTCATGCCGGCTTCGAGCCGCAACGTATCGCGTGCGCCGAGACCGCATTGCGCTACGCCCGCCTGCTTGAGCGCGGCCCAAAAAGCTGCGGCGTCGGCAACCGGCAGCATGATTTCCCAACCATCCTCACCCGTATAGCCGGTGCGGGCGACGAAGTACTTGCCGAGGCTCCGGCCGCTGAACACTTTCAATGCAAGCGCCGCGGCTGCGTGTTCACCTAGCAGCGTCGCGGCCTTGGTGCGGGCATTGGGGCCCTGCACTGCAATCATCGCGAGATCGGTCCGGGGCGTGATCTGCACGCCGAATGCCGGTGCGAACCGTTCGAGCCAGGCGATGTCCTTCTCGCGCGTGCCCGCGTTGACCACGACGCGAAACCAGTCCTCGGTGAGGAAATAGACGATCAGGTCGTCCACTACGCCGCCGCGTTCATTCAGCAGGCAGCTGTAGAGCGCCTTGCCGGGGTCCTTGAGCTTGGCCACATCGTTGGCGAGCACATGACGCAGGTAGTCGCGTGTCCGCGCGCCTTTCACATCGGCTATCAACATGTGCGACACATCGAACATGCCGGCGTCGCGCCGTACCGCGTGATGCTCCTCGATCTGCGAGCCGTAATTGACGGGCATGTCCCACCCGCCGAAATCGACCATGCGCGCCCCGGCTGCAACATGAGTATCGAACAGCGGCGTGCGGCGCCCCCGTACTGGACTCGAGGATTGAGTAGGTTCCATCGATGGCTCCGGTGCTGTGAATTCGCTGAACAAAGCGTCGCGACAAACCGCACCTGTGCACGATCTGGCGCCCCTCTGTCCTGCGACCTGAGAGATCCGGCCGGGCCCCATGCAGCATGGCGCGCCAGCCTCTCCCCTTCGGTGGACTGCCGCGGCGGCAGTCACTCTCCAGAGCCCCTCTTGCGGAAGATGACGAACGCTACACACCGCTTGCCCGCGGCACCCCACGATACTGATTCGGGGGCCGGCAGGAAGAATGTGCCTGGTCGATCTTCTACACAGATGCGCCGTTCGTTGTACCTGAGCGTTTCCGGGCGGTTGCGCCTTCGGCGGCAGGCTCCCACACCGACCTGTCACATCGACCTGATCAGGGGGGACTGCTCTCTCCGGCCGCATCTTGCGATGGGTGCCGTATGGTAGCCGAGGAACAGGTGAATAGTGAATGGTGAATGGCAGGACCGGCTTTTCTCTCTGGCCATTCACTGTTCACTATTCACTGCCCCCCACGCCCCGGCAGTACAATCGCCGCCTCTCACCCCCATCCGCATCCGCAATGACCGCCCCCACCCGCCGCCTCTCCGTTCCCGTTCGCGTCGGCTCCATTACCGTCGGAGGCAAAGCGCCCATCGTGGTGCAGTCGATGACCAACACCGACACGGCCGATATCGAGGGGACCGTAGAACAGATCAAATCGCTCGCACGCGCGGGATCCGAATTGGTGCGGGTCACGGTCAATACGGATGAAGCCGCCGCGGCCGTACCGCACATTCGTGACCGGTTAGCCCGCCTCGGGGTCACTGTTCCCATCGTGGGCGACTTCCATTTCAACGGGCACAAGCTGCTCAAGGCGCATCCCGCATGCGCCGAAGCGCTGGCGAAGTACCGCATCAATCCAGGGAACGTGGGCCGCGGCAGCAAGCGCGATCCGCAGTTCGCGGAAATGATCGAGGTCGCGTGCGCCAATGCGAAGCCGGTGCGCATCGGCGTCAACTGGGGCAGCCTCGACCAGGACCTGCTGACTCGCCTGATGGACGAGAACTCGAAGCTCGAGCAACCCATGGATGCACGCGAAGTCACCCGTGAGGCACTGGTGGTCTCGGCGTTGGAATCCGCCACCCGCGCCAAGGAACTCGGACTGCCGCACGATGGCATCATCATCTCGTGCAAGGTCAGCGGCGTGCAGGATCTCATCTCGGTCTACCGCAATCTCGCGGTGCGCTGCGACTATGCATTGCATCTCGGCCTCACCGAAGCCGGCATGGGTTCCAAGGGCATCGTCGCCTCCACGGCCGGCATGAGCGTGCTGCTGCAGGAAGGCATCGGCGACACCATCCGTGTATCGCTGACGCCCGAGCCGAATGGCGACCGCACACAGGAAGTCATCGTTGCGCAGGAAATCCTGCAGACCATGGGCTTGCGGTCCTTCACGCCGATGGTGGTTGCGTGTCCGGGCTGCGGCCGCACCACATCGACCTATTTCCAGGAACTGGCGCAGAGCATCCAGAGCCACCTGCGCCACCAGATGCCGGAATGGAAAAAATCCTACGTCGGCGTCGAGGACATGACGGTGGCGGTGATGGGTTGCGTAGTCAACGGCCCGGGCGAGAGCAAGCACGCCAACATCGGCATCAGCCTGCCCGGCACCGGCGAACGCCCCGTCGCACCAGTCTATATCGATGGACAGAAAGGCCCCACCCTGAAGGGCGACCGCATTGCCGCGGAATTCCAGGCCCTGGTGGAAGACTACGTCGCCCGCACCTATAGCCGGAGGGCATCATGAGCGATCTGATCCGCAAACACTGCAAACCCTGCGAAGGCGACACCGCCCCGCTGACACCCGACGAGGCCCAGCAGTATCTCAAGGAATTGAACGGCGAATGGCGCCTCTCCCCCGCCTGCGACAGCCTGCGCCGGGAATGGAAATTCAAGAACTTCTTCCACACCATGAGCTTCGTGAACGCGCTCGCGCACATCGCGAATGCGGAAGACCATCATCCGGACCTGGAAGTCGGCTACGGCTATTGCCGCGTGAAATACGCGACTCACTCCATCAGCGGACTGTCGGAGAACGACTTCATCTGCGCGGCGAAACTCGACGCGGTGCCGAAGACATAGACGACGATCGAATCGCACGGCGAACGCGGCGAATCCTCAAGCCGCCGTCGCTGCCACCACCTGCGTATCGAGCAACGGCCCGACCGGATGCTTGAATTCGCGCTTGGCGAACTCGATACGCTGCCCCGCTGGCGCCGTGAAATCCGCCTGGCGTTCGCACATCTGCAACCGGCGCAACAATCCCTGCCGGTTCGCGATCTGGATCGCGAGGCCCGGACGCGCATTCAATTCCAGGACCAGCGGACCGCGATCGCGGTCGAGCACGATGTCGACGCCGATGTAGCCCAACCCGGTGAGTTCGTAGCAACGCGCCGAAATGTCGAGAATGGTGTCCCAGTCCGGCACCTGCAGCCCGGCGACCGGTTGCGACGTGTCGGGATGATAGGCGACCACTTCGGTGCCGATGACGCCATTCAACGTAATGCCCGTCGCCAGGTCGATTCCCGCGCCCACCGCACCTTGATGAAGGTTGGCCTTGCCGTGCGACTGGCGAGTCGGCAGGCGCACCATCGCCATCACGGGATAGCCGCGGAACACGATGACGCGAATGTCGGGCACGCCCTGGAAGCTGATTTTTTCGAACAACGACGAGAACTGCACCATGTACTCGACGATCACCACGTCCTGCACGCCGCCCAGGCTGAACTGACCGTTGATCGCATTCGACAGGTGATGCGACAGGAAATCGTCGTCGAGCAGCAGGCCGCTGATCGTGCGATAGCGTGAGGCGCTGCGGCCGGCAACGACGATGATGCCGTCGCCGGAACTGCCGTGCGCGGGCTTGAGTGCGAACTCTTTGTGGTGGGCGACGATCTGCGGCAGGCGGCGAATGTCGCGCTGGGTTTCGATCACGCCGTACAGGTCGGGCACGGCAATACCCGCCTGCAAGGCAAGACGCTTGGTGCGCAACTTGTCGTCGACCAGCGGATACAGGGTGCGCGGATTGAATCGCAGGATGTAGTCGCCGTTGCGCTTGTTGAGTCCGAGCACGCCGGCCGCGGCCAACTCGCGATAGCGGCGGATCACGGGACGCCTCCGCTCGCCTTCTCTTCCGGCGTCGGCGTCATCGCCTTGAACCGCCGCAATTCGAGCAGCCGGTAGCCGGTGTAGCGACCGACCAGCAACGTCACCGCGATCACCAGCAACAGCAGCTCCGGAAAGACGAAGACCAGGTGTTCGAGCCAGGCCGTCGTCATGACCACATAGGCGATGGCGGCCACGATCAGGCTGCCCACGCCTTCCTGGATGGACTCGGAAGCGCCGCGCTCCTCCCACACGATCGACATGCGCTCGATGGTCATCGAGATGATCACCATGGGGAAGAGCGCGATCGACAGGCCCGGCTGGATGCCGAGCTTCTGGCTCAGCACGCTGATCCCTGCCATCAGCAGCACGACGACGGTGAGCACGCAGGTGAGTCGCGGCACCAGCAGCAGCCGCAGCTTCTCGAGGTAGAAGCGGATCAGCAGTCCCAGCGACACGATGATCGCGAACAACAGCACGCCCCAGATCAGCCGCGTCTCGCGGAAGGCCAATGCCACCAGCACCGGCATGAAGGTACCGAAGGTTTTCACGCCGACGAAATTACGCAACAGCATGATCACCAGCGCGCCCAGCGGGATCAGCAGCAGCACGCTGTAGACCGATTGAGTTGCGATGGGCAGCGTCAGCAGCGAGAACTCGGCGGAATGCGAACCGAGCTGGCCGGCGCGGCGTTCGGCGACCAGCATCGCGTCGAACAGGTTCTTCTGGACCGCCAGCGTGACGCTGAGATCGGACCCGCCTTCGAGATCCGCGATGCCGTCGTTGCCGCGCCACCAGATCAGGAAATCCTGGGGCAGGCCCTGCTGCAGCGTGATCGGATCGAAGTACAGCCACTGCACGCCGTCGTGGACTTCGAGCAGTACCTCCGGATGCACCGGCCCGCTTTGGTCACGCAACGAAATGCCATGCGCCACGCGCGCTGGAATCTGTGCTCCCGCGAGAAACAGCGTCGCGAGTTCCGCCCGCTCCGCCGGCTTGCTGCGCTTCTCGACGAACAGGCTCACATAGGGATCGGCTTCGCCTGCCTTGATGCGCTTGAGCAGTTCCAGCGTGAAGCTGGCAACGTCCGCCGATTGCCGGCGCACATCGGCGATCAGTCCATCCAGCGCGATGCGCGATGGCTCATCGAGCTCAGGTGTGGTCGGAAACGGCGGTGTCGTGTCTTCGACGATGCGTTGCGGGTCCTTGTACACGAGCGCGCGGTAGTAAACCGTCTGCCGGCCGGTTGCTTCGCGGACCGCCCATTGAGCCTCGCGGCCTGCAGGGGCGCTGCGAGTGCTGACACCGAAGCCGCGCGAGACGAAATTTTCATCCAGCACCGAAAAACCCGGCGTCAGGCTCGGTATGCGCAACGTCGCTTTGACTGCGGCGGGACCGGAATCGAACGATAGCGCCGCCTCCACGTTCCACACCTGCCGCTGCTCCTGCGGATGCAACGGAAAGCCCAGCACTTTGTACTTGTACAAGAACAGGGCCAGGCTCATCGCCGTGAGAATGGCCGCCAGGATGTAGAGATGGCGATTCATCGGCGGTGCGCCGGAGCGTTCTGGCGGGCACTCGCCGGAATGTCACCGGCCGTTCCCATCGCCCGCCCCATCAGCAGCTTCCTGGCGAGCGGACTGCGATTCACCGTGGACAAGCCGATGCGCCGCATCCAGGTGAGCGCCGGGTTCGCATTGCTGAACAGCCGGTTGATGCCATCGATGGCGGCGAGCGCCAGCGTGTTTTCGCTCTTGCGCCAGCGTTCATAGCGACGCAGCACCTGCCGCTCGCCGATGTCTGCCGGCTTTGCGCCACCGGCGAGTTCGGCGGACAGGATGTCGACGAGCGCGGCACAGTCCATGAATCCAAGATTGACGCCCTGTCCCGCCAGCGGATGAACGGAGTGGGCAGCATCACCCACCAGCACGAACCGCGGCTTGCAGTAGTCGCGCGCGAATCCCGCCCGCAACGGAAACTGGGCGCGCGGCGCGGCGATGTCGATCTTCCCGAACACGCCGTCGATGGCAGAGCTGATTTCTTCGGCAACGCTCGCAGCCTCGCCGTCGACGAGTTCCTGGGCATGCTCGGGTGTCGTGGTCCAGACGATCGAACTGCGTCCGTCGGCCAGGGGCAGGAAAGCGAGCGGTCCCTCGGGGAGAAAGCGCTGCCACGCGGTTTGCCGATGTGGATGCTCGGTTGCCAGGTGGGTCACGAATGCATGCTGACGGTAGTCCCAGCCACCAGTGTCGATACCAGCGAGCTTGCGGCTCGTCGAGCCGGCACCGTCAGCACCGACGATCAATCCCGTAGTCAGCGTGCGACCGTCAGCCAGCGTGACTGTTGCGAGTTCACCTTCGAGATCGAGAGATGCGAGTTCGGCTCGCAGCAGCGTAACGCGCGACCTGAATTCCGGCGCTTCGTACAGGCTCCATTGCAGGCGGCGGTTTTCCACGATGTGACCGAGGTCGGGTTCGCCGCTGTCGGCTGCGGAAAAATGCAGAGAGCCGGTGCCGAAGGGACGACCGGCCGCATCCCACACGATCATCTCCGTGTAGGCGGACACGAACCGGGATGGCAGGGTTTTC
>Ga0075430_100005528_pt1 | contig 10678 bp, 7 predicted proteins | sample RhiMetdeltSRZDD4_FD_75294 | JGI IMG/M metagenome (GOLD analysis project Ga0075430, IMG submission 75294) | Populus rhizosphere microbial communities from Tennessee, USA - Rhizosphere MetaG P. deltoides SRZDD4 | ecosystem: Host-associated > Plants > Roots > Rhizosphere > Soil | place: USA... | reverse complement strand
TCATCGACGGCAAGAAGATCGTCAGCGTGGGGCCGTCCGGCGCAGTGAAAGCGCCGCCACAGGCGCAGGTGATCGACGCCACCAACACGATCATCATTCCTGGGTTCGTCGATGCGCATCGCCACTCCTGGGAAGGGCAGCTTCGCCGCATCATCCCGGACGGGGCGATCGCCGACTACATGGCGACCACTCACAACGGATTCGCTCGCTACTATCGACCGCACGATATCTACGTCGGCAACCTGATCACCGCGCTGGGATGCATCGACGCCGGCATCACCTGCATGATCGACAACTCGCATAATTCGCGGTCGGCCGCGCACTCCGATGCGGCGGTGCAGGCGCTGATCGATTCGGGCATCCGCGGCGTTCACGCCTCCGGCGCGCCGCAGACCGGCGAGTGGGACCGGCAGTGGCCGCAGGATCTCGAGCGGTTGCAGAAGCGGTTCTTCTCGTCGAGCGACACGCTCGTGACGCTGCGAATGTTCTCGGGGATGGACCGTGAGCAGTGGGCGCTCGCACGCCGGCTTGGTCTCAGGATCACGACCGAGTCGAACGCCGCGGGACCAGTGTTCGAGGAGTTCTGGAAGGAACAACTGCTCCGCTCCGACAACACGTTCAACCATTGCCAGGGTTGGCCCGATCAGGTCTGGCAGCGCGTCAAGGACGCCGGCGCCACTGTGAACGTGTGTCCCAGGTCCGACGCGCAGTACGGCCTTGGAGAAGGCGTCTCCGCGTTCCAGAAGGCGCTCGACCACGGCATGCGTCCCGGCTTCAGCATCGACAACGAAGTGTCGTACGGCACCGACATGTTCACCGAGATGCGTGTCGCCTTCAACGTGCAGCGTGCCATGGCCACGTATCGCCGGGCGAACGGCGACGCCAAGGCACCACCGCTCGTCGGCGTGCGCGAAGTGCTCGACTCCGCGACTGTCGGCGGCGCCGCCTGCGCCGGTCTGCTCGACAGGTGTGGCACACTGACGCCGGGCAAAGAGGCGGACATCGTCATGATCCGGGCCGATGACATCAACGTGTATCCGTCCAATCACGCCATTGGCACCGTCGTCGCGGCAGCGGATGTTCGTAACATCGATACCGTCATCATCGGCGGCCGGATACGGAAATTCCGAGGCCGGATGACCGGCGTGAACATGAGCAAATTCCGCCAAATGGCCGATGAATCGCGAAGTTATCTGTTTACGAAAGCCGGCTATAAGCTGGACGTGTTCTCGAAGACTCGCTGACTCCCTTACGATGAGACACACATCGGTCGTTGCCCTCGAACGAGAGCCGCTAGGGCTTTCCCTTCCAGTTGAGAATCAACGTGATCGACGGGGGATCGATCGCGTCAGTCGACGCGTTGATCAGAAACCGCTGGCCGTCGGGCGAGACAACGTACTGCTGCCGGGTCAGGAAACTGTAATCCGATTCGGTTCGAAATAGCGGGAGCGGTGCGCCGAGCACTGGCGGCCCGTTCGCGCCGAATGTCACGCGGACCGATGTCAATCGCCGATCGGCGGCCATATAGAACAGTTCTGACCCGTCCCTTGCCCAGCGCACGTGCTGGCCGCCGCCCGCAGAGACCCGAATCCGATCGCCGGGGCCGGGGAACGGCTGCAGGTAAATCTCGAACTGACCCGCTTCATCCGATTGATACGCCACCCACTTGCCATTAGGCGAAAACTGGCCGTCGCGGTCCTGGAACTCCGTCTGCACGAACGGGCGAGGCGTGCGGTCATCACCGATAAGCGACACATACCAGAGATCGGTCGACATGCCCTCGGCCCGTGTATAGAGCAGAACGCGTCCGTCCGGCGACACGTCCGATGGGTAGACCATCGTCCGCTCCCTCAACAGCGCTTCTTCGGGCGTACCGTCGACGACGGATCGTGAGTAGATGTTCGAGTTGTTCGATTCATAGAAGATCCGTCGTCCGTCCGGTGACCAAACGGGATTGAAATCGAGCGCGAGAGCCGACGTGAATCGACTCACATCGCCTTGCATGTCGATCAGCCAGATGTCCCAGTTGCCACCAACCACCCGGCTGAACGCAAGGCGACTGCCGTCCTGCGAGAGCGACGGGTTGGCCAGTCCTCGTTGATCCGGCGTGCCAAGTGTTTCGAGCCGCCTGCCCGAGCGATCGACCCAGACGAATTGCGGGTCGCATGGTGTTCCCAGGCGCAACGATGTCAGACACGATCGCCGCGGTCTTGGAGCGATCGCCGGACTGGACCGCGCTGCCACCGGTGGTCCGCGCCGGTGAGGTGATGGTCGGCGATGCGGTGACATCGGCGGGACCAGCGGGCGTTCGATCGAGCGCCTTGGCAAGCCCGAAGTCCAGAACCTTCACGGTGCTGTCAGTACGGATCTTGACGTTCGCGGGCTTCGAATCACGATGGATGATGTCTTGTTCGTGCGCGGCCTCGAGTGCGTCAGCGATCTGGCGCGCGATGGTCATCGCGTCATCAATCGGGATCGGTTCATGCGCGATCCGATCCGCAAGCGTGAGCCCGTTCACGAACTCCAACACGAGCGCGCGAACACCGTCGGACTTTTCGACACAGTGAATATGCGCGATGTGGGGATGGTTGAGGGCAGCAAGAGTCTTGGCTTCGCGCTCGAACCGCGCTAGCCGTTCGGGATCGCTCGCGAACGCTTCCGGCAGGATTTTCAGCGCGACGTCACGATCCAGCTTCGTGTCGCGAGCGCGATACACCTCGCCCATTCCGCCGGCGCCGATTTTGGCGATGATCTCATAGGGGCCTCGGCGCGTGCCGGGAGCGAGGGACATGGGCGAGCGATTCTATGCGATTGAGGTCGGAGCCATTTCAGCGGTGAGAGTCGGTATCAGAACCCTAGCGCAGCCGCGGCTATGATCGAGGGATCATGTACCGTAGACAGATCTGGTTCGCTTCCCTGCTCGCGACGCTCCTCGCCGCGCTGACCGTCGTCCAGGCGCAGCCGCGAGGACCAGCTCGCGAGATCATTCCGCTCCCCGGCGACTTGTATCGAGCGCGGAACGGCAACTGGTACGCGATCTTTCTCGTCACTCCCGACGGGATCATCCTCGGCGATCCCATTAATCCAGCGTTCGCGACATGGCTGAAGGACGAGCTCGGCCGCCGGTTCAAGGTTCCGGTGCGGTACGTGGTCTACAGCCATAGCCACTTCGATCATGCGGCCGGCGGAGCCGTCTTCGCCGACACGGCGACGTTCGTCGCGCACGAGAACATGCTGCGGAACATGGACGGCCGCTACCCGCACATGCCAGGTGACATGATCGATCGCAATCGCAACGGCGCCATCGATCCCGACGAGATCGACATTCCGACGAAAGCGGCGCCGGGCATCTGCGGGATGGGTCCCGGGTTCTTTGCGACGATCGACCGCAACAAGGACGGTCTTGTGCCGCCAGCGGAGCTGCAAGCCGACATCCGGCGTCCCGACATCGTGTACTCGGAGCGCATGCAGATCACACTCGGCGGACGCATCGTGGACCTGATTTATCCCGGCCGCAATCACTCCGACGACGCGACCGTGATGCTCTTTCGGAACGAGCGTGTGCTATTCGCGACGGAGTTCCTTGCGGACGCGCTCGTCACCACCAATCCGCGGTCGCTGCCCAGCACCTGCAGCGCGTTCGACCGACATCCGCTGTCGGAGTGGATCCGTTCCTACCGGACGGTCGAAGCGCTCGATTTCGATCGCGTCTCCCCAGGCCACGGCGATGTCTTCGACAAGGCCGTCGTCACGGAGACGCGGGAGTATTTCGAGTATCTCGTCGCGGAGGTTTCGGCCGGGATCCGATCAGGCCGGCCGCTGCCCGAGCTCATCGAGAGCATCACACTCGAGCGCTACAAAGGGTGGGCAAACTACGAACGACTGCGCCGCATGAACGTGGAAGCGGCGTATGTGAATCTGACTTCACGGCCGTAGGCCGGCGTCAGGGAGCGAGGCGAGACGACGAACACAAGTGCCCGCCCCGCATTCCATCAGGCACTTGTGATCGTGGTCTCGTCGCTCCGTACCGCGCTACGTGTTGATCCCGTTACCTCCGCTGCCTCCGCTCCTCAAAAGTCCACTTGCGCGCTGATCTTGACGAAGCGCGCCTGCAAGACGCTGTTCGGCCGCAGCCACGTGGTGGTGGTCGGCGAGAACGTCTGGTTGTAGGTCAGGACCGCGTTGGAGTTAATAAGGTTGTAGACGTCGAAGCCGACCGTCGTCCGCGTCCGGCCGAACCGCACAATCTTGGCGAATCGCATGTCGATCTGGTTGACACGCTCGCCGTAGAGCGTGCCCGGCTCGATCAGGTTCACGGTGATCGTCTGGCTGCCCAAGCCGGCAAACGCACGGTTCAGCCCGACGGTTGCCGAGTTCGGCGCCGTCCAGTTCGCGGCGAGCTGGCCGCCGGAGTCGCTGCGCAGCGTGCCGGAGACCTGCACTTCCACTTTCGGAATAGTGTACGAGCCGAACGCCGTCGCGCGCGTGATCCATCCTGAGGACGTGTCGCACCACGGATTCGTCGGCGACTGCGCCCCGAGCACGGTCCATTCCGGAACCGTACTCCTGATGTCGCAGTAGTCGTTGGTGTTCGTTCCTGTGTTGAACCCGCCTTGCACCACCAGGCCGTTGCGCATGCGCGCCGTAACGTTCAGGTTGATCGAGTTGGCCACCTGCCCCCAATCGGCATAGGTCGACGACAGCGTCTGGTAGTTGTCGTTCAACCGCACCGCGGCTTCTGGCGTGACGTTGTAGAGGCCGTCGAGCACGCCGCCGCCACCTCCAGGCAGCCGCGGGTCGGTGGGAATCGTGACGCCGAACAACGTATGGTCCGTCGCCGATCTCGCGCGGTTGTCGGTGACGAGCGAGTTGACGAGCCATCGGCGCTGGTACCCGACTTCGACGGCGACGCGAGGCAGCACTTCGTGCTGCACTGACGCGCCCCATTGCCAGTCGCCAGAACGCACGCCCCACCCCGACAGGAGTCCCGGGTCCAATGTCGACTCGAAGACCTCGGTCCCGAAGTTCGCGATCGCGTTCGCTCCGCACACATCTCCGCCCGACGCGCTCAGGTCCTGAGCGGCCGGATTCGAGAGGTTGCAGTCAGCTGCGAAGTTACGGTTCGTGTCGGTCCATGTCCTCGTGGTGGTCGTCGAGAGGCGCCCGGTCGGATTCAGCGCGATGAACAACCCGCCGTTCTGCGCCGCCTCCAGATACCGTCCGAAGTTCACTTTGACGGACGTCTTGCCGGTGCCGAACAGGTCGTAGGCGACGCCTCCGCGCGGCCACAGATCGTGGTAGCCCTCAACGCCCGTCGTGCGCGGATAGGTCACGGCCGTCGGGAAGAACCGGACTGGTCCAACGGTCTGCTCGGGGAAATAGCTCCACGCGTGGTCGTACCGCAGGGCGCCCTGCACGGTCATGCGGCCGAGCGTCCACTGCTCTTGTGCGTAGAACGAGTCGAAGCGCACTGATTGGCGGATGTCGAACCGATTGATGTTCAGTGTGATCTGATCGGGAATGGCATTGTTGGTGCGGTAGTTGATGTACTGATTGTTCCCGAAGTTCTTCCGCTGATCGATCAGCAGCCCACCCTGATAGCCGAACTTGATGTTGTGGCTGCCGGTAACGAGCGACGCCGCCGCGTTCCACGAGTTGTTCCAGTTGACGTTCGAGAACCAGTTGAGCGACCGGTAGCTCAGTCCAGGAATGTTGCCGTTGTTGGCACAGCTGGGGGCGCATTGTTCGACGACACGGATCAAATCCTCTGTCGGCAGGCCAGGGAGCTGCCCGCCACCGTATCGGCTCCGGTACATGCCGAACCCGGCTTCCAGCAGGAGCCGATTGTTCACCGGCGACGTCCACCTCGCCTGTGACACACGGTTACCATAATCGCGGTAGCCAGCCGTCTCGGGCGCGGCTACGGCAGACGCCGAGGGCGTGGGAGCCGCCGTCGATCCGGCGTAGACGAAATCGTTCGGCGAGGTGCGGCACGCGTCGCCCGAGTATCCTGACGCAGCGCCACCTTCACAGGGAAGCTGCTGGTCCCAGAACACGGCGAACTTGTTTCGCGGGGTCGCCTGGGCCGTGAGCCTGAGCGCGGTGATGCGATACGACGCCGCCAGCACCGCGGGACGGTTCGTGTCGGCGACATACGTCCACTTGGTGGGGTCGCCCGCGTTGGCGTTGGCGAACATGCCAGGCACCGTGCGCTCGCTCCCTTCCTCGCGCAGGTTGAAGTAGTACCAGACACGATCCTTCGCGATGGGGCCGCCGATGCCGAGGTTGAAGTCCCACACCTTTCTCGTTTCACCGGGCGTGGTCAGCCCGCGGTCGCGCAGCTCCTGCGTGTAGTTGCTACCGACCATGCCGCTCGTCGTCCCCGCGGCGAAGAACGTCCCTCGCACCGCGTTGCCGCCTTCTTTCGGCAGGACGTTGAGTGACGGGCCGCCGCCTTCCGATTCGCCGAGGCCACCGCTGGTCGTCATCGCGATCTCGCGCGCGTTTGCCACATCGGCGATGTACGACGACACACCGGCGCCGTTGAACGCTGACCCTACGCTGATGCCGTCCACGTTGACGCGGCCTTCGTTCGATCGCCCGCCAAAGCCGCCAAACACCACCATGCCCGGAACCACCTGAACGTCGGTCGGCGCTCCAGCCTGGTTGACGCTGTTCGGAATCAGCTGAATCAGGTTGTTGTAGGACCGCGACGAAGGAATCGCGCTGATGATGTCGTTGTCGAGCACCATCTGCCGCTTGACGCTCTGCACATCGACAATGGGCGACTCGCCGGTAACGGTGATCGTCTCGGTGAGCTCGCCGACGCGCATGTCGACGTTGATGGTGGCTGTAAACGAACCTTCAAGGGCGACGCCCTCGCGCTTGACGGTGCTGAATCCCGCCAACGAAAACGAGACGGTGTAGGAGCCGGCCCGGAGATCGACGATGCGGAATTGCCCGTTGCCGTCGGTGGTGGCTGTCCGCACCTTTTCGATCAGCGCCGGGCTTGACGCCTCGACTGTGACGCCCGGCAACACTGCGCCGGACGAATCCCGAACCGTACCGGTGATGGAGGCTTGAGCGAAGACCCTGGGAGCAGCCGCGAGGAACAACGCAACGACAAGACATGCCGTGCCAGATGTGCGCATGACTCCTCCGAAACGGGGTGAGTGGGCATCAGGGATGCCCTAGGCTTCGAGGACGGCGCGATTGTGGCAGGAGCATAGCCCATTCCTGCGCAAAAAAACGTCAAGAACCTGAGCCCGAAATCCGACCTGGAAACGAGCTAGAATCCGCCCAGGCTTTTTTTCACCGTTTCGAGGTGTCGATGACCATGCGAACGTGTGTCTTGATGGCAGTGCTCTTGTCGGTGGGATCCGCGGTGTACGCCCAGGAGCCGGTGGTCGGCGTGAAGGACCCGGAGTCGTTGTTCAAGGACCCGGACCCGGCGCTCAACCGCAACAAGCAGGCGGCGCTGCACATCATGCGCGAGCTGCTGCAGTGCAGGCAGTGGGACCGCGCCGGCGAGTGGCTGACCGACGCCTACCACCAGCACAACCCGAACGCCGCGTCCGGACTCAAGGGCGTCGTCGCCTTCTTCACGCAGGTGATGAAGGTCAAGCGCGTGGACAAGTGCGACAAGCTGACGACGGAAGTCGTCGCGGTGACCGCCGACGATGACTACGTGACGGTGATGATGCCGCGCAAGTATCCGGACCCGCGGAAGCCGGGAGCCGAGTACTACACGACGTGGTTCGACACCTGGCGCTTCGTCAACGGCAAGGCCGACGAGCACTGGGACCCGGCGACGATTGCTCCGCCGACCAAATAGTCCTTCGTCCCTGGGCCTTGGTCCCTGGTCCGTCCTTAGTCCCTGGTCCGGACAAAGGACTAAGGACCAAGGACCGAGGACTACTTCACCATCTGTTCCACGAGTCGTGCGTGCGTCTCGGCCGCGTGCGTCGGCGCGGCATCGGATGCGGTGAACACCTGCCGCAGTTCGCACTCGCCGCTGCCCGCGACCTCGAGAAATTTCCGCGTAAGTTCGATCGCCTCCTGCTTCGACGCCGCCTCCAGGATCGCGAAGCCGGCGACAAGCTCCTTCGACTCAGTGAATGGTCCATCCGTCACAACGGTCTTCCCGTTGGAGCGCCGAACCCGCGCGCCTTTTGCGCTCGGCAGGCAACCCTCGGTCGAAATGAGCCAGCCGGCGCTCATGCCCTCCTCGATGAGCTGCTGCATACGCGTCACATGCTCTACCGTGGGCGGCTGGTTGGTTTCTTCGCTCTTGTAGATCGACAAAAATCTCATCGCAAATCTCCTCTATCCTCACGTCGAACGAGTGCCGGAATATTCGACATCCAGCAACCCGAGCACTCCGGTGACGTCGAGCACACGACGGACGCGTGGATTCATTCGCCCGATCTGCAGCACACCGCCGGCAGCGGCTACCGTGGTCAAGATGTGCATCAGTTCCCCGACGCCGGCCGCGTCAATGCTCGATACACGGGACAGATCGAGGAGGACTTGTCGTACACCAGTATGGAGGAGCCTCTCCACGCTGGAACGCAACAGATCATCGAGAGGCGTTCGAAGTGCGCCGTCGATGCAGAGCACCGCCGATCGTGAATCTGGGTCGGAGGTTGTGTGGATCTCGTCCACTGTTGTCGTGGTCGCGGCACGCCCGGCCCGCAGGTTGCCCTGCCGGCAAGCTCGAGCGAGAATGCCCTTGGCCCCGGCATTTGCAGCGTGAGTTTCCGATGTAATGATGAGCATGGCGCCGATGTCGCCCCCTATCTATTAGACGAACGACCGCCCCTGATTTAGACGAGTTCTCTTACCAAACATTGACCTTGACCTCGGCGCGCTGGACGGGCATGCTCCACCTCAACCTCGCGTTGAAGCCTGATGACGAGGGGAGGAACGTCATGGATTGTGGTCGAAGGATTCATTGGATAAGCGTCGTACTTGCGCTCGTCCTCGCGATCGGCGTCCCGTTGACGGCCGGCGCGCAAGCGCCGCCCGGAGCGAGCACGGCTGAACCTTACACGCCCGCGAAGGACGCCAAAGATCTGAAGGCGGTGCTCTTCAACTGGATGTGGCACATGGGCATGCTCAAGGGCCACGACGAGCGCGACATGGTCGCCACGCTCGAGTACCAGGGCAAGGGCACGATTCAAGTGGACGGACAGCCGTGCACTCTGACGAAGTTCCGTTCGAGCACCAACTACCAGTCCAACACTCAGCGAATTCAGTACACCTGCACGCGAGGGACACAAAAAGTCTCGAACATCGAAGTGGTCAGCGGCCTCTACGCCTGGAACGAAGATGTTGCCGGCGCCGAAATCGGTGGGACCAAGGGCAAGGCAACGCCGATGGCAAATGCGGTGCAGGAGCGGCTGATCCGGATATGGGCCAGTCCGCAGGGCGCGGCGAAGGCGGCGGTCGCAGGAACGACGGAGATACTCTGGTGGGGCGCCAACCCGGGCACGCTGTTCGCGGATGGGCTCGATAAGGTGGGCCAGACGTCTGTGAAGTGGGAGGCGAACAAGCCCGTCATCACGTTCCCGATTCCTGGCGTGGCAGGGGCAACGGGAACAGCGACGCTCGATGCGAAGTACATGACCGAGAAGGTGGTCGTGACGAACGGTGGGGCAACGACAGAGTTCACCTACGGCGGGTACAAGGATTGGAACAACCCGTTGAACAAGATCGAGGTGTTCTACGCCGGCACGATGAGTGAGAAGCGCAACGGCGCCGTCGTCCGCGACCTGACCACGGACGTGACCGAGACCGGCAACGTGTACGTGATTGCGCCCGTGCCAGCCAGCGTGAAAAAGGCCATCAACGTAACGACTCCCCTTCCCAGAGGCGTGTGGGCGAAGCCAGACGCGGCCGTCAACAAGTCAGCGCCCACGCCGCGGCTGGGCGCGCATCCTGACCTCACCGGCGTCTGGCAGCATACCGACTGGATCGGTAACTACATGACCGGCGGCGGGCGCCGCTGCGGTCCGACGCAGGAAAAAGGCTGCAACCGGAGCGTCAATCAGACGGAAGACTTCGAGCTCTACTCGCCCTCGCGTTTCGGCCAGCTCAATACGCCGATGTACAAGCCGGAGCTCTGGGACAAGATCCAGGAGCTCGACATGTGGACGAACAAGTACGACCCGGTGATGACCTGCCAGCCGCTGGGCGTCCCGCGGCAGGGCCCGCCGCGGCGCATTTACCAGACGGACAACGACGTCACGTTCCTCTACTTCGGCGGTGATGCCGGCGGCGGATACGGCGAGTACCGCATCATCCCGACCGACGGGCGGGCTCGTGCCAAAGAGGCAGAATTCGACATCACCTACATGGGGAATACGGTGGGCAAGTGGGAGGGCGACACGCTCGTGCTCGACTCCATCGCGTTCATCGACACGACATGGATCGGGCGCGGTGGATTCTTCCACTCGGATCGGATGCACGTCGTGGAGAGATTCACGCGTCAGGGCGATGTGATCCTGTACGACGTGACGATTGAAGACCCTGAGGTGCTGCTCGAGCCGTGGGTGTTTCCCACGCGCACGCTGCGGCGCAATACGAACCCCAACGCCGGCCTGATACGCGAGCGCGGCAACTGCGAGACGAGTCAGGAGACCGAAGCAGCTGCCTCACAGATTCGGCATTAGAGCAT
>Ga0075430_100005527_pt1 | contig 10678 bp, 6 predicted proteins | sample RhiMetdeltSRZDD4_FD_75294 | JGI IMG/M metagenome (GOLD analysis project Ga0075430, IMG submission 75294) | Populus rhizosphere microbial communities from Tennessee, USA - Rhizosphere MetaG P. deltoides SRZDD4 | ecosystem: Host-associated > Plants > Roots > Rhizosphere > Soil | place: USA... | reverse complement strand
GCCGTTTCGTTCTCGTAGCCGTGCCCGGATACCCGAGGATTGGCGGCGATCAGCTCCGCCGTCGTCGTCGGCTTGACCGGGACGATCGCCGGAAACGGGTCGGCGATCGTCCGCACGCGACTGAAGTCGAGCGGGTTGGTCTCGTGCTGCACGTTCTGGGAAATCACGAACGGCACGTTGAGGTGATTGAGATTGCCGGCCGCGTACGGGCTGGGGAAGTACGTGATGCCGAAGCCGGTGCGGAGCACCGTGCGGGCATCGCTGGTCAGCCCGTAGGTCAGGCCCAGGCGCGGCGCGAAGTTGAGGTAGTGCGTTTTCTTGTTGGCGCTGCGGCTGGCGCCGTTCTCTCCGGCGTACACCAGGACGAAACGGTCGTAGTCGAAGTTGGCCAGGCGGTTGTCCCGCTCGGTCGGCGGATGGAAGATCTCGTAGCGCAAGCCCGCATTGACCGTGAACCGGTTGTTGACCTTGAAGTCGTCCTGCACGAATGCGCCCTGCTCGACCACCCTGAAGTGCGGGACCTCGAGCAGGAATCCCCGGCTCGCGTTGTTGAAGTACCCGAGCAGCACGGCGGCGAGGCCGGTGCCGCCGGCATTCGTGACCGGGTTGTTCACGAAGCTGGTGCCGAAATTGATGGCGCTCCGCGTGTTGTCATGAATCCACGGCGACGGTCTGCGATCGACGAGCCGATACCCGAACTTCACCTGGTGGCGGCCCTTCAGCCAGACCAGCCCGTCTTCGATCTGATAATGCAACTGGCTGGGATTCACGGGCAGGAACGCCGGCCCTCCCGACAGGCCGGTGAAGTTGGTGATACCGATGTTCGGCAGCCCGGTCGTGATCTCGTTGATGTTGATGCCGTGGATACCCAGCGATTCGGAGGAGTTGTGGCCGTAGTCGGACTGCTTGGTGAACGGCTCGGTCTTGGCATAGCCGACGCGGAGCTCGTTCACCAGCTGCGGCTTGATCACCTTCGAGTAGTTGAACGCCATCCCGTGCGTGGTCAGCCGCGTGTTCTGAATCCCGGCGACGAACGGGCCAAGGTCGAATCGCGCCGCGGCCTCGGCCGGCGTTGGCAGGCAGCAGTTCGCCTGGCCCTGCGGTGCGTCGAGGCGGTACTTGCCATAGTTGAAGCGCACGAAGAACGAGTCGTTGTCTGAAAGCTTGTGATCGACGCGGCCCGAGAACGCGTGATCCGTGATTTCGCGATCAGGGGTCGAGATGTAATTGTCGAAGCTGCCGCTTCCCGCGTTCGGGAGCGGATAGACGCTCGCGATGTTGCGGCCGACCTGGTTGATGCGCTCCGCGGGGATGATGTTGTTGGGAAACGGATCGCGCACGATTCGTCCCGCTTCGAGGCGGGTGCTCTGCGGATCGTAAATGGGAATCAGGTTGCCGGTCCGGTCTCGATAATTGCTGAAATCCCCGGTGCGCGTTGCGGCGCTGGGAACCGTGTTGACCGTCGTGATGCCGCGCCGTTCCTTGATTCCGGAGTAGTCGGCGAAGAAGAACGTGCGGCTGTGGCCGTCATAGAGTCCCGGAATCACGAAGGCGCCGCCAATTGCGCCGCCGAACTGGTGCCGATCGAGCGGCGGTACCGGGTCCTTTACCAGCGTGCCGTCTGGCTGGACCGTCTTGCGGACGAAGAAATTGCGGGCGTCGAAGGCATCGTTGCGGAGGAACTCGTACCCGGTCCCGCGCAGCTGGTTCGCGCCCGACTTCGTGGACACCGAGACGACGCCGGCGCCGCGCCCGAACTCCGCCGAGAACACGCCGGTCAGGACCTTGAATTCACGGACCTGCTCGACCGACGGCATGACGATGAAGGTGTTGAACGTGAACTCGTTGTTGTCGATGCCGTCGACGAGCCAGGCATTGGAGTTCGCCTGGGAGCCGAGCGCGTTGAAATTGGAGGCGCCCCGCGGGTTGAAGGTGCTCGCGCCCGAGAGATTCTCACCCGCCTGCCCCGGCGTGATGCCGGGAGCCAGGTAAACCAGCGTGGCGAAGTTCCGGCCGTTCAGCGGCAGTTCCTTGATCGCCATTTCCTCGATGACGGTACCGGCCTCCGAAGAGTCAGTGCGCACGACCGGCGCGCTTGCGACAACCGTGGTGGCCTCCGTGATGGTGCCCACCTCCAGCGCCACGTCGACCCGTACCCGGTCGGTCACCTGCAGGATGATGCCGGGACGAGTCCAGGTCTTGAATCCCTGGAGCTCCACCTGCACCTCATAGGTCCCGGGCACCAGGAACGGTGCCGTATAGACTCCGCTCGCGTCCGTCACGAGCGTGGTGGTCGTGTTCCGGCTGACCTCGCGGATCGTGACCTGCGCGCCTGGAACGACCTGATTGCTCGAGTCGGTCACGGTCCCGACGATGCTCCCCGTCGCGACCTGGGCCGACGGGGCACTCGAGGCGATCAACGTGAGAACCACGAGGACGACGACCGCCAGACGTGGGTGCGCGACGGAAATCCCGGCCATTTACACCTCCCAGCAGGCGCTCGCGCGCGTTCGGGGTCAGTTCATTCGCATTTCGGCGGTGGACAGTAGCATTGGAACCGGTTCCACACAACAAAAATCGATCATCGGATAGCCTTCGGCGCTCGTCAGGTTCCGCCAGGACGGGCGTGTCATGCGGAGGCGATGTCACCCATGTGCAGCCCAATTCCCCCACGGCTCACTCCATGCTGGTCTGCAGAGTAGGAACGCGTGCACAGTAAAGTAGCCGTGCGACGGGCCCTGGCTGCAGACTACGGCGATCGCCGAATGACGCGGGTGCGTGCCGATTTCGCGACGAGGAACAGTGCCATGCTGAAGCGCTATTGCTTTGCGGCGATATTGGCGCTGTGCCTGACCACGGCTCTCACTGCGCAGGACGATCAGACGATTGTCGTCGATGGCCGATCGATGCGGGTGCGGACGCTCGGAGTGTTCGATGTCCGGCGACGCCCGGTTGTCGTCTTCGAGAGCGGAGCTGGAACGGGGATAAACACCTGGTCCGCAGTCCTGCAAGACGTGTCGGCGTTTGCGACCGTCGTCGCGTACGATCGCGCTGGCATCGGCGGATCCGACGATGACGGACAGCCGCCGACGCCACAGCACGTCGCGCGAACGCTGCGCGCCTTGCTCGCCTCGACAGGGGTCAAGCCGCCGTACGTGCTAGTCGGGCATTCATGGGGCGGCCTCTTGATCCGCATGTTTGCCGCCTTGTACCCGGCCGACGTTGCCGGACTGGTCTACGTCGACTCGACTGATCCGCGCTCGCCCGAGCAGAACGCCGCGTACCTGCGCACCAGCGGATACACCGACGAAGGCATCCTCGAGTTCATGGAACGGCAGCGCCAGCAGATGTCTGCTTTCGTCGGGTCGCGTACGGGCCCCTACCGGGCCGAGATGGAAGTGATCCAGGCCGCCGAGCGCAGCGGCTTCGCCGAGTTCCGTGCGCTCCCGCCACCACCGTCCGTTCCCGCCGCCATCCTTGTCTCGAATCGTCTCGATCCGCCGATGTGGCAGGGCCGGCCGTGCGAGCCTGCCGCATGTCACGAACATTGGATGCGTGCGCGCGTCCAAGCATTGAAGAGTCTCGCACCCGTGGGCGGCGGGACGGTCGTGACACTCGCGGACAGGAGCGGCCATGAAATACAGCGCGACCAGCCGGCGCTCGTCGTCTCGGCGATCCTACGCGTCGTGTCGGCTCAATCCAGCCGCTGATTCTCACGACTGTGCGTCGTTCGCGATCAGCGGAGCAATCACCACGGTCACCCATGGGGTGGGTTCTCTCGCCGAACGACGTCGCCACGCGAGCCGTCGTGCAGATAGGCACGGGCCCAAGGGATGAAGGATGAACAGTGCCCAATCGAAGTGGGCACCGTCGACGAGAATGTCAGAGAAGACGACGTGAGATTCTATTCAAACAGTTGCATTGTCGCTCTCTTTCTCGGCCTCAGCACCGTGATGCTGGTTTATGGCGCTGGTATCGGCAGCTACAACAGTACGGAGTGCAGGCAACAATACAGGTACCCGGTCGAACGATTTGGCTACGGGTGCAGACTCTTGGGGTTCCCGACATCATATGTGGAGAATGATGCCTGGGGTCACAATGCGCACGTGTACCCCAGGGAATTCGCACTCAACGTATTGATTTGGTCTGTGGCGTATGGTGCGGTCCTTGGTATTCTCCGGCGCTACCTGAAGAACGTCTACGAAGCAGCAGCAGTTACGAATAAGGTGACGCGGTCCGCAATCATCCTGGAATTGCTGGCTGTTCCATTGGTATTCCTGATACTGGTAAGCGATTTACCAATCAGGCGAGCAGATTTGCCGGATATCTTTTTTCGCGCTGTGAACTGGTGGAGCGTCCTGTATCTTCCACTGCCGATGCTCGCATGCTTGGGCTTTCTGTTGGGCATTGGTGGTTTATTCCGCGGCACGCCTGCAAGTCGAGGTGACGGATCAGTTGTCGACAATGCGAGGATCAGTGGCGTATCGAGAAACATCGTTCTGTATCTGCCGTTGCTGATGGCGGCGTGGATTGTCGTCGCGATAATGTTTGTTGCCTTTGTTCCCGAAGTGGTCTGAGTTCAGGCTGAGGCTTGTTGTCGAACGCCCACTGTTCCTTCGGCCTCCGCGGGCGACGGCATCAAAGGCGGCCTGCCCCCTCAGCACGTCACTTCTTCGGCAGAGCGCTCGGCGGCAGCACGCCGTTCAACCGCAGGTACGACGCAGCGGTGGAGTAGTGATCGGCCCAGTCGACGAGGATGGTTACGAGCGCGGCCCCACGGCTCATGCCGGTCTTCTGCCCGAACAGGCTTGCTTCCTCGGCGAGTGCCGGGTCCTCGAGCTTCGCGAATCCCTCGGAGCAGTAGTCGAACGACTTCTTCATCGCCGCGACCAGTGCATCTTTGCCGTCGGTGCCGGCGATCTTCTTGACTTCCGGCGGGCTCATCGGGGCCGGTGTGGCCGACGTGGCAGCGCACAGAAAGAGGTTCGTCTGGACGATGTGCGCGATCAGATCACCGAAGGTCATCTGCGCCGGTGTCGGCCGATACGAGTACTTGTCTGCAGGCAGCAGCTCCGCGGCGGCGATGAGGTGTTTGGGCTCGCGGGCCAGGCGCGCGCGGGCGGCATCCGAGACCGGATTGGTCGAGGGCGTGAACGTAGGCTGCTGAAGAGGCGCGCCCTCCGCGGCTAGCATGAGAGCGAGAGCGATCGTGGCGGACATCATCACGTCGAACCTCCGCGTTGAAAAAGAGGCCTGGGTCGCAATCCTCATACAACGTAGTTCGAGGGCGAGCCGTTCCATTATTTTTCGACCGACCAGAGACGCTCACTTGCTACGGTCGTCGGCTCCGTGAGCACTTTCCGCATCTCTTCGTCCGTGATGTTCAGATAGCGCTGCGTCGTCTTGATGTCGGAGTGTCCGAGGATCAGCTGGATGAGGCGGATGTCGACGCCATCGGCCAGCAGCCCTCGTGCCGCAGATCGTGCCAGTGCAAATCAATCTGCCGCAGCTTGTCGTCATGTGATCGCCATGCGTCACGGCTCTCGACCTTAGATTGCCGTCGTTTTCTGGGAGAACGTCACAGTGACTGCGATCGCGTGTACCATGCTTCGGTAGCCGATCTGCTTATGGCCGATCCTCGGTCAGTGTTTCAGGTTCTCTTCAACAGGAGTCGTGTGAATGGCGAAGAAAAACGGGCCGCCCAGCAAGTCGGACGTCGTGGCTCAGATCTGCAAGGACGCCGAGCTGTCCCGTAAGCAGGTCGCGGCAGTGTTCGAATCACTCAATGGCATCATCAAGAAGAGCCTCCGTGGCCACGGCATGTTCACGTTGCCTGGCCTGCTGAAGATGAAAGTCGTCAAGAAGCCCGCCACGAAGGCGCGTGAAGGCATCAATCCCTTCACCAAGGAAAAGATGATGTTCAAGGCAAAGCCGGCCTCGAAGAAGGTTCGCCTGCTGCCTCTGAAGAGCCTCAAGGCCCTCGTGAACTGAGACTCTCGCTCGCGTCGTCGGGCCCGCTGCTCCTTGCCGACGGGCTCGGGAGGACGGGCCCTCCCACTTCGCCACTTCGGCCTCGAGCTGCTTGCGGCCGGCCTTCGTCGGCGCGTAGGAGCGCGCGCGTCGGGTGTTCTCTGGCGCGCCCCAGTCGGCCGTGATCCAGCCCTGCTGTTCGAGCCGATTGAGCGCGGCAGAGCGAATCGCGACGGGGATGCTTCCTATTTCGCTACGTCAGTTGTGGTTATCGCAATCGTGCCTCCGCCTCTTCCACCTTCCGCAGCAGCTCCCGACGCTGCTCCGGGTTCAGGGGAAGCTCCGGGTTGCGGTAGTACGCCGCCTGCATCGCCCACTGCTTTCGTACCGCCTCGCGCGCCTCGCTCAGCGCGACCGCCCGCCCGTCGCGCAGGCAGTACACAGGATTGGTATGCGCCCGGATCTCCGGTTCGTCTTCCACGCTCGCGGCCGCGGCCCGCGCGGCGATCCACGAGCTCTCCCGCATCGGCACGCGAAACGTGAGCGGTCCCGCGCCCTTGGTCTCGGCCACCACCTTCCCGTTCATCACGATCTCGATCTTGTCCACTGGCCGGTGCCAATACACGCGCGCAAGCCCCTCTGCCGTGAAAGAGCCTCCGCTCCAGGAAATCTCCGCGCCGGGCTCCTTCCCGGCGACCGACAACTCGAGGAGCGGCCCGTTGGTGACCACCACGCGCCCCTCGCGCACGCCCGCTGCCCAGGCGTCGTACGCCGACTCGCCCGCCTTCGCCTTCACCAGCGTGCGCTCGGGCCCCAGCAGCGGCATGGATCGCGGCCACGGCTTGCGATTGTTGAGCGGCACCGGAAAATCGCTTCCCGCGATCCCCGTCACCCGCAGTCCCGCGTTCAGTAGTTCGTACCAAGGCTCGGTCTTCAGCACCCCGAACTGGAAGACCTCGATGAAATCGATTTTCCCGAGCGCCAGATCCATCAGCAACGTCGAGTGTTTCTGGCTTCCGTCGAAATGCGCGTATCCGACCGTCGCGCCGATGCCTCGCCCCTGATCGAACAGCACGTGCGGAAACGGGTAGGCCTCGGGTGAATTCGCGTACTCCACTCCCACGCTCAGCGGGCGGATGAGTTCCCGTCCCCCCAGCACGTTCACGTGGCCGTAGAACGCGCTGCGCGACTCGTGCCCGGGCCGGATGCTGTAGCCCGGGGCACGCGCCTCTCCGGCCCGTCCGAATGCGTATTGCACTGCGGCGTCCATCTGCCGCTGCAACTGCAGGAAGTTTCCAACGGCGAGGTCCTCGGCCTGCGCCCATGCCAGAAACACGGCGTCGTCTTCCGCTGCACGCGTGAGGTGAATGTGATCGTCGCCGGCGAGCCACTCCTCGCGCGGGCCGTCGATCGGCGCCAGCTGAAGATCGACGCGCTTCGATTCGCGCGGCTTCAGCTCGAACGTCTGGCTGGCCGGCCGATAGAAGGTGCCGCGATAGGCCTCGACTCGATAGCTGCCCGGCGGCAGGTCGAATGCGCCGCTGCCGGCGAGCAGCACAAAATGCGACTGCTCGTTGCACGTGATCTCGAGCGTCTTCGGATCGGCCGTTCGCCGCCACAGCCGCTCGCGATAGAACAGATCAACCCTGAGCGGCAGCAGCGCATCCACTGGGCTCAAGCGAAAGGGGCGTCCATCCTTGAACAGATAGACGCGCGCGGGCATGCCGGTCACGATTTCGAGATGACCTGCCAGCCCCGGCAACCCGGACTCGCGAAATTGCGCGAACGCCAGCGCCAGCCCGAACGCGGGGACGAGAAGAAGCCGCTGCATCGGGAGATTATCCGCCCGCGGCCCGCGCCGTCGGAACCCCAATCCCTGCCGGACCGGCGCGGGTAGAATCACGCGCATGGTGCGTCGTGAAGAGGCGGACAGAAGACCGTTTGCCTCGCGTCGTTCAACTCCAGCGGGTGCAAGTCCCGTCTCGGTAAGCGCCGGAGCGCCGAGTAGCAGACCCCAGGCATCGGTCGAGAGGCCGGTGGCCCAAGCGGGGTGTCAAGAGCCTCCACGGAGGGAGCCAGCACGCGGGCCGCAACATCAAGTGAAGCCTGCAGCCTCGACAGATTTACAACCCGAGAGCCGAGCCGTTCATGTCCCGGTGAAGGCCACGTCTGCCGCGTCTCAGTCCGGAGATGCACATGCGGCAGATCTCGGCGGGGTAGGGGGCGCAGCACGTGTGCACGGAGCGGAACGGAACACGAGAGACCCGTCTGCACAGCCCGGGTCGGGGCAGCGTGGCTCGTATAAGCCGACGGTGAAGTCGAGCGCGGTGCAGCGGGCGTCCGAGGGGACCGTAGTAGTGGAGAGCCTCGCGACGAACAACGCGAGGGGAGCAAAGGGTCCCTGCGGTGGTCATGGTGGTCGAGCAAGCACGCGCGAGGGCATGACCGCGAGGTCCAATCCTCCCGATGGGCGTCCGCCCATCGACAAAGTGCGCCAATTGCAACGCCGCCTCTGGATCGCAGCCAAGCGATCCCCGGAGCGCCGCTTCCACGCGCTGATGGATCGGATCTGGAGGGATGACGTCCTCCAGGAGGCGTGGCGGCGGGTGAAGGCGAACCGCGGCGCGGCGGGTGTCGATCGTGAGACGCTCGACGCGGTCGAGTATTACGGCGTGGAGCGCATGCTCGACGAGCTCCAGGCCGCATTGCGCGCGGGCACGTACCGGCCGCCACCGGTCTTGCGACGGTACATCCTCAAGCCTGACGGCCGTCAGCGGCCGCTCGGCATCCCGACGGTGCGCGATCGGGTGGCCCAGATGGCCGCCACGATGGTGCTGGAGCCGATCTTTGAGGCCGACTTTCTGGCCGCATCGTACGGCTTCCGACCGAAGCGTAGTGCGACGCAGGCCTTGGAAACGCTGCGCGTGCACGGCGCGCGTGGCGGCAACCACGTGCTGGACGCGGATATCCGCGACTACTTTGGCAGCATCGACCACCCGAAACTGCTGAAGCTGGTGGCGCTGCGGATTTCGGATCGACGGGTGCTGAAGCTGCTGCGGCAGTGGCTCACGGCGGGCGTGATGGAGGAGGGGCAGCGACGTGAGACGCTCAGCGGCACCCCGCAGGGCGGAGTCATCTCACCACTTCTCTCCAATATTTACCTGCACGTCCTTGACCGGGTATGGGAGACCAAGTGTGCCCACCTGGGCACGCTGGTCCGCTATGCCGATGACTTCGTGGTGATGGCTGACACGAAGGCGCAGGTCGAGGAAGCTCGTCGTCGCGTGGCGCACGTGCTCACGCGGCTCGGGCTCGAGCTGCATCCGGAGAAGACGAGACTGGTCGATCTCTCGCGCGGGTGCGGGGGCTTCGACTTTCTCGGGTGTCACCTGCGGAAGCGCATGAGCGGTCCGATCTGGGAGCGGTCGCGGCAACGCGTCTACTTTCTCCAGCGATGGCCGTCTCAACGCGCCTTGCGCCGGGTGCGCCAGCGCGTGCGAGATCTCACGCCGCGACGCCGGTGCCATGAGGACCTCCGTCAGGTTATTGCGGACCTCAATCCGGTGCTCCGAGGCTGGGGCCAGTACTTTCGCACGGGTAACGCGGCGGATCACTTCACCGATCTCGATGCGTATGTCGAGCGCCGTCTGCGCGGCTTGCGGCTCAAGCGCGCGACCGGTCGGCTCGCGACGGGTCAGGGCGGGCGCTGGGATCGTCCCTTCTTCGAGGCCTTGGGACTCTGCCGTCTGCGCGGGACGATTCAGTATCCGGGAGCAGCGTAATGCGGCGATTCAAAGACCACCTGGTAAGCCGTGTGCGGGAAATCCGCATGCACGGTTTGAACGGGGGTCTTACTGACACTCAGTCACTGACTGGAGACAAGTAGGATCTACCAATGCACCGCCGAACATTTCTCCAGACCACTCTCACCGCCGGGTTGCCTGCCGCGTCGCCAGCGCGCCAGGCGGCGCAACCGCCACAGTCGCTGCAGCAGTTCGACGCTCACGAACCGCTCGTGATCGAACGGCCGCGCAGCGGCAAGCCGCGGGAAGGTCAGGTCGTGGTGGCCATTCAGCCCCACTCCGACGACATCCCGCTCTTTGCCGCGGGAACCGTTTTCAAGCTGATGGACGAAGGGGCCAAGGGGTTCCTGATTCGTGTCACCAACGACGACATGGCGGGGCCTGGTTCGTACGCCGAGACGGTCTCGGCGAATGCGCGCGACATGATGGCCATCACCAAGGTGCTTGGCGTGGAGCGCACATTCGATCTCAATTACAACAATCACATGATGGACAACATCGCGCGGTCGGAACTGCGCGCCCGTTTCATCTTCCTGTTCCGCCTGCTCAAAGCGGACATCGTCGTCACCTACGATCCCTGTGGAGAGTACGAAGAGAACCCCGATCACTACGTCACCAGCGCTTGTGTCGAGGCGGCGGCGTGGATGGCCGGCGGCGCCAAGGACTATCCCGAGCATTTCGCCGCTGGCTTGTCGCCGTACTCGGTCAGGGAAAAGTATTACTTCGCGCGGTTCCAGCAGCGCGTCAACCGCGTGGTGGACATTGCTCCCTGGGTCGAGCGCAAGATCGATCTGAATCTCGAGAACAAAGCACAGGGGCCGGCCGGCGAGGCCGGCCAGCGTTTACGCGCACGCCTGGATTCGCAGGGCCAGCGCCTGCCGCTCCTTGGCTCGGACGACGCGTCC
>Ga0075430_100005525_pt1 | contig 10681 bp, 8 predicted proteins | sample RhiMetdeltSRZDD4_FD_75294 | JGI IMG/M metagenome (GOLD analysis project Ga0075430, IMG submission 75294) | Populus rhizosphere microbial communities from Tennessee, USA - Rhizosphere MetaG P. deltoides SRZDD4 | ecosystem: Host-associated > Plants > Roots > Rhizosphere > Soil | place: USA... | reverse complement strand
CGTTCCGAAGTCGAGCTTCTACTGGTACCGGGACTTGATCGGCGCGGGCCGGCTTCCGGAGCCCGAGCCCGCCTAGGGGGCGTCCGGGCCAAGGGCGACCAGGTGGTCGTCCTCGACCTCGTGCAGCAGCGGCACGTCGCCGGGCTCACTGATCGCCCGCTCGTCCGGCACACCTACCTCCTGCTCGACCTGCTCCCATTTCTTGTGCAGGTGGGGCACTGAGGCGATCAGCAGCTTGGTGTAGGGGTGCATCGGATTCCCGAAGACCTTCTCGGTCGCTCCCATCTCGACGACGCTCCCGCGGCGCAGGATCACAGTCCGCTCGCTGATGTAGTTGCCGAGCGAGAGGTCGTGCGTGATGAAGAGGACGCCGAGCCCGCGGGCCTTCAGGTCGCCGAGCAGGTTGAGCACGTCGATGCGAGTCGAGGCGTCGAGCATGCTGATGATCTCGTCCGCGACCAGGTACTTGATGTCCAGCAAGAGCGCCCGAGCGATCAGCAGCCGCTGGAGCTGGCCGCCGCTGAGCTGGTGCGGGTACTTGCCCAAGACAGCCTCGGGCTCGAGGCTCACGGCGTGGAGAGACGCGTCCAGCTTGCGGCTCCAATCCGATCCGCTCATCCCGGAGAGGTACGCGCCGCGGATCATGCTGAAGACGCGGTCGATCTTGAAGATCGGGTTGTACGAGCTGAAGGGATCCTGGAAGACGCCCTGCACGTTGCCGTGATAGCCCTTCAGCCGCCGGCGCTCGAGGGTGGAGACGTCGGTCCCTTCGAACGAGATCGAGCCGTCCGTGACCGGCGTCAGCCGGAGGATCATCTTCCCGACAGTCGATTTCCCGCTGCCGCTCTCGCCGATCAGGGAGACGACCTCGCCGGGCCGGAGATCGAAGGACACGTCGCGCACCGCGGTCAGGGTCTTCCCGCCGAACGTGCCGATCTTGTACACCTTCGTGACTCGGTCGAGCTTGAGCATCAGTGCCCCGTCCAGTGATGCTGCCGAGTTCCTCGGTCGCGAACACCAAGCCAGGGGCCGCACTCGCCCGCGTCAAAGGCTTGCAGCCTTTGCAAGGGCGAGGGTGGTGCCTGGCGCCGCGTGATCGCGGGCGAGGGGCCGGCGTGTATTGCTGGACGGGGCACCTAAAAGACCTTCCAGCAGGCGACTTCGTGGCCGGGTGCGACCTCGAGGAAGGGCGGCTCCTCGACGCACTTCTCGAACGCGAACGGGCAGCGCTCCCTGAACCTGCAGCCCGTCGGGGGATCGAGCAAGGGCGGCGGCCGCCCGGGGATCCCCGTGAGCTTCTGCTCCTCGTAGGTCACCCCGACCTCGGGCAGCGAGGAGATGAGCAGCTGCGTGTACGGATGCAGCGGCGCATCGATGATCACCTCGGCGGGCGCCTTCTCGGCCAGCTTGCCCGCGTACATGACGAGGATGGTGTCGGCGACCTGGTAGAGGATCGCCAGGTCGTGCGTGATCACCATCATGCTCTTGACGTAGCCGCGGTCGCGGAACTCGACGAGCGTCTCGGCGACGGCCTTCTGCGTTGAGACGTCCAGCGCCGAGGTGATCTCGTCCGCGATCAGGAGCGCGGGGTTGAGCAGCGTCGAGAGCACCATCACGGTCCGCTGCTTCATCCCGCCCGAGAGCTCGATCGGGTACATCCCGAGCACGTCGTGCGACAGCCCGACGAGCGTCAGTCGCCGCTCCAGCTCCGCCTTGACAGTCGAGAAGCGCACTCCCCTCGACTCCAGCAGCTCCTCGATCATCTTCCCGACCTTGCGGGTCGGCGTCATCGCGCTCATCGCGTACTGAGGGACGATCGAGACGCTCTTGAACCGGTATCGGTTCATCGCCTTGGAGTCGTCGATCGGGAGCTCGTCGCCGTCGAGCTCGACCCGCCCCTCCATGTGCTGCATGCGGCCGTCCATCCGGATCAGGCTCTTCCCGAGCGTCGACTTCCCGCACCCGGACTCGCCGGCGAGGCCCATGATCTCGCCGTCCTCGATCCCGAACGTGACGCCGTCGACGCACTGGACGTCGCCGCGCAGCGTGCGGTAGTAGACGCGGAGGTTGTCGACCTTGACGCTCACGTCCGGCGCAGCTTCGGGTTGAAGACCTCGTCCAGGCCGACATTCATCACGTACAGGGCGGCCACGATGGCGGTGATCCCGATCCCGGGGACGATGAACCACCACCACATGCCGAGGACGAGCGCGCTGTTCGAGACGGCAACGTTCAGCATCAGGCCGAGCGACATCACCTCGGAGGGGCCGAGGCCGAGGAAGTCAAGGGTCGCGGCGATGAGGATCGAGCCGCCGAACAGGAGGATGAACGTCAGGAAGAGATAGGAGCTCATGTTCGGCGCGATCTCCTTGACGATGATCCGCCACGGTCCCTGGCCAGAAAGCCGCGCCAGGCTGACGAAGTCCCGCGAGGCGAGCGAGAAGGTCTGCGCCCTGATCGCCCGCGCCGCCCACGGCCAGGAGGTGACCCCGATGAGCAAGGCCTCCCACAGCAGGCTCCCGACCGAGAGGTACGCGGAGACGATGATCAGCACTGCGATCGTCGGGATCACGAGCACGACGTTCGTGAGAATGCTGAGGATGTCGTCGACGATCCCGCCGAGGTACCCGGCGGCGAAGCCGACGGCCATCCCGATGGCGGCGGCAACGCTTCCCGCCACCGCGCCGACGATGAAGCTCGAGCGCAACCCGTAGACGAACTGCGCGTAGACGTCCTGGCCGGGAGCCGTCGTTCCGAACCAATGCTCCTTCGACGGCGGCTGGCCGAATGCGTCGTAGAACTCGAAGGGGTCGTAGTCCGTGAGCATCGGGCCGACGATCGCGAAGAGGAGCATGAACACGAGCAGCGAGAGCCCCGCCACGAGCTTCTTGTTCCGAAATGCGAAGTACAGGGTCTCGCTGCGCCGGCGCCCTTGGGGAGTGACACTCGGGGCGACGACGGCCCCCGCGACGACCGTCTCCTGCTGCGGCTCGACGGTGGCCAAGCCTAGGACCCCTGAAGTCCCGTGCGCGTTCGCGGGTCGACGATCACGTAGGCGATGTCGACCAGGAAGTTCGCGATCAGGACGCCGATGATGATGAACAGGAAGATGCCCTGGAGCAGGAAGTAGTCACGGTTTGTGATCGCCGTGATGATCAGCGTGCCCACGCCGGGATAGCCGAACACGATCTCGGTGACGAGCGCACCGCCGACGATGACTCCGAGGGCGAGCGCAAGGCCCGACATCTGGGGCAGGACGGCGTTGCGGTAGGCGTACTTGCGGACCAGCCGATTCGGCGCTCCGAGCGCCTGGAGGTAGTTCGCATAGTCGGCTTCGAGCTCGTAGATGATCAGGTTCCTCATCCCGATCGCCCAGCCTCCGAACGAGACGAGGAAGAGGGTCAGGAAGGGGAGGAACCAGTGCTCGAGGAAGCTGCGGGCGAACTCCCACGTCCAGGCAGGTTGGAGCGCGAAGTCGTAGGCGCCCGAGATCGGGAAGATCTCCCAGCGGAACGCGAGGAAGTAGGCGAGCACGAGCGCCAGCCACATGTACGGCGTGGCCGTGAGGACGTAGGCGACCGGCAGCGCGGTGTTGTCGAGCACCTTCCGCCTCGCGGCGAGTGCTCCGACCCGGTTCCCGGCGATGTAGCTGAGCACGATCGCGGGGATCAGGAGCGCGAGCGTGTAGGGGATCGCCGCCCGGATCAGGTCACTGACCGACGAGCCGACGTAGGCGATGCTCGGGCCCAGGTCGCCGTGGGCGAGCCCGAGCCAGAAGTTGAGGTACTGCCTCCAGAGTGGCTCGTCGAGACCGAACGACTCCGTGTAGTACCCGTGCATCTCCTGCGCCGCGGTCGGGTCCGCCTGAATGCGGGCGATCAGGCCGTTGATCGGGTCGCCGGGCATGAGCCGTGGGATCGCCCAGTCGATCGACGCCGCGACGAAGAACGTCAGCAGGTAGATGGAGAGCTTGCGAGCGAGGTAGCGGCTCACGTCGAAGTACGGCCGCTGCCCCTCCCGAAGGAGGAGCAGCGGCCCGACGCTAGGTTGCCGTCACTGATCGCGAAGACCTACCTCGGCCTCAGCTTCGCGAGGGCATCGATGCCCGTCATGTTGATGTAGCCGTTCCAGGTCGACGGCGTCGCCTGGTTTCCACCGGAGGTCGGGAAGTTCGTCCAATGCGTCGTGTTGTACTGCGCCCACATGCCGTTGTACCAGAGCGGAATTGCGGGCAACTGCGTGAGGATCACCCGTTGGATCTGCGAGTGGATCCTCTTCGCCCGAGCGACGCTCGTGCTCGGGACCTTGTTCAGCTGCTGAGTAAGCGCCCAGGCCTGCGGCGACGAGAACCGCTGGAAGTTGGCCGCGGTCTGTGACGCCAGGATCGGCAGGCGGAACAGGTAGTCGTAATAGGTGTACGCGGTGTTACCGATCTGCTTCTCGTTGTTGATCACGAGCTCGAACTTGCCCGTGTTGCGCTCATCGACGAGGCCGTTGAAGTCCGGATAGGCCGGCGTGATCTTGATGCCGGCGTCCTTGGCGCTGTCGGCGATGATCTGGATCGCCGTCTCCCAGTCCGACCAGCCCTTCGGGACGATCAGCCGGAGGTTGATGGTCGATCCGTCCTTGTCCTCGACGAAGCCGTCGCCGTTCCGGTCGCGGTACCCGGCCTGCGAAAGCCGGTTCCTCGCCCTCGAGGTGCTGAAGTTGAAGCCGAGGCTCTTTGCCTGCGCCTGGTTGACCCAGCGGTTCCAGTTCGGGAGCAACCCGGTCGGATTGGCCTTCGAGACGATCCGCTGATAGTCGGCGACGACGATCCTGTTGATGTCGATCGACTCTGCGAGCGCCCTGCGGAACGTGACGTCGTTGAGCGGCCGCTTGGTCAGGTTGGGAACGAGCCACGCCGTGTTGGCGGCGAGCATGTACGGCGCCCGCTTGTAGTACGTGCCGACCCTGCCTCCCACGTGCCTGTTGATCCCGGGGAAGAAGTTGTTGCTCAGGTCGATCCGGTTCTGCAGGAAGTTCTGCAGCGATGCCGTGTTCGACGTGTTGTGGATGTCGACGATGTGCTTCATCGGCATCCTCATTCCGATGGCCTTCGTGGCCCACCAGTTTGCCCGCCTGTTCCACTGCAGCGTCTGGCTCCCGCCGGCGCCGCCACCGTAGGCGAACGGGCCGGTCCCGACGATCCGCCTCGTGTTGGAGGCATTGCCGGAGACGAGCTCCGTGGCGCTGTAGGCCTTGAAGATGTGCCTCGGCACGATCGGGACCGTGTACCGGTTGGAATCCCACTCCTGATAGTTCGGGACGCCCCGGAAGTGGAACGTGACGGTCCGACCGCGCGTGGTGATACGGCTGAGCCCGGTCTTCCACATCGTCCCGTACTGGGCGCCCGTGTTCTTCTGCGTCTCGAACGTGAACTTCACGTCCGCGGCGGTGAGAGCCTTGCCGTCACTCCACTTGACGCCTTTCCGCACGGTCACGACGTAGTTCCGGCCTACCCACTTCCCGCCGGTCGCGAGCCAGGGAATGAACTTGTCCTTGAGCGGGTCGTAGCGGAAGAGCGTCTCGTAGACGAGGCCGACGACGCCCGTGTTGTAGTCCGGCTTGAGCGGATTGAAGTTCGTGTATGGGCCCCACTGCTTGCCCGATGTGTAGAGGGTTTGACTGCGCGGGACGGCAGCGGCGCCTTGCGGCCCGGCTCCGGCCCCTCCGGCTGTCAGCGTCGCCACGACAGCGAGAGCGACGACGCTGGCGACGAAGCCGAAGACCTCCGTCTTCCTTCTTGACTTGCGGCTTGCCATGATCCTCCTCCTCATCCCTCCTGCTTCCGTTCGTGATTAGACGTCGAAGACCGCCGTTCCGCGGTCACCTCATGCTCGGGCATCACTCCCTTCGCCCGCCGCGGCCACCGATACGCGGGCTGGGGGTGACCCCGCGTACCGGATCGACGCGGCGCCGAACGGCTCGAGCGTCAGCTCGCCCTGGTCGGGATCGAGCTCGATGCCTGACAGAACTGGTTGGGTCGAGAGCGTGTCCGGTGAGGTGTTCAGGAAGAGCGCGGTCTCCCCGTCCTCGTTGCGAATCCGGCCGACGAGGACGCGCGGATCGTCCACTCGCACGGGCCGCTCCACGCCCGCCGCCTCAGCGAGTGCCGAGTAGATCCGATAGGTGTCCTCCGGGTTGACGCCGGGCGTCCTCGCGGCCATGTGCTCGATCGGGTAGGTGCACAGCACGGTGCAGCCGGCTCCCAGGCGATGGCGGAGCAGCGCCGGCCGACCGTGCCCGTCAAGTGCGACGACCTCCGCGCCCAGGGGGTCAAGGGGGAGGAAGGCGCGAGCGCTGGGCTCGCCGGCGACGCGGAAGGTCAGTCGAGTGCCTTCCGGGATGTCGCCGAGGTCGTCGACGAACTGGAAGATCACCTCGTCGTCCTCGATTGGGTCGACGAGGCCGTAGCGCAACCGGTGGCGGACGCCGAAGATCTCGTCCAGCCAGGCGAGCCAGGGACCACGCTGAGTCGCGGAGCTGCCGGCGAAGTAGGAGGCGTAGACCGTGGCGCCGCCCTCGGCCAGCTCACGGAGCCGGTCGAGCCCCGGAGAGGTGAGCAGCTTCGCGCAGGGGGCGAGATAGAGCCGCGCGTTGCCGGGGATGCCGTCTCGCTCGCGCACGAGCTCGACCGGGAGGTCGGCCTCTCGCGCGGCGATGTACGCCTGGAGCAGGTTGTCGCGGAGGTCTTGCCGGTATGCCGGCTCGGTGAACGGCATGACCCGCTCGAAGTGCTCCGGCACCAGGAGTGCGGCCTCGCCCGCCACCCGCTCCCACTCTGCGGCTGAGAGGCTGCGGATGAGCTCGGCGAACTCGCCGAGTACGCGGAGCTGTGGCTTCGGGCGACCGCGCGTATCGGTCAGGCCGAAGTGCAGCTCGAACACGTGGTGGCGATACGGATCCTGGTGCCGAAGGTCGTCGAAGTCCGTGTTGTTCCACGCGAGCCAGCCACGCGCTCCGGCGAGGAGCGAGGTGTGGAGGACCTGCCGGTAGTAGGCGGCCGCATGCTCGTCCGCGGCGAAGTCCGAGCTGACTCCGAACTCCTCGAGCACGACCGGCCTGCCCAGGCTTCCGGCGAGCTCGCAGGCGAACGCGGGCGTGAGGAACTGGCGCACGGGATCGTCCTGCATCGGGTACGAGTGGGGGCCGAAGAAATCGACGAGCGGCGCAAGGGCTCTCAGCGAGTAGCCGTTGTCCTCGCCGGAGACCTCCACGCCCCAGGCGCCGTCGCCGATCGAAATCGGCTGCGTCGCGCCTCCGGCCCGCACAGCCTGCGTGAGGATGCGGGCCCACGCCGTGATCTCCGGGACCGAGGCGCGCCCGCCGTAGAGCGGCATCTCGTTCGAGAGAAGCCAGCCGGCGACCGCGTGCCGGTGGAACCGCCGGGCGATCTCACGGACGAACCACGCCTGCTGCCCCACGAGCCAGACGTCCCGGTAGAGATCGCGTCCGTGTCTCCAGGACGGATCCCAGTTCTCCCCGGACATGTGCCCGACGATGAACGTCGGGATCGTCTCGAGCCCGAGCTCCGCATGCGCGTCCAGGAAGTCGCTGAACCGGTCGAGAACCTGCTCGTCGAGGGTCTCGGGCTTCGGGACGAAATCTGGCCAGTAGCAGAACGAGCGCGTGACGGTGCAGCCGTGATCGGTGAGAACCCGGAGCTCATCCCGCACAACCGCTGGGTCGTAGTGCATCCACATCCGCGGCCCGCCGGTGCGCGACCAGAAGTTCGCGCCGATCCACGGGGTCGAAGCGTCCCGTGTGAGCGGACTTTCCGTCTCGGATCTGCTCGAGGATCGCATCGCGATGGGGAAACTCCATCACTTATCCGGTTCAGTGTCAACCAGGTGGAGACAATCGGGGCCGGCGATCAGCGCCGGCGGACGCCGGGAAGACCGGCGCCCTGGCGGGCCGGGCCCGTGCTGCCGCGCGGTGTGAGCTCGCCGCGCAGCGTCTCCTTGTCCTCCACCGTGCGGCCCTCGATGACCTCGAGGAGGTGCCGGATCGCGGTGCCTCCGTACGCAACGATGTCACGCGTGATCGCGGTGAGCGGTGGATGCACGACCTGGCTGATCAGGGAGTCGTCCCAGCCGATGATCGACACCTCGTCCGGGACCGCAAAGCCCATCTGCAACGCGACTCCCAGGCCGGTGACGGCGAGGAGGTCACTGTCGTAGATGATCGCGCTCGGCGGCTGGGGCGACGAGAGGAGCTTCCGTGTCGCGCGGGCGCCGCTTTCGGCCGAGTAGTCGGTGGCGATGATCTCGGCGTCGAGCCCGAGCTCCTCCGTGGCGCTGAGAAATCCTTCCGTGCGCTGCGCCGTGTGGACGAACTCGCCCACCCCTGCGACACGCGCAATCCGCGTGTGGCCGAGTGCCGCGACGTAGCGAACCGCTTCGATCACGACACCGGCTTCGTCGTGCCAAACCGCCGGTAAAGCGCCATTTTCCACGGGTCCACCGATGACGACGGCGGGCAGGCCGAGGCGAACGAGCTCTCGCACTCGGGGGTCGTCTTCCCGCAGGTCGACCATGAGGACGCCGTCCACCCGCCGCTCGCCCCACCAGCGGCGGTACACCTCGATCTCGTCCTCGACCGACTCCACGAGCTGGATCGAGAGGGCAATCGACCTTGCCGAAAGCTCGGACTCCACGCCGGCGATGAACTCCATGAAGAACGGCTCGAGCGCGATCGTCTTGGCAGGCCGGGCGAGCACGAGCCCACACGCGTCGGCGCGCTCGACGGAAAGGGCGCGCGCGGCGCGGTTCGGATACCAGCCGAGCTCACGCGCGATCTCCAGGATCCGCTCCCTGGTGCCGTCGGAGACGCCTGGGCGGCCGTTCAGCGCGTACGAGACCGCTCCCTTCGACACGCCCGCTTGCTCGGCGATGTCGCTGATCGTCACTCTCCGAGCGCGCTCCGCGGGCTCGGCCAAAGCGGGTCTCCTTTCGGCGAAGCTCCTTGCGCTCCGACCGAGCGACGTTGCCGGAGTCGTCCAGTCGGACGCCAGTCGGCCAGCGTGAGTCGGTCGGGCCTGGGCCATGATAGTTGCTTGACCGGTTCAGCGCCTCCACTCGGTCGAAAGTCCCCGTGGCGTCAACCGTTAGGCTCTCGCCGCCTTCTTCGTCCGGGGAGCAGAGGAAGTCCCGCCCGCACGGCGAAAGGCAGCAGTTCCGGAGGAGGATCGCATGCCCAGGCGAGCTCTGCGGTGACGGAAGATCGGAAACGCTCTCGGGGGCGCGTGCTCGCGCTGGCCGGGATGTGGCTGCTCCTCGGCGGCCTCCTGGCCGCGCTCGGCCAGGTGGTCGTCGTCTTCGCGGCGTCCGTGCTCCTGCTCGTGGCGAGCCTGGCCGTGATCGCGTTCCGGCAGCTTCGGCGGCCCGAGCTCCGTGACGGCATGCGCAGCGCCGCAGCCGGCGTGCGCACAACCGCAGGGAGGACGACCTCAAGACTGCACGCCGCACGTGAACGAGCCCCCAGGCCGCGAGCGCCTCAGATCCACGTGCGCGAGCATGCGCGGAAGATCCGCGTGCGAGAGCACGCGCGGCAGCTCCGGGCTCGGGCGAAGACGACCGCCGCGGCCGCCCCCGCTCGAACGGAGGACTTTGCAACCCGAGCATTTCAGGCGATGTACCGCTTCCGGCTCCTGCGGCTTCACTCGATCGACCCCGGCCAGCGCGCCCACCAGCTGAACGCTCTCGGGGCGCAGCTCCGGCGCGACGGCGAGCCCGAGCAGGCGGCCGAGCAGCACCTCGCCGCGCTCGCGATCGTCCGGGACCTGGGAGACCCGCACGCAGAGGCGATGACGCTCAACAACCTCGGTCTCGCGCTCGCCCACGGAGGGTCCGAGGACGCCGCGGTTCAGCACCTCGAGGAAGCGCGGGACGTCCTCCGCGACCTCGGCGACGAGGAGTACGAGGCGCGTGTCATCGCCAACCTCGGCCTCGTCCACCGCCGGCAGGGCCACGACGACGAGGCAGCGAGCCTGCTCAACGAGGCGCTCGGGAAGCTCCCGCCGGAGTCACAGGCGTACCGTCAGGTCGAGGAGGAGCTGCTCCGCGCGAGCTGACCGCCGGGCGTTTCCGTGTCCCGCGTGGTTCTCCACACCAGGTAGCCGACCGCGAGCAGCACGGCCTCGACCAGGGTGATCGCGAGCCGGTTGAGCACCGTCGCGCCGAGCGCGACCGGCGCCGAGGCCACTGCGAGCATCAGCCCGTACATCGACGCTTCCCGCACGCCGAGCCCCGACGGCGCGAGCACCGAGAGCACCGCGACGATCGCGCCGACGGCTGCGGTCCCGCCCAGGTACGGCGCGTCTTCCAGCCCGGCGTCTCCCCCGACCGCCCGAATCAAGAAGAGCACGGCGACTCCTCCCACGACCCAGCTCGCCGAATAGAAGACGAGGAGCCCGAGCATCGTCGGCCAGGGCAGGGTCGGCGGCGGGCCGGCGCCGAACGGCCGGAACGCCACCGTCGCGACGGCCCGGAAGACCCGCGGGTGCAGGAGCCCCGCGACTCCGATGCCGAAGAGGACGACCGGCCAGATCGGCGCGTCCCAGCCGGAGACGAACGGAAGCGCGCAGACGAGCACCAGCACCCCGGCCACGGCCGAGAGACCCGCCTCGAGCAGGATCGAA
>Ga0075430_100005523_pt1 | contig 10682 bp, 10 predicted proteins | sample RhiMetdeltSRZDD4_FD_75294 | JGI IMG/M metagenome (GOLD analysis project Ga0075430, IMG submission 75294) | Populus rhizosphere microbial communities from Tennessee, USA - Rhizosphere MetaG P. deltoides SRZDD4 | ecosystem: Host-associated > Plants > Roots > Rhizosphere > Soil | place: USA... | reverse complement strand
GGTGCAGGCGAGGACGTTCCCCATGTTCTCGCGCGCCGCGGAGCTCTTGGCCAGCTCCGGCTCGAGGATGGCGAGCGCCGCCTTCATCGCCTCGGCGCTCATCACCAGCTCGGGCAGGAACAGCTCGCCGGCGCCGAAGCGATCGCCGACGACGCGGATCCCCTTGACGAATCCTTCGTCGATCGCGTCGAGCGGCTTGATGCCGAGCTCGAGCGCCTTGTGAGCGAGCGCCGCGGAGTCGTCCGCCTCGCCGGCGATGACGCTCTGGGCCATCTTTTCGAACAGTTCGGCGTGTTCCACGATTGCTCCCTCCTCCCAGGTCCTGCGAAATCAGCCCCTCGGGGGGCGGGTTGTCACGACACCACGACCGGACGCGGACCGGCCGGCTTCGCACCGAGCGGCCGCGGCAGGGACGGCCCGTGATAGCCGAGGCGCGACGAGATGCGCGCGCAGGTCTCGAGGCCGAGCCGCAGGAGCGCGGTCAGCTTGTCGGGGGTCAGACGCGTGTCCGGACCCGAGATGCTCACCGCCGCGACCGCGTCGCCGCTGCGCCCGCGGATCGGCATGCCGATGGCCACCAGGTGCTCCTCGAGCTCGCCGAACGACAGGGCGTAACCCTGCTCGCGCACTTTCGCCAGCTCGCGCGCCACCGCCTTGGCGTCGGTCAACGTGCGCGCGGTGAAGCGGCGCAGGGTGCGCGACAGGATCTGCCGCTGCTTCTCGGTGGGCTGGTGCGCCAGGAGCACCTTGCCGTTGCTCGTGGCGTGCGCCGCCCACGGCATGCCGATGGCGCCGGTCGCGGCGACGACGTGCTTCCCGGCGATCTCCTCGATGGTGACGACGTTGCCGCCCGACAGCACCTCGAGATCGATCGTCTCGCCGGTCCTCTCGGCCAGCTCGCGCAGGAAGGGGAGGGCGACGCGGTGCACCTCGGTGTGACGCAGCACCTGCTCCCCGAGCACGATGAGCTCCGGCCCGAGGCGGTACTTGCCGCTCTCCGGATTGCGGGCGATGAGCCCCTCGTCCTCGAAGGCCGAGAGGAGCCGGTAGACGGTGCTCTTGTGCAGGCTCACCTTGCGGCTCACCTCCGTCACGCCCATGTCCGGCGTCTCGTCGCTGAACGCCTTGAGCACCGCGATGGCGCGGCGCACCGCCTGGTTGCCGCTCACCATGCCGAGCCCGCGCTCCGCCCGCTTCTTGCTGCCCGTGATCGCCGAGTCCTGAGCCATGACCGCCGTCCCTTCTTCGCCTGGCTTCCCGCCTGTCTGTGGCGAATATGCGTATGGAACATTGTGCCGGACAGGAAGGCACGCCCCGATTGTCCGTCGAGGCCCCCCTGATCCGCAACCACTTTCTGGCTACAAATGACGTAACGGCAACGCTTTACGAACTTCCGGCCGCGTCTGAGGCCGTAACAGCATCGCCGTCCCGATCCCGCCTGGACCCGACTCCGCGGCCCCGGACCAATGGTGCGGCAGCAAGACACGGTCCGCGGCATTCTTCCGATCCGGCCTCCGGCTTGAAACCACATTGAGAAACGAGGCTGCGTAATGCGCGACAACGATACCGCGAGGGAAGGAGTCCGTCAACCACGATGCGGGACGGTCTCCTTCTTATAATGCGTGGCATGCGCGTCGGAGTGCTCCTGGCCGGGTGCGGGCCGCTCGATGGAAGCGATCCCGGGGAGACCCTCCTGCTCCTGCTGGCTCTGGAAGAGGCGGGGGAGCGGCCGGTGATCCTCGCCACGGATCGACCTCTCGAGAGGGTCGTCGATCACCGCACTGCGCTGGCGGACGAAACCGGCGCGCGCAGCGCGCTCGTCGAGTCGGCGCGTCTGACGCGGCATCCGGTGCGCGATCTGCGCGAGGTCGCGCCGGAGGATCTCGAGGCGCTCTTCGTCCCGGGTGGCTACGGCGCCGCGCTCAACTTCCAGGGCGGCTTCGCGCGTCCGGGCGAATCCCGGCCGCTGCATCCGGAGGTCGAGCGATTCCTGCGGCACTTCGAATCCGCGCGCAAACCGATCGGGACGATCGGTCTCGGGGAGATCCCGGTGCGCGCCCTGTACGGCCTCGATCTCCCGGCCGATCCGTCCGGCCCCCCGGGTCAGGTGGACGTGGACGCGGCCCGGCGTCTGTGGCACACGCCGGGCGCCGTCTCCGGCGGGCGGCTCCCGGACCTGCGCGCCGGCATCACGGCGCTGGTCGCGGCGGTGCTCGAAGCGATGCGCCAGGGGGACCCGGAGGCGCGCGCCGCGCGACGGGCGTCATGACGATCCGCATCTGGCTCTTCGCCCGCTATCGTGAGCTCGCTGACGTGACCGCCCTCGACCTCGAGGTCGCGCCCGGGACGACCCTCGGAGCGCTCTGGACCATGGTGCAGCGGCGGGTGCCGGCGCTGGCGCAGGAATCGCGCCCTCTCATGGCGATCGACCAGACGTACGCGCAGCCGGACCAGGTCGTCCGGCCGGGCAGCGAAGTGGCCTTCTTCCCCCCGGTGAGCGGCGGATGAGCGCAGCCCCGGAGGCCGCCGCGTCCTACTGCCGCCTGGGACCGGAGCCGATCGACGCGCGGGCGCTCGAGGCGCGGGTGATGGGATCCGATCGCGGGGCGATCGCCACCTTCGCCGGGGTCGTCCGCGACCACCACGAAGGACGCCCGGTGCGGCGGCTCGAGTACACGGCCTACGAGCCGATGGCGGAGCGGGTCCTCGCCGACATCGTCCGGGAGGCGGCGCAGCGGTTCGGGACGCCGCACATCGCCCTGCAGCATCGGCTCGGCCCCCTCGCCGTCGGCGAGACGAGCGTCGTCGTCGCCGCCGCGGCGACGCATCGTCACCAGGCGCTCGCCGCCTGCGCCTGGGTGATCGACGAGGTCAAGGCGCGGGCGCCGATCTGGAAGAAGGAGTTCGGCGACGACGGCGTCTTCTGGATCGAAGGCCCCGGGTCCTGCCGGTCGCAGGAGCCGGAGAAGCCCGCGGGCGGTGCGGGGACCGCCTGAAGAGCCGCCTTTGCGGCCCCCGAAATCGCGGTGCTATACTGCGGCTTCCGGAGCGGCCGCAGGCCGCGCCGGGACAACAGGTCCGGCGGTGGCCGGACGAGGTGGGCTCGTTCTCCGGGGGGTCGATGGTTCAGGTCCTGCTCGCGCTGGGTCTCCTCCTCCCGATCGTCTTTTTCGCGGATCTCCAACCGTTGAATCGAGAGTTCGGCGCGACGCGCGTCCCGAGGCGGCTTCCGCTCCCGGTGCGCGCGAGTCGCCACCGTCCGCACCCGCACCTCCGGGGCGCCTCCGGGGCGCCTCCGGGCCGCGGGCGCTGACCTCGCTTCGCGGCCGCGGTTCCGCCCCCACCCCGCCCGCCGTCGCCGGCCCAGTGCCGGAGACGGATCGATGACTGAAGTCCTGCAGGCAGTCCTTCCCGCCGGGGTGATCGCGCTCGGCGGCGGGCTGCTGTTCGGCTGGTTCCTGAAGGGGCGGGCCGCCCGGGTGGAAGTGGCGCGGACCCGCGGGCAGTCGGACGAGGCGCTCCACCGGACCCGCCGCGAGGCGGAGGACCAGAAACGCCAGGCGCTCCTCGCGGCGCGCGAGGAGTGGCTCACTACCAAGGGACGGCTCGAGCAGGAGATCCGTGCCCGCTCCCAGGAGGTCCAGCAGTCGCAGCGGGCGCTCGAGGAGCGCGAGGCGGCGCACCGGGACCGCGACGCGCGCCTGCAGACGCGCGAGCAGGAGATCGAGTCGCGGGAGAAGGAGTCCGAGACGGCCCGCGCCGACACGGCCCGGGAGCGTGACCGCCTGCGCCGCACCGCCGCCGAGATCAACCAGCAGCTGAGCGCGCTCACCGGCCTGACCCTCGAGGACGCGCGCCAGATGCTGATGGGGAACATCCGGCAGGAGGTGCGCTTCGAGATGGCGCGGCTGATCCGCGAGGCCCGCGAGGAGGCGCAGAAGCGCGCCGAGATGGAGGCCGGCAAGATCGTCTCGCTCGCGATCGAGCGGACCGCCGCCGAGTGGACCGCCGAGCGCAGCGTCAGCGTCTTCCCCCTGGCGAACGACAAGATGAAGGGGCGGATCATCGGGCACGAGGGGAAGAACATCCGCGCCTTCGAGAAGGCGACCGGCGTGCAGCTCCTGATGGACGACCAGCCGGGGGCGGTGGTGCTCTCCTGTTTCAACCCAATCAAGCGCGAGGTCGCGAAGCTGACGCTCGAGCGGCTGCTGCGCGACGGCAACATCTCCCCGGCCCGCATCGACCAGCTGGTGGAGCGGCAGCAGCGCCGGGTCGAGGATCTGATGCTGAGGGCCGGCCAGGACGCCCTGCGGGAGCTCGGCATCCAGGGGGTGCACCCGGAGATGGTGAAGCTCCTGGGGCGCCTGCGCTACCGCACGTCCTATGGCCAGAACGTCCTGCAGCACTCGATCGAAGTGGCCAAGCTCACCGCCATCATGGCGTCCGAGCTGCGGCTCGACGGGACGCTCGCCAAGCGGGCGGGCCTCTTCCACGACATCGGCAAGGCGATCGACTTCGAGCGGGAGGGGACCCATCCCGAGATCGGCGTGGAGGTGGCCACGCGCTACAATGAGCATCCGATCGTGATCAACGCCATCGGATCGCACCACGACGACGTCGAGGTCATCCATCCGATCTCGGTGCTCGTCTCGGCCGGGGACGCGATCTCCGGCTCGCGGCCCGGGGCGCGGCGCAAGAGCGTCGTCGACTATGCCAAGCGCATCGAGCAGCTGGAGACGCTGGCCAACGAGACCGAGGGGGTCGAGCAGTCGTACGCCATCCAGGCGGGGCGCGAAATCCGCGTCATCGCCCGCCCGGAGCGGATCGACGACGACCGCCTGGCCCTTCTGGCGTCGGAGCTGGCGAAGAAGATACAGTCCCAAATGGAGTACCCCGGGCGCATCAAGGTCACCATCATCCGGGAGTTGCGCGCCACTGAGACGGCGCACTAGACCGGCGAGGCCCGGGAGCCGGATCGGGAGAGACACGCGATGACCCAGATGGACGAGGCGAAGCGAGGCCGGACCACCGAGGCGATGCGCTATGTCGCCGCGGTCGAGGGCATGGACCCGGAGGAGCTGCGGCGCCGCATCGCGGCGGGACGCGCCATCATCCCCAAGAACGTGCACCACGACTTCAACCCGATCGGCGTCGGAGAGGGACTGTCCACCAAGGTCAACGCCAACATCGGCACCTCCGGGCACCACCAGCAGCTCGAGGAGGAGCTGAAGAAGCTCGAGACCGCGGTGCGCTGCGGCGCCGAGATGGTGATGGACCTGTCGACCGGCGACGAGCTGGATCTCGTGCGCCGCGCGATCCTGGACGCCTGCCCGGTGATGCTCGGGACGGTGCCGATCTACCAGGCGGTGGCCGACCGCGGCTCGGTGTTCGGGCTGACCGCCGACGACCTGTTCGGCGTGATCGAGCGTCACGCGCAGGACGGCGTCGACTTCGTCACGGTGCACTGCGGCGTCACCCGCGAGGCGGTCCGCCGCCTCGATGGCTCCGGCCGCGTCGCCGGGATCGTGTCGCGGGGCGGCTCGATGCTCGCCTCGTGGATCGCCCGCAGCGGCGAGGAGAACCCGCTCTTCGCGCAGTTCGATCGCCTCCTCGACATTGCCTTCGAGCACGACGTCACCCTGTCGCTCGGCGACGGCATCCGTCCCGGGGCCACCGCCGACGCCACCGACGCGGCGCAGATCCAGGAACTCCTGACCCTCGGCGAGCTGACCGCCCGGGCGCACGCTCGCGGGGTGCAGGTCATGATCGAAGGGCCGGGGCACGTGCCGATCGACCAGATCGAGGCGAACGTCCTGCTCGAGAAGCGGGTCTGCCGGGGCGCGCCGTTCTACGTCCTCGGGCCGCTGACGAGCGACGTCGGAGCCGGGTACGACCACATCACCGGCGCCATCGGGGGAGCCGTGGCCTCGGCCGCCGGGGCCGACGTGCTGTGCTACCTGACGCCGGCGGAGCACCTGAGGCTGCCGACCATCGAGGACGTCCGCGACGGCGTCATCGCCACGAAGATCGCCGCCCACTCCGGCGACATGGCGAAGGGGGTCTTCTGGGCGCGCGAGCGGGACGCGCAGATGTCGGTCTACCGCAAGAAGCTGGACTGGGAGGGGCAGTACCGCCTCGCCCTCGACCCTGAGAAAGCGCGCGAGTTCCGCTACCTGAGCGAGGACTACGACAAGGCGGTCTGCACCATGTGCGGGACGCTCTGCTCGATGGCGCTGGAGAACGCCCGGGAGAAGTCCGGAACGGTTCTGAACACGAGCCCGGAGCAGGCGCGCCATCGCCTCGTGCCGGTCAACATCCCGGTGGTCCCGCGCGAGATCCGGGCGTGACGGCGATCCGGCTGTCGCGCCTGGAGCACCGCGCGCTCGAGGCGGCCGGGCTCTCGACGATCCGGGACAAGGTCGTCGCGGGGGAGCGGCTGTCGCGCGAGGACGGCCTCGCGCTTTACCACGGGGCCGATCTCCTGGCCATCGGGGCCCTCGCCAACCGGGTGCGCGAGGCGCGCCACGGGGACGCCGCCTACTTCATCGTCAACCAGCACATCAACCACACGAACATCTGCGTCGCCGGCTGCAAGTTCTGCGCGTTCTACCGCACCGCCAAGCAGAAGGACGCCTACACGCTCAGCCCCGAGGACGTGGAGCGGCGCATGCGGCAGCACCTCGACGAACCGATCCGGGAGATCCACATGGTCGGCGGGGTCAACCCGGCGCTGCCGCTGCAATACTACGTGGACGTCATCCGGGCCATGAAGCGGGTCCGCCCCGAGGTGCACGTCAAGGCGTTCACCATGGTCGAGATCGCCGCCATGGCCGAGAATTTCGAGATGCCGGTGGAGGAGGTCCTCCTGCGCCTGAAGGAGGCCGGGCTCGGCTCGCTCCCCGGCGGCGGCGCGGAGATCCTGACCGACCACGCCCACCAGGTGCTGTTCAAGGGGAAGATCGATCACCGCGCCTGGATCGAGGTCGCGAAGACCGCCCACCGCCTCGGCCTGAAGAGCAACGCGACGATGCTGTACGGGCACGTCGAGACGGTCGAGGAGCGGATCGATCACATGCTCGCCCTGCGCGAGGCGCAGGACGAGACCATGGGCTTCATGGCGTTCATCCCGCTCGCCTTCCACCCGGAGAACACCCGGCTGTCGCATCTCCACAAGCCTTCGGCGGCGGACGATCTGCGGCAGATCGCCGTCGGACGCCTGATGCTCGACAACTTCCCGCACATCAAGGCGTACTGGATCATGATGACGCCGCGCGTCGCCCAGGCCGGTCTGCACTTCGGGGCGGACGACCTCGACGGCACCGTCGTCACCGAGGAGATCTTCCACCGCGCCGGCGCCACCTCGCCCCAGCTCGTGGCGCGCCAGCGTCTCGTCGATCTCATCGAGGAGGCGGGGCGCGTGCCGGTGGAGCGGGACACGCTCTACCGCCCGGTGGCCGCCGCCGCATCCCGGGAGGACGCGGGCGCTGCGACGCAGGCGGTCCCGCCACCGGCGTTCGCCGCCCCGACGGCTCCCGCCGCCGGCGCGGCGCACTGAGCCGGTCGGTTCGCGGGGCGGGTCCCTCAGGTGCTCGTCCACCTCAACGGACGCCTCGTCGAGGAGGCCGAGGCGGTCCTCCCGGTCTTCGACCGCGGCTTCCTCTACGGCGACGGCGTGTTCGAATCGATGCGCGCCACCCACGGTCGCATCTTCCGCCTCGAGGCGCACCTCGAGCGGATGGAGCGCTCCGCCGCCCTGGCCGAGTTCGAAGGACTGCCACACCGTTCCACGCTCGCGGCTGAGCTCGCCGACCTGCTGCGGGCGAACCGGCTCGCGGAGGCGCGCCTGCGTCTCACGCTCACACGCGGGGCGGGCCGGCCGGGGGACTACGTCGGCTCCCAGGGAGCGCCGACGCGCGTGGCCACCGCGGTGCCGTTCCAGGGGCTCGACCCGCTCCACTACGAACGGGGCGTGGCGCTCCGGGTGTCCCGCCGTCAGGCGGTCCCCGGGGCGGTGCTCGACGCGGCCATCAAGACGACGAGCCGGCTCGCGGCCGTCCTGGCGCGGCGGGAGGCGGCCCGCGCGGGGGCGTTCGAGGCGGCGCTTCTCGACGCCTCGGGGAATCTGACCGAAGGGACGACGAGCAACCTGTTCCTCGTCCGGGAGGGGCGCGTGCTCACGCCGGCGATCGACGGGAATGCCCTTCCCGGCGTCACCCGCGCCGTCGTGCTGGAGACGGCGCGCTCCTCGGGGATCCCGGTCGACGAGTGCCCCCTCCCCGCCGCGCTCCTGAACGTGGCGGACGAGATCTTCCTGACCAACACCTCGTGGGAGGTGCTGCCGGTCACGAGCGTCGACGGCCGCCCGGCGGGAGGAGGCCGGCCGGGGCCGATCACCGCGACGCTTCTCTCCGGATATCGCGCCCAGGTGCGCCGCGAATGCGGCCCCTCGTAGAGGGCGGCGTGCCGCCGGGGCCGCTTGCGGGATCGGGAGCGCCCCGCGTTACGACGCTCGACCGGTGGATCGACCCCCTGGCGGCGCTCCGGGCGGTGCGGGATCGGCGCAAGCCGGTCCTCCTCTACAGCGGTCTGGCGGGCTCGCACCCGGAGGCGCGGCACTCGATCCTGGCCTGGGATCCGCTCGCGACGATCACCGTCGCGGACGGAGAGGTGCGGCTGGCGCCGGACGGCGACGAGGCCTCGTGTCCTCCATGGACCGCGCGCGCCGCCGACCCGTTCCCGGTGCTGCGCGCGCTCCTGCCGGCGGATGGGGCGTCCGCCCGGGGGCTTCCGTTCGCGGGCGGCGCCCTCGGCTATCTCGGATACGGGTTGCGCGCCGCTTCGGAGCGGCTCGAGCGCGCCGCCCCCGAGCCGCTCGGTCTGCCGGACGCCTGGTTCGGCGTCTACGATGCTGCCCTCGTCTTCGATCACCGGAGCCGCGTGGTGCACGCGATCGACCTGCCGCGGCCCGGCGCGCCGTCCGCGGCGGGGCGGCGCCTGGGCCTGGAGCGCCTCGCCGCCGCCGGAGACGCGCCGGCTCCCCCCACCGGTGCGCTCGCCGCCGCGGCGGGCGGACTCGACGCCGCCCGGGCGCGCACCGGGACGCCGCGGGCCGGGTACGAGGCGGCGGTCCGGGACGTGCTCGAGCGCATCGCGCGCGGCGACCTGTACCAGGTGAACCTGTCGCATCGCGTCGAGGCGCCGCTCCGATCGGGCCCCCACGACCTGTTCGAACGGCTGATGCGCGACAACCCGGCCCCGTTTTCCGCGTACCTCGACGCCGGCCCGTTCCAGCTCCTGAGCGCGTCGCCGGAGCGGTTCGTCGCGCTCCGCGGCGACCGGGCGCAAAGCAGCCCCATCAAGGGGACCCGCCCGCGCGGCGCCTTCCCCGAGGAGGACCTCCTCCACGCCGACGACCTGCGCCAGAGCGCCAAGGACCGGGCGGAGAACGTCATGATCGCGGACCTGGTGCGGAACGACCTCGGGCGGGTCTGCCTCCCCGGCAGCGTCGCCGTCGAGTCGCTGTGCCGCCTCGAGTCGTTCGCCACGGTGCACCATCTCGTCACCACCGTCGCGGGGCGGCTGCGGCCCGATCAGGATCGCTTCGATCTCCTGCGCGCCCTCTTCCCGGGGGGCTCGATGACCGGCGCGCCGAAGGTGGCCGCCATGCAGGCGATCGCCGCGCTCGAGCGGGAGGAGCGCGGCCCCTACTCGGGGGCGATCGGCTACCTGTCGCGCGACGGCGGCTGCGACTTCAACATCGTGATCCGGACGCTCGCGTGCGGCGGCGGGCGGGCGCACTTCCGCGTCGGCGGCGGGATCGTGGCCGATTCCGATCCGGAGCGGGAGTGGCTCGAGACGCTCGACAAGGCGCGCGCGCTGCTCGCCGTGCTCGGCGTCCGTCTCGACGAGACGGGTCGAGTCGGCGGCTAGAAGGATCGGCGGCTAGAAGGAGAAGCTCAAAGCGACCGCCGCCCACTCGCCGCGCCCGTCCGACCATCCCCCCTGCAGGGCGGCGCGTCCGCGCGTCCCGAGCGGCCGCTCGAGGCCCACGCGCACTTCCGGGTCGAGCACCGGGATCTCGATCGAACCGGTGACCGCCCCCATCCGCGCCCGCATCTGCAGGCGCGGGTGGGCGTCGATCTTCACCCGCACGTCGGCCTCGAAGCCCCGGGCCGGGGCGGCGGACGTCGCACCGCCGTGGGGCATCGCGGCGGGTTCGCGCCGCGCGGTGTCCGCCTCGCGGGCGTCGAGGACGCGGAACAGTCCCTCGAAGGCGGGGGAGGTGCGCGCCAGGTCGCTGAGGTGATCGTCGAGCGCGCGGCGGATGGCGCGCGTCAGCAGGCGCTCGACGCGGCGGGAGCGCGCGGCGCGGCTCTCCTCGTCGTCCTCGAAGTCCTGGTCGGCCAGCGGCGAGAGGGCACGCGGGGCGGCGAGGTCGGTGTAGCGCAGCGCCTCGCGCTTCAGCCGCTCGTCGAACCGGACCGGCAGGGAGACGCCGGTCTCCCGCCAGGCCGGGGCGCCGGTCGCCTCGGCTCCGGGCGTGGGCCGGCGGCCCGCCTCGCCGGCCGCCGCGATCCGGGGGAGCGCCGCGCACACCAGCGCCGCGGCGAGGCACGAGGCGAGCGGGTGCTTGGGCATCGCCTCCATATACGGTCGATTCCTCTGGAACGCAATCAGGACAA
>Ga0075430_100005520_pt1 | contig 10684 bp, 9 predicted proteins | sample RhiMetdeltSRZDD4_FD_75294 | JGI IMG/M metagenome (GOLD analysis project Ga0075430, IMG submission 75294) | Populus rhizosphere microbial communities from Tennessee, USA - Rhizosphere MetaG P. deltoides SRZDD4 | ecosystem: Host-associated > Plants > Roots > Rhizosphere > Soil | place: USA... | reverse complement strand
CCGCTCGAGCGGTTGTGGCAACACTCACAGTGGACGCCGCGCAGAGCCAGAAGGCGGCGTCTGGTCTATTGCTGGCGACAGACGTGGCAGACTATCTGGTCGCCCGTGGGATGCCGTTCCGGCGGGCGCATGAGGTTGTCGGCGCGATGGTGCGACGCCTCCTGACCGAAGGACGCGACTTCAGCCAGTTGACCCTGGCGGAATGGCGCGAGGCGAGCGAGCTTTTTGGAGAAGACGCGCCACAGGCAGCTACCGCTCTTGCCTCTGTGAGCGCGCGTCGCACGCCTCAGTCCACGAACCCGGACGCTGTCAGAGCGGCGATTCGCGAGTGCCGCACGTGGCTTGCCCGCGCAGCGGGCGAGGCCGCAGCCCGGCCCGCATAGGGCCCTCGGCACCTGCGCCAATAGATTTGGCTTTTTCAAGGGATTTGGTACACTTTGCGGGTCTACAAAGCGGTGCTGGTCTACACGCGATCCCGCCTGATAGGTACCGTCCCGGGGGAATTTGATGGAACAGCGCCGGCTTCGGCTCGGTGACATTCTGGACGACTATTGCCCGCGCGAGCGTCGCGTGACCAATCACGTCATCGTCGCCATGATTGAGGATGACGTGAAACAGACGCGCTGCTCGACGTGCGACGCGGACCACGAATACAAGCAGGCGAAGGTCCCCTCGACGCGCCGCAAGAAAGACGCAGGAGCCCTCTCGGCCGAGGCCATTCCCGAAGTCCCTCGTGCACGGCTGCAGGACGTTCCCGAGCCCGCGGATATTCCAGAGGATCCGCCCACTGTCGACACTATCGAAGTGATTTTGGAAGCCGACGCGGCTGCGGTCGATGACGCAGGCACCAACGAGCCGTCCATCGACGAACGCGAAGACGATGGTCCGGTGCATCGTCGGCTGATTCGTGCGACGCTCCCGCGTCCTGAGGGCCAGGCTCCAGAACGCAAGGAAACCGAATTTACGGTCCGTCAGCAGGGCAGTCGCGGTCACGAAGTTGACGGCAACCGGCCATCGGGCCAGAAACGGCATCGTCGTCCGCACCGTCCAGGGGGGGATCGTCCCGGTGAAGTGCGCTTTGGCGGTTCGTCGCAGGGCAACAATCCCCGCGGCGGTAACGGCCAGGGTAATCGTGGCGGCAACGGTCCCCGTCGCGGACCGTCCGGAGGTAACCCGCCAGGGGGCCAGCGCAGTGGCGGGCCCGGTGGGCCCGGGTCCGGCGGCGGTGAAGGCCGGTTCCGCCGTCGGCGCGGTCGCTAGGCGTCGCTCTGGCGCATCTCCTCCAACCTGCAGGGACTGATGGATTTCTCAGGTAAGCACGGTCTTATCGTCGGCGTCGCCAACAAGCGTTCCATTGCATGGGCCATTGCCAAGGCAACCGCCAGTGGCGGCGCCAGGCTCGCCCTCACCTATCAGGGACGATTTGAGGAGCACGTGAAGGAGCTGGGGCAAGAGCTCGAGCAATCCCCGCTCGTCCTCCCATGCGACGTCAGTTCTGACGAAGACATCGCCAGCGTCTGCGCCCGTGTGGATCAGGAGTTTGGCGGCCTCGACTTTGTCGTGCACGGTGCCGCATTTGCTCCGCGAGAGGAACTTTCATCGCCTTTCTCGTTGACGACTCGCGAGGGCTTCCGCGTCGCGCTCGATGTGTCGGCCTATTCCCTCATCGCTCTGACGCGAGGGGTGCTGCCTTTGATGGAAAAGCGTGGCGGCGGCAGCGTGCTGACGCTGACATATCTCGGCAGCGAGCGCGTAATTCCCAATTACAACGTCATGGGTGTTGCCAAGGCCGCTCTCGAAGCTTCGGTGCGCTACCTCGCAGCCGACCTTGGACCCAGGAACATCCGCGTCAACGCGATTTCGGCCGGGCCGATCAAAACCCTCGCTTCGTCCGGCGTCTCTGGCTTCTCGACCATGCTCGCTGTTGTGCGCGATCGCGCACCGCTGCGTCGAACGGTTGAAACCTCAGAGGTTGGATCGGCCGCGGCGTTTCTGCTGAGCGACGCAGGTTCCGGTATCACCGGGGAGGTCCTCATGGTCGACGGCGGGTATCACGTCACCGGGATGTAGGCCGCGCTCGCGTTCCGTTATTGTCCCCACTGCTCTATTCGCACCAGGCTGTCCGGGACGCCCAGCGCCTTCAGCGTTTCTACCGTTTCGCTTACCAGCGCGTTAGGCCCACACACAAAACAGGTCGTCGATGTGGGGTGCTGCAGCACTGCCTCGAACTCACCGCGTCCGACCCGTCCTCGCCGCCCCTGCCAATCGTCGCCGTCGTGTCTGGTCACCGTCTGGTGCAGCGCAATGCGGCCCGCCCTCGCGTAGGCCTGGAACTCTTCAATGAATGCGAACTCGTCGCTTCTGCGGGCGCTGTAGAGCAACGTGACAGTGGGGGAATGAGGGGCATGGAGGGCTTCCTGCAACATCGAGCGCAGCGGCGCAATCCCAACGCCTCCGGCGATGAAGAGCACGTGCGGCTGTGGCGGAGCCCCTTCATAAGTGAATGTGCCGATCGGTCCCTCGATATCCACCAGCGCTCCGGGTTTGGCCCAGCTCAGATCGGTGCCAGCGTCAGTGGCAATGAGCAGTTCGAGGCGTCCGGTATTGGCCGCCAGAAACGGCGCGCTGGCAATCGAGTACGGTCTGCGTTCCCCGGCGCCGTGCGGTCCCATCATGACTGCCTGTCCGGCAAGAAACGCGAAACCGTGTCCGTTGAGGTTGAGCGCGAGCAGCCGCGAGCGTGGCGTCACAGGAGTGAGATCGGCGAGCGGGAGGGTGAGGAGACTCACTTGCGAGAAGTGTACTCCAGGGTTTCGCTGAGCTCACGCTCGTGCCGACGGTGCGAGGAGATGTGACTGGTCCCTTTTACCTGGCCAGTGTCAGGCGATGCTCTGAGTATCGACGCGGCTGCGTTTCCGGACGCCTTTGTCTGCGTACATCCGGCTGTCGGCCCGCGCGATGAGCGCCTCGGAGCTGTCACCGTCGTGCGGAAAGACCGCTCCGCCGATGCTGACGCTGATCGGAATCTGCACGCCGCCACCGATGTCGACGACCGTGCTGTCGATTACGTTCTGAAGCTCCCGGCGCTTCTCCTCGACTTCGTCGGAACCGCAGCCTGAGAGGACGACGACGAACTCATCGCCGGCGTAGCGCACGCACACGTCGTAGGGACGGATCGCCGCGCGCAATACGCGTGCGATCTCACGGAGCGCGCGGTCACCGACCCGATGTCCGTAGGTGTCGTTGATCTCCTTGAACTCGTCAATGTCCATGACGAGCAGCGACAGTTCCGACTTCAGCCGGTCCGATCGCGCCAGTTCACGCGCCAGATGGGTGAACATGAAACGTGTATTCGGAAGCCCGGTAAGCGGGTCGGTCAGCGAGTCCTGCTGTGTCCGCTCGAACACCATCGCGTTGTGAATGACGGCGGCGGCCTGCTCAGAAACCCGCTCGAGGAGCCGACGATGATCGTCGCGGTAGAAACTCGAGTCGGTGTGATAAACGGCGACCGCGCCAATCAGGTGCTGCCCGAACACGAGCGGACACACCAGCGCCGACTGGAGATCCGTCCTCGGGTCGAGCCCGGCCGCCTCGAGTTCCGTGCTCGGACGCGCGTTGACCAGCGATCGCTTGTTGCGGGCGACCCATCCCGCCAGTCCATGCCCGTGTCTGGTTGAGAGCCCAAGCAGCAGCTCAGCGTCGGTGCCGGTCGCAAACTGGCATTGCAGTGACTCAGGCGCCGACCCGGACAGAAACAGCGCGCAGGTGGAGAACGGCACGAGCGGCGCCAGCTTCGACGCAATCAGCGTCATCGTGTCCTTCACCCCGAGACTCGTGCCCATCGTTTGGGCGATTTCGTATAAGGCGTACATCTCGCGATGGGCGAGCGCGATGTCATCGAAGACGGTAGAGCGGATGGTGCCGTCTTCCGTCGCGTTGGCAACGACGTCCGACGCGTCGCGGTCCGCGTCTGGAAGCCCTTCCCGCAGAGAAGGGAGAATCCTCAGGAACGCGTCCACCATGCGAGGATCCAGCGCCTTCCCGGATTCGTGGAGCAGGACCTCGGCCGCTGCGTCACCAGCCATCGCGGGCCGATACGAGCGCACCGAGACAAGCGAATCGTAGTAGTCGGCGATCGCGAGGATGCGGGCGCCCACCGGAATCTGCTCGTGTTTGAGGCCCGATGGGTAGCCCATGCCGTCCCAACGCTCGTGATGACTCAGGACGAGAGGCGCCACCGGAAATGGAAAAGGAATCGCCGCGATGATTTCAGCGCCGACCTGTGGATGGCTGCGAACCTTGCGCCATTCCTCGCCGGTCAGCGGCCCTGGCTTCGTCAGGATATGTTCCGGCACGGCGAGCTTGCCGACGTCATGCAGGAGGGCGGCCGTGCGGATTCCAGCCAGCTCCTGTTCAGTGACCCCGAGCTCGGACGCCAGGCGCGTCGCGAAGAACTGCACGCGCCGCACGTGATGCTGAGCCGTGTGGTCCTTGGCATCGATCGCCAACGCCAGCGCCTCGATCGTAGCCAGATGGAGCTCTGACATCTGCAGCGCTTCACGCCGCTCTTCCTGCACGCGGCGCAGGGTAATGCCGTGCGCGCGCGCCAGGAGATAGATCGCGACAAGGCCGGCTACGAGGAGCCAGATGCTCGAGTGCGTCATCGCGAAGGCGACAAGCGCCACAGCGGTGACGAGGGCGATGAAGACGAGTTCGGGAGATCGCACGGGATACGTGTGGCGTCCCAACCTGTCGAGGCTGGCGTGCACGGATATCTAATTCCTAACGGCGCCGAGGTGACGCGGGCAACCAGATGATTTTGATGCGAGCCATGAATCGTCCCCTTCAGCGTTCCGCGGTGGCCCGCAACCGTTGCACGATCGACGGTGGCGATGGCCACAACACGGGCTTTATTGACGCGGTACTCCACACGATGTTGTCGTCGTAGGAAGTGCTCCACACGATGTTGTCGTCATACGAGGTACTCCAGACGATGTTGTCGTCGAAGTACGTGCTCCACACGATGTTGTCGTCGCCGATGCTGGTGCCCCACGTCGAGCCGTCCGATGCCGCATCGCCCCAGAGCACGCGTTGGCAGTTGCGGCCGCCACAGTCCGAACCCCACACGACGTTGACGATCGCGGCCGTGCTCCACACGATGTTGTCGTCGTGGGAGGTGCTCCAGACGATGTTGTCGTCGTAGTCCTGGGCCGCGGTGCTCCACACGATGTTGTCGTCGTAGGAGGTGCTCCAGACGATGTTGTCGTCATAGTCCTGGGCCGCCGTACTCCACACGATGTTGTCGTCGTAGTAGGTTCCCCACACGACGTTCCGCTTGCCGCTCGACGTGCTCCACACGATGTTGTCGTCCGCCGCCGCACCCCAAACGGGCGCACCGGCCGAGGTCGTCAGAGCACCCCAGTCAACGGTGCGGCTCCAGGCGTTGCTAGTCGGAGGCGGCAGCGCGTCGTCGAGCATGTAGTTGCCCCAGAGGACGTGCTGGCTCCAGGGGACCCACTGACCCGCAATCAGGTCTCCCGCTTCACCGAGAGCCGTTTGGGGCCGCTTGAAGTTCTGTGCGAGCCGGACCGCACCGTGCGCGTTGAGAAGCCCTGCTCCTTCGGTCAGAGGGGTTGCGCGATTGGCTTCCGCGGTGTACTCCAGCAGCGCCTTGACACCGTTCGGCGTGAGGCGCGGGTTCGCCTCGAGCATCAACGCGATCGTGCCGGCGACTACCGGAGCCGCCATGCTCGTTCCGCTCAGGCTGAGATACGGCTTTGAGCCGGTGCGTCGGGTACCGTCGAGTAGATAGGCTGAATAAGTCGAGGCCAGCGTGCTGTTCGGCGCAGCCAGCGATTCGATGCCGACGCCGTACGCCAGGATGTCGGGCTTGGCGGCGAAGTCGATCCAGGTCGGACCCTGCGAGCTGAAGTCGGCGACCGTGTCGTCGCTGCGCACTGCGGTGCCTTGATGGCTCGCCGCGCCGACCGTTAGGACCCATGGGGCATTACCCGGTGACGTGATGCCGCCGCGCTGCGATTCGCCTTCGTCGTTCTGGCCGAGATTACCGGCAGAGGCTACGACGACGATGCCCGCGTTGACCGCGCGGTGCGCGGCCTGCGCCAGCGGGTCGGTGCGGTAGGACTCGAATACCCCAGACGCAACGGACAGATTGATAACGCGGATGTTGAAGCGGTCCTTGACGGCAATCGCGTAGTCGATGGCGGCGATGACGTCGCTGATGTGCCCGTGGCCCTGGGCATCGAGCACCTTGAGAACGATGAGCTGTGCGTCGGGGGCGATGCCCATACGCCGGCCGTCGGAGTCGTATCCGGATCCCGCGATGATGCCCGCCACGTGGGTGCCGTGGCCGTACTCGTCTGATGGCGTCTCAGACGCCCATACGCGTTGGTGAACGTCCTGGGTGAAGTCCTTGAAGTGCGCCACCGTGGCCCCACCTGGACGCCGTACGTCGATGTCGTCGTGCCATGCCGTGATGCCTGAATCGATTACAGCGACGCCAATGCCGGCACCCGTCAGTCCAAGTTGTTCACGCACGAGCGTGGCGCCAACTGCGGCGCCGGTGCGTTCCAGGGTGGCGAATGCGGGACGGTCTGGAGTGACGCGTCGCACACGAGGGTCCGCGGCGAGGGCCTCGAGCGACTGGTTGTCCACATCCACGACCTGACTCAAGCTCGAAGGGAGCTGACGCCCAGCCACGGCTCCTGGGCTTCGAAGCGTGCCGTCGCTTCCAGGTTCGAACTCCACGATCACCCGCGAACGTCCAAGCAGTGCCCGTGCACGGGCACGAAGCAGGGGATCGAGCTTTCCGCCATTGCCCGCGAAGGCCGTTGCGGGAAGCAGGCAGCCAGCCGCGAGCAGACACAGGGTCAAGGCACGAAAAGTCCGTCGACGCAGATGAGCGCTGTCAACCATAGGTAACGGTTGCTTGCGCAAAAGCTCTGCCTTGCTCGACGCTGCGTCCGAGTCGACAGCTAAGTCGTTATGCTCTGGATAGTTGGACCCATGTGGGGAGCAGAGCGCACGTTCGCATCAATCATCGTGTGCGCAGAAACAGCACACGCCTCCACCAGCTTCGTTAGTGGAAAGCGCAATCCGAAAGGGGACTACGACGCTTCGCGAAAGCGTGAAAGCGCGGGCGGGATCAGGCCGTACTCGGCAATCTTCCGATAGAGCGTGCCGCGGCTGATGTCGAGGACTCTTGCTGCCTCCTTCTTGTTCCACGACACGGCATCGAGGACGTGCGCGATGTGCGCGCGTTCGGCGTCCGCAAGTGTTGGCAGCCGAGGCGAGAGGCTGCCGCTCGAGGAGGAGGCGTGTGGGTGAAGAAACTCGATCTGGCTTGCCCCGATGATGCGATCGGAGGAGGAAAGCGCAGCGCGCGACACGGTGCTTTCAAGCTCGCGGATGTTGCCAGGCCAGGAGTACGTCTGCAGTTGCGCCATCGCCTCGCCGCTGAACAACCTTCCATCGAGCGGCAATCCGTTGTTCGTGCAGTAGCGGGCGAGAAAGCGCGTGGCCAGCACGGGAATATCGGCTGGCCGTTCGCGCAGAGAAGGCAGACGAATCGCGAACGCATTGACGCGGTAGTACAGGTCCTCGCGGAATCGCTCGTCGCGGACGAGGTGGTCGAGCGGGCGATTGGTCGCTGAGATCAGGCGAAAATCGACCTCGACCGAGCGCTGGCTTCCCAAACGCTCCACGCGACGGTCTTCAAGCACGCGCAGCAGCTTGGCCTGCGCCAGCAACGACAGATCGCCGATCTCGTCCAGGAAGAGGGTGCCGCGGTCGGCAAGTTCCAGACGTCCGGGTTTGCGATCGTTCGCGCCCGTGAATGCGCCCTTCTCATAACCAAAGAGCTCAGACTCGAAGAGCGTATCGGGCAGGGCGGCGCAATTGACAGCCTGCAGGTTCTCTGCAGAGCGTCGGCTGAGCTCGTGAATCATCCGCGCGACGACTTCTTTGCCAGACCCGGTCGGTCCGAGGATGAGCACGGAGATGTCTGATTTCGCGGCCGTCCGGATCCATTCGAAGACGACGAGCATCTTCTCGTCGCGTCCGATCATGTCCTTGAACCGCTGCACGGAAGGCGCCTGGTCTTCGGTGCTCGGCGTCGCATTCCGCTCGAGAAACGCGTCGAAGAGCGCCGCGGCCGACGGGCGCACGGGTCGAAGAACCGCGTATCGGGGGACCGATCCTTCTACGCGTTTGACGACCCCGAATCGAGTTAGCTCAGTGAGGCAGTTATCGATGTCCACCCGCAGGCACCCGAACGTGGACATCAACGATTCCACGTCGAACACCTCCTGGGGCCGTGCCGCAAGGAGCCGGAGGATGCCCGCACGCAGGGGCGACTTGACGAGCGTGCGAAAGGCCGCCTCCAGTTCAGGGGGCGTATCCGCACGAAGCGGAGGGTCGATCAGGCGTCGAGCCGGAAAGGTCACGCAATCCTCGAATACCGCCGTCAATGCAGGCGATCAGCCTACCTATCGGCTGCTGTTATCGAGGACGACAGGGGCGTCGCTGGTCGTCTGGCCAGGCGCCTGGCGGTAATAAAGAGACTGATAGTGCTCGATCAGGCGCTTCATCTCGAGCGCATCGCCTTTACTGTGCCCATGACAGGCGACCGGCTTGGTCCCGCCAGAGGTCTCGATGAAAACATCGCTGAAGAAGAGATTGGTGTCGATCGTCACAGAGGAGACATGGGCGATGTGGATCGAATGTTCGCGCTTGCCAATCCACTGAGGCGTGAAGTGGACGACGGCGGCTGGCGTGATCTGCACCTGTGTTGGGAAGAGGCGATTGCCCCCGCTCAGCCGACTTGCACGGAACACGGTACCGCTCGCGAACGGCCGGCCTTTCAGCCAGATCACGATGCCGAGCGCCAGCAGCACGATGCCGATGACGACCGCCGTGACGACAAGAGGATCGGTATTCTCCATGGAGAGGCTGATGCTAAGCTAGCCGACGGGCGATCACAAGTTCGCTTCGGAGGTTCCGTTGCCATATCGCGCTCCGGGTTCGCCGGACCAGCCACGCAAGTCCCATCTGTCGGGGAAGCCTATCCGTTATTACCGTCCGCGCGGAAGCGCTGACGTACGACGTCTGATCGATGAGGGGTTTCAGGCATTCAACGCCGCCCGGCTTGGCGAAGCCTGCCATATCTTCGCCGACAAGATGCTTCTTCCTGAGAACAACACCACCATCGGGCTGACGGTGGCCGGAGCTCTGACCCCTGCGGGACTTGGCGGCTGCATCGTCGAGTTGATGGAGCGCGGCCTCGTGGACTTCGTGATCAGCACCGGCGCAAACCTGTACCACGACCTGCACTATGCCCTGAACTTCACGCTGCACCGCGGTTCGCCGTTCCTGGACGACGTTGAGCTGTATGAAGAGGGCGTGATTCGCATCTACGACGTCCTCTTCCCGGCGACGGTACTGCTGCGGACCGACGAGTACGTGAGGGATTTCCTCGTGCGCTGGGGAGTCAACGGGCCCGTATCCACCGCGGAGTTGCACTACGCGCTCGGGCGTGATCTCCTCGAGCGTTATCCCGGATGCGAGGTGCACTCCGTACTGGCAGCCGCGGCTGCCTGCGGCGTGCCGATATACACGTCGTCGCCGGGAGACAGTTCGATCGGAATGAACGTCGCGTTCCATGAGCTGATGAATGACAGCAAGCTCATGATCGATCCCAATAAGGATGTGAACGAAGTCTGCGCGTTCATCCTTGCAGGGGAGAAGAACGGCTGCGTGATTCTTGGCGGAGGATCGCCAAAAAACTTCTATCTGCAAGGCCAGCCGACGCTCTGGGAGGTTTACGGGATTCCCAAGGGCGGCAACGACTACTTTATCCAGTTGACGACCGATTCTGTGGTGTGGGGAGGCCTCTCCGGTGCCACGCCGTCCGAGGCGGTGAGCTGGGGCAAGGTCAATCCAGGGGTACTGCCCGACACGGTGGTGGCCTATTGTGACTCGACGATCGCATTTCCGCTCTTCTGCGAGTATGTCGTTGGGGCCGAACACGGACGACGTCCGCGCAAGGAGCTCATGCACAAGCGCGACTCGCTCGTTGCCGCACTTCGGAAGGAAGCCAAAGCGGCCGTTCGTGTAGCTACTTAAGACCTGCGAGGCGTCATGGGCACGCTGTATTCGGAGCTTGGGCCTCACGCGGAGCGGATCGCGGCTCAGCCGAGGATCTACGCGGACGCAAACCTGCCGGCCGGCGTGGTCGCGTTCATGCGAACCACGCTCAAATGGGACGTGCTCTTCGTCATCGAAGACGACGCGCTCCGTCGTGCACGTGACGGCCAGCACTTCAGGCTCGCACGGCAGCTCGGACGTACGCTGATCACACTCGACAAGGACTATCTCAACGAGCGCCTCTTTCCGCCGCGCGAGGGCGCAGGGGTGCTCGTGGTCACAGCCCCGGACGAGTGGCGCCTCAAGGCGCTGCTGAAACGGTTTGACGAGTTCATCAGGTCGGGCGATGTCCCTGCCGGTCCGCTTCCTCTCGAGGGACGAACGATTCACATTCACGTGGATTGGCCGGGGGCGATCGGCGCGCGTGTTATCGTTAGCGATTCATGTCGGGACAGACGCCCGGGCGGCTGAGAGCGGCCGTCGATCTCCTCCGTCCGCGCACGTTCTTCCGGACGCTGTC
>Ga0075430_100005517_pt1 | contig 10689 bp, 10 predicted proteins | sample RhiMetdeltSRZDD4_FD_75294 | JGI IMG/M metagenome (GOLD analysis project Ga0075430, IMG submission 75294) | Populus rhizosphere microbial communities from Tennessee, USA - Rhizosphere MetaG P. deltoides SRZDD4 | ecosystem: Host-associated > Plants > Roots > Rhizosphere > Soil | place: USA... | reverse complement strand
AGCTACGTCGTCGGCCCGCGGGGGCAGTCGCGGCGCTGGCGCTATTCGCGCTTTCACCGGTCCCGTCGGCGCAGCTGTTCGTTGCCGCCGGGCTTGTTCGCGCGCGGTTGGTTCCGCTTACCGCTGCCTTCTTCGCCGGCCGGCTTGTGAGCTACGCGCTCTACCTCGCGGCAGCCGACGTCGCGCGACGGCACCTGGCATCGGCCCTCGTCCAAGGGCTTCGATCGCCGTGGGCGATCGCGCTCCAGATCGGGATGCTCGCCGGCCTGGTCGTGCTCGTCCGCGTCGACTGGGTCGCCGTGCTGGCTCGCCACGGCTGGTCCGGTGAGCGCGGTGTCGCGCCGCGGGGTCCGGCTGATGCCGTCCACTGACCCGAGATTTCACCCTCCGCGGGCGCCACGGCTTAACCTGGTCGCTGCGATGCCCGACTCCCTCCTGGGATCGACTCTCGATCCCGAGCGCTTGCAACGGCTCCTGGCTGTCGGTCGTGGCCTGGTCTCGGAGCTCGACGTCGATGCGGTGCTCGATCAGGTGTTGAGCGTCGCCCGCGAGCTGACTGGTGCCCGGTACGCGGCCGTGGGCGTCCTCGACACGCAGCGGAAGGAGCTCGAGCGCTTCATCACGTCCGGGCTGACCGACGAGCAACACCGCGCGATCGGCGCGCTGCCACGCGGTCGCGGCGTTCTCGGGGTGCTGATCGATGATCCGCAGGCGCTGCGCCTTCACAACGTCGGGCAACACCCGAAGTCGTACGGCTTCCCTCCGGGCCACCCGCCGATGACGTCGTTCCTCGGGGTGCCGATCCGAGTCCGAGGCGAGGTCTACGGCAACCTGTACCTCACCGAGAAGGCCGAAGGCGACTTCTCCGACGTCGACGAGGAGGCGATCAGCGTGCTCGCGGACTGGGCGGCGATCGCCATCGACAACGCGCGTGCGTACGCCGGCGAGCGCGATCGGCGCGCGGAGCTCGAACGCGCGGTCGGAGGGCTTGAGGCGACGATCGACATCAATCGGGCGCTCGGCGGAGAGACCGACCTCGACCGGGTTCTCGAGTTGATCGCCAAGCGCGCGCGGGCGCTGGTGGACGCCAAGCTCGTGGTGATCCTGCTCGCTGACGGCGACCGGCAGACGCTGACGGTCTCGGCGATGGCGGGCGAGGGCGATCCGGCATTGATCGGATCGGCGGTGCCGATCGACGATTCGCTGAGCGGCGCGGTGCTGGCTTCGCAGCAGCCCGCCCGCATGACCGAGGTGGGCAAGCGCCTGCGGCACTCGCTCGCGGAGCTGATCAGCGCCGACTCGGGGCTGATCATGCCGTTGAGTTACCGCGGTGCGGCAGTCGGGGTGCTCGGTGCGTTCGACCGTGCCGACGGCGACTTCACCGACGACGACGAGCGGCTGCTCGCCAGCTTCGCCTCGAGCGCCGCGATCGCGGTCGCGACCGCACAGCGCGTGGCTGCCCAGGGATTGCGCCGGAGCATCGAGGCGTCGGAGCGCGAGCGGACCCGCTGGGCACGCGAGCTGCATGACGAGACGTTGCAGGAGCTCGCCGGGCTGAAGGTGCTGCTTTCGTCCGCGCGGGAGGGCGACGTCGCCCTCGCGATCCGGTCGGCGATCGAGCAGATCGAAGTCAGCATCACGGGACTTCGCCACCTGATCACCGAGCTGCGGCCGGCAGCGCTCGACGACTACGGTCTCGGCGCGGCGATCGAAGCCCTTGTGCAACGGGTTCGCGGCTCGTCAGGCCTCGACGTCACCGCAGACATCGCCCTGGCTTATGAGGGCGGTCTGGCAGACGCGCGCCACGAGCCCGAGATCGAGAGCACGCTCTACCGGCTCGTCCAGGAATGCCTGACGAACGCCGCACGTCACGCCGATGCCGACAGCGTCGTCGTCACGATCGAGGAAGGAGAGCAGGCCATCCGCGTCGTCGTCAGCGACAACGGGTCCGGCTTCGACGTCGGCACGGCACGCGAAGGGTTCGGCCTCGTCGGGATGCGCGAGCGCGTCGAGCTTGTCGGCGGCGTGCTCGAGATCTCGTCGACCCCCGGCAGCGGCACGACGATCTCCGCCGACGTCCCCGCTCGCCCACGGCGGGCCGAGCTCGAGCGGCCGGCGGCAGGCGACGGCGCGGAACAGCGCGAAGCCGGCTGACGTCAGGCCGTGGGAATCTCGACGAGCCCGTTGCTGAGCGCGTAGGCGACCAGCTCGGCTCGCGTCGAGCGGCCGGTCTTCTGCTGGATGTGGGTGCGGTGGGTCTCGATTGTGCGGACCGAGAGGAAGAGCTTGCCCGCGATCTCCGCGTTGGTGTGGCCGAGCGCGATCAGGCCGAGGACCTCGGCTTCGCGGTCGCTGAGCGCGTCGGGTGGTCCTGCCGGTGCCGCCGGTGTCGAGGCGAGCTTCGCGCCGAGCCGCGGGTTGAGATAGCTCTCTCCGGCCGCAGCGGCGGTGACGGCGTCGACGAGCTCCTCGTCGGCAGCCTCCTTCAACACGTATGCCGCCGCTCCGGCACCGAGTGCGCCGCGGATGAACGCCGGCTCGTCCTGCATCGTCAGGACGACGACCCTCGTGCCGGGATGCTCTGCCGCGAGTCGTGGGATCAGATCGAGGCTCGTCAGCGTTCCGGGCATGTTGAGGTCGAGGACCAGGACGTCGGGCTTGTGCCCGAGGACGTAGCGCCCCGCCGTCTCCGCGTCGCCCGCTTCGGCCACGACCTCCCAGCCGGGTTGGGCTTCGAGCACGCGGCGAAGGCCGGCACGAACGACCGCGTGGTCGTCGGCGACGACGATCTTCAGCCCGTCTGCGTCAGCCATGCGGCGACGGTAACGGAGTGGGCGGCCGCGACCGTCCGGGTTGATCCCGGGTTCGCTCCGTAGTTTCCCGCGATTGCTTCGGCGGTTGGAGCGTGAGCAGGCAACCCCCGTGCCGAGTGCGAGTGCGAGGAACTACGCACTCGAGGACGGGGTTTTCCGACGCGCTGCCTGGTCCGACAACGGACGACGCGCCGCCTTCGCCCAGGGATGCTGAATCGACCACTGAGCATCGTCAAGGGAGATTCGCATGAGGACCAAGTTCTTCGAGTACGCCGGCGTGATCGCCAGCGTCGTTCTGATCGTCTTCGGCGTCGGCAGCATCGTCGCCGGCGTCGCGGGCCGCCACACTGTCCGCAACAACATGGCGCTCGAGCAGATCGTCGGCAGCCCCGACATGACGCCGTCGGCGATCGCCGCCGAGGCCAAGGCCGCCGGGCTCAAGAACGTCAGCCTGCCGACGTGCAACGTCGCCGGCCAGAGGATCGACAACGGCGGCGCGGCGCGTTGCTTCGCCAGCTACATGCGGATCCACACCCTCGAAGCGACGGGCGGACAGGTCTACAGCCAGATGGGCCAGTACCTCGACACGGCGGGCAAGCAGACCGACGACAAGGCGCTTGCCGCGATCGACCCGAAGACCAAGGCTCCGGTCGCCAACCCGGCACGCAACATCTGGGTGACGGAGACCGCGCTGACGACCGCGCTGAACACCGGCTACTTCGCCGAGAACGTGGCGATGTTCTCGATCCTGATGGGCCTGGCGCTGCTCCTCACCGGGATCGGCTTCCTCGTCGTGACCGCACGGTGGCTCCGAGGCCCGGCCGTCGAGTCGGCCGAAAGCCGCGCGACCGCACCGTCGACTCCCGCCGTCGCATAGGCGGTCCGTGCATGCGCGCCGTTCGCGATCGCGAGCGGTGCGCCACCGGACGGACGCTTGCGTGTGACTGCGGTCCCTCGCGAATCACAGCTCCTGAGCAGGCGCTCAGGAGCTGTGAACGTTCGCCAGTTCGCCGATCCTGGTCACCGCCCGTCGCAGGCTGTCGTCGTCGAAGACGTACGGCGTCGCGTTGGCGATCCGGTGGTACGGACGGTCGAGATCGCTGTCTCCGAGCGCAGCATTGAGTGCATAGCGCAGCGCGATCTCGTGCGTCACTACGAGGACGACGCGCTCGTCCCGGGCAAGCAGGCGCGTGAATGCCCGTGCATATCGTCGCGCCGCCGCGTTCAGGCTCTCGCCGCCGGGGAACGGCAAGCTGCGTTCTGCATGGGGCCGCGACGCGCGGTACTCGGCAAGTGTGCGGCCCTCGAGTTCTCCGATCCGGACGTCGCCGAGGTCGTCGTCGATGATCCGCGCGATCGACCGCTCGCCGAGCGCGATGTCAGCCGTCTGGATCGCCCGGGGAAACGGCGAGGTCACCGCGGCGTCGATGTTCACGGCGGCAACCTGCCCTCCGAGCCTGCGCGCCTCGAGGATCCCCTGTTCGCTCAAGCCGGGGTCGCGTCGCGGGTCGCCGTTGACGATGCCGCCGACATTCAGCAGCGACTGACCATGGCGCGCTAGGACGAACAGCCGGATCGCACGAGCCTACGCGGAACGCCAGGACGACTGCTGAGCGGGCCGGCGGTGCAATCGCGACCGCGCGTCAGGACTGCACGGCCCAGATGTGGTTGCCGTCGGGGTCCTCGATCGAGAACATCCGCGGCACCGGGCCCTCGCCGCCCATGATCTCGCCGACCGTGACGCCCGTCGCTTCGAGGCGTGCGCGCTCGGCGTCGACGTCCACGGTGTCAACGCCGATCGAGCTGCCGCCCGGGCCCCACTCGCCCATCGGCGGGTTGAGTGCCAGACGCGTCTCCGAGCCGGGCGGAGCGACTTCGACCCAGCGGGAGCCGCCCTCGTCCCCGAACGGGATGTCGGCGCGCAGCTCCCAGCCGAGGGTCTGGGTGTAGTAAGCGATGGCGGCGTCCTGGTCGGCGATCGTGAACATCGCGACGCCGATGTTCGAGATGGTCGTGGGTGTGGAATCGCTCATGGGTGGGGTTTCTACCCGATGAGATGCGTCGGGACTCGCAAAGCCTGCTCGCGGAATCGCATGCAGGCTCACTCCGGGGCGTGACGAGCGGAGACCTCGGCTGCCAACGCCGCGACGGCCAGCACGGCGCGCACATGACGCGCTCGCGCGCGCGAGGACAGCTCGCCGGGCGGGAGCTCGACGACGAACGCCGTGTCGTGGGGGAACGCGGAGTTCTGCCAGCCGGTGATCTTGCCCGGCAGTGGGCCGTAGTCGCGGAACGGCAGCCCGACCAGCCGGGCGTACGTGCGACCGATGCCGCGGTCGCGTCCCGGGTCGTCGACCAGGGAGGAGTGCTGGTGGTACCAGATGCTGACGGCGGGCCGGCGTGATCGCACGAAGCCGCGGATGGCGCGCGACTCGGGCTCCGACAACGCGCTCGGCCCCGACCAATAGGTGCCGCCGGGCCGGTCCAGCGGGCGCCAGTTCCAGCGCGCGTTGCGGTTGAGATCGACGCCGTTGGCGTTCTGGCGCGTTCCCGCGGCGCAGCCGTCGGGGTTGAAGCGGTCGACGAGCCACAGGGCGACACCGGCCGGGGGATTCGCGTCACGCAGCGCGCTCGTGATCGCCGTCCCGGCAGGCTCGGTTCCGTGGATGCAGCCGACGACCATGACGTTCGTCGCGCCGGCTCGTTCGCCGATCGCGACGGCACGGATCGTGCGCCCGAGTACCGAGTGGCCGATCGCGAACGAGCGCCGCGGTGTGACCGTGCCGGCCGGGGCACGGACATCGGCGCGGGCTGCGCGGTGATCGCCGACCGCGCCACCGCCGATGAGCGTCGCGGCGATGAGTACCAGCCCGAGACCGATCGACGGCGACGCGGTTCGCATGCCACTCTCTACCAATACGTGACGACGAGGGAGTCTGGATGACCGTGCACACGACACCGCTGCTCGACGACCTCGTGCTCTTCGAGCACGCAGACCCCGGCGCGCAGGCCGCACAGCTGTCGACGAACACCTACGCCGTGCTCGCCGACGGGGCCTCGCTGATCGTCGATGCGTCGTTCGAGTACCTGCTGCCCGCGATCGCCGAGCTGGCCGCGGCAGGCCGGCCTCCGGCCGGGTTGGTGCTCAGCCACCGGCACCTGGCCGGCAACGGCGACGCCTTCGCCGCGTTCATGTCGCTGTTCGACGCGCCGGTCCTGATGCACCCGTTCGACATCGCCCATCCGCAGGCACTGCGCGCCGGCATCGCCTTCGCCGACATCACCGCCAGCGACATCCCCGCGCGCTTCGGGCTCGACGTCATCCACTTCCCGGGCCAGACCGAGGGCAGCATCATGCTCTACCGCCCGCGTGACGCACTGCTGATCACCGGCGACTCGGCGATGGGGACGACCAAGCCGCAGGACAGGGAGGGCCTGCGGCGGCTCGTGCGCGCGCCGGCACAGACGAGCATCAGCGACGAGCTGCTGCGCCGGAACTGGGAGCGCTTCGACCTGCCGATCGCTCACATCGCGCCGTATCACGGAACGCCGGTGATGTCTGCCGGCGAGCTGCTTCCGGAGCTGCTCGCGTCGCTGCGTCGCCCGGAGCCGACGATCGACGGCAGCGGACGCACGCCCGGCTAGCAGGTTGGTGGCGCCGGGACTCAAGTTGTCCCGAGCAGAGGTCGATCACGTTGACATGGCGCTTTCCGCGTTGCGGTTCGCCGATGGCGAGCGCGCACGACTCCTCGACATGCTGGCACGCACGGAGTGCGTGGCCCGGGCGACGTATCTGGGCCTTGTGGTGGCCCTCGGTTGCCTCGTGCCGTGGATCGGCGCGTCCCCCGTGATCGCCGGCGTGCTGACGATCGTCGACTGGTCCGTCGCGCAGATGCTCGTGAAGCGAGCGCGTCGTCCGGAGGTCGTCTTCGTCGGCGCGTGGCTGGTCTGTCAGCTGCTGCTCGCCGGCGGGATCCTGTGGTCATCCTCGAGCAGCGCGGCGATGCTGACGCTGTTGGCCGTCGCGATCCCAGGAGCGGCAGGCTCATTCCCGCTCCGCTTCGTCGTCACCGGAACGGGGATCACCGTCGCTCTGATGGTGGCGACCGCATCGGCGGCGGGACTGGACGGCGGCTTCGCGGCGGTCTCGATGCCGATCCTGGTGGCGATCGCGACGGCGGCACTCGGGTCGGCGCTGACGTTGTCGGACGTCGAGCACCGTGAGGCCTCGGTGCTGGATCCGCTGACCGGTCTGCTCAACCGAGCGGCGCTCTCGCGCCGGGCGGCGGAGCTCACCGAGCAGTCCGTCGTCTCCGGCATGCCGGTCGCCGTCATCGTCGGCGACATCGATCAGTTCAAGACGTTCAACGACCGGTTCGGGCACTCGGTCGGCGATGCGGTTCTCGTCGCCCTTGCCGATGCCATGCGTGGCAGCTTGCGGGCCTTCGACCTGCTCTATCGCGTCGGCGGGGAGGAGTTCGTCGTGATGATGCCGGGTGCCGACACCGAACAGGCGTCGATCGTCGCCGAGAGCCTTCGTGCGACGGTCGCCCAGGCGCCGCTGGCCGGTCACGCCGTGACGATGTCCTTCGGCGTCGCGGCATCGCCGCCCGGCGCGGAGTTCGCCTACGAGCCGGTCTTCGCCGCAGCCGACGCGGCGCTGTACGTCGCGAAGGGCGCAGGCCGCAACTGCGTCGAGGTCTCGATCCAAGGTGATCGAGCGCCGTCGCGGCCGACGATGGCCGTCGCCGGCTGAAGCATCGCTTTCGTCGCGGCGGCGCGTATCGTCGGGCGACCTCATGGGAGTGGATCAGCAGCTCGAGCTCGGCCTCGAGACCTTCGGTGACGTGACCGCCGGGCCGGACGGCGCGCCGCTGTCCTACGCCCAGGTGATTCGCGACGTCGTTGACGAGGCGGTGCTCGCCGACGAGCTCGGTGTCGACTTCTTCGGCGTCGGCGAGCACCATCGCGACGACTACGCGATCTCCTCGCCGGAGATGGTGCTGGCTGCGATCGCGGCGCGGACGAACCGGATCAAGGTGGGTTCCGCCGTGACGGTGCTGAGCTCGGACGATCCGGTCCGTCTGTTCGAGCGCTTCGCCACGCTCGATGCGGTTTCGGGCGGGCGGGCCGAGGTGATCCTCGGGCGCGGCTCGTTCACCGAGTCGTTCCCGCTGTTCGGCTACGACCTCGACCAGTACGACGAGCTGTTCGCCGAGAAGCTCGATCTGTTCTCGAAGCTGCTGACCGAGGAGCCGGTGACGTGGCAGGGCCACACGCGGTCCGGGTTGAGCGGCCAACGCGTCTATCCGACGACCGAGTCGGGCTCGATCCGAACATGGATCGGCGTCGGCGGCAATCCCGAGTCGGTCGTGCGGGCGGCCCGCTATCGGATGCCGCTGATGCTCGCGATCATCGGCGGCGCCCCGATCCGCTTCCGGCCGTTCGTCGACTTGTATCGGCAGGCTCTCGCGGAGTTCGGAGTGCCTGAGCTCTCCGTCGGGGTGCATTGTCACGGCTATGTCGCTGACAGCGATGAGCAGGCGCGCGAGGATCTCTGGCCCCACCTCAAGCGCAATCGCGATCGAGTCGGAGCGGAGCGCGGCTGGCCGCCGATGACCCGCGCCGCCTACGAGCACGACGCGGGACCGCATGGCGCGCTGCACGTCGGATCGCCCGCGACGGTGGCGGCGAAGACCGTTGCGACGGTGCAGGCGCTCGGGCTGGCGCGGTTCAACCTCAAATACAGCTTCGGCTCGCTTCCGCACGATCAGATGATGCGCAGCATCGAGCTGTACGGCAGCGAGGTGATCCCGCTGGTGCGGGAGCAGCTGGCCGCAGCGCAGACGGCGTCCTGACACTTAGGATTGCGCTCCCACAAGCGAGGAGCGATGTCCGAGATGCCGCCATTTCGCGCCGACCACGTCGGCAGCCTGTTGCGTCCCCAGCGTCTGCTCGACGCGCGCGCCCAGCACGCGGACGGCGCGATCGCCGCCGATGAGCTGAGGGCGATCGAGGACGAGGCGGTCCGCGACGTCGTCCGGCGGCAGGAGCAGACCGGGCTGCGGGCGGTCACGGACGGTGAGTTCCGCCGCGGCTCCTGGCACATGGACTTCACCTACGCGCTCGGCGGCGTCGTCCCGATCTCGACGACCGATCACATGCTCTGGTACGGCGACGAGGGCGTTGAGACCTGGGACAGGCCCGGGGCGGCGGTCGCGGATCGGATCACGCTCGAGCGGCCGATCTTCGCCGCGGCGTTCTCGTTCCTTCGCGACACCGCGAGCGGCGCGGTGGCGAAGATCACGATCCCATCGCTGAACGTCGTCGCCGGGATCCTCCGTGGGTCGATCGGCGACGTCTATGAGGACGAGGAGCTGTTCTGGGACGACCTGATCGCCGCCTATGCCGCGCAGATCGCCGGGATCGCCGAGCTCGGCTGCACGTATCTGCAGATCGACGACACGTCGTTCGCCCACATCAACGACCCACACGTCCAGGAGCAGGTCACCGCCGCGGGTGGCGACCCACACCATCAGCACGAGCTCTACATCGCGCGACTCAACCGCGCGCTGGCGGACCGCCCGGCCGGAATGCGGATCACGACGCACATGTGTCACGGCAACTTGCGCGGGATGTGGATGTCGAGCGGCGGCTACGAGATGGTCGCCGAGGCGCTGTTCAACGAGCTCGACGTCGACGGCTTCTTCCTCGAGTTCGACGACGAGCGCTCGGGCTCGTTCGCGCCGCTGCGGTTCGTGCCGAAGGGCCCGCGCGTCGTACTCGGGCTGGTGACGACCAAGCGCCCCGAGCTCGAATCGCAGGACGAGCTGTTGCGCCGGATCGAGGAGGCGTCCCAGCACGTCGACATCGACCAGCTCTGCATCTCGCCCCAGTGTGGCTTCGCGGCGACCGAGGAGGGCAACCCGCTCTCTGAGGAGGATGAGTTCGCCAAGCTGCGGCTCGTCGTCGAGACCGCGCAGCGCGTCTGGGGCAGCACCGACTAGCGCCGGGAAGTGCCTGCCCGCTACCGCTGCGGGCTGAGCAGGAGGTCTCGGCTAGGTGCCGACCCTCCCTGACGGGCGTACATCCGTGCTCGCCGACGCCTCGTTGATGAGCGTCGAATGCCTTGCGGTGACTGCTCGTTCGAGTGTTGAGCGGCGTGCCGAGCCGACCTCGGCGCGCCCTCGTTTCCGCCGCAAATAGGCATATCGAACATCCGTCCGTTACCAAGTGGCATACCACTCTCCTACTGACCTCAAGCAGCTGTCATCCAAACCGAACTTACGGTCGCGGCCATCGTTCATGCGTCTCCGCCGTGGCTCCACTCAAGGACGCCCGCCGGTTCGCAGTTGGCTAAGGAGGCCAGATGCGCAGCAAGTGGGTAGTTCTTGTTGGAGTCATTGCCGCATTGTGTTTCGCCATCCCGGCGATCGCTGCGGACACGTCGCCGATGTCGGTGGCCAAGCAGGCACTGGGTCTGTCGAAGAGCGCAGACGCACGTTCGAAGAAGGCTGAGGATCTGGCGAGGTCCGCCACTGCTCAGGCGAAGAAGGCAGGAATCAGCGGCGTGCCGGGTCCGGCTGGTCCGGCAGGTCCGGCTGGTCCGGCTGGTCCCCAGGGCCCTACCGGCGCGACTGGTGCGACCGGCGCGACGGGTCCTCAGGGTGACCCCGGCGACCAGGGGGACCAGGGCGACCAGGGCATCCCGGGCGACGAGGGTGACAAGGGCGACAAGGGCGATCAGGGGCTTCAGGGCATCCAGGGTGTCGCCGGCGCTGATGGCGCTGATGGCGCGAAGGGCGACAAGGGCGATGCCGGCGCTGATGGTGCTGATGGCGCGAAGGGCGACAAGGGCGATGCCGGCGCTGATGGT
>Ga0075430_100005516_pt1 | contig 10689 bp, 9 predicted proteins | sample RhiMetdeltSRZDD4_FD_75294 | JGI IMG/M metagenome (GOLD analysis project Ga0075430, IMG submission 75294) | Populus rhizosphere microbial communities from Tennessee, USA - Rhizosphere MetaG P. deltoides SRZDD4 | ecosystem: Host-associated > Plants > Roots > Rhizosphere > Soil | place: USA... | reverse complement strand
GTCAGCAGGAGTGAGAGCCAGAACTTGTCGCGAAACATCGCGACGCTGTGTCCCGCATGCTTGTCATGCGCGGCGTGAGCTTCATGCCCCGCATGGGTCCCGTGTCGAGCATGGGTCTCGTGTCCCGCGTGCGGCTCATGTCCGGCGTGCGAGTCATGTCCCGCGTGAGGCTCGTGCCGCCCATGGGCTGCGTGCCCGCCTAACGAGCTCATCGTTGCCGGACCGGCGACCTCGGTGCAGCGGGGTTCGCGGGCGGCCGCGTCGTCGGCGCAGGCGGCACCGCGGGCGGAGGTGCTCGCAGCAGCTCCTTCATGTGCTCGCGATGCTCCGGCGGCATCCGGTCCACCATCTCGGTCATCAGCCGACGCATCGCCGAATCGGCGAGAACGCGCCGGCGGATCACGGAGTCCGCCAGCATACGCATGTGGAGGTCGATCATCTGCTCGTCCAGCGCGACTGTGGCGCCGCGAGCACTGTCGGTAGCATGGCGTGAATGGTCTATCGGCGCGGCTCGCGAGGCCGAGTCGGCGGGCCGCTGCACCCCGTGCTGCATTCCGGCGTGCGCACCACCCGTGGCCTGACCGTACTTGAAGCCCGTCATCTCGCCGGTACGCTCGTCGTGCGTCATGACCGCGCCGTACGTGACCGTCTTTTCAGGGAAGGCGGGGAGGAAGTTCACGGCCGGTCCCCCCATGTTCTCCACCCCCATGTGCTCGGCCATCGTGCGCCAGGCCTGCTCGGTCATCACATACGACGTGTCGTCACGAAAGAGGCGCGCGGCGCGCACGATCTCGGCACGCTTTCGATTCCGCGGCACACTGTCATTCGCGAGGATGTCGCTGATGACGTCATGCATGGAGTGCAGGTTGTCGAAGATGATGGCGACCTCGGGATACCGCTTCGCGAACTCCGGTGCCACCGCGGCGGTCATCGGCATGATGTACGGCATGGTGCTCGTCGGGTTCTCGAGCATCTGCCAGAAGCGGGCGATCGTGGCGCGCACCGCCGGCTGCCGTGTCTCGGGCGTCGCGTTGACGATGAGCGGCTCGTAGAGACCGATCTGCATCCAGTGATATGCCCAGATCAGTCCATTGAACTTCGGGTACTGTGTCCGGAAGGCCAGCGAGTAGGGCTGCTCCTGCATCAGCACCATGCTCTTCGGCTTCGAGCTGAACGCGAGGTCCCGCCGAGTCTTGTAGTAGCGAACCAGGCGCTGCACCTCGGCGTCCTTGCGCGCGAGCGGGATCGACTCGTCGGCCCAGACGTCGTATACCTGCCGATGGAGGACGTGAGCCCAATCGAACATCTGCTTCGCCTCGGGGGCGAGCTTCGCGTAGGCGATCTCGATCGCGGCTTCCTCGAGTGGGACCCGCGGCGGCCGAACGAGGATCTCCTTCGTCAGGCGGTCGTACCACTTCTGTTCGAGCTCGGACGGAGGAGCATCGGGCCGGCTCCACAGCGTCTCGTACAGGATCGCGTGGCCGAAGTCGAACGCGTTGAACAGCCGGTCGGCCGGCTGATAGCGACGACGAAACTCCCAGTTGTGCGGCGCCTGCAGGTAGAACTGCTCGTGGGTCGTCACCCATTGGGCATCGGCGGCGGTCGGCACGACGAGGGTCGCGAGCGCGAGCGGGAGTGCCCCCGCGATCATCAGGATGACGCGTCCCACGTGAAAGTGTCCGGTCGAACGTTGGATCATCGAGAAGGCTGGTGATCGCACGAGTCGATGCGGATGGCTACGGGTGCCACGGCAGGCCCACCCCGACGGCGGCGCCGAAGGTGACGTGCCAGGACTGATCGTCGCCCGTTAGGCGCCGACCGAGCCCGGCATCGACGTTGAACCGCGGGCTTAGTTGGTAACGCACGCCGAGTCCTGTGTTCCAGCGCAGATCCCCGGATTCCTGGAGTGGCTCCTCGGCGAATACCTCGGCGGTGAGCAAGAGCGATCGCAGCGGAAGCGTCCGATCCACCGCCACGCCGGCCATCCACCGTGACAGCTCCGCCACAGCACTCCCCTCGGGCGTGTCCGTATCGGCTGACTCGGCCTCGGCGTCGCCGATCGTATACTCGCCATTAACGTGAACCCGTGCCCAGCGGAACGTGCGGGTCATAATGGCCTTGAGGGTCCCATACGCCTTGTCAGGCCCCAGGTGGCCGGCCGGAAGCAGGCCACTGGCCACGATCGCGAACGCTGGAACCGCCGTCTCGACATTCAGGTTGTGAAAGAGCGACACATCGATGCCGGCGAGACCCGCGGTACCCTCGTCGAGACCGTCGACGTAGGCCAGAGGAGTGCCGATCTCGATATGGGTGCGAGGGAGGATGCCGTACGCCAGCTCCGGCTCGATCCCCCACTGGTACCGCCCGCCACTACTACGTTCGAGCCGAAGCGGCGCGAGCTGAATCTCGAAGGCGCGCCGTTCGACCGCATATGCGTCCTCGATGCGGACCGGCCTTCCGGCGTCCGTGTTGAAGTAATCGGTTTGCGCGAGTGCGGTGTCAGGATTCCCGGCGATGAGCGCAATCACTACCGCGAGCTGCGTGAGACGCGAAACGGGCCGCCAGGGAGGACGAGCGGAGACCATTGAGAGACAACTGTTTGAGAGACAACTGTTGCGGTCGTTGGCCATGAGTAGCCGTGTTGATGCGCGTAGATCGCTAAAGATAAACGAGGCCGCCGGGGTATCGCCGGCCGCCTCGAGCCTGGTCCACGTTAGGCGCGTCGCGTCGCGATGACGTCACCGAGCCACTTCGAAGGACCCTTACCCTTCGTAAACATCTGAGTCACGCGAGCTCATCGAGCAGCGCGGAGACGCGATCGAGGATGACGTCGCGAGCGGGCTCGAAGCCATCGCTCACCGCCGGAATGTCGTCCCACTGACGCAGGTCGATCACCGCGTAACCAGGGTCGTCGATGCGACACCCTAGCGCCACTATCAGGCGAGCTGACGCGACAATGGCGCCAGTAAGCTGCCTCGGCCGCAATGCGCTCACATCGATCCCGTCAGCGGCCAGTCCGGCGACGACACCGACCGGGATGGCCTTGTCGGCCTCGATACCGGCTGTCGCGGCGGTCATCACAAGCCCCCTCGCCGCTGCCCGGCGACGGAACAGCTCGGCAGCGATGACACTCTTGGCCGACCCGTGGAGGCACACGAACAGGACGTCGATCGACTCCATTTTCATAATAGTCACAGTTGATTCTAGCAATGATTCAACTGCGATATTACATTATTCTCCCGCCAATTTCCACCCCGGTACGTGAGGCGATGATCCTCCTCCTCGGCCGCGACGACGTCCGCCTCCTTCTCGACCTTCCAGCGTGTATCGACGCGGTCGATGACTCGTTCCGGCGCCACGCACTCGGGGAAACGATCCCGCCCGGAGTGCTTGGTGCTCACGTCGACGGCGGTGGCTTTCATGTGAAAACCGCCGGGCTGCGTGGTCAGAGCGGCGCGCCAGCACGGTTCGCCGCGAAAGTGAACGCGAACTTCCCCGGCAACCGGGATCGCCACGGACTTCCGACCATCCAGGGCGTCATCGCCCTCTTCGACGCGACCGACGGTCGAGTGCTCGCGCTGCTCGACACGATGGAGGTGACGACCCTCCGCACCGCCGCGGCGACCGCGCTGGCGGCAAGGCATCTCGCGCGGGAGGACGCCGGGTTGGTCACCGTGTGCGGCTGCGGGGAGCAGGGCAGGGGTCAGCTTCGCGCCCTGGAGTGCGTGCGGCCCGTTCGGCGCGCCTTCGCGTACGACGAGAATGTCGTTCGGGCTGAGTCCTTCGCGACGTCAATGTCAGCGGAGCTCGGCATCGACGTGAGGCCCGTCCGCGAGCTTGGCAAGGCGACGGCGGAGAGCGACATCTGGGTGACGTGCACCACGGCCCGCCGCTGGTTCCTCGGACGGTCACACGTTAGGCGTGGCACGTTCGTCGCCGCCGTCGGCGCGGATCACCCCGAAAAGCAGGAGATCGAGCCAGGACTGTTGGCGGCGAGCGTGGTCATCGCGGACGTCCTCGACCAGTGCGTGGCGATGGGCGACCTGCATCACGCGCTCGACGCGGGTGTCATGCGCCGAGGTGATGTTCGTGGCGAGTTGGCGGACGTCGTCTCGGGGCGCGTGATCGGTCGGCAATCGGCGGACGAGATCATCGTGTTCGACAGCACGGGAACGGCGCTGCAGGATGTCGCGGCGGCGTCGGTCGTGTACGACCGGGCGGTCGCGAGTGGCGTTGGTCTCCACGTCGATCTCGCTCGAGGGTCCGAGAGCTGGATGCCTTCCCGCGTGAGTGAGGTAGAGACATGAGCAAGCCCGATGTGCGGGCGGCAGAGCGGTGGCTGCTGCTCATTCATCAGATCCCACCAAAGCCCGACTATCTGCGCGTCAAGATCGGCCGGCGGCTGCAGCGCGTCGGGGCGGTGCCGGTGAAGAACTCCGTCTACGTGCTTCCCGAGAGCGATCAGACGTACGAGGACTTTCAGTGGATCCGCCGGGAAGTCATCGACGGCGGCGGCGACGCGTCGATCTGTCGCGCCGAGTTCATCGATGGCCTGACGAGTGACGAGATCCGGCAGACGTTCCGAAAGGCCAGGGATGCCGATTACGCCGAGATCGCCGTCGCGGCGCGCGAGCTTCGCGCCACGTTGGCCGGTGGCGATCGAGGTGGCGATCGAGGTGGTCCAGGATCGCGTCCCGCACGACCTGACGACGAACTGTCGAGACTCCGCAAGCGCCTCGCGGCCGTCGCGGCGATCGACTTCTTCGATGCGTCCGAGCGCACGGTCGCCGAGGAGGCGCTGACGATCGCCGATGCGGCGCTGCGACCGCGGTCCGCATCGGACGGGTCGCCGGCTGGCATCGACCGCAACACCCATCGCGGGCGAACATGGGTGACGCGCGCGGGCATCTTCGTCGATCGCATGGCGAGCGGGTGGCTCATTCGCCGATTCATCGACCCGGAAGCGCGGTTCCGCTTCGTGCGCGAAAGCGACTTCCGGCCGTCCGAGAGAGAGGTGCGCTTCGACATGTTCGAGGCCGAGTTCACCCACGAAGGCGACCGATGCACGTTCGAGACGCTGCTCGCTCGCTTCGCGCTCGACGCGCGCCCACTCCGCGCCATTGCCGAGGTCGTGCACGACATCGACCTCAAGGACGGCAAGTTCGAGCGCGATGACGCCGCTGGGATCGAGCGGGTCCTCGCGGGGATTGTTGCGGCGCATCCCGATGACGCCGCCCGGTTCGAGCGGGGATGCCAGCTGTTCGACGAGCTGTATGCCCTGTTCTCGCGAGCGGAGTGACGGCGGATGGATGCGGTCCGCGATGGCGTGACCGCGTCGGCCGGCACGGCTCCCGGGCAGGAGTCGGATCACGTTAGGCGCCCGTCGCTCCCGGAGATGGTGCGGTTCTTCCTCTGGCTCGGCGCCGCTGGCTTTGGTGGTCCGATCGCGCTCGTCGGGTACATGGAGCGCGAGTTCGTGGAGCGCCGGCGATGGGTGAGCCGACAGGAGCTCAAGGACGGGCTCGCGTTTTCACAGCTGGCGCCTGGGCCTCTCGCTGCCCAGCTCGCGGTCTATCTCGGGTGGCTGTGCAGTGGGGCGCGCGGAGCGACGCTCGCCGGTGCGGCGTTCGTAGCGCCGTCGTTCCTGATGGTGGTTGCCCTTGCCGCGGGTTATCTCCGATTCGGCGGCATGCCCTGGCTGCAGGGCGCGTTCTACGGCATCGGAGCGGCGGTCATCGCGATCATCGCCCGGAGCGCGACGAAGCTCGCTCGCACCACGGTCGGCCGCGATGCGCTCCTCTGGATCGTGTTCGTCACGAACGGCGTCGTGACCGCGTGGGCGGAGTCCGAGGTCGTGTGGCTGTTCCTGCTGAGCGGTCTCGTGGCCGTGCTGGTTCGGGAAGGGCTAGACGTTAGGCGCGGTCGGTTGCTGGCGCTTCCTGCGCCGTTCGCCGCGTTTCAACTGCCCGAGTGGGCGATCGGCGGGGTCCAGTCCGCTGGTCCCGCCGCAACCGTCGCCGCACTGTTCCTCTACTTCGCATCGGCGGGACTATTCGTGTTCGGGAGTGGACTCGCGATCGTCCCCTTCCTGCACGCCGGCGTGGTGCAGCAGCATCAGTGGCTCACCGAGCGACAGTTCCTCGATGCCGTGGCGGTGGCACTCATAACGCCCGGGCCCGTGGTGATCACGGTTGCCTTCATTGGCTATCTCGTCGCCGGGCTGCTGGGCGCGACGGCGGCAGCCGTCGGGGTGTTCGCGCCCGTGTGGGCGCTCACGCTGCTCCTCGCGCCCTATTACGATCGGCTCAAACGCGAGCGCCGCGTGCGCGCCTTCGTGGACGGCGTCACAGCGGCCGCGACCGGTGCGATCGCGGGCGCCGCGTACGTGCTCGGGCGACGAGCGATCACGGACGGTGTGACCGCCGTGATCGCGGGGGCAACGTTCCTGGTTCTGCTTCGCGGGCGCCGCGTCCCCGAGCCCTTACTGATGGTCGCTGCGGGAGTATTGGGTGTGATGCTCGCCACCAGGTCGTGAGCGACCTGAACCCTTATTTGAGCGACCAGTCCGTCGAGAGCATGTTGCTGCCCCACGCGAGGCGGAGCTCACCGCGGGCCTTGCCCGGGGCCGTCGACGGAATCAGCCACATCGTTAGGCTCTCCACGGGAACGGATAGCGCCTGGCGCCGGAGGTCGATCCGCGCGACGTCGTGCTGTTGGTCGTATTCCGCCGTCTGACCCGCGCTCTTCTGCACGATGAGCTTCCACGTCGTCCGGCTCGGAATGGTGTAGAGGACATAGGTCCCCGCCGGCAGCGTTGCTCCGCCGAGGACGAGCTCGATGCCGGTGGTGAGCGTCGTCGGGTTGTTCGCGCCGGTGCGCCACGGTTTGTCGTACGGCACGAGGCTATCGGTGTGCAGCGTGCGCCCACGAAGGTGCGGCTGGCCATAATCGAGCTTGATCGTCACCGGCTGCGCACCGGGCGGAGCCGAATCGTTCGGGAAGGCGAGAGTGACCTCACTCGTCGCGCGGCTGCTCGCCGCGGGGCGCAGCTGCGGCTGGGCGGAGACGGTTGCGGCAGCACTGGTGGTGAGCGCGAGCGCTAGAATGAATCGGGTCTGTCGCATTGCGAGATTATGGTAGTTGGAACGACGTTGGGAGTCCTCGGCCTTGCAGTCGTGCAAGGGCTGCTCACCAATGTACCGCCATGAGAACACCGCCCGCGAGGAACCCACACCGATGGTCGACCACCTGGTGACTCCTCGGTTGACGTTGTCGCCACTCGGCACGGCTGACACGGAGGCGCTGCACGCGCTGTGGACTGCCCCCGGCGTTCGCCGCTTCCTCTGGGACGACGAGGTCATTCCGACGGATCGGACCGCGGAAGTCGTTCGGCGGAGTGCATTGCTGTTCGCGGAGCGCGGGCTTGGACTCTGGAGCGCGCGACTGCGGGACTCGGTGTCCGGGTACGGAGGAGCGAAGCTCGCGGGTTTCGCGGGGTACTGGTACTTCCGCGATCCTCCGGAGCTCGAGCTGCTCTACGGTGTTGCCGAGCCTTTGTGGGGGAGGGGACTCGGCACGGAGCTGGCCCGTGTGATGATTCAGTACGCGTGGGGATCGCTTGGATTCCACGACGTGAACGCGAGCACCGACAGGGGTAATACGGCGTCAGTGCGTGTCCTGGAGAAGCTGGGATTCACCATGACGCGGCACGCGGTGGTCGGCGGGCTCGACACCGTGTTCTTCACGTTGGCCCGCCCACCGACGGAAACGGCAGCGGAGTGAGCGCGACACGGTGTCGGTGGCGCAGCAGCGTCGCCGGCTGCATCCCCTCATGATTCACGGTCAGTGAAGACCTTTGACGACTAATGACGAGCTACGAGACTCGACAGGACCGTCCCGACGTGGCGTGCCCCGGATGTGGCTACGTTCCCTCGCCGGGCGATCGGTGGGTCTGTGCCCCCGACGGCTGCGGGGCGTTGTGGGACACGTTCGAGACCGGTGCCCGGTGCCCGGACTGTGGCGCTCACTTCGCCTGGACGGCCTGCCCCGGCTGCCACCGGACGTTCCCGCACCGCGCCTGGTATCGCCGGTGAGCCTAACGACCGCCCCGGCATCCCGAGCGAGGGATGACGGAGTAGCGCTGCCTCAATCGTGCGCGACCCCGCCTCCCGCCGAGCTCCTGGCACATGCGATCGCCGCGGCCAGCAGCTCGAGGCCGCGAGGGTCGTGCATTGCCATGCGGGAGCCGAGGGTGTTCGTCACGTAGGCGATCGCGAGGCCGAGCTCGGGGACGAACCGGACGAGCTGCCCGCCAGCCCCGCCCCAGCCGATGCTCACCGTCCCTTGCGGGTCGTCGGCGATGAACCGGGCGAACCCACCCTGCGTGAAGGCCACCGACGTCCCCATCATGCCATCGATCGCGTACGCGTCGGCCGTCTCGACGGCCTGGCGGAGCGCGCCATCGGACGAGAAAACCCGCACGCCACCTAACGTCCCTCCGCCGGCGACGAGTGCCGCTAGCCGAGCAAGGGCCTCGGCGTTGCCGAATCCGTTCGACGAGGCCAACTCGCACGCACGGAGCTTCGGGTGGTTCGCCATCTCCTGCGGAGCCACGCCGGTCGGCGCGAGACAGTTGAGGGCCCGGCTTGCAATGGAGTCCGGCTCGGTCAGCAGCTGCTGCAGGAACGCCAGCTCGTGATCGTGCAGTTGATAGCGCGCGTCGCCAGACATTCGGAGCGACGTGACATCCCCGGCCAACACGCGCATGATCACCGTCGGGTCCGGGCGTGTCGCGGAGACACGGGAGACCTGCGCGTCCGGCAACCCGATCCAGAAGTCGATACCCAACGGCTCGGCGATCTCCTCACGAAAGAACACCCCGAGACGCCGCCCCACTGGGTCCACACGTCGCACGAACTCCGACGAGTAGAGCCCACGCGATACCGCGTGATACGCTTGCGGCGGTGGAGGGTTCTGCCATCGCCAGCCGGAGCCGCTCGGCTCCGGCGCGAACAGCGCGGCCACCTGCTCCTGGCGCTCGAGAAAGCGAGCGCGGGCGTCAAAGTCGAAGATCTCGGCGTCGCCCAGCTTGCGGTCGAAGACCGGGAGGCCGGCGCGGTGCATCATGAGCTGGCGAACGGTCACATCACCCTTGAGCTGCCCGCCGTCCGCGAAGGACGGCCAGCGGTCGACGATTCGGTCGTCGTACGACAGGATCCCGCGATCGATGAGCAGTGCGATGCAGAGCGATTCGACGAACTTCGTTGTGGACGCGACAAGCTGGATCGTGCGCTCATCGTAGGGACTGTCGTCGCCTCCTCCGACACGCGTGCCACCAGTGAGCCGAACGACCGGCGTGCCGTGGTGATAGATGGACACGGCCGACCCGGTATCCCACTCCCGGATGAAGAAGGAGTTGAAGGTGTCGCGCACTGACTCATAGCCAGACGCAACACTTCCGCGTATCCTGTCAGTCATTCCCAGCGCCCGATCTGCCATGCGTCGTTCACTCGCGGTCGTCCGCTTGGCGACCATTCCCGCCGTGATCGCGTTCGCCGCCGGAACGTCGGACGCGCCGAGTCGCTTGTCAACGGAGCCCGGGCTGGCCGCGCAATCGCCGAGGCCGATCGGCGTCACGCACGCGACCGTGATCGATGTCGAACGTGGCACACGCCTTCGCGACTACACCGTGATCATCGAGGGCGGCCGGATCACGACGGTTGGGCCGAGCGCGCAGGTGCGCGTACCGGATGGGTACGGTGAGGTGAACGCGCGCGGGAGGTTCATCATTCCCGGGTTGATCGACACACATGTGCACCTCCTGTGGGATCGCGATAGCGTCACATCGCCGGACAGCGCGATTCGCTGGCTCAAGTCGTTCGTCCCGTTCGGCGTCACGACCGTGCGCGAGGCGAGCGCGCGTGACCTCGACCGCGCCAACATGCGGTGGCGAGACATCCGCGATTACGGCGGTTCGCCGATCCCTCGAGTGTACGTGTCGGGCCGCGCCGATCGACGACACGCCAGGCTCGCGAATGCGGCTGGTGTGGGCGACCTCACTCGACAGCTCGTGAAACGAGGGGTGGACGGCATCAAGATCCGCGATGAGCTGACGCTCGACGAGGTTCGCGAGATCGTCGAGGCAGCAAGGGCGGAGCGACGTCCCGTGTTCGGCCACACTTACTATCCCAATGTCGACTACACGCGCGACGCCGTACTCGCCGGGGTGAATGGGGTGATGCACGTGAGCGGCATTCGCCCGCTGGGCAGCAACCGCCGCCCTGACACGCCGCCGGCCGACACCTCGGACTGGGAGGCCGCATGGCTGTATCGGATCGGCGAATGGCTCTACGAAGACACGGCACATACGAACTCGCTGATCCGTCTCATGGTCTCGCGAGGTGTGTGGCTCGAACCGACCCTCGTCACCGAGGAAACCCTGCTGCTCAGTCCCGCGGATCTCCAGCGCTTCCCGGGTGCACGATACCTTCGGCACCCGGTGGCGCGGTGGCGCGAGGGATTTCCTATGCCGAGGGGCGCGGCGCTCGATGGCGCGCGTGCCAGCGTCGACGGAATGAAGCGGTTCGTGCGCCGCTTCCAGGCCGCGGGTGGTGTGGTGGTGACCGGTACGGACGGTCGCCCGTTTTACGCCGGTGGTGTCCAGGAAGAGATGCGGCTCCTCGTGGAGGC
>Ga0075430_100005512_pt1 | contig 10694 bp, 8 predicted proteins | sample RhiMetdeltSRZDD4_FD_75294 | JGI IMG/M metagenome (GOLD analysis project Ga0075430, IMG submission 75294) | Populus rhizosphere microbial communities from Tennessee, USA - Rhizosphere MetaG P. deltoides SRZDD4 | ecosystem: Host-associated > Plants > Roots > Rhizosphere > Soil | place: USA... | reverse complement strand
AGCCCTGGCGCTCGGCGACGGCCTGACGCAGGGACCCGACGGGCTGGCACGGCGCTTCTTCGCGCGGGCGGGCGCGTTGGTCGACATCCCGTGGAGCATCGCCGTGGGCAGTGACCTGCGCTTCCCCGAGGTCGAAGGGCCGCGCAGCGCGATGGTGCGGTTCATCAACTGGTACATGGGCCGGCTGCAGATCGCCGCCCGACACGAGGCCACCCCGGCCCTGGCCTTCCTTCGCGTGGCGAACCTGCTGGCACCCCCGCCGAGCATCCTGCACCCACGGGTGGCGCTGGGCGTGCTCTCGGGGAACCTCCACACCGCGCGGGCGCGGGCGGCCGGCCGCCGGAGGACGGCCCGATTGGGGCCCACCGGCGATCGGGCCGCCGAGGGAATGCTCCCACGGATGCCCGGTCGGCCCTGACATCGGCCACGGGCCCTCCGACCACGCGGCTCCCCTCGGCCGAGGCGCAGCTCGCAGCACGCTTACTGCCGCCCCGACAGCCTGCGCGACCTCGATCGGTGGCAACACATCGCCGCACGGGATGTCCCGCCCTCACCGCTCCCGGATGGCTCCTGAGCGGCGAGCATCCTGGGCGATGCTCGCTGCGTGCTCGCGTTCGGCGTGCTGCTTCAGGAAAGCGGCGCGGGCGATCAGCAGGCGACGTAGATAGCGGGTGAGGATGAGGCGAGCGGCCAGCGCCCCGAGCGGACCGAGCGGCGCCTCGTACGCGAACGTGTCGACCATGCGGGTGCCGGCCTCGGTCCGTTCGAAGGCGTGCAGGTGCGTCACCGAGCGGAAGGCGCCGCGCACCATCCGATCCTCGAAGAGGTGCGGCGGCTCGAAGCGGATGATCCGGGCCGTGAGCCGCTGCCTGACCCCGAAGTGCCTGGCCTCGAACGTGACGACGTCGCCGAGCCCGAGCAGCCCCGAGCCCGTCCGGCTGACGACCCGCTCGCCGGTCTGCGCCACCGAGCGCGCGTGCAGGTCCGGGTCGCGCGCCAGGTCGAAGCAGCGCTCGATCGGCGCGTTGATGACCGTCTCGACGCGAATGGTTGGCACGGGCGTGCACCCTTCCCACATTGGATGATGGCGCACGCCCGCCGCGCTATTCGAGGCGCTTGAGCAGCTCGTCCAGGCCTTCCCGAATCTCCGACCTCCGCTCCTCGGCCACTGCCGTCCGGAGCGCGGCGACGACCTCCTCACCCCACGTCTCCGTCGGGTGCCGCGCAAGGATCGCGATGGCCTGGCGTCGACCACTGTCCGGCCCCGCGCCCGGCAGACGGAGCCCCAACGCGACGATTCGCTCGCTGTACATCCCGTGAAACTGCAACGCCTTCATCACCGATGCTACCGGAGTCCCGATCCGCCAGTGCCGCTCCTGAGCGAGTCGGGCATCGGCCATCTCCCGGAAGGTGCGCGGCAGGATGCGCTCAGCGAGAGCGATCACCCGCCTGACGCGGTCGGTATCGCTGGTGGTGAGTAACCACCAGTACAGGCTGGAATCCAGCGGGTCCCGTTCGAGGCAGCGATATGCATCCTCCCAGAGATCGACGCCGATGTCGGGCGCGACCCGCCATGCGATGAACAGCTCGCGGTGCGTTGCCGTCTCGTAGCAGGCGATCACGTCCCGCACCATCGCCTGCCACAGCGGTCGGCGCAGGATCCGCCGGCAATCGTCGGTCAACGTGGCGCGAACCTCGTCGGTCCACCCGAGCGCTTCGCGCCTGGGCCACGGTGACTCCGGCTCAGCGGCGTGATGACGCGTGATCCCGATGTCCAGCATCTGCTGCCATATCGACGGCGGTCGTGGGGCCGGCCACTCCAGCCAGGTCATCACCTCGTGAACCACGTGAAGCTGTTCGAGCGAGCGGCACCGGTCGAGCAGGTGCCCCAGGAGCCGATCGACGATGAGCACGCCGTCCGGGCAGGCTTCGAGGTCGTCCCCGCGATAACTCCCGAAGAGATTCCCTACCAGGACACACGCGGCGTCCAGGAAGGCGTCTTCGATGTCGTGGGACGCCAATGCTACGGCAAGGTCGCCAGCGACAGTGCAGGCAGCAGCCACGCAACCTGCGCATCCGTTGGGGAGGTCCCACCCGTGGCGGATAATCCAGTCACGGACGTCGGGCCGAGCGGCAAGCCGCAGCGCGATCTGGAGGAGCAGGCGCTTACGCTCCACGCAACCCGCGCGATTCATCCGTGCCCAGCGCAGGTCAACCGTATCCTCGCCGAACCTGTCCAGCACCCACACGGCGAGGCCACAGAATGCCGGATGCCGTGCAAGCGTGGTGAGATCGTCGATGACATCTCGGTCCCGGCCGGCGCCCACCAGGAAGATCGCGAGATCGACCGCCTCGCCGTCAACCGCTCGGTCGAGAAGCCAGCGAGCGATCAGTCGGACGCCGCTGGCGGTGAGCCGTTGCTCGATCATGCCGTCGAGTATGAGACGGATACTCCGACGCCGGAGCGAGAGCGCGGCTCTGTACAGCATCCATTGAGCGTCGACGAGGTCGACCTTATCCTGTGCGGCCATGATGGCTTTCCTGGCCGTGACGATGGCATCGGAGGTCGCCAACTCCTCGGCTGTGGCCTCGTCGCGTACGGAGAAGGATGGCGGCTGCTGCTGACGATCCGGAGGCAGCACCCAGACGATCGGGACCTCGTCAGGGTCGCAGAGGGCGGGTGGGCTGCCGTCCTCGGGACGGAGCGGGTGCTTCGCGGACCAGGCGCGAAGCTGGGCGAGGATCGAAGGCCGCGCCTCCCAGTCGAAGGAGGTCGATCGCTCGGGCGTCACCATGATGGTGCGTGGGCGCCTCCGGGCCGCGCCCCTGGCCACAGACATGGTCGCGAAGACCGGTAGAGATCATGCGGCAGATCGTGGCCGCGTCGCAACCGTCAGTTCGCCGTCCTTCAGATCAACGCCGTCTAATTCTGGGATTTTGGGTTTTTGGGTTGGGGGGTTACTCGCACAGCACAGCCCCCCTCTCCCGAAAGCGAGAGGGGGGCCGTCGATGGGATCGGAGCCCTACCGGTACCGGATGACGCTCCGCTTGACCTCGCCGGCGATCAGCTGATCGTACGCCTTGTTCAGGTCTTCGAGCTCGACCTCCTGGCTGATCAGCTCGCGCAGCTTGTACTTCCCCTCCATGAACAGGTCCACGATCATCGGCAGGTCCGCCCGCTGCCGGGTACCGCCGAACGAGGCGCCCGTCAAGACCCGCTCCTGGAGCAGCAGCGTCGGATCGATCGAGAGGCGCATGCCGGCCGGCGGCACCCCGATCATCACCGCCGTCCCGCCCCGGTGGACCGAGTGGAACGTCTGCTCCATCGTCTTCTGGATGCCGACCGCCTCGATGGCGTAGTCGGCGCCGTCGCGGCCGGCGATCTCCTTGACCGCCGCGACCGGGTCCTCGACCTGGCTGGCGTTGACGGTGTGGGTCGCGCCGAACTCCTTCGCCCACTCCAGCTTCTGATCGAACACGTCCACGGCGATCACCTTCGCCGCCCCCACCAGCGCGGCCGCCTGGATCGCGTTCAGGCCGATGCCGCCGCAGCCGTAGACCGCCACCGTCGAGCCCGGCCGGACCTGGGCCCGGTTCACCACCGACCCGAACCCCGTCATCACGCCGCAGGAGACCAGGCAGATGACTTCCAGCGGCGCATCCTTGCGGATCGGGATGACGCTGACGTCGGGGACGGTCGCCATCTCGGCGTAGGTCCCGAGCTGGAGGTACTGGAGGATGTCCTGGTCGCCCTTCTTGAAGCGGCTGGTGCCGTCGTGCAGGAGGTAGCGCGGCTTGTCGCGCAGCTCGCAGAGGTTCGGCCGCCCGATCGTGCAGTACCAGCAGCGCCCGCACGACGGGATGTACGAGGTCAGGACGTGATCGCCGACCTGCACGCCGGTCACGTCCGGGCCGACCGCCTCGACGACGCCGGCCCCCTCGTGCCCGAACACCACCGGCGTGGGGTGCGGCACGATCCCCTGGATGTGGTGGAGATCGCTGTGACAGACGCCGCTCGCGGTGTAGCGGACCCGGACCTCATGAGCACGGGGCTCCTCCAGGTCCAGCATCTCGATCTCGACGCCCTGGCCGGGCTCGTAGTGGACCGCCGCCTTGACCTGCATGGTCGTACCTCCTCCCAGGGGGTGGCGGCAGTGTACCCCGGGCGGGAGGAGTCAGGAGTCGAGGTCAGGGGCCGAACCGTTCGAGGATGATCTCCGTCTTCGAGCGCTGGTCGTCGGTCAGCCAGCCCTGCTTCTTCAGCAGCTCGCGTAGGTCCTCGTGGCGGTTGTCGGCCGACTCGTGGCGCTTCTTCTTGAAGGAGACCTCCACGATCCGCTGCTCGTCCTGGCCGGGCGGACTGACCTTCCAGACCTCGACGAACAGCTCGTCGTCCTTCCACTCGCCGATCCAGCGCCGCCCTTCGACCGGACCGTACACGTGCGCCTGCTCCAGGATCGCGCGGGCCTGGTCCGGCAGCTGCTGCTCCAGCACCGACGGCAGCGTCGAGAGGGCGATCCGGCGCGCGTCCTCCGTACCGGGCAGCGTCAGCGAGTCCGAGTCACGCGGGCCGCCGCTCGCCTTCAGCGAGGCCGTCAGCGTCAGCTCATGAAGGCCCCATTCGACCTGGGCGTCGTACTCGTCTGGCGCTTCCTCGAACCCCTCGGCCCTGGCCGCTTCGACGGCCCGGTCGACGTCCTCTTCGTCGTTCCCCTCGAGGTCGAACCGCTTCTTGTAGGTCACCTGGATGTCCGACTCGTCGTCGAACGCGCGCAGCCGCACGATCCAGCCGGCCCCGTGGAGCGCCCGGTCGGCGCTGTCCAGGAACAGCATGACGGCCTCGGTAGACCGCTCGATGTCGAACGCCTTGCGGACCTTCCTCTTCAGCTCACCCTCCGAGTTCAGCGTCTCTTCAGGGTCCACGAGCATCTTCACTTCGAAATTCGGCTCGCCGAGCATGGCACCTCTCCACTCCTGACGTGCCGCCAGCATGCGACGACCGGGCGCACGTCGAGCCCCCGGGGGGATCCCTGTCGTGAGCCCGCACGCGCCCCCGTAGATGCGCGAGCCCGCTCCGAGCTGGCGGTGCGGAGTTAGCGTGCCGCGTCGACACGGGACGCAGCAGGCCCGCCGGCGCGGCGCCGCCGGGCGAGCGGGCTCGCTCGGGTCCGATCACGCGCGATCCGGAGCGTCGCGTCCGTGTCGCCTCGGCGGGCTGTCCTGCTCGTGGCGCACGAAGCGACGGGCTGCTTCGTCGAGCATGTCCGGCGCCAGCCGCTCGCTGAATCCGGCCAGGAACGCGATGGCGAAGTAGAGGTTCAGGTTCACCCCGGTCCCCTGACCGGTGCCGGCCGAGAGCCCGGTCAGGTTGATCAGGCCGATCGTGAGCAGGATGTAGAGGACCATCCCCGACACCGAGCCGATGATCGGCCGGAAGCCGCCCAGGAAGCGCAGCGTCACGGACGGCACCTCGTAGTCCACCATCAGCTTCCCGGAGGACATCCGCCACATCACGCTGACCGTCGCGCCGACGAGCCCGGCGAGCAAGCAGACGAGCAGGGGGCGGCCGGTCTCGTCGTCCTGCTGGCTGCGCATGAGCGCGGCCCGGACGCCCGCGACCGGCCGGCCCCGAACAGGGCCGGCCCGCGCTCTCCCGGCTCCCGGGCGGTCTCTCGGCTCCCCGGGCGGGGTATACTCCTAGACCCGCCGTAACCAGCGTACCTTCGCATCATCGCCATGTCAAGGCACATCGTCGCGGTGCGGGCGGCCTCCCCGCCCTTGCGCGCCCGGCACCGGCGTTGCTACCCTGCCGAAACGTTTGAGCCGGCGGCTCGGGAGTCTGGATGCGACGTCGCCCACAGATCACGATCGATGTGGTCGCCGCCGAGGCCGGTGTCTCGGCGTCCACGGTCTCGCACGTGCTGAACGGCCGTGCGGACACGGCGCGCATCAGCCGGTCCACCAGCGAGCGGGTCCGCGACGCGGCCCGGCGCCTGGGCTACACCCCCAACCACGCCGCGCGCAGCCTCCGGCGCCAGCGGACCGGCATCATCACCGTCCTCGCGTGGCGCCTGTCCAGCCCGTTCTTCGCGGACATCGCGACCGGCGTGCGGAACGTCGCCCAGCGACATGGCTGCCAGGTCGGCGTGATCGACGCCGGCGCGCTGGACCGCGACGTCGAGATCCGCGCCCTGGCCTCGCTGAAGACCGGCCTCTGCGACGGCGTCGTCGTCGCGACCGGCACCCACAGCCGGCGCGGGCCGGCCACGGACGCCCTGCTGGAGCTGGCAGCAAGCGGCACCCCGGTCTCGCTGGTGCTGGACCGCAGCCCGGACCCGATCGTCCCGGCCATCGACGTGGACCACGCCGGCGGCTCGTACCTCGCCACCAAGCACCTGCTGAAGCTCGGGCACCGGCGGATCGCCCACTTCACGTTCGCGGACACGCCGCTCGCTCCGGACGCCGCCGGCGCGCCGGCCGCCCGGTACCTCGGGTACCGCCGAGCGTTCGCGGAGATCGGGGTCGAGCCGGAGCCCTCCTGGCTGTTCCGCGGCGGGCGCGAGATCGAGGGCGGGCGGGTGATGGCCCACGAGCTGATCGCCCGCTTCCCGGATCCGGCGGAGCGCCCCACGGCCGTCGCCGCGTTCAACGATCGGACCGCGATCGGCGTGATCCGCGGCTGCTACGAGGCCGGCCTCCGGGTGCCCGAAGATATCGCGCTGATCGGCTTCCACGACATCCCGACGGCCCGCTACACGACGCCGGCCCTGACGACGATCGGACATCCGCTGATCGAGCTCGGCGAGATGGCGGCGGAGTCGCTGTTCGTGCTGTTCGGCGGCGGCGAGGTCGCGGAGCGGGACCGGACGGTGCCGGTCTTGCTGGTGGTGCGGGAGTCGTGCGGCGCGCAGCGCAGAAACGGCCTGGGAGGGCTCCATGCGTGAGTACATACTGCGGCGGTTGGTCAGCATGATACCGGTGCTGTTCATCGTCAGCCTCATCTCATTCGCGCTGCTCTACATCCTGCCCGGCGACCCGGCCATCGCCATGCTGGGCGAGAACGCCGGCACCCAGGAGACGTATCAAGGCCTCCGGCGCGAGATGGGCCTGGACGACCCGCTGATCGTCCAGTACGGCCGCTGGCTCTGGCGCACCGTCAACGGCGACCTGGGCCGCTCGATCCGGACCCGTGAGCCCGTCGCGGAGGTGCTCGCGCGCCGGGTCCCGACCAGCTTCACCGTCGGCGTGGCCGGGTTGCTCTTCGGGATCGCGCTGGGGCTCTCGGTGGCGATCGTGTCGGCGCTCCGGCCGGGCAGCAAAATCGACATGCTCGGGACGTTCATGGCGCTCGGCGGGGCCGCCCTGCCGACCTTCTGGCAGGCGCTCCTCTTCATGTACGTCTTCGCGGTGATGCTCCAGTGGCTGCCGCCCAGCGGCTACACCTCGCCGCTGGTGGACCCGTGGCTCAGCGCCAAGATGCTGTTCATGCCGGCGGTCGTCCTCGGCACCCACTCGGCCGCGGTCATCATGCGTCAGGGCCGTTCGGCGCTGGTCGAGGTGCTGGAGCAGGACTACATCACCACCGCCCGCTCCAAAGGGCTGCGCGAGAACGTGGTCGTCGGGGCGCACGCCCTGAAGAACGCGATGATCCCGATCGCGACGATCCTGGGCCTCCAGGTCGGCAACCTGGTCTCCGGCGCGGCGATCGTCGAGACGATCTTCGCGATCCCCGGCGTGGGCCGGGCGGCCGTTGACGCGATCTTCTTCCGCGACTACCCGATGCTCCAGGGGGCGATCCTGCTCCTGACGTCAGCCGCGATCATCGCGAACCTGCTCACGGACCTGGCGTACGGGTACCTGGATCCCCGGATCCGCTACCGCTAAGACCCCGAGCGGCGTCGGTCACGCGGCCGACGCGCCGACTGGAGGCCCCGAGGGAGGGTGAGGATGGCGAACGAAGCACCACGGACGGGAGGAGCGGTCGCGGTCGTGGCCGAGCGGCCCGGGCAGCGGCGAACCTATGGCGAGGAGGTCGGCTCCGCCAGCTCCCGCCTGCTGACGCGCGGGCGGCGCTTCCTGGGCAACGTCCTCGAGACCAGGCTCGTGGGGACCGGGCTCTGGATCCTCGCGATCGTGGTCTTCTGCGCGCTGTTCGCGGACGTGATCTCTCCGTACGCCCCGAACGAGCAGGACTACCTGGCGATCACGGAGGGGCCATCGGCGGCCCACCCGCTCGGCACGGACGACCTCGGGCGGGACATCCTCTCCCGCATCATCCACGGCTCGCGGGTGTCGCTCCAGGTCGGCGTCATCGCCGTGGGGATCGCGCTGGTCGTCGGCGTGACGATCGGCCTGCTGGCGGGGTACACCGGCGGGAAGACGGACGACGTGACGATGCGGATCATGGACGCCGTCCAGGCGTTCCCGGGCCTGATCCTGGCGCTCGGGATCACCGCCGCGCTCGGGCCGCGCTTCCCCTGGATGCCGCCGATCTGGCACGCGATGATCGCGATCGGAATCGTGGCGACGCCGGCCATTGCCCGGCTGACTCGGGCCCAGTGCCTGACGATCCGCGAGCGCGAGTTCGTGGCGGCGGCCAGGGTGATCGGCGCCTCGCCGCTGGCGATCGTCGGGCGCCACATCTGGCCGAACGTGACCGCGCCGATCATCGTCCAGGCCACGCTGCTGGTGGCGACGGCGATCCTGACCGAGGCGTCGCTCTCGTTCCTGGGCGTCGGGGTCAAGCCGCCGACGGCGACCTGGGGCTCGATGCTCCGGACCGGCTCGCAGTACCTCGAGGTCGCCCCGTGGCTGGCGTTCGCGCCCGGAGTGGCGATCTTCGCGACCGTGCTGGCGTTCAACTTCGTCGGCGACGGGCTGCGGCGCGCGCTCGACCCGCGCCTGCTGGGCCGCCGCCGGGGCTGAGTCCGGAGGGAGTGTCGGGGCGGGTTCCCAACCGACGATCAGCGCAACTAACAAGCCCGACCCGCCCAAAATTCGGGAGGAGTGGTGCTCATGGTGTCGAAGACGTCGCGTCGAGCCTTCCTCGGAACGATCGGCGGCCTGGCCGTCGGCGTGCTGGCCGCCTGTCAGCAAGCACCCACGTCGGTCCCGAAGCCGGCCGAGTCGAAGCCGACCGCGGCGCCGAAGCCGGCCGAGGCTGCCAAGCCGGCCCAGCAGGCGCCGGCCATCGTTCCGCCGACCGCTGCCGCCAAGCCGGCCGAAGCGGCCAAGCCCGCGGCACCGGTCGCCGACGTCAAGCCGACGGCGGCCCCCGCCGCCAGCACGACGCCGAAGCGCGGCGGCGAGCTCCGGATCGTCCAGATCAACGACTTCGTCTCGATGGACCCGATCCACGCCTCCGGCCCGACCGCGAAGGGCGTCTACGACTCGCTGTTCGCCTGGCGCCCGAACGCCCAGGGCGTCTACGGCGTCGAGCCGCACCTGGCGAAGTCGTGGGATCTCGGCAACGATAAGCTCGTCGTCAAGCTCCAGGAGAACGTCAAGTTCCACGACGGCTCGGACCTGAACGCCGACGCGGTCGTCTGGAACCTCGAGCGGCAGGTCCAGAACCCCAAGAGCTTCGCCCGCAACTACCTGCCCCAGGTCAACAAGGAGAAGCCGGCCCAGGCGCTCGACCCGCTGACTGTCCAGATCAACCTGACCCGCCCGAGCGCCGCGATCCTGAACGTCCTCAGCGACGGCATGGGCGATCAGCAGACGGCCATCGTCTCGAAGGCCGCCGCCGAGAAAAACGGCGAGGAGTGGCTGAAGCTCAACCCGGTCGGGACCGGGCCGTTCAAGTTCGTCTCGTTCGCCTCCGGCGACAGGCTCGTCACCGAGAAGAACCCGAACTACTGGAAGATGGGCGCGGACGGGAAGCCGCTCCCGTACGCCGACAAGGTGACTTACCGGGTCATCATCGAGGCGTCGACCCAGTTCGTCGAGATGCGGTCCGGCACGGCCGACTGGATCTCGAACGTGCGCGGGCGGGACGTTGCCGCCGCGAAGCAGATCCCGCATGCGACGTACATCGAGTCGGCGTTCACCGGCGTCAAACGGCAGTACTTCTTCAACGCCCTCAAGCCACCGTTCAAGGACAACCTGAAGCTGCGCCAGGCGATTCACCACGCCATCGACCGCAACGCGATGGCAACCGCGCTCGGGGCCGGCCTCGGCATCCCGCTGCCGTACGAGCTGGTGCCGGGCTCGATCGGCTACGACACCGCGGTGCCGACCTACGAATACAACCCCGACAAGGCGAAGCAGCTCCTGGCCGAAAGCGGGGTTACCCTGCCGCTGGAGGTCCGCCTGACGGCCCACAACCGCGAGGCCGACCAGCAGCAGGCCCAGTTCATCCAGGCGATGCTCGAGAAGGTCGGCATCAAGATCAACCTGGACATCGTCGAGCGGGTCGCCTGGGGCGAGAAGGTCCGGATCAACAACGACTTCGAGATGGCCACGCGCCAGAGCGGCGTCGCGATGGACCCGTCTCAGGATCTGCTCATCACCTGGGCCGAGGAAGGCAACTCGGCGTATCACCGGGCGAAGGTGCCCGGCCTGCTGGACACGCTCCAGAAGGCCGACACCGAGTACGACGAGAAGAAGCGACACCAGCACTTCGTGGACGCCCAGAGGCTGATGCACGAGTCGGCCTGGTTCGGCTACATGTGGTTCGAGAACGGCAACTTCCT
>Ga0075430_100005510_pt1 | contig 10694 bp, 10 predicted proteins | sample RhiMetdeltSRZDD4_FD_75294 | JGI IMG/M metagenome (GOLD analysis project Ga0075430, IMG submission 75294) | Populus rhizosphere microbial communities from Tennessee, USA - Rhizosphere MetaG P. deltoides SRZDD4 | ecosystem: Host-associated > Plants > Roots > Rhizosphere > Soil | place: USA... | reverse complement strand
CGTCATCATCATCAGGCCCGCGAACGTCGCCGTCGTCATCGAGATGCCGACCATGAACATCAGCGCGCTCAGCGCGTAGCCGACCACCGAGGCGATCGCGAGCCGAACCCAGTCCGCGCGCGAGAGCGGCTGCCCGAACCGCCGGATCAGCAAGAACGCCGGCACGTGGAACAGGGCGGTCGTCAGGGTGAAGCGGACCAGCGTCAGCAGCCCCGGCGACACTTCGCGGAGCACCAGCTTGGTGGCGATGTTGTTGCTCGACCAGATCATCACCACGATCGTGAGCAATGCCAGCGGGAGGACGACTCGGGCGCGGTCGCCGGCCAGTATCTGCCGCACGCTCATCGCTCGAGCGACCGGGCGGCGACGAGCGGCTCGACCGGCGTCGCCTGTCGGCGCGCGATCCGCGGGCGATTCACCAGGTAGATGCCGACCAGGATCACGATGCCGCAGAGCAGCGTCATCAAGGTCGGCTGCTCGCCCAGGACCAGCATCGCCATCAGCGCCGTCATCGGCGGCTGGAGGTAGGTGTACGACACCGCCTGGGCCGACGAGACCTCGCGGAGGGCGTAGACAAACAGCAGGTGACTGAGCCCGGTGTTGACGATCGCCAGGTAGAACACGCCGAGCCAGACGCCGGACGACCAGCGCCCGACCTCCCAGATGAAGCCCCAGCCGCCGATCGGGATCGAGAGCAGCCAGACCGAGACCAGCGCGAACAGGTGCGAGCCGGCCATCACCAGGATCGGCGGCCGGTGCGCCAGCAGCGGCTTGCCGTACAGGATGTAGATCGCCCAGGTCGCCTGCGACCCGATCAGGTACGCCGTGCCGACCAGCAGCCCGGGCTGGGGCTCGGCGAGCTGGCCGCCGGTGACCAGCAGCGCCGCCCCGAAGAAGGCGATCGCCGTCCCCAGCGCGCGGGTCCAGCCCAAGATCTCGCGGAACAGGACCCAGGCCAGCAGCGCCGTCAGCGGCGGTCCAATCATCGAGATCAGCGACGTGTAGGTGGCCGGGGCGTAGTTCAGGCCGATGGTGAACAGCAGGACGCTCGTACCCGCGCCGGTCGCCCCGATCAACGCCAGCCGCCGCCACTCCCAGTGCTCCAGTTGGGCACTGCGCCGGAGCAGCAGGAAGAGCGGGACGTGGAACGCCAGGACGCCGAGGCTGAATCGGACCAGCGCGAGCTGCGGCGCCGAGACGTCGTGGAGGACCAGCTTCGAGATGACGGTGTTGCCCGACCAGATCAGGACCACGACGAACAGCAAGAGGTGAGGCAGCCAGCGGCGGCCAGAGTCGCCGCGTCCGGATAACATGTCGACATTCTACGCCGGCTGCTCGGGCCACCGCCTGAGCGACGACGGTGGCCCGAGCGCCCCGGCGCCTCTTCACCGCGAGTCTCTCGCTGCGCTCGGGAAAAGCTCCGCGAGCATGACCTCCGCCGCAAGCGTCCATCCACTCACGCTCGTGGTGCGGACCTGGAATCCAGTACCGGATCGCGGGGTGGCGCGGCCGTCGTCGCGGCGAGGGCACCGGCCAGCGAGACCGCCGCGAACACCAGCACCACGGTCGAATAGTTGCCGGCCAGGTCATAGCCGGCCGCCCCGACGAACCCCCCGAGCGCCCCGGACCCGACCACGAACGGCCGGGACAGCCCCCGAATCGCGCCGACGGCCCGCCGCCCGAAATAGTCTGCCCAGACCGTCGCGTCCAGCGCGTCGCGCGCCCCGCCGACGATCCCGTACGCCGCGACGTACGCCAGCAGCGTCCACGAGTCGCGGGCGTAGAGCGCCAGGACGCAGCAGCCGGCCACGCAGGTCGACACCACGCCGAGCACGAGCCTGGCGGGCACCCGCTCCACCAGGAAGCCCCAGGTCATCGTCGAGGCCGTCCAGATGAAGCCGTAGAGCCCGATCGCGCCGGCCACCGTCATCGGATCCAGGCCGTTCTCGGCCAGCAGGGCCGTCTGGTGCGTGGTCAGGCCGGTGCCCGCGAACTGGCTGGCGCAGGTTGCGAGCGAAAGCAGCCAGAAGGCGGACGACCGGGCGGCCCGGCGGGCGGTCCATTCGACTGCCACGCGCCCGGTCTTCGAGTAATGAACGGCGCTGGCCTCGTCGGGGCCGGCGGTCGGGCCGGCGTCGACAGCATCGGCGGGCCTCGCGTCCACCATCGGCGAGTCGCCGTCCGGCCGCAGCCCAAAATCCTCCGGCCGCCGCCGGACGAGCAGGGCCGCGAGCACCGTCAGCGCCAGGCCCGACCCCGCCCCGACCACCAGCCAGGCCAGCCGCCAGCCCGGCCCATCGATGATCCACTGGATCAGCGGCACCAGCAGCATGACGCCGATCGCGTTGCCGGCCGTCGCGATCCCGAGCGCTCGCCCGCGCATCCGCACGAACCAGTTGGCCACGGCCGTCGTCACGGCCAGGTTGAGTGCGCCCATGTCGATCGCCCTGGCCGCGCCGTACGCCACCAGGAAGGTCAGCTCGGTGCTGACTCCTGCCACCACCGTCAGCGTGACCGCGATTCCCGCCCCGCAGAGCGCGAGAGCCAGCCGGGCGCCGTAGGTGTCGATCAGCCGCCCGACCACCGGTGCCAGGAGCGCCCCCACGATCGTGCCGATGGTGAGGGCGCCGACCAGCACCGACCGGCTCCAGCCCAGGTCGGCCGACATCGGCGCGATGAACACCGAGAAGCCGGCCCCGCCGGTCAGGGTCGCCGTGAACATCGCGAACGTCGCGACGCCGACGACGACCCAGCCGTAGAAGATCGGCAGGCGCACCAGGTCAGAACGCTCGCGGCGTCAGGATACGTTCGGGGGCTAGATCAGGGATCGCGACTGCCCCCCGTCGACGTTCACGCAGGCACCCACCACCAGGCTCGCGGCGTCCGACACCAGGAACGTCACCACGTTCGCGACCTCTTCCGGGTAGCCGAACCGCCCGAGCGGTAGCTCGTTCCGGACGAACTCGGCCAGCTTCTCCGGGTTCTCGTAGACGCGCCGTTGCCACGATCCCCCGGGAAATATGATCGAGCCCGGCGCGACGGCGTTGACCCGGATCCCTTTCGGCGCAAGCTGGCGCGCCATTGACTTCGAGAGCGCGTTCTCGGCCGCCTTGACCACGTTGTAGGCCGGTCGGCCACCCCACTCGCGCCCGAAGATCGAGGAGATCATCACGATCGCGCCGCTGCCCTGCCGCTCCATCCACGGCAGGACCAGCCGGCTCGCACGGATGGCCGGCCAGAGGGTCAGGTCGAACGCGCCGGCCCAGTCCTCGTCGGCCGTCTCCTGGAAGGTCTCCTTGCCGCCGCCGCCGACGTTGTTGACCAGGACGTCGATCCGTCCGTACCGCTCTCCGACCGCGCCGACGAACCGCTCCAACGCCGACGCGTCGGTCGCGTCGGCCGGCAGCGCCAGCACCTCGGCGCCGGCCGCGCGGACCTCCGCGGCCGTCTGTTCGAGTCGTTCCGCCCCCCGGGCGCAGATGCCGAGCCGGCACCCCTCGGCGGCCAGCCCCAGCGCGATGCTCCGACCGATCCCCCGGCTGGCACCGGTCACGATCGCGACCTTCCCCTTCAGGCCGAGCTCCACCTGATCCCCCTTACTCTGCGCCCTTGCCGGGCCGTCGCCAGCGCACGCGCACGGCCTCGTCGGGCAACTCCGATGGGTCGCCGCCGGCCGACAGGTATTCCCAGTAGTCGGGCCACATCCTCGGGTTCCGCAGGAAGCGGATGATCGGCGGCGGCTCCTCGGCCGCCAGCGTGATCGTCAGGTCGTCGCCCTGCTGGGCCAGGCTGTAGCCGCTCAGCAAGAACTTCGCGTACTGTTGCTTCGCCTCATTCGAGCCGAGCCATTCCACGAACTGCTCGTGCTGATCTCGGCCCTCCGGCTTGACCCGTCCGCGCCAGACTCGGGTGCGCTCCATGTCGTCTCCGTCAGTGAAGGGTAGCTACCTCCTGGAAACGCCGCAAGCGCCCGGCCTGATCCGGGTCAACGAGGCGTCTCCGGCCACTTCAGCACGTCGGCCAGCGACTTGCCCAGGATCCACTCCTTGTCCTCATCCGAGAGGAAGTCCAGCTCGTCCTTGAACAGCCGCAGGCACTCCTCGTAGGTGCCCTTCAGTCGCGTGATGTCCGAGCCCCACATCAGGCGACGCGGCCCGAAGGCGTCGTACATCTGGCGAAGGAAGCCGTGAATGTCTCGATACGGGAACGACTCGGCCGAGTTGCTCGGGGCGCTCGTCGTCTTGACGAACACGTTCGGATACTTCGCCAGCGCCAGCAACAGGTCGATGTAGGCGAACGCCGCCGGCCCCTGCTCGCGGGTCAGGTTGCCCATGTGGTCCATGATCAGCGGCATCCCCGGATACTTCTCGGCAACGGGCGCAACCTTCGCCAGGAGCGGACCCGAGAACAGCGCCATCAGCGGTATCCGGTAGCGGTCGCAGCCGGCAAAGAGCGGCTCGAAGATGCCCTCGTCGAGGCCGGCGACGAAGTGCGGCGTGTTGAACGTGATCCGGATGCCGAGCATGTGCGGCTGATCGAGCCAGGTCGGAAGCTGAGCCAGGAACGCCGGGTCCTCGGAGTCGAAGCGGCCCATCACCGCGAACCGATCCGGGTACTGCTCGGCCGCTTCCAGCGCATAGGCGTTTGTCTCGCCGATCCACGACGGCGGCACGATCACGGCCCGGTCGACGCCGATCGGGTCCATCTCGGCCAGCATCTGCTCGGCGGTGAAGCCGTTCGGGCGATGCGGCGTGCTCCGGCCGTCCTTCGGCCACGGGCGGTCCGGCCGTTCGTCTTCCCAGAGATGGATCTGCGCATCGGTGACAAGCATGGCGACCCTCCCGGCGAGAATATAGCCTCTGCCCCCCGCCGCTGGCGTCGGGCAGGCGCATCGACTACGGTTCAGGCAGGAGGGCGCGGCGCATGGTGGCGTTTCGGATCGGGGAGATCAGCCTGGCGACGCTTGACGACGACGCGTTCGCGACGGTCCTCGAGGCCGCGAGCGAGTCGGGCGGCGCGGCGAGCTACCCGGTCCTGTTCGGCATCCTCGGATCGGACGAGACGATCGACGGCCTGGAGCTGATGGACGAGCTGGCCCGCCTCGTCGGCACCGAGCCCGGCCGGCGCGTCGCCATGCTGATCGGCACGCTGCGCGACGACCTGATGGCCGCGGTCGCGGCGGCCGGCGAGGGCTGAGATGAGGCCATTCGACACCGCCCCCTACATGAAGGACCCCGAGCGCCGGCAGCGGCAAGGCACCGGCGGCGAGCGCGAGCTGCTGGAGCGGTTTCTCGACTTCCTGCGCGACACGCTGTTCTGGAAGCTCTCGGGCCTGACCGAGGAGCAGGCCCGGACGCAGCGGACGCCGACGGGCATGAGCCTGCTCGGGCCGGTGAAGCACCTGGCGTACGTCGAGCGAAACTGGTTCCAGCTCCGATTCCTGGGTCAGCACGTCTACGTCCCCTGGCGCAGCGGCGATCGCGAGGGCGACTTCCGGATCGAGACCGACGAGTCGTTCGAGACGGTCCTCGACCTCTACAGGGCGGAGATCGAGCGCTCCCGCCGGATCACCGCCCAGACGGCCTCGCTGGACACCCTCGCCGTGGACCCGGACCGCCCGGTCACGCTGCGCTGGATCCTGATCCACATGATCGAGGAGACCGCCCGCCACTGTGGCCATGCCGACCTGATGCGCGAGATGGCGGACGGCCAGACCGGCGAGTGACGCCGAAACGACCTGCAGTTCAGGCGGGCGCCGCCCGGCGTGGCCGGTACCGCCCGAGCGCCTCGGCCTTGAGTCCGTCCAACATACCGTCCGCCAGCGCCCCCCGAATCCGGGCCATCAGCCCGAGCACGAACGCCAGGTTGTGGGTCGTCGCCAGCGTGTACGCCAGCAGCTCCTCGGCGACGAACAGGTGCCGCAAGTACGCCCGCGAGAACGTCGTGCAGGTCGGGCAGGAGCAGTCCGGATCGACGGGGCCATCGTCCTCGCGGTAGCTTGCCTTGGTGATCGTCAGCGGCCCGTCGGCCGTCATCAGCACCCCGCGCCTGGCGTGACGGGTCGGCGCGACGCAGTCGAACGTGTCGATGCCGCGCTCGACGCAACGGAACAGGTCCTCCGGCTCGCCGATCCCGAGCATGTGGCGCGGACGATCTTCCGAGAGGGCCGGGATCGACCAGTCCAGCACGCGCTCGACGTCGCGCTTGCTGGTCCCGAGCGAGCCGCCGATCGCGAACCCGTCGAACGCCATCTGCCCGATGAACGCCGCGCTCTGCTCGCGCAGCCGCCGGAACGCGCCCCCCTGCACGATGCCGTAGAGCGCCTGGTCCGGCCGTTTCTTTGCCGTCAGCGAGCGCTCGGCCCAGCGATGGGTCCGCTCCATCGCCTGCCGCGTGTACTCCTCATCGTGGAGCGGCGAGGTCGGCTCGTCGAACGCCAGGATGACGTCGGCGCCGAGCTTCTCCTGAATCGCGATCGACGACTCCGGCGTCAGGCGATGCGTCGAGCCGTCGAGATGCGATCGGAACGTCACGCCGTCGTCGTCGACGCGGCTCAGCTTCGCCTGGGTGCCGGCGTCGGGCCGCGGACGGCGTCGGTCGCGCGGGTCCTCGTCCGGGAACATCCCGACCAGCTTGCCGATGCCATGCTCCTTGCCGAACCCGAGGCTGAAGACCTGATAGCCGCCGCTGTCGGTAAACATCGGTCCGGGCCAGCCCATGAAGCCGTGCAGGCCGCCCAGCTCCGCGACGAGGTCAGGGCCGGGCCGCAGGTACAGGTGGTAGGTGTTGCAGAGCACGGCCTGTGCGCCCAGCGCCGCGACCTCGTGCGGCTGGAGGCTCTTCACGGCCGCTTGAGTACCAACCACGACAAACGCCGGCGTGTCGATCGCGCCGTGTGGCGTAACGAGCCGGCCGAGCCTGGCCCAGGCGCGCGGATCCGGTCGGCGTGACGTGAACGAGATCGCGGTCATCACTCCCTCGTCCACAATCATACGGCCCCTGGAGGGTGCGACCCTCGTGGTGCGGGCATACGCTATACTCGGACACCGTCGGAGCGGGCTGGCGCTCGCGGAGCCGTGATGCCGCGGCTGAACCGCGCGACGCCAGGTGAGCCGGTTCATGCTGGAACCCGCGCGCTGACACATGCTTCGCGAGCGGCCCTGGTGACTGGACCTCTGCTCACAATCGTCATCCCCGCCTACAACGAGGAGTCGCGGCTCCCGGCGACGCTGACGAAGGTCGGCGACGCCTTCGAGGCTCGGGGTGAGCCGTACGAGGTGCTTGTCGTGGTCAACGGCAGCACCGACCGCACGGCCGAGGTCGTCAAGGCGGGAGCCGAGCGCAACGCGAACGTCCGGCTGGTCCTGACGCCGCTGCGGGGCAAGGGTCGGGCGGTGCGCATCGGGATCGGCGAAGCGCGCGGTGACCGGATCGTCTTCGCGGACGCCGACCTCTCGACGCCGATCGAGGAGGTGATCGCCCTCGCCGACCAGCTCGACGAGCGCCACCAGGTCGTCATCGCCTCGCGCGAGGGCAGCGGCGCGCGCCGCGTCGGCGAGCCGTACACCCGTCACCTGATGGGTCGGGTCTTCAACCTGCTGGTCCGAACGCTGGCCGTCCCCGGCATCCAGGACACCCAGTGCGGCTTCAAGGCGTTCACCCGCCAGTGCGCCCAGGACGTCTTCAAGCGCCAACGGATCGTCGGGTTCGGCTTCGACGTCGAGGTGTTGTACGTCGCCCGTCGCCTCGGCTACGGCATCAAAGAGGTGCCGGTGACCTGGGAGTACGCCGCCAGCAGCCGGGTGGACCCGGTCAAGGACACGGTCCGGATGTTCCGCGACGTCCTGGCGGTCCGCTGGAATGACCTGCGCGGCCTCTATCTCTGACTGCTCCCTCTCCCTCTGGGCCGTGGAGATACAGGGGCCCCATGGTAGGCAGGATGAGGGCCGGGGTGAGGGCCGTCCTTCCCGCCAGAACGCGTATACTTCGCGTCATGGCGGATACGATCCTCGTCTGCACGGCCTGGCCGTACGTCAATGGCTCGCTCCACGTCGGCCACCTGGCCGGCGTCTACGTGCCGGCCGACTCCTTCGCCCGCTTCCAGCGCCTGCGCGGCAACAACGTCCTGATGGTCTCCGGCAGCGACGAGCACGGCACGCCGATCACCGTCCGCGCCGAGCAAGAGGGCGTCACGCCGAAGGAGATCGCCGATCGGTACCACGAGGAGTTCCTGGGGTACTGGCGTGACCTCGGCATCAGCTACGACCTCTACACCCGCACCGGCACGGAAACGCACCGCCGGGTCGTCCAGGAAGAGTTCCTGCTGCTGCGCGACAACGGCTACCTCTTCGAAGAGACCAGCGAGGCATTCTACGACGAGAAGGCCGGCCGCTTCCTCCCTGACCGTTACGTCGAGGGCACCTGCCCGAACTGCGGCTACGACCGTGCGCGCGGCGACCAGTGCGACAACTGCGGCAAGCTGCTCGACCCGATCGAGCTGATCGATCCGCGCAGCCGGTTCAGCGGCGAGGCGCCCGTCCGCCGCAACACCACCCACTTCTACATCGACCTCCCGAAGCTGAACCAGCCGCTGATCGAGTTCGCCACGCCAAAGACGTACTGGCGACCGAACGTCTACCGCTTCACCCGCAACTTCCTCGAGGGCGGCCTCCAGCCACGCGCCGTCACCCGCGACATGAGCTGGGGCGTGCCCGTCCCGCCCGAGATTCCCGGCTACGAGGACAAGCGGATCTACGTCTGGATCGAGGCCTGCACCGGCTACCTCTCGGCCAGCGTCGAGTGGGCCGAGCGCTCCGGCGAGCCCGCAGCCTGGGAGCGCTGGTGGAAGGACGAGAGCGTCCGCCAGTACTACTTCATCGGCAAGGACAACATCCCGTTCCATACTGTGATCTGGCCGGCCATCCTGATCGGGCGCGGCGACACGATCCTGCCGTACGACGTCCCCGCCAACGAGTACATGAACTTCGGCGGCCAGAAGGCGTCCAAGAGCGCCGGCATCGGCACGACCGTTCCCGACCTGCTCAAGGCGTTCGACCCGGACCCAATCCGCTACTACCTGACGGCGAACGCCCCCGAGAACAGCGACTCTGACTACTCGTCCGACGAGCTGATCCGCCGCAACAACGACGAGCTGGTGGCGGCCTGGGGCAACCTGGTCAACCGGACCCTGACGTTCACCCAGCGCTACTTCAACGGCAAGGTGCCTGGCGACGGCACCACCGATCCGGCCCTCGCCGCCGAAATCGAGAAGACCTGGGAGACGGTCACGAAGCTGCTGGAGAGCGCCCGCTTCAAGGAGACGATCGGCGAGGTGATGGCGCTCGCTCGGGCCGGCAACCGCTTCTTCGACGAGCGGGCGCCCTGGCGGCAGGTCAAGGAGGACCACGCGGCGGCAGGCCAGACGATCGGCTCGATGCTGAACCTCATCAACGCCCTCAAGGTGCTGTTCGCGCCGTTTCTGCCGTTCACCTCGGCGAAGCTCCACGGGCTGCTCGGCTACGAGGACGGGCTGGAGTCGCACGGCTGGCGCATCGAGACGCTGGCGCCCGGCACGGCGCTCCCGAAGCCAGGCCCGCTGTTCGTCAAGATCGACCCGAGCACGTTCGCCGCGACGTGACGCTCAGCGCACGGACGGCGCGCCTGCTGCTCGTCCCGATCCTGCTGGCGTACGGATACATCTCGCTCGGCTACGCCCGGGGCACCCCACGCTGGAACAACCCCGACGAGCCGGCCCACGTCAACGTCATCCGCCAGATCGCAACCACGGGCACGCTGCCCGTCCTGGTCGAGGGTGATTGGGACAAGGCGACGCTCGACCGCCTGACCACCGCCTGGTTCCCGAACGACTATGAGGTCGACGGCATCCGGTACGAGGGCCACCAGCCGCCGCTCTACTACCTGCTGGCCGCGCCCGTCCACCGCCTGACGGCAAGCCAGCCGCTCAACCGCCAGATCCTCGCGCTACGCCTCTTCTCGGCCGCCATCGGCGCCGTCGCGGTCGTCGCGGCGTTCGTCGTCGCCCGCGAGGCCGCTCCGGACCGTCCAGTCCTCGCCGTCCTCACCGCCGCGACGGTCGCATTCGTGCCGATGAACACCGCCATCTCCGCTGCCGTCAACAACGACTGCCTGGCGACGTCGCTGGCGGCCGTAACGCTCGCCGCGCTGATGGTCGGCCGGCGGCGCGGGTTCTCCGACCGCTGGGCGGTTGGGCTCGGCGTCCTGGTCGGGGCACTGGTCATCACCAAGCTCACGGTGTACGTCTTCGCGCCGCTGATCCTCGTGACCCTCTTCCTAGCCAGCCGAAACCCTCACACCAGCCCGCTCACCCTGGGAGACGGAACTGGCTCCCCCTCCCCCGCGGCCGGGGGCCGTGGGGACGTCGGCGGAGCCGATGTTCGCGCCGCGCAGCGGAGGGGGCCCCATGGTAGGCATGATGGGGGTTGGGGGGTAGGGGCCACCTCACTCCGCTGGCCTGCCATCGCGGCCGGCGTCGGCCTGCTCGTCTCCGGCTGGTGGCTCGTCCGCAACATGCTCGTCTACGGCCCCCTCGACCCGCTCGCGATGGTCCGCCACGACCAGATCGTCGTCGGCCAGCCTCGCTGGGCTGCCTACGACCTCGAAGCGTTCGACTTTTTCTTCCGGATCCTGTTCCGCAGCTTCTGGGGCATGTTCGG
>Ga0075430_100005509_pt1 | contig 10696 bp, 7 predicted proteins | sample RhiMetdeltSRZDD4_FD_75294 | JGI IMG/M metagenome (GOLD analysis project Ga0075430, IMG submission 75294) | Populus rhizosphere microbial communities from Tennessee, USA - Rhizosphere MetaG P. deltoides SRZDD4 | ecosystem: Host-associated > Plants > Roots > Rhizosphere > Soil | place: USA... | reverse complement strand
TGTCCGCGCCCGTACCCGGTGTGGTGGCCGGTCTCAATCTCGCGCGCGAACGTTTCGGCACGATGTCGCTCGCGGCACTTCTCGAGCCGGCCATCGCGCTCGCGCGCGACGGGCATACCTACAGCCCGCGTCAAGCATTGGCATTGGCCCGCTACTGGCCACACATGCGCGATCCGGGCATCCGCGCCATGATGGGCCGCGGAGAGCAGCCGCTGACGGGCGGTGAGTATGTGAAGCAGCCCGTTCTCGCGCAGACGCTGCAGACCATCTCGGACAAAGGCAACGCCGGCTTTTATCGCGGAAAAATCGCGCGCCGGATCGCCGCCGCGCACGAGGCGAACGATGGTGTCGTGACCGAAGCCGATCTCGCCCGCTACCGCGCGCGCATCCGCAAGCCCATCGCCTTCGACTACCGCGGCTTCACCATCGTGACGATGCCGCCTCCGTCGATGGGCGGCATTGCGCTCGCGTCGATCTTGCTCGCTCGAGAGCGGTTACCCGGTGAGCCGCCGAAGGCAGGCTCGGCTGCCGGCTTGCATCTGTTCATCGAAGCATCGCGTCGCGCCTACGCGGATCGTCGCGCCGTCGGTGCCGATCCGGATATCGAACGCGGGCTATCGCCGTTCCTCGCTCGGCTGCTCGATGTTCGCTATTACGCCGAGCGCGAGCCCGCGATCGATCCCACGCGCGCCACGCGCTCGTCGGCGATCGTGCCCATCCAGTACATGCCTGCGGCTCTCGAATCGAGCGAGACGACCCACTTCTCGGTGGTCGACGTCGAGGGCAACGCCGTGTCGTGCACCACCACGCTTTCCTCCGCTTTCGGCGCGTTGGTGTCACCGCCGGACACGGGAATCATCCTGTCGAACGCGATGGTCGGTTTCTCGATCGGCGGTGTGAACACGCTCGCCCCAAACAAACGCATGGCGAGCTCGATGACGCCGACCATCGTGCTGGGCGGCTCCCGGGTCGTCGCCGTCCTGGGCACGCCGGGCGGCGATTCCATTCCAGGCAGCGTCGCGCAGGTGCTGCTCAACCTCATCGATCATCGGATGACGATCGACAAAGCCATCGATGCACCGCGTGTGCATCATCAGTTCATGCCCGACGAGGTGCGCGTGGAGCTCGCGCGCCCGTTCGCGCCGCTGGTGCTCTCGCATCTTCGGTTCATGGGCCACCACATCCGGCCGAGCTTCCTGCTCGGATCGGTGAACGGCATCGTGGTCGATCCCCAAACGCACAAGGCATGGGGCCACTCCGATTCGCGCAAAGCAGGGCTCTCGCTCGGGCCCTCGTCGCTAATTGCTCCTTAATTTCTTGGATCAACGGGACACTGGACGTGCTGCTGTCCATGCCGCACGAAACGCTGTAGGAGAGTGTGTGAAAACAGCGCTCTAGGGAGCGGCATGGAAGGTGCTGTGGGTTTCTGCAACAGAGGCAGGCTCATGCACACTTGGAAAGCAACGATGGCCGCCGTGCTGTTCTACGCGGTCTGGCCAACCACGACACCTTCGAGCATCGCCGCCGACCACCGAGATGGTCCCGCGGCGAAGAACGATCCCACAGCCGACATCAGCGACGTGTTCGCCTTTCCCATCGACGGTGGGGATGGGTCGCGACGCCTGGTGCTCGCCATGGCGCTCCATCCTTATGCGGGTGACGAGGCGACCTTTTCCGATCAGGTCGAGCACGTCTTTCGCATTCGACCGGCATCCATCAGCGGGACCGGCGCCGACACGGCCATCAAGACCGAGGATGCCGAGACGCGTGTCAGCTGCCGCGTGACCGGCGAGGGCGGTGAACGACGCATGGCATGCCGCGTCGAAGGCGCATGCGGCGATGCTTGCCCCGAGACCGCGGTGAGGATCGACGATGAGACCGGCGGCACCGAACCGGCTCTGCGCGTCTACGCCGGATTGCGCGCCGATCCATTCTTCAGCGACGTTGCGCGCGTGCGTTTGCCGCGGCTGCGCGATGTCGATCTCAACACGCCGGGCATCAACACCTTCGGGAACGCGAACGTCCTCGTGCTGGTGGCGGAGATCGACGTAGGCCTCTTGGGGGACGCAGGCGCCACCTACGCCGTCGTCGCCGAGACGCACGTGCCGACAGAGGTGACGCCATGAAGCGCACACTCGACATGATCTTCGGTGCGGCCATCGTGGGCCTCACGGTGTTCGCCAGCTCTTGCGAAGGAGAGCAAGGCAGCACCAATGCCGACGCCACCGAGACGGCCGCAAGGCGCCTCGATCGCATGGGCCGTGTGGAAATCACCAACTTCATGCTCTGCTTCCGACCGTACTGCGACGACGACTCCATCAAGGACGGCTACAACCGCGAGGATCCCTTCGCGCTCGATCCGGCCAACGTCGAGAGCTATCGCGAGGCGTTGCAGGTGGGGCTCGCGCGCCTCGACGGTTTCGACGACGGCACCTTCAGCAGCACGGAAGACTGGCCGGCGCCGCATCCGCTTCTCGGGATCCTGCTCACCGATCATCTCATCGTCGACGTGACGCGCACGTGCACGGTGGATTCGCAGAGCTACCTCGAGATCGAGATGGCCGCGTTTCGCGGCGTGCCGCACGAGACCTGCGGCGGCCGCACGCCCAACGCCGATGTCATCGACACCACGCTGACGTTGATGATCAACGGTCCGGATCGCGCCGAACCGCGGCGTGGTGACGGCGTGAACAAGCCCTCGTCGCCGGCGACCGACACCTTCCCCTATTTCGCACCGCCGCATTGAGGTAAACGATGGGCCCGCGCGCTGCCTTGTTGATCGGAGTCGCACTCGCCGTGCTCGCTGTTTTGGCGCTCGGTGCGATCAGTTCGGATGTACCGGCGGCGCCGCGTCCGTTGCGCATGGCGCCGCTCGGCCAAGATCGGCGGCCGACGACGGCGGGCACCATCTTCCTCGGGAACCTCGAGAGCCAGCTGGGCTGGGTGCAAAAAGAGGTCGAGCGCGAGCCCGATTCGGTGCACGCCCAACGGATGCTCGCAAGTCTCTTGGCTACGCGTGGCAAGTATCGCGGCGACATCGAGCAGATCCAGGAAGCGCTCGACGCCGTGGACACCTGTCTGGAGATCGAGCCGAACAACGCCGACCTTTGGCTCGAACGCGCCGGCCACGCGCAAGCTCTGCATCGCTTCGCCGAAGCGCGCGACGACGTCGAGCACGCGGTCGCACTGGGAGCTCGGGGACGCAACGTCGACGATCTGGTGCAGGAGCTCGATTGGAACGACGGCAACTACGTTGCCGCCATCGCATCCATCCGCGACGCGCGTTCGAGCTTTGCCGCGCTCGCGCGCGTCGCGCAGCTCGAGCACGATCTGGGCAACATGGAGGCGGCCGATCGCGCGTTCGAAGCCGCCGAAGATCGCATGGCGGACGTGAGCCCGCTGCCGCTCGCATGGCTCTACGTGGAGCGCGGGCGCCACGAGCTCGATCGCGGCGAGACCGCGCGTGCCGTCGCGTTCTTGCGCGAAGCGGTCGCTCGCGCGCCGGGCTACATACCCGCCGAGGAGCACCTCGCCGAGGCGCTGAACGGACTCGGTCACACCGATGAGGCCATTGCGCGCTATCGCAACATCGTCGAGCGATCGCCCGACCCCGAGTTCATGGGTGCGCTCGCAGCGCTGCTGCGCGAGGCCGGGAACACGAAGGAAGCCGACCGGCTCGCGGCGCGCGCGCGCGCGGGATACGAGGAGCTCTTGAGGCGTTGGCCCGAGGCCATGTATTGGCACGCGGCCGAGTTCTTCTTGGGCGAAGGCAAGGATCCGAAGCGCGCGCTCGCGTTGCTCGAGAAGAATATCGCCGTGCGCCCGAACGGCGAGAGCTGGGCGGCGCTCGCACGCGCGCAGCGCGCGAACGGCGACGAACGCGCGGCCCGCTTCTCGATGGACATGGCACGCGCCACACCGATCGCGTTCGCGTATGATCAATGAGTGCGCTCGTGTCTCGTGTTGCTGCTCGCTCTAGGTTGCGGCGGAAGCGACGAGACTGCGCCGATTGAGGAACCCGCGGATCATCCTGCAGGCCTGCCGTCCGACATGCCCTGCGCGCCGGCCGAGTGGCTGCGTGACGGCGTGTGCATCCCGGCCGGCGTGCCCGCGGACGGATGCGGCGAAGGATTCGTGCACGACGGCGATCGCGGCTGCGAGCCCACCTTGCCAGAGGCGCCGTGCGGCCCCGGGCTCATGGCCGTTCCGGGGGAGACGGTGTGTCGTGAGGTCGCGCCCTGCGGCATGGGCAAGTGGGGCGACATCGTCGTCGATGGCAACACCGAATACGTCGATGCGAGCTACGCGGGCATGGACAGCGACGGAAGCGCGCTCAAACCGTGGACGAGCGTGCAGACCGGCGTCGATGCGGCCACGGGCGGCGCCGTCGTGGCCATCGCGCAGGGCAGCTACCTCGAGGACGTTGTCATCAGCGGTAAATCGGTGCGGCTCTGGGGCGTGTGCCCGAGACTCGTCGAGATCATGGGCACCGGAGCGGAGCTCGGGGCAGTTCAAGTGCTCATGGGAGGAAGTGGCAGCGAGGTGCACGATCTCTCCATCCGTGGCGGCGCCATCGGCTTTGCTCAATCGGGCGCGGTCGATGTGCTGATCGAGCGCGTGTGGGTGCACGACAACGCCTCGCGCGGCGTCGTGGTTCAGAATGATTTCGGCCCAACGGCGGCGACGCTCCGCAGCGCGCTGGTCGAGCACAATCGCGAGTTCGGTGTTTCCACGGCCGGAGTGGAGCTCGACGTGGAGGCGAGTGTGATTCGCGGCACGCAGGCGAATGCGGGAGCCTTCGGAACAGGTGTGAACGTACACGAAGGCAGGTTCCTCTTGCGCACGTCGCTGGTCGAGCAGAACCGTTATCAGGGCGTGTTCGTCGAGGGCGCGGAGGCGGTCATCGAAGCGAGCGTCGTGCGCGACACGGACGTCGACGAGCAAGGAAGTTTCGGCCGCGGCATCGCCGCGCAGGCGCATCCGATGACCGGCGCGCCGTCGACAGTCACGCTGCGTACTTCCCTCGTCGAGCGGAGCCATGACCTCGGGTGCTATGTGGGCGGCGCGAGTGTGACCATCGAGTCGACCGTCATCCGTGACACAGAGCCCGATGCGCTTGGACTTTACGGTCGTGGCGTGAGCGTGCAGGCGCATGAAAATGGGACGCGCTCCACCCTCGCCCTGCGCACTTCAGTCGTCGAGCGCAACCGCGAGGTCGGCGTTTTTGCCGCGGGTGACGCCACCGTGGACGCGAGCGTCGTCCGCGATACCCAGCTCGGCGCAAATGGCATTTACGGACGCGGGATCAATGCGCAGCCCGATCAGACCGGCACGCTCTCGACGCTCCTCGTGCGCACGTCGCTGGTCGATCGCAACCACAACACGGGCGTGTTCGGCGCCGGTGACATCACCGTGGAGGAGAGCGTCGTGCGTGACACACAGCCCGATGCGCAGGGAAAATTCGGACGCGGCGTGAGCGTGCAGGTCGATCCGGTGACGTCCGCGCCTTCGACACTGCGGTTGCGCTCGACGTTGATCGAGTTGAACCACGAAGCGGGGGTTTCGGTACTCGCCTCCGTCGCCACCATCGACACCTGCCTCGTGCGCGACACGCTCCCGAGCCCGGGCTGGGGAGGTGCCGATGGCATCATGGTGACCTCCGTTCCCGGTCCGGGCAGCGTGACGGTGACCGGTACTCGCATTCACCAGAGCGCGCTCGCGGCACTGGCCGTTTTTGGCGCGCACGCCGCCATCGGCCAGTCGGCGCTCACCTGCCAGGCTTTCGATATCGACAGCGAGGTGTTCGAGGGGAACGCGGTCCAGCTCGAAGATCTCGGCGGCAACCTGTGTGGTTGCCCCGACCCCATTGCGACTTGCAGGGCCGTAAGTGCCGGTCTCGAGCCGCCGCCTCCGCTCGAGCCCGTCGGCAATTAAAGTCAAGATCACGCGCGCTCTGTCGTCGCGTACACTCCGGCTTGGATGACCGCGGAAGTCCACGAGCGCGACACGCTGCTGGGAACGACCCTGGCGGACAGCTACATCCTCGACAAAGTGCTGGGCGAGGGGAGCATGGGCCGCGTCTACCTCGCGCGCCACACGCGCATCGCCAGCAAACGTTTCGCCATCAAGGTCCTGCACACGCAGTACGCGCGACACACCGAAGCGCTGGAGCGCTTCAAACGCGAGGCTGAAGCCGCGGCGCTGGTCTCGAGCCAGCACGTGGTCGGCGTGCAGGATTATGGTCGCACACACGACGGACGGCCCTTCATGGTCTACGACTTCCTCGTCGGCGAGGAGCTCGCGGATCGGTTGCTGCGCGAAGGCCAGTTGCCCATCGGCGATGCCGTGCGCATCGTGCGTCAAGTCTGCTCGGGACTCGCCGTCGCGCATGCGAACGGCATCATCCATCGCGACGTGAAGCCCGAAAACGTCTTCTTGGTGGGCGGGGACGACGAGCTCACTGCCATGTTGCTCGACTTCGGCATCTCGCGCTTCCACGAGGGCGGCAAAGTCCTCACCCAAGCGGGCACCACGCTCGGCACGCCCGACTACATGTCTCCGGAGCAGGCGCGCGGCATGCGTGTGGATCACCGCTCCGACATCTACGCCGTGGGCGTGATGCTCTACCGCATGCTCACGGGCGTGATGCCCTTCGAGCGCGAGAGCCCGCACGAGACGCTGCTCGCTCTCTTGAGCGAAGAAGCGCCGGCGCCGCGCTTCATCGAGCCGTCGATCCCCGAGCACCTCGAGGGGATCGTCTTGCGCGCGATGGCGAAGGAGCCCACCCAGCGCTACCAGTGGATCGCCGAGCTCAGCCAGGCGCTCGCTCCTTACGATCCCAGCCACGTGGCGAGGTCGCAGGGTGGCGTCGTGCCCTCGAGCGAACAGCCCAGCCAACAGGCCAGCCAACAAGTCATCTCGATACCCTCGAGCGTGGCGCCGGTCAGCCACGCGCGCGCGTGGATCGTCGGCTTCATGGCATTGGCGATGCCCGCAGGCTTCGTCTTGCTGCTGCTCGCCGTGATGGGGCTACTCACGGAGGCCGGGGTCGAGATGAGCTCGACCACATGGGCCGTCGCCACCATCGTACTCGTCGGTGCCTTGTCAACGCCGGTCTGGCTCGTCTTCCGCAGCGTGGGTCGGGTGTGGCGCAACACCGCCCTGCGCGAATCGTTCGCGCAAACGCTGCACGCACCGCTGATCACCGTCGCGACCCTCTACGCTCTCGCCACGCTCGCCTTGCGCTTCGCGAAAGCAACCGAGCTCGACATCCCCGATCTCGGCATACTCTGGGACTCGCTCCTCTTCGCCCTCGTCGCCGCGGGAGGCTCCCTCGCCTACCTCATAGCCCGCCCCCGCGGGTGATCGCGATCTGCAAGCAACGTTTAGAGTAGCGCGCTGACACGCTCGGGGCCGTGCGCCGCTCGTTGTTGGGTCTCCTGAGCTTGGTTGCTTAGAGAATGCGCGGTTTCCGCGCTGGCACGCGCGCTGCACCAAGTCCGTGCCGGAAGGAGATCGATCATGCAAAGGCTGGTCACGCGTTATGCGATTGTGGCTGCGGGCCTCATGCTGATCGGCTGCGCTTCTCGAAAGCCCCCGACGAGGGAGCTGGAGAGTGCGAGCCGATCGATTGGTGCAGCCCAGGAAGCGGGTGCCGAAGAGCATCCGCAAGCAATGCTCCACTTGAACTTGGCGCGCGAGTCGCTCACCGCCGGTGAGCGCTACATCGCGGAGAGGGAAATGGCCGACGCACGGCTCTTGCTGCGCCGCGCACGGGCCGACGCCGAGATGGCCGGTGCGCTGGCCCGTCTTGGCAACACGCGCGTGGAAGCGACGCGCATCGCCGCTCAGGCAAGGGAGCTCGAAAGGCAGTTGCGTAGCGCGTCGCGCTGACGCTCAAAGGAGAAACGCCATGAAGCAACATCATCATTGCATCACACGTGCGGTGACGCTGTGCCTGGCGAGCGTGAGTGCTCTCGCCGCGTTCGGCTGCGCCAGCCCCGGGCCGACGCGCGAGCTCGTCGCAGCGCGGACCACCTACAACCAGGCCGTCCACGGCGTCGCTGGCAAAGAGGCGCCCGAGAAGCTGTACGAGGCGAAGAAGGCACTGACCTACGCCGAATGGGTACACGACGACGATCCAGGCTCGAGGGAGGAGCGCCACAATGGCTACATCGCGCTCCGCCTCACGCAAGCCGCGATGGTCGAAGGCCAAGCGCGTCACGCACAACGCGATCTGGTAGCGCAGCGCGGTCAGCTCGAGTCCGCGCGGCGCGCCGTCGCGCAAATGCAGCAAACGCAGCCCCAGACCACCGTGGATGCGGTGTCGCTCTGTCGCGCGCGCCTCGCCCAGCTCAAGGAGAGCGACGAAGGCTTGACCCTGTCGCTTTCCGGTGCGGTTCTGTTCGCGTTCAACAAGGCGACACTTCTCCCGAGCGCCGAACGCGTTCTCGACGAAGTGGCAACGGCTCTGAAGTCGGACAAACAATCCAACCGAACCCTCACGGTCGTCGGTCACACCGACTCCGTAGGAACCGACGCGGCAAACCAGGCGCTCTCGATCGCCCGCGCCCAGGCCGTGCGCAATTTCCTCATCGCGCGTGGTGTGAGCGCGAACCGAATCCGCGCCGTCGGTCGCGGTGAGGCTCAGCCCGTCGCCCAGAACGATACGCCCGAGAACCGCGCGCAGAATCGTCGCGTGGAAATCGTCATCAGCGAACGCACCGCGTCCCGCTAGCCTCTCTAGCAGGGTCACGCCAGCCGGGTCTCTCACTCTAGCCAGCTTGCGCGCTCGTGCCGTCAGTCGAGCGCGCATGCGCGCTAGCCGTGGTAGGCTGCGGGGGAATGTCGACGGCGCGCATCGATCCGAGCGACCTGGAGCCCGGCATGCAGCTCACGCCCACGCTCGAGCTGGTCGAGCGTCTCGGTGAAGGAGGCATGGGCAGCGTTTGGGTCGCGTTCGACAAGAAGCTGGAGCGCGACGTCGCGGTGAAGGTGATCTCATCGGCGCTCTTGAGCAGCGCCGATTCGCTCCGGCGCTTTCAGCGCGAGGCGCGCATTGCAGCGCGCGTGCATCATCCTCACGTGGTGCACATGTTCGACTTTGGGTTGCTCGACGATCGCGTGCCTTATCTGGTGATGGAGCTGCTCAAGGGCGAGGGACTCGATGCGCGGCTCGATCGCGAGGGCGTGCTCACCCCGTCGTCGTGTGCGTTGCTCGTCGATCAAGTGGCGCAAGCGCTTCGTGCTGCGCACGACGTCGGCATCATCCATCGCGACATCAAACCGGCGAACGTCTTCTTGGTCGACTCGACCTACGAGCTGTTCGTCAAGATCGTCGACTTTGGAATCGCCAAGCCCACCAAGGTGGGTGACACCACCGCCGTCACCATGGCCGGCATGCTCGTGGGCACGCCGACGTACATGAGCCCGGAGCAACTGCTCGATGCCCAGGAGCCGAGCCCGCACACGGACATGTGGGGGCTAGCGGTCGTCGCCTACGAATGCCTCACCGGTTACTTGCCGTTCGATGCCGGTACGGTCGCCGCTCTCGGAGGCGTGCTCAGCCGAGGTGAATTCATCCCACCAAGCGCGCATCGCGACGGTCTCCCTGCCGGGCTCGACGACTTCTTTTTGCAGGCGTTCGATCGCAATCCCAAAAAGCGCTTCGATGATCCCATCGCGCTCGCAAACGCCTTCATCGAAGCGGCGGGCGGCCTTCCTGCGCGTTCGAGCCATCGTCATGCCGACCGCACGCCGCGCGTCGGTTCGCTCGGCGACGCGCCTACGCTCACGCCGTCCGCGGAGTTTCCCGCGCGCGCGTCGCGCGAGATGTCGCCCGGCAGGTTGGGCAAGTACCAGCTCGTGGCCGAGCTCGGTCACGGCGGCATGGCCGATGTCTACCTGGCCGTGGCGCAGGGGCCGGCGGGCTTCGGGTTCAGCAAGCTCATGGTCATCAAGAGGCTCCGTCCGAGCCTCGCGAACGACAGCGACTTCGTGAGCATGATCGTCGACGAGGCGCGGCTCGCCGCGCGGCTCAACCATCCCAACGTCGTGCAGACGCTCGAGGTGGGCCGCGTGGGCAAGCACTACTTCATCGCGATGGAGTACCTCGACGGCCAGCCCTTCGATCGGCTGCTCAACCGCGCGCATCGACAAGACGGCGGCATACGCAAGGATCTCGGTTACGTCGTCGTGAGCGACGTGCTCGCCGGTCTGCATCATGCGCACGAGCTCCGCGACTACGACGGCGAGCCGCTCAATGTCGTGCATCGCGACGTCAGCCCGCACAACGTGTTCATCACCTACGACGGTCAAGTGAAGGTGGTGGACTTCGGGATCGCGCGCGCAGCCAAGCGAGCCACGCACACCGCCACGGGCGTCGTGAAGGGCAAGGTCTTCTACATGGCGCCGGAACAAGCGCGTGGCACCGCGCTCGATCGGCGCGCCGACATTTTCTCCGCGGGCATCCTGCTGTGGGAGATCGCGGCCGGCCGGCGCATGTGGGCCGACAAGGACGACGTCGTGGTGATGCATCAGCTCACGAGCGGCGGCTTCTCTGCATCACCCAAGGAGATCGCGCCGGACGTGCCGGAGGCCATCGACACCATCTGCAAGAAGGCGCTCGCGCGCGAGCCCGAGGATCGTTACGCCACCGCGGCGGCGATGCAGGCCGATCTCGACCGCGTGATCCACG
>Ga0075430_100005507_pt1 | contig 10697 bp, 10 predicted proteins | sample RhiMetdeltSRZDD4_FD_75294 | JGI IMG/M metagenome (GOLD analysis project Ga0075430, IMG submission 75294) | Populus rhizosphere microbial communities from Tennessee, USA - Rhizosphere MetaG P. deltoides SRZDD4 | ecosystem: Host-associated > Plants > Roots > Rhizosphere > Soil | place: USA... | reverse complement strand
CCGCAGGTGCACCTGGTCGTCGCCACCCGGGAAGATCCACCGGTGCCGCTGGCCCGGCTGCGCGCCGCGGGGCAGCTGACCGAGCTCCGCGCCGACGAGCTGCGCTTCACCCGCGCCGAGACCGCGGCCTTCCTGACCCGGGCGATGCGCCTGACGCTCTCCGCGGACGACATCGCCGCGCTCGAGGCCCGCACCGAAGGGTGGATCGCCGGCCTGCAACTAGCCGCGATCTCCCTGCAGGGGCAGCCGGACACCGCGGGGTTCGTCCGGTCTTTCGCGAGCGGCAGCCACCACTTCGTGATCGATTATCTGGTCGAAGAGGTCCTGCACCGGCAACCCGAGACCGTCCAGGCCTTCCTGGTGCGCACGTCCGTCCTCGACCGCCTGTCCGGTCCGCTGTGCGATGCCGTCCTGCGCACACCGCAGGGTTCCGGGCAACGAACCCTGGAGATCATCGAACACGCCAACCTGTTCGTCGTCCCGCTGGACGACGAGCGTCGGTGGTACCGCTACCACCATCTCTTCGCCGACCTGCTGCGGCAACGGTTGCCGCAGGCCGCACCGGAGGGTGTGGCGGAGTACCACGCCCGCGCCAGCCAGTGGTACGAGGACAACGGCATGGGCGTCGAGGCGTTTCACCACGCGGTCGCCGCTCATGACATCGAGCGCGCCGTGCGCCTCGTGGAAAGACGGGGAATCCCCCTGCACTTCCGGGACGCGGTGACGGCCGTCCTGAACTGGCTGGCGTCGCTGCCGGCCGCCGTTCTGGCGGCGAGGCCTTCGCTGTTGTGCCGGCACGCCTCGTTGTTGCTGGTCACCGGCCAGACGACCGGGGTCGAGGAGAAGCTGGACGCCGCCGAGGCGGCGCTGCGCGACGCCGAGCCCGGCGACAGGACCGCAAGCCTGATCGGAAAGATCGCCGCCGCGCGGGCGACGTTGGCGCTCACCCGGTACGACGCGGAAGCCATGCTGACCCAGTCGCGCCGCGCCCTGCAGTACCTGAGCCCCGACAACCGGGGAGCCCGGGCGACCGCGCACTGGACGCTCGGGTTCGCCCACTACATCCGGCGCGACCGCCCCGCGGCCCGCCAGGCCCTCACCGAGGCCTTGTCGCTCGGCCGGTCCTCCGGAGACGTCTTCACGACGATGCTGGCGACGATCGGCCTGGGCATGATCGAGGAAGCGGACATCCAGCTCCCGCTGGCGGCGCAGACGTACCGCAGCGTCCTGCGGATGGCGGGCGACCGACCGCTGCAGATCGTCCACGAAGCGCATCTCGGCCTGGCCCGCATCAGCTACGAATGGAACGACCTGGACGGCGCCGAGCGGCACGGGCGGCAGGGCCTGCACCTGGCCCGGCAGTACGACAGCGTCGTCGACCGGTTCATCCTCTGTGAGGTGTTTCTCGCGCGCCTGAAACTGGCCCGGGGAGATCTGACCGGCGCCGAGGCGACGCTGGCCGAGGCGAGCCGGTTGGCGGGCCAGCCCCACTTCGCGCACCGGGCGCCCGATGTCGCCGCCGCACGCGTCCGCACGCTGCTGCACCGGGGCAACCTGGCCGCCGCCGACCGACTGGCGCAGACCCACGACCTGCCCGCCTGCCAGGCCCGTGTCCAGCTGGCACGCGGCGACGCCGCGGCGGCGCTTGCGATTCTGGCGCCGCTGCGCCGCGAGGCGCAGGCCCACGACTGGGCGGACGAACGGCTCTCGGTGATGGTGCTGCAGGCGCTCGCCCACCATGCTCACGGCGAGAAGGACGAGGCGGCGCAGGTGCTAGGTGATGCCCTGGTGCTCGGCGAGCCGGGCGGGTTCGTCCGCAGCTTTGTCGACGAAGGCGCCCCGATGGCTCGGCTGCTGTCCGAGGCCGCCGTCCAGGATCTGGCGCCGGAGTACGCGCGTCGCGTGTTGGCCGCCGCCCGGCCCGGTGTCGAGCCGTTGAGCCCGCGTGAGCTGGAGGTCCTGCGGCTCATGGCGCAGGGGCTGTCGAACCAGGAGATCGGCGAGCGGCTGTTCCTCGCCCTGGACACCGTCAAGGGCCACAACAGGAAGATCTTCAGCAAGCTACAGGTCAACCGGCGTACCGAAGCGGTGGCCCGGGCCCGCGAGCGGGGTCTGCTGTAGCCGCGGCACCGGCGAACAACACTTTGGTGTCTGGGCCGCGCACCCCGCCGTGCGTACGGTGCGATCATGATCGCACCCAGGACCCTCGCGAGAACCGCCGGAGCTCTCTACCTCGTCGTGGTGGTGGCGGCCATCTTCCCGCACTTCTATGTCCGCGCCCGCATCGTCGAGTCTGGCGATGCGGCGGCCACCGCTGACAATCTCCGCGCCTCGGCCGGGCTCTTCCGCCTCGGCGTCGCCAGCGACCTCGTCGCGAACACCTTCTTCCTGTTCACGGCCATGGCGCTCTACCTGCTGCTCAAACACGTTCACCAGCCGGTTGCCGCGGCGATGGTCGTCTTCGTGGCGGTCAGCGTCGCGATCGGGTGCGCCACGCTGCTCAACCAGTACACCGCGCTGACCATCGCCACCGGCGAGAACGTCCTCGACGAGGCCGGCTCGGACGCCCTGGCCATGCTGTTCCTCCAGATGCCAGGCGGTCTCTTCGCCGGGATGTTCTTCGGGCTGTGGCTGCTGCCGCTTGGCTACCTGGTGATCCGGTCCGGGTATTTCCCGAAGACGCTGGGCGTCCTGCTGATCGTCGGCTGCGCCGGCTGGCTCACGAACATCTTCACGCACCTGCTCGTGCCCGACCCGGCCGGGGGAATCGACGTCATCACCACCTCCGTCGCGTCGATCGCGGAGCTGACGTTCGTGGCGTGGCTGCTGGTGAAGGGTGTGCGGGTCGCCACACCGCAGAGCCGGCAGCCGGCCGAGGTCGCCACCGGCTAGTCGCCGAACCCCGACCGCCCAGCCGCTGGACGGTCGGTCGCCGTGGCTCAGGCGAGCAGTACGTTATCGTTTTCGATCTTGACTGCCTTGGCCTCGAGCGGCGCCTGCGCCGGGCCCGCCTGGACCGAGCCGTCCGCCAGCGCGAACTTCGCACCGTGGCACTTGCAGAGGATCGCTCCGTTCTCCACCTCCGTAAGCGGACAGCCCTTGTGCGTGCAGGTGGCGCTGAATGCCTTGAACTCGCCCGCCGCCGGCTGCGTCACGACGACGCCCTGTTCGACGATGATCTTTCCGCCGTTGAGCGGCACATCGCTGGTCTTCGCCAGGACGTTGGCGGCGGGTTGCTCGGGGGCGGATGGCGGGGCCGCTTCACTGTCGGCACAGGCACCGAGCAGGGCGGCGGAGATCCCGGCGGTTCCCGCCAGGACCGTACGTCGCGTAGTCTCGTTCACGCACACCTCCAAATTGGCAACTTTGTTTACTATTGATGCCTAGACATCGACGTTTGTCAATAGATTCCCGAAACGACAACGTCCGCGCGGCTGACCGCGACCTGCCGACGAGCCACGCCGCCCGCCGCCTGCCTGACCGGCCACTCAGGGATGGCCGCTCAGCGACAGTCGCTGGGACGGCGTCGTCGCCCTCCCGTCATGAAGAGTCGGGCGGGCCCAGGTTCCCTGCACGCCTGCGGGAATTTCTCAGACTGGCTCGCGCTCACCTCGGACGACCATCTCACCCGACCAGGGTGAGGAGCCGGCTTCGACGCGGCGGCAGGATCAGGGTCCGGGACACACGGAGGTGCCTGATGCTGAACGCGAACCGCAGATGACCGGGGCGCGCGACGTCGACGCCGCCGTCGACGGATCGCCGCCGGCGGAACGGCCCAACTACACCGGCGCGATCTACGGTTCCCTGCTGGCCGCATCGGTCGTGGTCGGGGCCGGCGCCGGTGGCGACATCGACCTCCCGCCGCTGCGGCTGGCGGCGCTGCTGGCCGCCACCGGGCTGGTGTTCTGGCTGGCGCACGCGTACGCGCGGCTGGTCGGCGACCGGATTCACCACGCCGCGCTCACCTGGCCGGAGATCCGTCGGGTCGCGCGGCACGAGTGGCCACTCTTCCAGACGGCGTTACCGCCGGCGGCCGCAGCGCTGCTGGTCGGCATGCTCGGCGCCAGCAACGCGGCGGCCGGCTGGGCGGCGCTCACGGTGGCGATCGTCGAGCAGGTCGGCTGGGCCACCTTCACCACCCTGCGGACCGAAGCGAGCAGGCTGCTGGTCCTGGTGACCGCCCTGGTCAACCTGGTGCTGGGGTTGCTGATCGCCTTGCTCAAGGCCGCACTGCACCACTGACCACCCAGCGCCGTCCGCCAGTCGGTCGAAACTGTGTCTGTCTCTTTGTTCACGGTTGTGCAGACGCCGCCGGATGGCCAGTCGCTACACGGGTGTCCGTTGCCTCCACTTTGGAGACCCGTACGGTGGAGCCGTGCAGCACACCGAGCCGCTCCAGGGTGAGTTCGGGGTCAATATCGGGCAGCCGCCACGGTTCCCAATCGAGGCAGGGCGCCGGCTCGACGGACAGCACCCAGCTGTCGCCGTCGATGCCGAGCCTGTCGAGTACCTCCTGCACCGGCCCGGACGGCGTGTCCATCATTAGGATCCGGCTGATTGTCGCGTCCGGCTCGATGATCTCGAGCCAGTACTCGATCGTCCCGGTGGCGCCTGACTCGTCTGTCGCCGGCAGTAGCCGTTCTACGTCGATCCGGCCCGACCGCAGATCAGACACCGCGACATCGTCGATGGTGTGGATCGTCAGGTCGACACCATCTGTCACTCCGGCGTCCGCCCAGGCCCGGACCATCTCGATCAAATGGTATGACGGCGTGGTAGTCCGCAGACTGCCGGACGCGAGGATCGCGCTGAGCACCTCGGCCTTGCCGGCGGCCCGTGCGACCTCCATCGCCTCCCGCAACGCGAAGCGGGTCAGCCGCACGTCGCGCCACAGCCGGCCCTTGGCCTCCCGAGTGGTTGGCTTCGCGTAGGCCGCCGGCGCCATCGGCCGCAGCTGGCGGCCTCGCGGTGATGCCGGATCGAGCCGGGCTCGGGCGGCTAGGACGAGCGGCGTGTGCGGGTTGGCTCGCGGCGTGCGCAGGCGCCAGATGAAGCTGTCCGGGTTCAGCCGGACGAACTCCGGCTCGCCGGTAACCAGGCCGGTCCTGCAGAGGTAGTCGCGCGACCAGTCGGATAGCCGCAGACCGCCGGTGGAGCCGCCGCCGCTCAGCACGACGCACTGGGACAGCGTGAGTTGTTCGGGCAGCGGCGCGGTCACGACGTTCAGCTGGCGGGACGTCACGGAGAACGCGAATCGGCGATACGGGCGGCTGCCCCGAGGGCGGAGGCTCGTGATGGCGTCCGGCAGGTCGTCGTAGGTGGAAATCTCGTGAACCCAGATACCGAAGTGACGGCGGAGGAACTCGACGTCAAGCTCGCCGCGGACCGCGATCGCGAAATGCGGATGGGAGGTCGGACCGTATAGCTCGATGACCTGGCTGAAGAGGTCGAGCAGGTAGCGGTCGGCGAGGCCGCTGCCGAGGAAGAGAAGCGCGCGGCTGCGGAACACCTCGCTGAACGCCCGGCGGAAACCTTCCGAGCGCAACGCCACGCGGCGGTACTCGGCGTGGCCGACGACTATCTGCCGGCGAAGTGCCTTGAGCGATTCCAGCGCGCCGGGCGACGCCCAGTCTTGGTAGGCGACCGGGCGCTGGTCGCTGGATGGTCGGATGAGCGCCTGGCCGCCGAGATATCCCTGCATTGCCCACAACAGGGGTGGCGTGGGGTGCCGCAACGAGGTCAGCACTCGGTGGCAGTCGATCGGGGACCGACCCACCACGCGCACAACCGGTTCCCGTCGTTCCGTCTCGTTCGTCCTCGGCCGCCCCAGGCGGCGGGTGGCGAGCTCCCGTTGATGGACCGCAGCAGGATAGAGATCGTCATAGTTGGTGGAGAGGACCAACGGCCATGGGAGGCCGGCAAGCGCCCGATTCTTCCGCGGAGGTTCCTGCGGGCCGTTATCCAGCAGCACCCGGCCGACGATGTCCGACGTGGGCAGTCCGCGGCCAAGCCGCAGCCGCTCGAGTGCACGTTCCGCCCGAGTTGCCGGGTCACCGGCACCGGCCGTCCCGGCCAGTGACTCAAGCTCCGCTAGCATGCCCTGCCAACTGCGGCAGACCGGCACACTCATGCCGGATCCGATGAACGGCACCAACCGGCCACAGTCGTGGACAGTCGCGGCCTCCCGCAAGGTGTCCATTCCTAGCATCGTAGCGGCGGCGCGGCCCGTCCGATCAGGTCTGTCGGCGACTCGGATTGTGAATGGCGGCCGCCGAGGGCCTCCGGTCAGCCCTCGTGGAACTGTGACCACGCCTAGCGTCCCGGGTGCCGTGCGGGACCACCACGCGTCAGTGCCGCGTAGACGACGACGTTGGCGCGGTAGCGGTGGCGCGAGCGATCGAAGCTGCCGCCGCACGTGATCAGCCGGAGTCCCGGATGGTCGATCGGCCCGTATACGGTCTCGCTGGGGAAGGCTGTCTTGCGGTAAATCGCAACCGAGACCACCGAGAACACCACGGTTGTGCCGTCGACGCGGTGTACCAAGACGATGTCACCGGGTCGCAACCGGCCAAGCCGGAAGAAGACCGCCGGCCCGTACCTATCGGTGTCGACATGGCCGAGGATCACCGCAGGACCGACCTCACCGGGGGTCGGCAGGTAGCGGTACCAACCGGCCGGCGCGTTCCGGCCGAGCGGCGGTACGCCCATCGTGCCGTCCGGGTTGTTCCCCAGGACCATCACCGCGGTGTGGACGCCAATCGCCGGAATGTCGAGGTGCACGGGGATGGACGGTCCGTAGGCCGGCAACGCCGGTAATGTCGGCAACGGTGTCGCGGAGGGAGGACCAAATCCGTCGGAGACCTCTTCGAGGTGTGCCGTGACGGGCATGGGTGGTCGCATACCAGGACGACCGACACCGAGCGCGATCATGGTGGTGCCGGTCGCGGCGAGCAAGGCCGCGACTCCGCCGACAACCAACCTCCGGCGGACGGTTGCCGTCATGCCCGAGGCGTGCGCCGCGCCGCGATCAGCGTCATGACCCCGGCGGCGAACAGCAAGAGGATTCCACCAGTTACCAGACTGACTTCGGGACTACCTGCGGTGCTGCCCCCACCGGTGTCGGGAGCCTCGGTCGGCACGGGAACCGACGGGGATCGGGGCGGTGTCGACGTGGCCGGCGGCGTGGTGGGGGGCACGGTCGGGGTGGGCGTGCCGGTCGGGCTTGGCGACGGGGTGGCACCGGTCGGAAAGCCGATGGTCGGCGACGGTGACCCGCCCGCGTCGTCGGGCGGCGTGCCGTTCCCGCAGAAGGCCAACAGCAGCAGCACGACGAGGATCACGAGTCCGAGCAGGGCGAGAAGGATGATCCGGACACGGTTACTACGCGCCGATGGCCCTTGGTACGCCGGTGGTTCGTATCCGGACGCCGGAGTTCCATACTGAGACATCGGGCCTTACCTCCCTGATGAGTTCTTCCGGCCAACCGGACCTGAGTCATGGGACGACGGAAAGCCGGCCGCCGGGCTGCCAGGATGGCTCGTCCCGGAACCCGGAAGTGCGCCGATGGGTAGATGGAACGCCGACCATCAGATCGGCTGGCGGCTCCGCGCCCAGCTCGCCGCGCAGCAGGTCGCGGTAGGCCTCGAAGCTGCGGCGTCCTTCGATCCAGTTTCCCTCGGCGACGTGCGCCTCGATCAGCGCCCGTTGTGCGCTTTCTCGAAGGGGCTCGGCGCTGACGGCCATCAGGGCCGCCTCGACCGCCTCCGCCCATCGGCGGGCGCGGATCAGCGCCCGGCTCAACGCCTCCAGCGCGTGCAGCATGCGCTGTCTGATCCGCTCGCGCTCGAGCAGAACCCAGTCGTCGTACCAGCCCGGAAGCAACTCCAGAGCGTCGGCCAGCCACGGAAGCACCGCGAGGTCCCCACTGCTCGGCGTGCCCCGGATCAGCCGCGAGGCCCAATCGCTCATGAGGTGAACGTCGACCGACACGTCGTCGCAGAGCCGCAGCGACCACTTGTCGGCGGTGAGCAGGTCGATCCCGGCCGTCCGCAGCCGCCACAATGCCGACCGGAGGTTGCCCGACGCACGTACGTCGTCCCCGATCGGCCACAGCGTGCCGGCCGCGCAGCGCCGCTCGACCCGACCGCGGTGCAGGGCCACGAACACGAGCAGCCGTTTGCTGCCTTCCGGCACTTCCTTTCGCCCCCCGTCGGCGGTCACATATGGGCCACCGCAGAGGTGTAAGACGGGCACGGCAGTCGAACCGACGTCGGTCGCCGGAACCGGCGTGGAGGGAGTGGCCATGCGTGCTCCCCTCATCGCTAACGCTGGCGCCACCGTAGAAGCGGAACCGTCACCGACGTGTCAACGCCGGATCCCAGCGGAGGTTGGGCGAGGGCACGACGACGGGCCGGCGCACGCCCTGCGGCACGGCGCTCCGGGTCGGTGGCCGGCGTCCCAGGCTGCCGGTAAGAATTCCGAGCCGATCTGCTGTCCGATACTCGACAGTGCGCACGTCGCAGCGCCTCCCCGGTGCCTGCGTGGCACGGCACGCTGCCGGCCGCGCGCCGGTGGCGCGTGAGTGACGCACCGTCGATGATGCCGCTCGATACTCGACCGATGCTGGGTGAACGTTCGACTATGCCAGTTCAGGAACCATCCGGGAGCCTCCTGCTGCGCGTGTGGTGCGAGGGTGAGGGGGCCAACGCGCGGGTCGTGGCCCGGGTCCTCGAATGGAACTCGACCAGCGAGGATGTGCCGAGCGAGCCACAGTACGCGTCCGGCGTCGATGAGATCGTGGAGAAGGTGCGGCGCTGGATCATTCAGCTTGTCGCGCACTCCGCAGATGCCTGACCCGGCCGCCGTCGGGACTCCGACGTCGGCTGTCAGGCATCCGTGCGTGCCCCGCGAAGAGGCGAATCAAGGACAGAACCCTTGCTAACCGCTTCTGTGGCGATGTCGTATTGAGCTGAAATGCGCCAGGCCACTCGACCGACGTTTGGGGTTGAGGAAACCATGGCAGGCAACTCTGAGGCGCCCCCAGTACGGTTCGAACCCAACTATCGGGCCCGACTGCATCTCCTGGACCGCCTTGAACTTCGCTGCGATGGGGCGGCTGTATTCGTTCCGGACACCGCCCTGCGGGTGCTCGCCTTCCTCGCCTTGCGCGACCGGTATCAGCACCGCTCGGTCATCGCCGGAACGCTCTGGACGGATACCACGGAGAAGCGGGCAGCGGCGAGTCTGCGTACGGCCCTGTGGCGGATCCGGCGCGTCGGAAGTGAGCTCGTCGCCGCAGATGGCTTCTACCTGCGCATCGGCGACAGCGTCAAGGTCGATCTCACCGAGGTCACCGACGCGGCGCGCCTGCTCGTCGCCGATCCGCAGTCCGACGCCGAACCGGCCGTGACGGCGGAGACCCTGTCGAAGGAACTGCTGCCCGACTGGCATGACGACTGGGTCATCCTGGAACGCGAACGGCTGCGGCAGGTCCGGTTACACGGCCTCGAGGCGCTTTGCCGGCGGCTCTCCGCGTTGGGCCGCCACGCACTGGCGATCGAAGCGGGAATGCTGGCAGTTGCGATTGAGCCGCTGCGTGAGACCACGCAGCGCGTGCTCATCTCAGCCCACCTGGGCCACGGTAACGTCTCGGAAGCTCGACGCCAGTACAACGTCTTTCGGCATCTCCTTCAAGAGAACCTCGGCATCGAACCTGGCGACGAGTTGCGGGCGCTCGTCGCTGCCTGCCGATGACCTACCAGCCAGATGCTGTTGCCGGAAGGTCGCATCCCGGCCTGGCCTGGTGCAGCGAAATCAGGTCCGGCGCCGGCGCCGCCCCAAGCTCACGGCAGACCAGATCCCGATACGCCTCATAGGTGCGACGACCTTCGACCCAGTTTCCCTCGGCGATGTGCGCCTCGATCAGTACCCGCTGAGCGCTCTCCCGCAGCGGGTCCGCGCTTACCGCCATCATCGCGGCCTCCACTGCCTCGGCACACCGAGCGGTCTCGGCGAGTCGGCGACTCAACGCCTCCAGCGCGTGCAACACCATCTGCCTGATCCGTTCGCGCTCCATGAGAACCCAGTCGTCGTACCAGCCGGGTAGCAGGTCGAGCGCCTCGGACCACCAGGACGGAACGTTTAGATCGTCGCCGGCCGCGGTGTTGCGAATGATCCGGGTGGCCCAGTCGCTCACCACGTGGGCGTCGACGACGACCCCCGCGCACAGGCTCAACCACCACTTGTCCGCTGCGAGCAGGTCGATGCCGGCCGCCCGCAGACGCCACAGCGCGGACCGCAGATTCCCCGAAGCGCGCACGTCATCGCCAACGGGCCACAGTGCGCCCGCGACGCATCGCCGCTCGACCCGCCCGCGATGGAGAGCGACGAATACCAGGAGGCGCTTGCAGCCCTCCGGTACCTCTCGCCGAGTTCCGTCGATCATCACGTACGGACCACCGAGGAGATGCAGACCCGGTGCCTCTGCAGGCGGCCCCAGAGACTGAATCGCCATGAATCTACCCCCTACCACAGCGCTTCGGATCACCGTATGGATTGCACCGTCACCGGACTGTCACGGTGTTCCTCCTTCCGTGAAGCCGATGAGGAACCGGCGGACCGCGTCGAGAGCGGAGTCGATGTCGCCAACCCTCAGCGACCGCTGTGCTGACATCTCCTCGATATCCGGGTTGATCACG
>Ga0075430_100005506_pt1 | contig 10697 bp, 11 predicted proteins | sample RhiMetdeltSRZDD4_FD_75294 | JGI IMG/M metagenome (GOLD analysis project Ga0075430, IMG submission 75294) | Populus rhizosphere microbial communities from Tennessee, USA - Rhizosphere MetaG P. deltoides SRZDD4 | ecosystem: Host-associated > Plants > Roots > Rhizosphere > Soil | place: USA... | reverse complement strand
GGCCGCATGCTTCTTGGCCTGCGCGCTGGCGGCGCTGCGCCGCGACGACGGTCAGTAGCCGGTATGCGCCGCGGTCGCGGCGAACTGAACGGGATGGAGCGTCGTGCGCCAGCCCATGAGGATGTCATGCACGCTGGCGGCGCCCAGGATCGGGCCTGACGGCAGCTCGAGCCGCGACGGGTGGAGGATGAAGGGGCGGGTCTGGAGGCCGCCGAGCCCGCCGTGGAAGCAGATCAGCTCCTCGAAGGCGCAGCCCTCTTCGAGGTCGGGGTCGTAGAAGCTGCCGACCATGATGTCGGCGACATGCTCGAAGCCGTCGGTGCGCAGGAGATGCTGTGGCGCGGTCGGCGAGAACGGCGCGAGCGGGTCCTCGCCCTCGATCCGGCCGTCGGAGAGGTGATGCGCGCCGCGTGGGCCGAGGGCGACCGGTCCGTGCTCGGATGATCGGACGAGAAGCCAGCCGACGTGGGGGTGCTCGCGGAGCGCGGGCACGAGCCGCGGATGCCGGGCGTTGAGCTCCTCGAGCGTCAGGCGGCGGCGCTCCTCCATCAGGTAGATGAGCCCGAGGTTGCCCGAGCCGAGCACCACGACGTCGCGATCGGAGACGTCGTTCTTGGCCCGCTTGGGCTTTGCGCCCGTCGCCTCGCTCACGGCGTGGCCGACCATCGAGCTCTGCTCGTCGCCGCCTGAGATCTCTGCGACGTCGCCGCGCGTGAGCGAGCGCTCGACGAGATCTTCGAGGCCGTATCCGTTGCGCTGCTTGAAGGTCGCTCCCTGGGTCTGCCCGTGGTCGGAGAGGACGACGATCTCGTACGGCCGTGCGGCGTAGCGGCGCGCCCGCTCGATCTGCGCGAAGCGGTCGTCGAGCTTTCGCAGCGCCTCGAGCGTGTCCGCTCGCTCGAGGCCCGAATGGTGTGCGACCTCGTCGTAGCTCGAGAAGGTCGCGTAGACGGCGGGCCGCCCTCGCATCATGTCGGTGAGGACTCCGGACACGATCAGGTCGCGGACGAAGACGCAGAGCGCCGCCCTCATCAGGGGGTAGATGCCGCCCCGGTGGCCGCGCGGGCGCACACCGCGGCGAATCGCCCGCAGTGCCGCGGCCCACTCGATCATCACCTCCCAGACGAACAGCACGAGCGTGCGCGTGGCGTTGTCGCCGTTGGCGAGGAACGCCCGGTAGCCGGGATTTGACGCCTTCTCCGCCTCCATCCGGCTGACGGTGAGGATGACGTCCTGCGCCTCGCCGGACAGCAGGTTCCCTCGGCTGGAGCCGCCGTCGACGAGGAGCCCGATGCCGGTCGAACGTCGCCGTTCGATCTCGGCGCAGTCCTGCGGCGCCGAGCACGTCATCAGCGTCGCGGTCTCCTTCTCGACCCAGCGGAAGGCCGAGATGTCCTCGTTCGATCCCAGCAGGATCCCTGCCTGGCTGGCGCCCGTCTGCGACGACAGGTCGGTCTCCCATTCCGAGAGGCGGTGCGTGTCGTCGGACAGCCAGCGGGCCATGGTCGGGGCGTTGCCGTCGCGCATCGCGCGGCGAAGCACCGGCAACGCCAGCCCGTCGATCTCGAGGAAGACGATCCCGGGAACGGCTGTGCCGGCGATGATTCCCTGCCGTCGCGCGACTCGCTTCGCGATGCGAAGCGAGTACGTGTCATCCGAGCCGAGGATCACTGCCAGCACGACGCTGACGGCGGCGACCACGACGGCGGCGAGCAGCGCCCAGCCGAAGCTGTCGACGGTCAGCGCGCCGTCGGTCAGGTCGGCGGCCCAGCGGAGGATCGCGGCGTCCGCGAGCAGCGCGAGCACGAACCCGAGCAGCAGGGTGAGCGGCAGTCGCAGCGCGGCGAGGATCGGCGGGATGATCGCGTTGAGCGCGGCGACGATCGCCGCGACGACGAGCGCCCCCCAGAAGCCTTCGACGCGGACGCCGGGAAGGATCGCCGCGGCCACCATCAGCGCGATGGCCATGGCGAGCCACGAGACGGCCAGCGGAAACGCGCGGAAGCGCGGGAGGTCCGGTTCCCAGACCGTGGGGTGGCCGTATGTCGACTCGGGATCTGCGGGCACGGTCGTCTCCTTCTCTACCTTTCGTTGCGCCTGCGCCGGCGCTCCTGAAGCTGCTCCCGAAGCGTCTGCCAGCGTGATCGTGCCTCGGCGGTGATCTCGGCCCACTGGCGCTGCACCTCGTCGTCGGCGGGCCGTTCGCCCCGGCGGATGCGGCCGAGCTCGTCGTTGATCTCGCGCCCGGTCGTCGCCGAGGCGACGACCACGACCATGACGCAGAACAGCGCCGAGATCATCGCGAAGACGGCGCCGATCACCCCATAGCGCGTGGCGTAGCTGCTGAAGAGGTGCGGCACGTACACCGTCGCGCCGACCGAGTAGATCGTCAGCGCCACCGCGCCGACAAAGCCGAACGGCAGCAGGTCATGACGCTCGATCCGCCTGGCGCTGAGGACGCGGCCGCTCCAGACCAGAAACACCGCGGTCAGCGGCATGCTGAGCAGTGCCGCGGTCAGCTCGAGACGGCTGCGCCCGAGCACGGCATGAAGCGTGCTGGTGAGACCCAGGAACAGCACGAGCCCGCCGATCCAGCGCAGCCCGTTGAACGTGTTGCGGACGCTCAGAGCATCCAGCTGCCACGTCTGCTCGATCAGCCTCTGGACGCCGCGGGTGAAGCTCAGGACGGCGACCAGGACGAAGAAGAAGCCGACGATGCCGAGGCTCGTGTTGCTGCCCCCCGGGGGAGAGAAGATCTCCTGGACCGCCTCGGCGCCGCCGCCGGTCAGCTCGTAGCGGTCGATGATCCGCTCGGCGGTGTCCTTGCCGCCCAGCTGCGTGGTGAAGGCGCTGGCGACGATCGTCAGCGGGATCGTCGCCGTGAGCGCTCCGGACGCGAGGGCGATCGCGCGGTCGAAGCCCGCGACCTTCTGAAACCGGTTGACGACGCGCAGGATGAAGTCCGGCCGCAGCCAGAACGTCAGCGTGCGGACGGCATGCTCGCGATTCATACGCCGCGACCGCGGTGGCTACGTGCTTTCGGACCTGTGCATCGGTCGCGTCGTGCGGCGACCACGCTCAGTAGCTGGTGCTCGTCTTCACGCGCCGGCGATCCAGCTCGTGCAGGCCGCCCTTGACGGCGAGCGTGTCACACGCGTCGCCGATGTCCGCGGCCAGGGTCGTCGCCATCGCGTGACCGAGCGTCTGCTTGACGAGCGCTCGCATGATCGTCACGTGCTCGGCGTTGGGCGGCAGCGTGTACGCGGGCACCATCCAGCCGCGTTCGGCCGCGAGCTGGGACGCGACGTCGAACTCGTCGAACGGGTGGTCGCCGATCAGCTTGAAGGCGACCAGCGGGAGCTGTTCGTCGTGTTCGTCGCCGATCAGCTCGAAGTGGCCGAGGGCGAGCAGCGCATCGGCGAGGGCCCGGGCGTTGGCCTGCATCCCGGCCATGATGTAGCGGTAGCCCTCGTGCCCGTAGCGGACGAAGTTGTAGTACTGGGCGAGGACCATCGCCGCGCCGGTGGAGAAGTTCAATGTGAACGTCGCATCGCGCTTGCCGAGGTAGTTCTCGTAGAACACGAGGTCGTCGGGGAGATCCTCCGGCTCGCGGAAGATCAGCCAGCCGAGACCGGGGTAGACGAGGCCGTACTTGTGTCCCGACACGTTGATCGAGCGGACCCGCGGGAGGCGAAAGTCCCACGCCGACTCGGGGTACAGGAACGGCCATACGAAGCCGCCGCTGGCGGCATCGACGTGCAGCGGGACGTCCAGCCCTCGCTCCTGCTCGATCCGGACGAGCAGGTCGTTGATGCCGGAGATGTCGTCGGAGTGGCCGGTGAAGGTGGTGCCGAGGACCGCCGCGACGCCGATCGTGTTCTCGTCGATCCGCGGCTCGACGTCGTCGGGCCCGATCGTGAACTTGTGCGGCTGCAGCGGGATGATCCGCGGCTCGACGTCGAAGTAGCGGCAGAACTTCTCCCAGACGACGTGCACGTCGCCGCCGAACACGAGGTTCGGCCGGTCGACCGGCTTGCCCGCGGCCTCGCGCCGCGCACGCCAGCGCCACTTGAGCGACAACGCTCCGAGCATGATCGCCTCCGAGGAGCCCTGGGTCCGTGTCCCGGTCGTCTCGCCCGGGGCGTGGTAGAGGTCGGCGAGCATGCGGATGCATCGCTGCTCGATCAGGGCCGTCTGCGGATACTCGGCGTGGTCGATGTAGTTGCGGTGCAGGTTCTCGGCGATCACGCGCTGCGCCTCGGGCTCCATCCACGTCGTGACGAACGTCGCCAGGTTCCGCTCAGGCAGCCCGTCGAGCATCAGCTCCTCGCCGAGCAGGCGCATCGCGTCGGCCGCCGGCATCCCGGTCGCGGGGAGGCGGTCGTCGGGCGCCGCGTCGAGCAGGAAGGCGTTGCCGTAGCGGGCGGCATCGGCGGCGAGCGAGGTGTCGGCGTCGGCGGTCATCGGAACAGGGTGGTGCGATGATCCCGGCGCCGCATCACCTGCCGCGGGTGATTGGTCGCGGCGTGTGGCCGCCGCCGGGTGTCACACACCTGCCCGCGCGAGGAGGTCGCGCACGGCGTCATCGCCGATCTGGCCGAAGTCGTCGTACCACTGGCCGACCGCCCGCAACGGCCGTGGCGTGATAAGGCACACGGCCTCGCCGGCCACCTCTCCGATCGTCGCGCAGACCTCCGGGTCCGCGACCGGCACCGCGACGATCAGGCGCGCCGGAACGTGCCGGCGGATCGCAAGCACCGCCGCGAGCATCGTCGCGCCGGTGGCGAGACCGTCGTCGACCACGATGACCGTCTTGCCCGCCAGCTCCGGGCCTGGACGGCCGCCCCGGTAGACGAGCTCGCGGCGTTCGAGCTCGCGACGCGCCGTGGCTTCGATCGCCTCGATCAATTCGGCCGGAAGCTCGAGCTCATCGATCGACCGCCGGTCGAGCACGCGAATGCCGCCCGCGGCGATGGCGCCGAGCGCGGCCTCTTCGCGCCCGGGCATGCCGAGCTTGCGGACGACGAGGACATCGAGCGGAGTGCCGAGCGCCCGCGCCACCTCGAACGCGACCGGCACGCCGCCGCGTGCCAGGCCGACGACGACCACGCCATCGCGACCGCCGTACTCGCCCAGCGCTTTCGCGAGCCGCTGGCCGGCGTCGGTCCGGTTGCGAAACCGTTGTGCTGGCGTCGCCATCGCCTCCCGGGTCACTCGGTGCTGGCGACGCCGACCCTATCCAGGTTCCCCGTTGATTACGATCAAGCGCGATGTCACTGCGTGACCTGCGTCCGCTGCTCGCCGTCGCCGTGCTTGGCACGCTCGTCGCCGTGCTCGTGATGTTCGGTGTGGTCGGCACCGAGCTGCTCGTCTTCGCGCCGGCGCTGCTGCTCGTGACGCCCCTGCTGATGGGCCGATATGTCGGCGAGCGGAGTCTGCGCCGTCTCGCCGTGCGCTTCGCGCGGCCTCACCGGCGCGTCGCGAGCGTCTTGCCGCCGGCGATGCCGGGTCGCACGCGCCGCGCCGTCGTCTGCGGCGGGCTGCTGCTGGCCGAGCGCCTCGCCGGGCGAGCGCCGCCGCACGCGTTGCTGACCGTTCGCTGACGCTCCGCCGTCGTGTGGTGGGGCGTCGTCCCTGCCCAACGGCTCGAAGGAGCTCACATGCGCCGCTTTTCGGCGGCGGTCGTGGTGGGAGCGCTCGCGCTCGCACCGGCCGCCGCTCACGCTCACGAAGGCAACCCGCGGATGGAGTCGGTCATCCGCTCGGTCACGCCGAAGCTGCCCGGCCTGTCGCTGCAGGTGCTCAACCGCGACGATCGCTTCCTGCTCGTCAACCGCACCGGCCGGCAGGTGGTCGTCTTCGGCTACAGCGGCGAGCGCTACGCGCGCCTGCTGCCCGACGGCACCGTGCAGGTCAACCGCAGCTCGCCCGCCTACTACCTCAACCAGGACCGCTTCGCCTCGGGTGTCAAGGTGCCGGCGGGGCTCGGCACCGCGACGCCGCCGGACTGGCGCACCGTGGACGACACCGGCCGCTTCGAGTGGCACGACCACCGCATGCATTACATGGGCCAGGGCGTCCCGCCGACCGTCACCGACCGGTCCCGACGCCAGGTCTTCGCTCGCTACACGATTCCGTTGCAGGTCGGCTCTCGGCGTGGCGAGATTCGCGGGGACCAGCTGTGGACGCCGCTGCCAGGGGGCGGCCCGCCGGCTGTGGCGATCGCCGCACTCGCCGTCATCGTCGCTGCCGGCATCGGCGGAGTCGTGGTGGTGCGGCGCCGCCGGCGTCCGGCGGATCGCGACGCCGCGCCGAAGGAGGTGTGGTGAACCGGCGCGCGCTGATCGCGGCGCTGATCGCCGCGGCGTCGCTCGCCGCGCCGGCGGCGGCGGGCGCGCACGCCGTGGTCGAGAGCACCGTCCCACAGCGCGGCGCGATCGTCTCGCGCGCACCGGGGCAGGTGGCGTTTCGCTTCGACGAGGGCGTCGAGGGCAACTTCGGCGCCGTGCGCGTCTTCGATGCGCGCGGCGACCGCGTCGATCGGGGCGACGCCTTCCATCCGGGCAGCCGGCAGGACGAGCTCGCCGTCGCCCTGCGACCCGGTCTCGGCCGCGGCACCTACACGGCGACGTATCGCGTGGTCTCCGCCGACTCGCACGTCGTCTCGGGCGGCTTCGTCTTCTCGATCGGCGAGGCGACGGTCGCCGGCGCGACCGTCGAGGAGCTCCTGGGCGCCCCCGGCACCGGTCGCGTCACGAGCACCGCGTTCGCCGCGGCACGCGCGTTGCAGTACGCGGCGATCGCGATCGCCGGCGGCGCGCTCGCCTTCCTGTTGCTCGTGTGGATACCGGCCGGCGCTTCGATGGAGGCATCGGCCGCCTTCGGCCGCCGCTGGCGCCGGCTGCTGCTCGCGGCGGCCGCGGCCGGGGCGGTCAGCGCGCTGGCGGCCGTCACGCTCGAGGCGGCGCAGGCGGCCGGCGTCAACGGCTGGAGCGCGTTGCGGCCCTCGATCCTGCGGGAGGTGCTCGGCACGCGGTTCGGCACCGTGTGGTCGCTCGGCGCCGCCGCGTGGCTCGCCGTCGGCGCGCTCGCGGCGGTGCTCTCGCCGCGGCTGCGACCGCTGCTGGCGCTGCCGCTCGCGTACCTGCTCGTGCTGCCCGCCCTCGGCGGCCACGCGTCGGTGCAGGAGCCGGTCGCCGTCCTGCTGCCGGCCAACGTCGCGCATGTCGCGGCGATGGCGGCATGGCTCGGCGGCCTCGTCTGTCTGCTCGCGGTTGTGCCGGCCGCGACACGGGCCGTCGATTCGCGCGGCCGGACGCGCCTGCTCGCCGCCGTCCTGACGCGTTTCTCGGCGCTCGCGCTCGGCGCCGTCGCGCTGCTGCTCGTCACCGGGCTGGTGCAAGCCTGGCTGGAGATCCGCGACCTCGATCGGGTCTTCGGCACCGCCTTCGGCCGTGCCGTCTTCGTCAAGCTCGTCCTGCTGCTGGCGCTGATAGCGCTGGGTGTGCTGCAGCGCCGGCGCAATCTCCCCGCGCTGCGCCGTGCCGCCCGCGAGGGGCGCTCGCCCGGCGAAGCCGGGCTGTCGCTGCGCCGTGCGCTGCGCGCCGAGGTCGCACTGATGGTCGGGGTGCTCGGCGTGACCGGGGCCCTCGCCGGCTACGCGCCGGCCAGCGCCGTGCGGGCCGGGCCGTTCTCGGCCGACACGCGCGTCGGGCCGCAGAACATGCAGCTCACCGTCGACCCGGCGCGCGTCGGCGCCAACGAGGTCCATCTGTACCTGACCGATCCTCGCACCGGCGCCCCGGTGGACGACGCGCGCGAGGTACGGGTCGCCGCGTCGCTGCCCGAGAAGGAGATCGGCGCGACCACCGAGCAGGGCCAGAAGGCAGGCTCCGGCCACTATGTCGTGCCCGGTCTCGCGCTCGGGGTTCGTGGCCACTGGCAGCTGGCGGTGACCGTGCGCGTCAGCGCGTTCGACGAGTACAGCGCCCGGCTGACGGTGCCGGTTCGATGATCGCCGGGATCCAGATGGCGCTGCTGTACCTGGCGCCCGCGGTGTTGCTGCTGCTCCTGCTGGCGTGCGGACGGTTCCCCGGCGAGCGCCTGATCGCGTGGCTCAAGCGCGCGCGCCGCCGCCGGCGCCACTCGGCGTCCGTCACGGCATCGCGCCGGCCGGCTCGCCGGCGTGCCCGCGGTGGTCGCCTCCTGGGGATGCGCCTCGCCGGGCGGGGTCCTCCGGCCGCGGTCGCCTGACCGACCGCAGACCGAACGATCCATTTCCGAGAAGGAGAACCGAACATGAGCAACCATCGCATCCTCGGCGTGGCGCTGATCGCCGCGCTCGCGCTCCCCGCCGCCGCGCAGGCGCACGTCACGCTGCAGCCGAACACCGCGCCCGCCGGCGCGTACGTCGTCGAAGACGTGCGCGTCCCGAACGAGACGTCCGACGCCGTCACGACAAAGGTCGACGTGAAGCTCCCGCCGGGCTTCGCGGCGGTGTCCTACGCGGCGGCTCCGGGGTGGACGGTCAAGCTGACGACCGCGAAGCTCGCCAAGCCGATCGCGACGGACGACGGCACGTTGACCGAGGGCGTCACACGGATCACCTGGACTGCCGACAGCAAGGCCGACGGCATCGCTCCGGGCCAGTTCCGGGACTTCCCGATCTCGCTCCAGGTACCCGGAAAGGCCGGTGACACGCTGACGTTCAAGGCGCTGCAGACGTACTCGAACGGTGACGTCGTGCGGTGGATCGGGGAGCCGAGCGACGACCACCCCGCGCCGCGGGTGCGGGTCGTCGCCGCCGCCGACAGCGGGCACGCGACGCCGGCCGCCGCGACGGCATCGAGCGGCGGGTCCAAGGCCTCGAAGGGCCTTGGGATCGCAGCGCTCGCGGTCGGGGTCGTGGCCGCGCTGCTCGCGGTGGCGTCGCTGGCCGGCCGGCGACGGGGCTGACCCGCGCGCTTGGGGGCGCCGTCTCGATGGCGGCGTCCCCGGGCAGGGCCCAGCTAGCTGTATACGGGCCACGTGCGCCGTAGGGTGCCCTAATGGGCAGCGGCATCGAAGCACGGGATCTCACGGTCGCGATCGGCGGCCGGCGCGTGCTCGACGGGGTTTCGTTCGCGGTCGGCCCAGGCGAGGTGGTCGGTCTCGTGGCACCGAGCGGCGCTGGGAAGAGCACGCTGATGCGGGCGCTGGTGCGGCTCGTCGACGTCGAGCGGGGAACGATCGCGCTGGACGGTGCCGATGTGCGCTCGCTCGATCCGTGCGATCTGCGCAGGCGCGTCGGCCTCGTCGCGCAGACGCCGGTGATGCTGCCGGGAAGCGTCGCGGACAACCTGCGCTACGGAGTCGAGTCGCTCTCGGCTGCCGAGCTCAGCGGTGCGCTGGGCGCCGCCGGCATCGACGCGGCGTTCGCGGATCGCGAGGCCGCGGCGCTGTCGGGAGGCGAACGGGCGCGCGTCGCGCTGGCGCGAGCGCTGACGCGCTCACCCGAGCTGTTGCTGCTCGACGAGCCCACCGCGGCGCTGGACGCGGAGGTGGCCGAGCGGATCGGCGGCACGCTGCGCCGGCTGGCCGGTCTGGGACTGGGCATCTGCGTCGCAACGCACGACGTCGCGTTCGTCGGGTCGTGGGCCGACCGGCGGGTGAGCCTCGCATGAGCGACACGCTGCTCAAGGCACTCGCCGGCGTCACCCTTGCCGCGATGGCCGTGGCCGTGGCGGCATATCTGCGGCTTGGCCTCGCCCGCGAGATCGCGATCGCCGCTGTGCGCGCGGTCGTGCAGCTGGCGGCGGTGGGAGCCGCGATCGCGCTGATCTTCGAGGTCGAGCCGCTCGCGTTCCTGTTCCTCGCGGTGATGGTGCTTGTCGCCGGCGCGACAGCGGGCAGCCGGCTGCGCGGCCTGCCGCACGCCCGCGCCTGCGCCCTGCTGGCGATCGCGCTGCCGGCGCTCGGCGTAACCGGGCTGCTCGTAGCGGTCGGCGCGTTCGACGCGACACCGCGCGCGGCGGTACCGACGGCCGGGATCCTGATCGGTGGCGCGATGGCCGCCGCCACGCTCTCGGGGCGGCGGATGGTCGAGGCGCTGACCGACGAGGCCGCCGCGATCGAGGCGAAGCTCTGCCTCGGCGACGACGGGCGCACCGCCCTCGCGCCGGTTGTCAGGCGAGCGCTGCGGACGGGTCTGATCCCGGCGATCGACCAAACGCGCAGCGTCGGCCTGGTCACGTTGCCGGGGACCTTCGTCGGCCTGATCCTCGGGGGAGCGTCGGCCGAGCAGGCCGCGGCGACGCAGCTCGTCGTGCTGCTGGCGCTGCTCGCCGTCGAACTGGGTGCCGGAATCGTCATCACCGAGCTGATCCAGCGCGCGGTGATCAGGCCCGGCGAGCGCGTGGTGATGGTCTGATAGCGGCTGCTGGGGCGCCCACGCTCACCACTGCGGAGGCCGCTCTCCGTCCTGGTAGATGTTCAAGAACATGGCCCGCTGTTCCCGTGTCACAGACCGGGTAGAGTTGATCCGAAGCAGGGGGAGATTCGATGGGCTGGCGAAGTGGGGTCGCCGTTCATCCCGAGGTGAGGACCGGTCGATGTACGCCGTGATTACCGAGATCGTCATGGACCCGGAGCGGCAAGATGACGTACGGCAGTTCCTGCGCGAGAGCCGGGAGCCGATGGTGAGCGTGCAGGAGGGGTTC
>Ga0075430_100005505_pt1 | contig 10697 bp, 10 predicted proteins | sample RhiMetdeltSRZDD4_FD_75294 | JGI IMG/M metagenome (GOLD analysis project Ga0075430, IMG submission 75294) | Populus rhizosphere microbial communities from Tennessee, USA - Rhizosphere MetaG P. deltoides SRZDD4 | ecosystem: Host-associated > Plants > Roots > Rhizosphere > Soil | place: USA... | reverse complement strand
TCATATTCTTCATCAGTCAGAAGCTTTTCAGTAAACAAAGTATATTCAACCAGTGCGTTATTCGATGTAAATGGCAAAACATAGGCGAAGGTCGTCCCCCGCTTTTGCTCTACCCTGAAATCCATAAAAGTGGCAGTGGAAGGATCGAAGACCGGTAATTGCGTCTCAATTATCCATCCTTTGAAATGTTGAAGCAAATGGATCTCTTTATTATTCGTGCCGGTAGTTTCTTTATAAAAAGAATTGAAAACAACTCCATTACTGACAGGTATCTCTTCGCCATCAAGGCAAATCGCCGGACCCGGCTCATTTATGATCGCGGCTTCTCCATAGCGTATTTGAATATTGGAATGCCTGCTTATTTCTTCGAAACAATAGTTATAAAAATCGATCCCTCTTATCATTTTGTATTGATAAGGAGAAATATCCATCGCGTCTGAATAGTCATCACTAAAAAAAGAAAGCCTGTTCCATCTTTTATAAACGATCTCTTCAAAAAAACCTGCCTGATTTTCCCAAAAACACCAGGTGCGGTCATTTTTTGTTTTGGGTTCTTTGTCGATGAGCAAAATCTTTTTATCGGCGAACTTTCCGCTTTTGATCATTCGCATCACAATACTTAATGAAGCACAACCTGCTCCAAGGAAAATAAAATCATACGCCTGTCCCCTAAAGGGGAACTTAGATTGCGACATCTATAAATTTATTTCAATAACCAAGAATTAAAGACTATTGAGCTATATGAAATTCTGTAACTCCCCTTTAGGGGTTGGGGGTTTCATAAGTTTTTTATCTCTTCTTATTTTATCCCAGTATTTTTTATGAACGAGCAACATCCCAAAGCTTTCCCCGTCATGACGATCCAAATGTTTGTGATGCATTTTATGCGCCCAGCGGATTGCCCTGACATAACTGCTGTTGCTGCGGGTAAACCATTTAAAACGCTGATGTATGATCACATCATGCACTAAGAAATAACCGATGCCATATGCCATGATGCCAAAGCCGATCGACTGCATCCACCATACATTATTATATGTGCCAAAATAAATCAACAGGACGCTTGGTACGGCGAAAATGATAAAGAATGCATCATTCTTTTCAAAAAACCCTGGCTGCACCTGGTGATGATCTTTATGTAAATACCAAAGGAGCCCATGCATTACATAGCGATGCGTCAACCATGTAATGCCCTCCATAATAATAAAGGTGGCGATGAGAATTAATATGTAAAACAGCCAAGTCATTTCCGGTCCCTATGGGGGAATTTTGAAGCAATAAAATATTTTGTTAAAGCGATTCTCATATTGTCGCGATTGTGGGATTTGCATACCGGTCTTTCCACCAATCTTCGATTTTCGGAAAGGCAATCGCAAACCAGGCTGTGAATTTTTTTGGATGCTCCTGCAACATGTTCTTTATCTCTGCAATTCCTTTGTAACAAAAATCCTTCACCTCATCGGGATCAACATGTAATTTACCTTCGTATTCACCGGCAAAAACATGATCGAACTCATGCTCTGTTAAGCCATTATCAAATTCTGCCCTGTAAACAAAGTCAAATATTTTTTCAATAGGTGTTTTAAAACCGAGCTCTTCGGTTAATCTTCGTTCCGCCGCATCTATAGTTTTTTCCCCAGGCATCGGATGACTGCAGCAGGCATTTGTCCAGAGGCCTCCGCTATGATATTTGGTCAGAGCCCTTTGTTGCAACAGCATTTCTCCTTTCCTGTTAAAAATAAAAACACTAAATGCACGATGGAGCAACCCTTGTTTATGCGCCTCCATTTTATACATGACGCCAACCATGTCATCATGTTCATTCACTAATATGATTTTATCTTCTTCGTTCATCCTATCAATCCCAAATGATTTTTTACGCCTGCTCTCAAAACGATCATCGCTTTTTTATAATCAGGAATTCTTATCCTTGCTTCTAATACCCTTGCCGGTTCCAGGCTTCTGATCTTCTTAAACAGTGATAGATAGTATTTATAAGCAACATACACGCCAAATCTTGACTTCAATGGCAGTTTTACAATACCGGCATATGCTGTTCGGAAATCCTTATAGATATCTGCTTCAATTTCCTGTTTATCGCGTCCTGTAAAATTATTGAAATCACAGCCGGGAAAATACATTCTGGATAAACCGTTATAATCAGCCTTTATATCCCGTAAAAAATTTACTTTCTGAAACGCGGCCCCTAATGCCCGGGCCGGCAATTTTAATTTTTCATAAAGATGTTTCTTCCCCTCACAAAAAACAGACAGGCACATAAGACCCACCACTTCGGCTGAGCCATAAATATATTCGCTGAAGTACCTGTTATCATACGTTTTCTGACTCAGGTCCATTTCCATGCTTTTGAAAAAGGCTTCTATTAATTTATGATCAATATTATACTCATTAACAGTTTGCTGAAAACTATTCAATATCGGATTCAGGCTTATCCGCCGTTCAATTGCCGCATAAGTTTCTTTTTTGAATTCTTCGAGCAATATTTTTTTGTCAAAATCGTGAAAAGTGTCAACGATCTCATCAGCAAAACGTACAAGGCCGTAAATATTATAAACAGGCTGCCGCAAATCTCTATGCAACAATCTAATGGCTGACGAGAAGGAAGTGCTGTAATCCTTTGTGGTTATCTGGCTGCATTTGCCGCTTACCTTAAAAAATTTCTCGATCATATATACTTCTTTACTGATGAATTAATTCTTTATCACTGAATTGATGAATGACTTCCCCAAATTCTTTCACCACTTCTTTGGCTACCACTTCCCCGCTGATCAGGCACGGTGGAACACCTGGCCCGGGAACAGTTAATTGACCTGTATAAAACAAATTTCTCACCTTTTTGCTTTTACATGATGGTTTGAATAGAGCAGTTTGCATTAATGTATTTGCAAGTCCATAAGCATTTCCGCGAAATGAATTATACTCACTGGCAAAATCAGAAATAGAAAAAGTTTTTTTATAGACAACAGCATCAAGTATGGATTGACCTGTATATTTCTCCATCCGCTTTATTATCTGCCGAAAATATATCTCTCTTGTTTTTTCATCATCGCCCTTCAGTCCCGCCGCGACAGGGATAAGCAAGACCATATTATCGCAACCGTCCGGAGCAACGCTGTTGTCTGTAACCGAATTCACACTTACATAGAAAAGCGGGTCAGTTGGCCATTGTGGTTCATTGTAAATTTCTTTTGCATGTTGCTCAAATGGCACATCAAAGAACAAAGAATGATGAATCACATTCTTTAATTTTTTATTTAACCCGACAAAATAAAGCAGGCAGCTCGGCGCCATCACGCGTTTATCCCAATAGGAACTGCTATAGCTGCGGTATTTCTCCGGCAAAAGCTTTTCTTCAGTAAAATGATAATCTGCGGCGCTGATGATCACATCAGCTTCGTAAATGTTCTTCTTAGTGACTAGTTTCTTTGCCATGCCATCTTCAATGGCTATTTGCTGTGCTCCTTCATTAAAATGAAATCTGACTCCAAGCTCCAGGGCCAGGTTATACATTGCTTCAACAACTGCATACATGCCGCCTACCGGATACCAGGTACCTCCTTTTATATCGGCATAATTCATCAGGCTATAAAGCGCAGGTGTATTTTCTGGTAAAGCGCCAAGAAATAAAACCGGGAACTCCATCAACCGGCGAAGTTTTTGGTTTTTAAAATGCCGGTGAATATGTTTCCTGATAGAAGTAAAAACATCAAGGCGAAAAATTCCTTTGAAAATATCTCTATCAATAAATTCACTTACTGTACGACCGGGTTTATGGACCAGTTTATTTATTCCAACCTCATACTTGAATTTGGCTTCCTGCAAATAGCTTTCTAATTGTTTGGCTGCACCAGGTTCAAATTCATTTACCATTTTTTTAAAAGCATCATAATCTGCCGGTATATCGGTAAAACCATTGTTCCAATAAATTCTGTAGGACGGATCAAGACGATGCAGTGAATAATTATCAGCAACGTTTTTTCCAAATTTTGAAAAGTATCTTTCAAATACGTCCGGCATCCAATACCAGCTTGGCCCCATATCGAAAGTAAAACCTTGTTCCTTTAATTGACGGGCTCTTCCGCCGGGTCCGCTGTTCTTCTCAATAACAATCACCTTCCAACCCGCTTTCGCCATGAACGAAGCAGCTGATAAACCTGCGAAGCCACTGCCCACAATTATCACTGAAGATGACATAAGAAAATTTTAATGCCGGTTTAGTTGATCTTTTAAAAGTTTACGTGCAAAATAAATCCGGCTTTTTATAGTTCCCAACGGCTCGTTGAGTGAATAGGCGATCTCATGATACCGGTAACCTTCAAAGTACAACAAAAAAGGTGTTTTAAAAATTTGTGGTAACCGATAAACAGCCTTATTGATCTCTTCCATTTGTAATGCACTTTCGCCGGTATTTGTTACAACTGCTTTTCCTGAATGAATCAATGCATCATTCATCGTATCATTAAAAACTATTCTTTGTTTCGCTTTCCTGCGATAGTCATTTATAAAAATATTACGCATGATCGTAAATAGCCATGCCTTAATATTTGATCCTGATCCATACTTATCACGATTTGCTAATGCTCTATACATGGTTTCCTGGTAAAGGTCTTTGGCCATTTCCGGATCACGTGTAAGACGCACCGCAAATGGCTTTAATGATCCTGAATTATTCAATAATATGTCATCGAACTCAGCGGCAGACATAAAATTTCTTGTTTAACTTTTAACATAGTAAAGTTAAACAGTTGTGCCGGTCCGCTTTTCAATTGTTTAAAGATTAAACTAAACGCGATAAGAATTCCTCAACAAAAAATACGAAACGGAAAACGAAGCAGATGCTTAAAGAGAAGAAATAAATTCTACAAGTTCAGGAAGAGAGTGTTTGAACTCCACATTTTTTGGAAGGGTTTTTTTATACGTGTGAGTGATATAACCGGATATAATGATCTTTGGTTTGTGAATTCTTTCAGCTGCGTGCCGAAGAAATTTTTCAAAATCAAATCCGGGTGAAGAAGATGTAAGATGGATATACACGTAGTCAGGTTTTTTAGCTTCGGCTACAAATTGAGCATCTTTTAAAGGAACATTCGCTCCTATATATGATACTTCTGCTCCCCTTCTTTTTAATAAATAATATACAAGCAATAATCCGAGCTCATGATGCTCGCGTTCAGGCAGAAACAGCAAAAAAGATTTTTTGACCTTCAGCAATGGCTTAGCCTGGTCGATGCCTACAATCAGTTTCTGCCTGATGATATTCGAAGTAAGATGTTCCTGCGCGGGATTGATATGACCGGTTTGCCACAGAATTCCTATCCTTTCAAAAAATGGAAAAATGATCTTTATGATCGTTTTTTCAATGCCGCTTGCGGTTATTTGTTTTTCCAAGACTTTTTCAAAGCCAATTGTATCGAGATCTACCATCAATTGTATCAGCTCATTTACGATCTTCTCGTATTTCGCCCCGGCAATATTGAGTTCCGCTACTCTCTTCTCTACATCACTAGCTGACATCTTATTTATATGGGAAATCTTATAACCGTACTTGTTTAAAATAGAAATATTAAGAATGGTCTTAAGATCATCGTTGGTATAATAGCGGATATTTGTATCAGTACGTGCTGGCTTAAGAAAGGAATAGCGTTGCTCCCAAATCCGGATCGTATGGGCTTTGATACCCGAAAGATTTTCAAGATCCCTTATGGTGAACTTTGTCATCTTTACCAATTACAATTGATCTGCAAAAAAGTTCAAACAATTCAAAGATTGGGATTCAATAGCTTTCCTGAAGCCAGAAGCTCTTTCAAAACGGGAGTGATGGATGAGTTGTGCAGATGGGCAAGCTGATGTTGATTGTGAAGATCGGTACCCGCCAATTCGTAATACCCTTTTTTAACAAAATAACGGGCCAGTTCATTAACTGTTTTACCATAAGTGCCTGCAACCGACATAATATTTAACTGGAATAAATACCCTGCGATCTTAAGCTCTTCAAAAAATTCTTTATGCCTTTCCTGGTAAATATAACGTTCGGGATGTGCAATCACCGGTTGATAACCCTGCATCTCCATTTCAAAAAGTATCTCTTTAAAATCGATCGGTTCACTCGCCATAGAAAATTCGACCAGTACAAGATTGTCGTGAATGGTCAATAACGGTTCTTTATTAGCAAGCAGGTTTTTTACATTATCATCCAGATAATATTCCGCAGCAACTTTTATCTCAGTGTTGATTCCTTGCTTCGCCAATTCTTCCCTGAAGATATCGTAGCGTTTCAGAAGATCATCTCTTGTATTCTGATAGATCTCCCAAAGTATATGCGGAGTTGTTATCAGTTTTTTAAACCCCAGGTCTGTTAATCCGTTAATCAGCTTGATAGAAGTAGCAAGATCGGGTGAGCCATCATCTACACCGGGCAGTAAATGAGAATGCATATCTGCACCAAGAAGACCATAATCAAAACCTTCTTTTTTGTCTCCCCACAATCTCATAAAACTTATTTTTTATTCGTATGATTTTTTCTATCAAGCAGCTCACGATAAAGATTACTCATATCGTTCACCAGGCGATGATAGCTGAATTTACTTATCACAAAATCCTTACCGGCGTTGCTGAATTTATTCCGTAATGAAGCATCATTTACCAGGCGTAATAAATTCTCGGAAAATAATTTTTCGTCAGTTATAGCTGAGAGTAAAGCGGTTTCATCTTCCAGCACCACATCGGCAATGCCACCCACCCTCGTCGACACAATTGGCTTTCCTGCTGCCTGTGCCTCTATAAGACTCACCGGTGTTCCTTCATTCAAAGACGTTAAAGCAATGATGTCAAGACCGGCACAGATGGTGTCAACATCTGTTCTCCATGAAGTTAAGACTACCGGATGCAAATGTTTTTCGTCTGTATGCCGTGAAAATTTTATATCAAGGCTATTCGCAAGTTGTTCGATCGTATTCCTGCTTTCACCATCACCGATAATAAATGCTTTGATCTTTACACTTGTATTATTCAGCACATGTTTTAGCGCTTTCAAAAAAAGAGAATGATTTTTAACAGGAACGAGTCTGCCGATAATACCGATCGCAACCGTATCATCATCTAATCCAAACTCTGTTCTGAACTTATTTCGTTTTATGGCCTGGTCGATGGTGAAATGGTCGAGGTCGAGGCCAAGTGGTATGACACGAAACTTTTCCGCCTTTGCAATTTTAAAATCCGATGAGAGCTCCTTTTTTTGTACATCACTGATAGCAACGATGGCATCACTTAAACCAGCCAGGTATCTTTCAGTTCTTATGAAAAAATTTGTTTTTAACGTATTGAAATAAGAATGAAAAATATGACCATGAAATGTGTGAACAATGACCGGGACACCTGCATGTTTTGCGGCTAATCTTCCCAAAGCGCCGGACTTTGCTGCATGGGTATGGACAATATCCGGTTTGTATTCCTTAATTAATTTTTTCAGCTTATTATAAGCAGCCCAATCATCCGTGGGAGAAATTGGTCTTTTCATTTCCGGAATGCATCGTGGTTCGATGTTATTTGCTGTTGCCAAAAAATCTGCATCCTGTTCATGATCTTCTTTACCACCAATAACAAGGAGTGTATCAAAGTCCGGCTGCATATACCTTGAGAGATATATAGCGTTTTTCGAAGGGCCACCAATGATCAGGCGATTGAGAATTCTTAAAACTCTGGGCATTTACCGGCACAAATTACTTCAGAAAAAGGGTATTACTAAAAGTGCGGGAATAAAAATATATGTCTTTTTCAGTCCTTTTAACCATTGCAACACTGTTGGATGAAACCATAATTCTGATTCATCCGTTACCGCGGGTCTTGTGGGAGGTTTATTGCCTGCAACAAAAGATTGAACCACCTGTTTCAGAACCGGGAGTACTGTTGCATATTGCAAATAAGGATAAGTATAAAAATTATCAGTTGAAGGTGGCTCTACAAAAACCTGTTCGATAATTCCACCGGTGTCGACACCGGTATCGACATAATGTATAGTGGTGCCGAATAGGTTTTTCTTTCCTTTAGCTACTGCCCAGTAACCGCCGTGTACTCCCCGAAATGCGGGAGTGATCCCTGTATGAATATTAATGAAGGTGGCAGGCAGGGACTCTAATGTTTTTTTAGAAATGATCCTTGTGCCATTCACAATGACCAGGTCAGGATTCAACTGTTTCAGTACGGCACGACCTTCTTCTGTATTTGCATACCGGATTCGCTTTACAATCTGTTCCGGTGGACGCGTCTCATCAAGATCATACTGTTTGAAAATTTCTGCCTTTCGTTTTTGAGAAAATCTTTTTATTATCGGCGCAATGCAAAGAAAAAATACAACCTGGCTCATGGCATTGATGTAACCAAGACGTTTTGCCCTGTTCAGGAATTGTTTCTTCCGGGGAATTGGTTTTTCAAAGACCACCGTATCGATCTCAAAGGATTTTTTAAGGTAGTTGTACACCACATTGGTAGAATCGCAGTCGCGGGCAAGTATGATGATCTTTGGTTTCATGGATTTTGGGCTCTTGAATAGATCTCCAGCAGGTTTAATGATTCGATTTTTCCCTCCTGGTTTAATTGGTGATAATATTTAAAGACCTCCTCGAGGAAATTAAAATTCTCATCCATGTATTTGCCGAAATTATGCGGGTGCCACCATAGCTGGTAGATCAATCCGTGCTTTGCGGCAAATTTTATTCCTTGTTTGATTCTTCGCAACTTCAGGCCATCAAATATTTTCAACCCTGGTTTGTAGGGTCTTAAAAAACGGCTTGCGGGTATATTTACAATAGCATTTGCTGCAGGCATGGCATGACACTGATGACCTGTTAAATTCATGTAAGCATCTGCAAAACGAATTCCCTTTCTCACGATGTTTTCATTTTCTCTTGACACAGGCTTGTACGCGCCTGCCGAAGCATTACCACGATAAATAATGATGCCCTGCTCTAAACATGTTTTGATATGTGCATCAGAATATTGATTGCGTGGAAATACAATACTTTTTATTTCAACTCCTTTCTCTTTTGCGATCTCTATTGCTGCCTGAAGATCACTTCTGAATTGGTCGATCGTTGTATTTCTTTCAAGCGTATAAAAATGGCAGAATGTGTGCGTGCCTATTTCCTGGCCCGGCGCTTTTTTTATCTGTTCGATCAATGCCGGCGCGAAATGGTAGACTTTTTCCAACTCATTTTGCTCAAGATAAGAATAAGGGTCATACTCTTTTTTTACATATTCCGGTCTTTGCTTTGGCAGCCAGGCTAACATTTCTGTTTTGTCAGAAAAAAACAAAAAACCAACGGTAGCCCATGTGCAATGCACATCATATTTATTAAACAAAGCAAGCAAACGGGGAACAACATTGTGAACATTTCGAACATTGTCACCATAGTTTTCCAATGTGCGGTGATCTCTCACCCCCCAGAAAAGTTCAAAGTCAAGTGATATGGTAAAGATTCCTTTACTCACAGGTTTTACATAAAATATTTCTTATACCAATGCTGAAAAACGATCAATACCCAAAGCTGCTCCACGATATGACCGGGCGCATTTGAATAAAGCTGTTTTTTCATACAGCTGATAAATTCCGGGTTAAAGATGCCTTGCTCCCTTACAAATTTTTCATTCAACAGGTCGTCAAAAATATAAGTATGCAGTTCTTCACGGAACCATTTCAACATGGGTATCTCAAATCCCCTTTTACCGCGATTATAGATCTCCGGAGGAAGAATATTCCGGAACGCATCTTTCACGATCTTCTTTCGTCCTGCTTTATTGATCTTATATTCAGAGGGCAATGTAAATGCAAATTCCACAACATGATGATCAAGAAAAGGAGATCGAACTTCGACACTGTTTGCCATGCTCATCAGGTCAACCTTAACAAGCATATCGCTGACAAGCACAAGGTCCAGGTCAGCTTTTAAGACAGAATTAAAATCAGCATTGATATTTGAAAGATATTTTTCTTTTACCGAATCAATAATTGATTGATTGATCTTACTGCCGGTTTGTTTCGCAATCAGTTTATCCACCTCGGCAGTCGAAAATGTAGAAGCCCAGTGCCAATAACGCTCTTGGGCCGATAGACCGGCGCCTTCTGCATAGCGATGTAATTGCCTGAAGAGATCTGAGAAGCGATTATTCCGGCTTTTCGGCATGATCTTCCAAACAGGATATCCCATCTTTACAAGGGTACCTGCCAATGATCTTTTTCTTGCCTGCCATTCAGCATAGTGTTTATTATACCCGGCAAATACCTCGTCACCTCCATCACCGGAAATAGCAACAGTTGCATGTTTTCTTGTTTCCATGCAAAGAATGAACTGTGGTAGTGAAGCCGAATCAGCAAATGGCTCATCAAAATAGTTCAGCACATCATAGATGTGTGAAAGATAATCGTCAAAACCCAGGCGGAAAGTTGCGTGATTAGTTTTGAATTTTGCTGCTACGATCTCTGCATAATGTGTTTCATCAAAATATTGCTCACCCTTAAAGCCAATGGAAAATGTATTCAAATGCTTTTGATGCCGGCTTGCCAATGCAACGATCACCGAGGAATCGATACCGCCACTTAAGAAGGCGCCAAGTGGCACGTCACTTATCAATCTTTTTACAACGGCATCTTCCATCAAAGTGATCAGCTCTTTTTGCGCCTG
>Ga0075430_100005501_pt1 | contig 10701 bp, 10 predicted proteins | sample RhiMetdeltSRZDD4_FD_75294 | JGI IMG/M metagenome (GOLD analysis project Ga0075430, IMG submission 75294) | Populus rhizosphere microbial communities from Tennessee, USA - Rhizosphere MetaG P. deltoides SRZDD4 | ecosystem: Host-associated > Plants > Roots > Rhizosphere > Soil | place: USA... | reverse complement strand
AGACCCAGACCTGCGGTGGAACGACGAGCGCGGGGCGTACGACTACACCCAGCCCGACTATGACGAGCTGTTCCGGGTGATCCGGGGCGACGGTCCGTGCAACCGGCAGCGGATGGCGCACCGGCGCCGCGCCGACGCCGACGGCGCCTGGGTGCGCGAGGCCGCCGCCGCGTACGCCGCCAAGCGCTCCGCCCGCCCGGCGGAGGCGGCCGCCCGTCCGGCGGAGGCGGCGGCGTGAGCGGGGAGAGCGACCGGGGCGGCGGGCCTGGTGGCGCAGTGAGCGGAGGCCCGGGCGGCGCGGGTGGGTGGCCGCTGTGGGAGGTGTTCGTGCGGCCTCGCCGCGGCCTGTCCCACTCGCACGTTGGCAGCGTGCACGCGCCCGATGCGGTGCTGGCGCTGCGTAACGCCCGGGACGTGTTCACCCGCCGGCAGGAGGGGGTCTCGATCTGGGTGGTGCCGGCTGCCGCGATCACCGCGTCGAGCCCGGACGAGAAGGACGCGTTCTTCGACCCGGCGGCGGACAAGGTCTACCGGCACCCCACCTTCTACGAGGTACCCGAGGGGGTGGCGCACCTGTGACCGGCACCGCCACCGCCACCGTGGAGCAGCTGTTGTGCCTGGGCGACGACGCGCTGGTCGCGGCCCAGCGCCTGGCGCAGTGGTGCTCGCGGGCGCCGGAGATGGAGGAGGACGTCGCGCTGGCCAACATCGCGCTGGACCAGCTCGGCGCGGCCCGGCTGCTGCTGTCGTACGCGGGCGACCTGGAGGGTGCCGGGCGCGACGAGGACGCGCTGGCGTTCCTGCGGGACGACCGGGAGCTCCGCAACTGCCTGCTGGTGGAGCTGCCCGACCCGGACTTCGCGCACACCATCGCCAAGCTGCTGTTCCTCGCGGCGTACCAGCGGCTGCACTACGAGCGCCTGGCGGCCGGGCCGGATGAGCGGCTGGCCTCGATCGCGGCCAAGACGGTGAAGGAGTCGGCCTACCACCTCGACCACGCCATGCTGTGGACGCTGCGGCTGGGTGACGGGACGGCCGAGTCGCACCGGCGGATGCAGGCGGCGGTGGACGAGGTCTGGCCATACACCCACGAGCTGTTCGAGGACGACGCGGACCTGCGCGGGGCGTGGCTGTCCATAGTGGAGCCGGTGCTCGCCGAGGCGACGCTGGACCGGCCGGCCGACGGCTGGGCGCCGACCGGCGGGCGGTCGGGCCAGCACACCGAGCACCTGAGCTACCTGCTCGCCGAGATGCAGGTGCTGCACCGCGCCCACCCGGGGGCGCGGTGGTGACCGCGCAGCTGCGCCGGGTGGCCGGGTCCGTGGTCGACCCGGAGCTGCGCGCCGTGACCATCGAGGAGCTGGGCATCCTGCGCGACGTGCGGGTCGACCCGGACAGCGGCCGGGTGGTGGTCACGATCACCCCGACCTACGCCGGCTGCCCGGCCATGGACACCATCCGCGCCGACATCCGGCGGGCCCTGGACGCGGCCGGCCACCCGGACGCCGAGGTGCGTACGGTCCTCTCGCCCGCCTGGTCGACCGACCGGATCAGCGAGGCGGGCCGGGCGAAGCTGACCGCCGCCGGCATCGCCCCGCCCGGCCCGGCCCGCGGCGGACCCGGCCCGGCCCGGAGCCCGGCTGGCCCGGCCGGTCCGGCTAGGAGTACGGCCGGTCCGGTGGCGCTGGTGCTTTCCGTGCGCTGCCCCCGGTGTGGCTCACCGCAGACCGAGCAGCTCTCCCGGTTCGGCTCGACGGCGTGCAAGGCGTTGTGGCGCTGCCGGGCCTGCCTGGAGCCGTTCGAGCACATCAAGGCGCTGTGATGCGGCGCGACCCGGACGACTGGCGGGTGCCGGCGTGAGCAGCGTGACCATCAGCACCCCCGTCCGTCGCCGCCCGGTCTTCCACGCGCTGCCGGTGGTCGCGGTGGACCGGCTCACCGACGACTCGGTGGCGATCGCGTTCTGCGTGCCGGAGCCGTTGCGCCAGGCGTACGCGTTCCGGGCTGGCCAGCACCTGACGGTGCGCCGGATAGAGCCGGCGACCGGGGAGGACGTGCGGCGGTCGTACTCGATCTGCTCGACCCCGGGCCAGCTCGCCGCCACGGGCCTGCTGCGCATCGGGGTGAAGGAGATCCCCGGTGGCGCGTTCTCGGCCTACGCGGCGCGGGAGCTGACCGTCGGCGGGACGGTGGAGGTCATGCCGCCGCTCGGCCACTTCACGACCGTGTTCGACCCGGCCCGGACCCGCCACTACGCGGCCATCGCGGCGGGCTCCGGCATCACCCCGGTGCTCTCGCTGCTGGCGACCGCGCTCGGCACCGAGCCGGGCAGCCGGTTCACCCTGCTCTACGGCAACCGGTACGCCCGGTCGGTGATGTTCGTGGAGGAGCTGGCCGACCTGAAGGACCGCTACCCGGCCCGGCTGCACGTGGTGCACGTGCTCTCCCGCGAGCCGCAGGAGGCCGAGCTGCTCTCCGGCCGGCTGGACGCGCGGCGGCTGCGCCGGGTCCTGGACACCCTCCTGCCGGCGGAGACGGTGGACGAGTGGTTCCTGTGCGGGCCGTACGCCATGGTGGTCGACGCGCGGGGGGTGCTGGCCGAGCGCGGCGTGCCGGACTCGTCCGTGCACACCGAGCTGTTCCATGTGGACGAGGGGCCGCCGGTGGCCCGCCGGCGCACCCCGGTCACGGCCGGCGCCCCGGACACCGCCGAGGTGACGATCGTGCTCGACGGGCGGGCGTCGACCTTCTCGATGGGGCGCGACGAGCGGGTCCTCGATGCGGCCCTGCGGGTGCGCAGCGAGCTGCCGTACGCATGCAAGGGCGGGGTCTGCTCCACCTGCCGGGCCCGGGTGGTCGACGGCGAGGTGAAGATGGCCCGCAACTGGGCCCTGGAGCCCGACGAGCTAGCCGCCGGGTACGTGCTGACCTGCCAGTCCAGCCCGGTCACCGACCGGGTGACCGTGGACTACGACGCCTGACCGTAGGTTGCCGCTACGACGGGTCGGCGCCTGCGCGCGGCGCGATCTCGTCCAGCGCGCGCAGGTCCTCGGGCGAGAGCCGCCAGGCGCCGGCGGCGGCGTTGGCCCGTACCTGGTCGGGGGTTGTCGCCCCGGCGATCACGCTGGCCACGGCCGGCTGCGCGGCGAGGCCGGCGATGGCCACGTCGAGCAGGGACCGGCCGCGCTCGGCGGCGTACTTCTCCAGCGCCTCGATGGTGTCCCAGGGCGCGGTGGCGAGCCGGCCCGCGAACCGGTCGCCGGCCAGCCGGGTGCCGGCCGGTGGCGGCTCGCCGCGACGGTACTTGCCGGTGAGCAGCCCGCTGGCGAGCGGGAAGAACGGCAGCAGGCCGAGCCCGAAGCGCTGGCAGGCCGGCACCAGCTCCGCCTCGATGTCGCGCTTGAGCAGGCTGTAGTTGTTCTGCGCGCTGATGAAGGGGGTCAGGTGCGCGCTCCGCGCGGTCCAGGCGGCGTCGGCGACCTGCCAGGCGGCGAAGTTGGAGCAGCCGAGGTAGCGGACCTTGCCGGCGTGGACCAGGTCATCCAGGGCCGCCAGGGTCTCCTCGACCGGTGTGCCCGGGTCCGGCAGGTGGAGCTGGTAGAGGTCGATCCAGTCGGTGCCCAGCCGGCGCAGCGACGCCTCGGCGGCCCGGACGATGTACCGCCGGGCGCCGCGGGCGCCCCAGTCCGGCCCGTTGGCCCCGCCCAGGTCGCCGCCGAACTTCGTGGCCACGACCGCCTCGTCCCGCCGGCCGGCCAGGGCCGCGCCGAGCAGCTCCTCGGACCGGCCGTGGTCGCCGCCGTAGGCGTCGGCGGTGTCGAAGAGCGTGATGCCCTCGCCGAGCGCCGCGTCCACCACGGCCTCGGTGGCCGCCGCGTCCATCCGCCGACCGAAGTTGTTGCAGCCCAGCCCCACTACGGACACCATGAGCCCGGAGCTGCCGAGCCGGCAGTAGCCCATCTCCGCCATCTCCGCAGCCTATGGCGCCCGCTGGCAGGCGGCACGGGTGGGCTGGTGGGTGGACCGGGCGGGCTCGCCGGACAGGGCTGGCAGGTGGACCCGGGCGGGTTCGCCGGGCAGGGCTGGTGGGTGGACCCGGGCGGGTTGGCCGGGCGAGCACGTACCCTGGCCGTTGTGGCTGCCATCCGGGAGATCGACGACATCCTCAGGCGCGGAGCGGACGGCGGGCGGATCGGCCCGGACGAGGCGCTGCTCCTCTACACACACGCGCCGTTCCACGCGCTAGGCGAGGCCGCCGACGCAGTCCGGCGGCGGCGCTACCCGGACAACGTGGTGACCTACCTGATCGACCGGAACATCAACTACACCAACGTGTGTGTCACGGCGTGCAAGTTCTGTGCGTTCTACCGGGCGCCCAAGCACGCCGAGGGCTGGTCCCACCCGACCGAGGAGATCCTGCGGCGCTGCGGCGAGGCGGTCGAGCTGGGCGCCACCCAGGTCATGCTCCAGGGCGGGCACCACCCCGACTACGGCGTCGAGTACTACGAGGAGCTGTTCTCCGCGGTCAAGCGGGCGTACCCGGAGCTGGTCATCCATTCGATCGGGCCGAGCGAGATCCTGCACATGGCCCGGGTCTCCGGCGTTGACGTCGGAGAGGCCATCGCCCGGATCAAGGCCGCGGGCCTGGACTCGATCGCCGGCGCCGGCGCGGAGATGCTGCCGGCCCGGCCGCGCAAGGCGATCGCGCCGCTCAAGGAGTCGGGCGAGGAGTGGCTCGCGGTCATGGAGACCGCGCACGGGCTGGGGCTGGAGTCCACCGCGACGATGATGATGGGCACCGGGGAGACCAACACCGAGCGCATCGAGCACCTGCGGATGATCCGCGAGGTGCAGGACCGCACCGGGGGGTTCCGGGCGTTCATCCCGTGGACCTACCAGCCGGAGAACAACCACCTCAAGGGGCGCACCCAGGCCACCTCACTGGAGTACCTGCGCCTGGTCGCGGTGGCGCGGCTGTTCTTCGACAACATCGCCCACCTGCAGTCCTCCTGGCTCACCACCGGCAAGGACATCGGCCAGCTCTCGCTGCACCTGGGCGTGGACGACCTCGGCTCGATCATGCTGGAGGAGAACGTCATCTCCTCGGCCGGTGCCCGGCACCGGTCGAACCTGCTCGAGCTGGTGCACATGATCCGCTCGGCGTACCGGGTCCCGGCCCAGCGGGACACCCGCTACCGGCGGCTGCGGGTGCACTGGACCCCGGCCGACGACCCGACCGACGAACGGGTCGTGTCGCACTTCTCGTCGATCGCCCTTCCCGGCGGCGGCGCGGGCCACCCGCTCCCCGTGGTCCAGGCAGGCTGAGCGGTCCAGGCCCGCTGAGGGGGGCCGTCCGCCCTGGCTACCGCCGCCGGGTCGCTCGTTCGGCCGGTAGCCAGACGGGGGCGGATCCGCTAGCGTCCGGCGGCGTCGGCCAGTTCCCTTACCCCGGGGGAGTCATGAAGGTAGGCACGCGGCGCGCCTGGGCGCGCGCTGGCGCTGGCGTGGCCGCGCAGCTCCTCACCGGCTCACTCGTCCTCACCTGCGCGCTGGTCGGCACCGGTGGGCCGGCGCAGGCTGACCCCGCGCCCCGCGCCGACCTGTCCGTGAGCGCGGCGGGCACGCCGCTCACCACGGACACCACGCGGGCGAAGGCCAGGCCGTTCAAGGTCGCCATAACGAACTCCGGTCCGCACACCGCCCAGAACGTCGTCCTGGAGGTGGACCTCGCCGGCCTGGACCGCGACCTGGTCGGCTATCTCGCACCGCGCGGCTGCCGCGGCTCCGGCCAGAAGTACCGCTGCTCCTTCGGGCCGGTCGCCTCGCACGGCGTGATGGAGTTCTCCGTGGCCCTCTACGCCAAGGGCGGGACCGGCCCGGCCGGATCCTTCGCGGTCTCGGCGACGTCAAGCACCGCAGACCCCGACCGGTCCAACAACTCCGCCGGGGTCCAGGTCGAGGTCGTCGCGCGCAGCTTCGACCTGGTCGCGGTCGCCTTCGACGTGTACGCCGACGACGACACCGAGCCGGTCGAGCTGCTGCCGGTAGCGCCCGGTCACCGCGCCTGGCTGCGCTGGTTCGCGGTCAACCGCGGCTCGGGCGGCAGCCGCGGCGGCGGTGCCACCAGGGGCGTCTCCTACACCGTTGCGCTGCCCGCGCACGTCACGTTCGCCGAGCACCGGGAGGGCTGCGCGTACAGCCCGGACAACCGCAGGATGACCTGCCAGGACCCGGACGCGGTGCTGGCCAGGGGCACCGCCAGCGGCTACGTCGCGGACCCGGTGCGGGTGGTGGTCGACCGGCTGGCCCGTGGACCGGTCCTGGTCGGCGGCACCGTCTCCGCGTACGCCCTGGAACAGCTCACTGCCGACGCGGCGGCGCGGCTGGGCGTGGCGGCCGGGCCGCGGGTCAAGGCGCTGACCGAGGCGCAGCAGGAGCAGCTGGCCGAGGCCGCACACGGCGGCAACGCGGCACGTTACGACATCCATGTCTCCATGCGGCAGCTCGCCGCGGGCAGCGGGGGCGGCCTGCCGATCACCGGCGCCCAAGCCGGGCTGGCCGGACTCCTCGGCCTCGCGGTCCTGGCCACGGGTGGCGTGCTGCTCGTCATGGCGCGCCGCCGCCGGCTGGTCCTGGTCACGCCGGACGAGCGACCCCCAGCCCGGTAGCGGTCACCGCCCGCGCAGGTCACTATCCGCGGGTCGCTGCCCGCGCGGTCACTGCCCACTGTCACTGCCCGCATGGTGGGCTGGGGCCGGATGCGCTGCCCCAACGCGGCGCCCTACCACCCCCACTGGCAGAGTGGTACGCCGTGACGCGGGCCTACCTGGACAAGTCGCCGCACGACATCGCCGCCATGTTCGACGGGGTTGCCGAGCGGTACGACCTGACGAACAGCGTGCTCTCGTTCGGCCGGGACCGAGCCTGGCGCCGGGCGACCAGGGCGGCGCTCCAGCTCGCCTCCGGCCAGCGGGTGCTCGACCTGGGCGCGGGGACCGGAGTGTCAACGGCGGAGCTGGCCCGCTCCGGCGCGTACGCCGTCGGCGCCGACCTCTCGCTCGGCATGCTGGAGACCGGCCGGCGAGCCCGCCCGCAGGTGCCACTGCTGGCCGGCGACGCCCTCGCCCTGCCCTTCCCGGACGCCAGCTTCGACGCGGTGACAATCTCGTTCGCCCTGCGCAACGTGGTCGACCCGGACGCCGCGCTGCAGGAGATGGCGCGGGTCACCCGTCCCGGCGGGCGCCTCGTGGTGTGCGAGTTCAGCCACCCGACGCACCAACCCCTGCGGACCGTCTACCTGTCGTACCTGATGCGGGCCCTGCCCGCGGTCGCCCGGCGGGTGTCCAGCAACCCGGACGCGTACGTCTACCTCGCCGAGTCCATCCGGGCCTGGCCGAACCAGGCCGGCTTGTCCGCCCGGATCGCCGAGGCCGGCTGGCAGGGCGTGGCCTGGCGCGACCTCACCGGCGGGGTAGTGGCCCTGCACCGCGCCACCCGCCGCTGACGCAGCTTCCCTCGTCCCGCCCCTTCGTCGCTGACTCGCCCCTCGCTGCTGACCGGTGCCCGCCCCTCCCCTCCACCCCGCCGTTGACCACCCGGGGACTCTCAAGATCGCGATCGTGGGGCCGGATGTGCAGTCCGGCTAAACATCTGGTGCAAACCTCGCGATCATGGTGCTAGGGCGCGCCTGCGTAAGCGGGTGATCGTGTCACTGAGCGCCAGATATCGAGGCCCGTGAGAGCATTGTCCGGATTGTACTGATGACATAGTCCGGGCGGCCGGTGAGGTCGTACCAGGTGAACCGCAGCACGGTCCAGCCCTCCGCCACCAGCCGGTTCTGCCGCTCGCGGTCGCGGGCGAAACGGTCGGCGGTGGAGTGGAACGCGCGTCCATCCAGCTCGACAACGAGCCGGGCGGCAGGGAAGACCAGGTCGCCGACTGCGATCAGGTCGCCCTTGGCATCCCAGATCCGGTGGTTGGTCACCCACCCGGGGACCCGGGCGGCGCGCAGCAGCGCCACTGCTCGGCGCTCGGCTTCGGACCGGGCACCCGAGGCGATCTTCCGCATCAAGGCGACGAGCCGGGGCGCGCCCGGGCGGCCGGCGTGCTCGTGCACCCGCCAGGCCAGCTCGCCCAGGCTCGTCCAACGTTCCCGCAGCGCATCGTCGAGCAGGTTCAGCGCGTCGGCCTCGGCGAGTACGAGCAGGCAGTCGACGATCGTTCGGCCGGTTGCCGTGACGACGGCGTCACCGGCCAGCCACCGATCCCGGGCGGACAGGTGCGAGCGTAGGTAGGTCACCCCGGACAGGCTGATCCCCCGGCCGGACCCGATCCACAGGTACGTGCCGCTGTCCGGTACCCGGATGCCGAGGCGGCGCGCGGCGGAAGGTCCAGCGAGGACGCCCGACGGTACGGCCAGCAGGGCGGCCGTGTCCCGCAGCTGTGGCGTGACCCGCGACGGCCGGAGCGAGTAGACCGTGCCGAGGATGTGGTGCCACTCGCCTGCGGCCAGGCGCCGTCGTATCTGGTACATCGAGTAGCCGCAGGCGCGCGCCTGAGCTCTGGTGAGGAGCCCGCCCTGGCGGGTGGCGAGGCTGTTGAGCCGTGCCTTGTCGTCCACGACGTAGAGCGTGCCGTCCGGCCGGGCTCCAGCTCCGGTTATCCACAGGCAGCAAGGCGCGATACCGGCAAATCGGGCGTAATTCACTACGCCCGCCCCTTCTTGGCGACCTCGCCAGCGCGATGATCGCGATGTTCGCGCCAAATGTTTAGCCAGACTGCACGTTCGGCGCTGTGATCGTGATCTTGGTGCTGGAGGGGCGCCGGAGCAGTACCGAAAGGGCGGAGGGGCGCTGGGGGCAAGGTCGGATGAGGAGGGTGCTGGGGCGGAGAGGGGAGGGGCGCCGGGGGTGGTGCCGGAGGTGCGCCGGAGGCGAGGGCGCTGAAAGCGGGTGCCGAAGGGCGTCGGCGGCGTCGGAGCGGACGGGGGTCGGGTGAGGTACGGGTGGAGGGCAGGTTAGGCGCGCCTAAGTGAGCGCCGGGGTCTGCGCCGTCTTAGACTTGCACGCCGAAGCTTGTGAAGACTTTCACGAGTACGCAACACGCAGACCGGCACGGGCACACACGGGCAGCAGGACACGGGCGGGAGGTGGCCGTGACGCCGACGCGGCATGACGCCGAGGTCGATGCCGACGTGATCATCGTCGGTGCCGGACCCGGCGGCTCCACGACCGCCTACCATCTCGCCCGGCACGGCGTGCGCGCGCTGATGCTGGAGAAGACCGAGTTCCCGCGGGAGAAGGTGTGCGGCGACGGGCTCACCCCCCGCGCAGTCACCCAGCTGGTCAAGATGGGCATCAAGACCGAGCCGGGCGATGGCTGGCTGCACAACAAGGGCCTGCGCATCATCGGCGGCGGGGTACGGATGGAGCTGGACTGGCCCGACCTGGCCAGCCACCCCAGCTACGGGCTGGTGCGCACCCGGCTCGACTTCGACGACCTGCTGGCCCGGCATGCGGTCGCGGCAGGAGCGGAGCTGCGCACCAACCACACGGTCACCGCGCCAGTGCTGGACCAGGAGACCGGCCGGGTGGTGGGCGTGACCGCGACCGTGGACGGCCAGCCGCGGACGTTCCGGGCACCGGTGGTGGTCGCGGCGGACGGGGTCTCCGGCCGGTTCCCGCTCACGCTGGGCCTGCGCAAGCGCGACGACCGGCCGATCGGGGTCGCGGTCCGGCAGTACTACCGCTCGCCGGTCCGGCACGACGACGAGTACCTGGAGTCCTGGCTGGAGCTGCGCAGCCGCGAGGGCGGGGACCGGCTGCTGCCCGGGTACGGCTGGATCTTCGGTCTTGGCGACGGCCGGGTGAACGTGGGCCTCGGCGTGCTCAACTCGTCGGTGGCCTTCGGCAAGACCGACTACCGGGCGATGCTGGCCGACTGGCTGTCCACCACCCCACCCGAGTGGGGCATGAACGACCCGGCCAACGCCGACGGCAAGCCACAGGGCGCGGCGCTGCCGATGGGCTTCAACCGGGTGCCGCACTACACCCGGGGCGTGGTGCTCGTCGGTGACTCTGGCGGCCTGGTCAACCCGTTCAACGGCGAGGGCATCGCCTACGCCATGGAGTCCGGCGAGCTGGCCGCGGAGGTCGTCGTCCAGGCGCTGGCCCGGCCCACGGAGGCGGGGCGCGAGCGGGCGCTGATGCGCTACCCCGCGGAGCTGAAGGCGCGGTACGGGGGGTACTACCGGCTGGGCGGGCTCTTCGTCAAGCTCATCGGCCGGCCAGAGGTCATGCGCGTGGCCACCCGGCACGGCCTGCCGCACCCGCTGCTCATGCGGTTCGCCTTCAAGCTCCTGGCGAACCTCACCGACCCGCGGGGCGGTGACGCCATCGACCGCGTCATCAACGCGATGACCAGGGTGACCCCGGCGGTGTGAACGCCGGTCAAGACCAATAACGTGAGCTGTTCGGGAAGGACGGAGCAGGCAGGGTCATGACACTCTCGCCGTACGTACCCATCATCGGGCTGTTCGCGGTCGCCGCGGCGTTCGCGTTGTTCTCGGTGGCGATCGCGCCGCTGCTCGGCCCGCGCAGGTACAACCGGGCCAAGCTCGAGGCGTACGAGTGCGGTATCGAGCCGACCCCGCAGCCGGTCGGCGGCGGCCGCTTCCCGGTGAAGTTCTACCTGACCGCGATG
>Ga0075430_100005497_pt1 | contig 10708 bp, 8 predicted proteins | sample RhiMetdeltSRZDD4_FD_75294 | JGI IMG/M metagenome (GOLD analysis project Ga0075430, IMG submission 75294) | Populus rhizosphere microbial communities from Tennessee, USA - Rhizosphere MetaG P. deltoides SRZDD4 | ecosystem: Host-associated > Plants > Roots > Rhizosphere > Soil | place: USA... | reverse complement strand
CGCTCGCTCCAGTTCCTGCGACAGCACGTGGGCTGAGGTACGATGACGCCGATGCGCGGCCTTCTCGCTTATGGTGCGTACGTTCCGTACGCGCGACTCGACCGCAAGTCCATCGCCGAGGCCCTCGGCGCGCCGGCCGGCTCCGGCACGCGCGCCGTGGCCGCCTACGACGAGGACACGACGTCGATGGGCGTGGAGGCCGCGCGCACGGCGCTGCGGGGCGCCCGCACGCCCCCGGAGCTGCTCTACTTCGCCACCAGCGACCCGGCGTATCTCGACAAGACGAACGCCAACGCCATTCACGCCGCCCTCGATCTGCCGGCCTCGGCGATGGCCGTCGACGTGGCGGGTTCGGTGCGCTCGGCGGCGGGCGCGCTGCGCGCCGCCCTCGACGCGCGCGCGCCGGCGCTGGCCGTGCTCTCCGATATCCGGAGTGGCCTGCCCGGCGGCGGCGACGAGAAGGACGGTGGCGACGCCGCGGTCGCGTTCCTCGTCGGTGAGGGCGATGTTCTGGCCGAGCGGATCGGCCATGCCTCGCTGACGGCGGAGTTCCTCGACCGCTGGCGCGTCCCCGGCGACGCCTACTCGCGGCAGTGGGAAGAGCGCTTCGGCGAGTTCGCCTACGTGCCGCTCGGCGAGGGGGCGCTGGTGGAGGCCCTCAAGCACGCCGGCATCACCGCACAGACGGTCGATCACCTGATCGTGGCCGGCCCGCACGGCCGGTCGAACCGGCGCGTGGCCGCGTCCGCCGGCACGCGCAAGGATGCGGTGGTCGACGATCGGACGGCGGTCATCGGCAACACCGGCGCCGCCCACGCGGGGCTCCTGCTCGCGGACGTGCTCGATCGCGCGCAGGCGGAGCAGATCATCGCGGTCGTGTCGCTGGCCGACGGTGCCGACGTCACCCTCTGGCGAACCACGGCCGCCATCGGCGGGCGCGGCGCGCGCTCGACGGTGGCCGCCCAGCTGACCAGCCCCGGTCGGATCTCGTATGCGACATTCCTCACCTGGCGCGGCGTCATCCGGCGCGAGCCGCCGCGGCGGCCGGACCCGCAGCCACCCGATGCGCCGGCGGCCGCGCGCGCCGAGGCGTGGAAGTACGCGTTCACCGGGAGCCGCTGCCAGGCCTGCGGGGCGCGTCACGTGCCGCCGCAGCGCGTGTGCGTCAAGTGCCACGCCATCGATCGCATGACGCCGGAGCCGATGCGCGACGTGCCGGCGTCGATCGCGACCTTCACCGTGGACCGGCTGGCCTACTCGATGTCGCCGCCGGTGGTGGTGGCCGTGGTCGACTTCGAAGGCGGCGGCCGGTTCCAGTGCGAGATGACCGACGTCGATCCGAAGAGCGTGAAGATCGGCGACCGCGTGGAGCTCACGTTCCGCCGTCTGTACACGGCGAACGGTATTCACAACTACTTCTGGAAGGCGCGTCCGATCCGGGGAGGGCAGGACTGATGGCGAGCAACGGCATTCGCGACCGCGTGGCGATCGTGGGCATGGGCTGCACGAAGTTCGCCGAGCACTGGGACAAGAGCGCCAGCGATCTCCTGGTGGACGCCACCAAGGAGGCCACCGCTTCGGCCGGCATCGACCTCAAGATGGTCGACGCCTTCTGGCTCGGCACGCTGTTCTCCGGGCAGAGCGGGCTCACCCTGTCGCGCCCGCTCAAGATCGACTACAAGCCGGTGAGCCGGCTGGAGAACTATTGCGCCACCGGCTCGGAGGCATTTCGCAACGCCTGCTACGCGGTGGCGTCGGGCGCCTACGACGTCGCCATGGCCATCGGCGTGGAGAAGCTGAAGGATTCGGGATTCTCCGGCCTTCCCAACAGTAACTCCGTGGGCGACGGCACGCGGGCCGGTCTCACCGCGCCGGCCACCTTCAGCCTGCTGGCGCCGGCCTACGCCAAGAAGTACGGCGTCAGCGACGAGCAGCTGAAGGAAGTGATGACGCGCATCGCGTGGAAGAACCACAAGAACGGCGCGCTCAATCCGCGCGCGCAGTTCCGCAAGGAAGTCCCGAAGGACACCATCGCCTGCTCGCCGCTGGTGGCCGGCCCGCTCGGGATCTTCGACTGCTCGGGCGTCAGCGACGGCTCGGCGGCCGCCATCATCGTTCGCGCGGAAGACGCGCACCGCTACACCGACAGGCCGCTCTACGTGAAGGCGCTGTCGTTCGTGGCGGGGCCGGCGGCGGGCCCGATCGATCCGGACTACGACTACACCACCTTCCAGGAGGTCGTGGCCTCCGCCGCCGACGCCTACGCGCAGGCGGGAATCAAGGACGCCCGGCAGGAGCTCGCCATGGCCGAGGTCCACGACTGCTTCACGCCCACCGAGCTTGTCCTGATGGAAGACCTCGGATTCGCGGCGCGCGGCACCGGCTGGAAGGAAGTCCTCGCCGGCACCTTCGATCTCGAGGGCGAGCTGGCCGTGAATCCCGACGGAGGTCTCAAGTCGTTCGGTCATCCGATCGGCGCCTCGGGGCTCCGGATGCTGTTCGAGTGCTGGCTGCAGCTGCGGGGCGAGGCCGGGCCGCGGCAGATCGCGAGCGTCGCCCGTGGGCGCAAGCTCGCGCTCACTCACAACCTGGGCGGCGCGCCGGGGGAATGCGTGTCGTTCGTCAGCGTGGTCGGCTCGGAGCGGAGCTAGCATGCCGCGGATCGTCTTTGCCCCCAGGCTGCCGAAAGCGCTGGTGGACGTCATGATGGAGATGAAGCCAGCGGGCTTCGACCTCGTCGTGACCGATCCGACGGGCCCGGAGTTCACCGCCGCCTGCAAGGATGCCGAGTACTTCATGGGCTTCGCGCGCAATCCGCTCGGCCCGGACTTCTACGCGGCGGCCAAGAACATGAAGCTCGTGCAGCTGATCAGCGCCGGCTACAACACGGTGGATCTCCAGGCGGCCCGACGGGCCGGCGTCCCGGTGGCCAACAACGGCGGGGCGAACTCCGTGGCCGTGGCCGAGCACGCGGTGATGCTCATCCTGGCGACGCTGAAGAAGCTGCACTGGCAGCACAACAACGTCTGCGCGGGGAACTGGCGCGTCGGCGACTTCTCGGAGACGCGGCTCTACGAGCTCGAGGGCAAGACGGTCGGCATCGTCGGCCTCGGCAACATCGGCAAGAAGACGGCACGGCGGCTGCGCGGCTTCGAGTGCAAGCTCGTCTACTACGACATCGTGCGGCTGCCCGAGCACGAGGAGGACGCGCTCGGCGTGAAGTACGTGCTGTTCGACGAGCTGCTGAAGATCTCCGACGTCGTGACGCTGCACACGCCGCTCACCGCGCTCACCGAGAACATGATCGGCGAGGCGCAGCTCAACCTCATGAAGCCCACGGCCGTGCTCGTCAATACGTGCCGGGGCCCCGTGGTCGACGAGCGGGAGCTGCACAAGGCGCTCATCACCAAGCGGATCGCCGGCGCCGGCCTCGACGTGATGGTGGACGAGCCGCCGTCGAAGGACAATCCGCTGCTCAACGTCGAGACGTGCACGATCACGCCCCACATGGCCGGGCCGACCTGGGACAACTGGCCGAAGACGTTCCGCAACGGCTTCGACAACATCCTGCGCGTGCACGCCGGCCGCCCGCCGCTCTGGGTCGTCCCGGAGCTGCGCGATCTCGTGAGGTGAGGGTCTACCCGCCGTAGACCGGTCCGGCGCCGACGAGCGTGCGCGCCAGCTCGACCTCGCCGAAGTGCGTGAAGCCGTGGGTGACGCCGACGAAGGCGAGCACGCGCACGAGCGGCATGTCGCCGACGAACTTCATGGGCACGATGCGCTCGAGATCGGCCGGCGTCAGCCGGGGCAGATACTCGTCGGTGCTCGCCCAGACCTTCTTCATGTAGTCGGCGAAGAGCGCGACGTCGCCGATCCGGAGGGCCTGCGCCTCCTGGGTGCTCATGCCGGTCCCCTGGGCGGCCGGATGCAGCGCCTGGAGCCCGAGCTTGGCCGCGTACTCTCCCTCCGCCCACACCGTCGGGCGGCGGTTCTGGAGCACGAACCGGACGACGTTGTCCTCGGTGCGCGCGTAGTGCCACAGGTTCCACGCGATGGTGTTCGCCTTCGGGTGCCCGGCCGGAATCGCATGGAGCTGTTCGGAAGTCAGGCCGGCGAGGCTCTTGTCGAGCGCCTCGTGCAGCCGTCCGAGGTCGATTCGGAGCGATTCGAGCAGCGTCATATTTTCTGTCTCCTTTGTATCGGAGCGTTGTGTCCACCTCGGCCGTGGGTGGCCTGAGAGAGACGGTTTCCGGCTCCGCTCAACCTTCTGTGATCCCGGTCGCACGGCCCGCGATCCGCCAACCTTGCGTTGCTGTCGGGCCGCCCGCCGCGCACGCAGCCAACGCCCATCTATCTCGGGCCACCCACGGTGGATCGGGACACAGCGCTCCAATACAGAGGCCCAAGAATCGCATAAACTTCCGCTATGGCGAGGACGATCGTGGATCTGTCGATGCCGCTCGAGAACGATGTCGTCTCCGACCCGCCGGGGTACGGCCCGAGGATCGAGTATCTGCGGCACAAGGACACGGCGAAGGACGTGGCGCAGTTCTTTCCCGGATTGCGGGAGGAGCAGCTGCCCGACGGCGAGGGGTGGGCCATCGAGTGGATCCGGCTGATGACGCACAACGGCACACATCTGGATGCGCCCTATCACTTCGCGTCCACGATGAACAAGGGCGAGCGGGCCATCGCCATCGACGAGGTTCCGCTCGAGTGGTGCTTTCAGCCGGGCGTGAAGCTCGATTTCCGGCAGCTGCCGGACGGCTACGTCGTGACCGCCGGAGATGTCGAGCGCGAGCTGGCGCGGATCGAGCACACCGTGCGTCCGCTGGAGATCGTGGTCGTCAACACACGCGCCGGCGCCGCGTACGGTCAGCCGGACTACGTGGCCGCCGGCGCCGGCATGGGGCGGGAGGCGACGCTCTACCTGCTCGAGCGAGGCGTGCGCGTCACCGGCACCGACGCGTGGTCCTGGGACGCGCCATTCGTGCACACCAAGGCGAAGTTCCAGGCGAGCGGGGATGCGTCGCTGATCTGGGAGGGCCACAAGGCCGGCCGCGAGGTCGGCTACTGCCACCTCGAGAAGCTCCACAACCTCGAAGTGCTGCCACCGCACGGCTTCACCATCGCCTGCTTTCCGGTGAAGATCCGCGGTGCGTCCGCGGGCTGGACGCGCGCGGTGGCCCTCGTGGATCGCTGAGCGGAGCCATCATGCTCTTCATGTGCATCGAGACGTACAAGAACCAGGATGCGAAGACGGTGTACCGGCGCTTTCGCGACAAGGGCCGCCAGATGCCGGAGGGACTGACGTTCGTCGGCTCGTGGGTGACCGCTGACCTGGACCGCTGCTTCCAGCTGATGGAGTGCGACGACGTCACCCTGCTCCAGCAGTGGATCGTGCGCTGGTCGGACATCATTCATTTCGAGATCCTGCCCGTGGTCGCGGGCAAGGACGTGGCGGCGGCGCTCGCGCCGCAACTCTAGCTGCCGGGATCCGCGCGGCGCTGCGGTACGATCGAGCGCAATGCGCTTGATCGTCCGGCTCGTGGAACTGGGGCGTGCCCGTCCCGACCGGACGGCGGTCATCGTGCTCGCGCTGCTGCCGTTCCTCCTCTGGGCGCCGGCGCTCTGGCCCGGTCGCGTGCTGACGCCCGTCGATCAGCTCTTCCTCGTGGCGCCCTGGAGCGCGGTGGCGCCGGCGCGGCCGCAGGCGAACCCGGCGCTGGCGGACGTCTCGCAGGTCTTTCATCCGTGGACGCTCTACACCGCGCGCGAGATTCGCGGCGGTCGCCTGCCGCTGTGGAACCCGTACGCATACGCGGGAGCGCCGTTCCTGTCGAATCCCCAGACCGCGCTGTTCTTTCCGCTCACCTGGCTCACGTGGGCGCTGCCCGCGACGCTGGCGCTCACGCTGCCGCAGGTTCTCAAGGTCGCGGTGGCGGGCCCGGCGATGTACTGGTTCTTGCGAACGCTCGCCGTCTCCCCGCTGGCCGCCTTCGTCGGCGGCGCCGGGTTCATGCTGTCGACCACGCTGATCGCCTGGCTGCCGTGGACCTACTCGACCACGATGGTCTTCCTGCCGATCCTCTTCGGTCTCGTGGAGCGACTTGCCCAGCGAGTGGACGCGCGACGGGTGGCACTGCTCGGCCTGGCCATGGCCGGCGACGTGCTCGCCGGTTATCCGCCGTCGGCGTTCCACGGCCTGCTCGCCACCGCGGCGTGGGCGGTCGTGCGGACGCCGTGGCGCGCGCGGCCGCTCGGCTACTTCGTCGCCCTCGGCGCCGCCGCCGTGCTCGGCGCCGGCCTCGCCGCCGTGCAGATCCTGCCCGCGCTCGACTACATGCGCGAGAGCGCCGTGTACTTCTACCGGAGTCAGTGGACGCCGCCGCTGGCCGCCGGTGCGCGCTCGGCGCTCACCGCGCTGATGCCCTACTTCTTCGGCGTCGGGACCCAGACGTGGTCGGGCTGGCAGTTCGGAATCATGTCGACGAACGTCGGCGTCGTGGTGCTGCTCGCGCTTCCGCTGACGGCCCTGGCCTGGCGGCGGTCGCCGACGCTGCCGCTGGCCGTCATGGCCGCCGGCGTCGCGGCCATCCACTACGGCGCCCCCGGCGTCGACATGCTGGCCGACGCCCCCGGCATGGCGCTCGTGAACAAGCTACGACTCATGCCGCTCCTCGTGTTCCCCGTGTGCGCGCTCGGCGCTCTCGGCCTCGATGTCGCGGCCGCGCGTGGCGGCCCGCTCGCCGTGAGGGCCGCCATCACGCTCCGCGCCTGGTTCGTCGTGCTCGCGCTCATCGCGCTCACCGCCGTCACCGTGGTCATTGGCCATCCCGTCGTCGCGGAGATGCGGCCCTCGCTCGTGCTCCAGTTCCTCGGCTTCCTGGTGGGACTGACGGCGGCCGCGATCCTGCTGCTCCGCTGGCTCGCCGATGGCCGCGCGCGGTGGGGCGTCGCGCTGGCCGCCGTGCAGATCCTGTCGCTGGCACCGATGGCCGCGACCTACCTGCCGGTGCGCGACGCGCGCTGGCTCTACCCCACGCCGCCGGCGCTCGCGTGGCTGCAGCAGCACGCCGGCGCCGCGCGCGTGGTCATGGCCGATCAGGTCGGATTCCTCTACGGCATCCGGCAGGCGAGCGGCTACGACGGGCTGACGCCACGACGCATCGAGCAGGTCGCGGGACCGATCGGCAGCGGCAATGCCCGGCTCGCGGGCTTCGCGGAGAACGTGGCCGCCCTTCACGGCAGCGAGGCGCTGGCTCCGCTCAGCGTCCTGTTCTCGCCGGTGCGCGATCTCATCGGCCTCCGCTGGATCGTGCTCGGGCGTCACGCCGAGCCGCCCGGCCCGGGGCTGCGGCTGGCGTACGATGGCCCGGACGCGCGCATCTTCGAGAACCCGGCCGCCCTCCCGCGCGCTTTCGTCGCCCGGCGTGCCCGCTGTGTCAGCGACGACCGCCACGCGCTCGCGCTGCTGAAGTCGCGGACGGTCGACGTGTCGGCCGAGGTGCTCCTGGCCGACTGTCCGAGGCCGCTCGCCGCCGGCGCGCCGGCGACCCGGACACACGCGCGCATCGAGACCGACGACGCCGAGCGGGTGGTGGTGACCGCCTCCGCGGATGCGCCGGCGTGGCTCGTGCTCACGGACACCTGGTTTCCGGGGTGGACGGCGCGGCTCGACGGTACCGAGGTGCCAATCGCGCGCGCGGACCACGCGTTCCGCGCGGTGGCCCTGCCGGCGGGCTCCCACCGCGTCGAGTTCACGTTCCGTCCGCGCGGGCTCGTCACCGGCGCCCTCATCACGCTGCTCGCCCTCGCGGTGGTGCTTGCGCTGCTGGTACGTCGCCCGCGCCCGATCGTGGCCGCGGTGGTGGCGCTGCTCGCGACCGTGTCCGGCGCCGAGGCGGCGCTGCCGGCGCCGCCGTTCGAGCTGTCGGTGGCGCCGGCGTCCATCGCGTCTGGCGACGACGTCGCCGTGACGCTGCGGCCGCGCGCGCACGCGAGCGGCCGGTGGGATCTCTACGTGGTGTGGCTCTACACCGAGCGGGCGGCGTTCCTCGCTCCGGACGGCGCGTGGCGGCCGCAGCCGGTGCCATTCCGGGCACGCGCGGCGGCCGGCGAGACGGCGACGGTGACGTGGAAGAACGCGGGGCCGGGCGGCGAGGCGACGCTGGCGCTGCTGACGGTCGAGCCGGGCGGCGATCCGCTGGAGCGTCTCGACTGGCGATTCCGTCCGAGCCTGGCGACGGTCCGTATCGCTCTGCCGTCGGCGCCGCGAAGCTGGCCATACGGCACGCTGGCGGCGCTGGCGTCGGCGACGCTGGGGGCGGTGGCGCTCGTTTTTCGCTGGGCTAGGTGGCCCACGCCTCCCAGAGTCGTCGAGCGAACGCGACCGACGTCTCGACGTCCTCTTCCAGCAGATAGCCGTCCGTGACGAGGGTGTGGGCGGCCTCGCGAACGCGCGTGAGATAGTCGCTCCGCGAGGCGTAGCGCTCTTCGATCGACGGACGCGGATCGCCCGACGTTGCACGCTCGGCCCGCGTCCTGGGAAACGGCAGCGTCGCGCCGGCGAACACGAGCAGTTGCTGGACCCCGCCGATGTCGGCGTGGCGGAGGTTCCAGCCGGTGTGCGTGGCGAGCGGTACCGCGAGCTCTGGCAGGATCACGCCCGCGATCTCGTTGCCGTCTCCGTCCACGGCGGACACGCGGCTGCCATACGGCGCGCCCACGCGCGGCGGCGCGACCGTCACCCGGCGCATCTCGCCATCGGCGCCGAAGTCGACGCGCTGAGGTCGCGCGTGCCGCCTCGGGTAGCGCGCCCCGGGGATGGCGTCGAACGCTTTCGTCAGAGTCTCCGGCCCGACGGCGGTGCCGTCGCCGAGGCGGGGATGTCGGCTCGGCGGCGGCGATGCCCCCTCGGTGACCCAGCGATCGAGGCTCACGAGGCACGCGCGGAGTAGCCGGCCGTAGTTCATGACCCCGCGCAGATGCTGTGCGCGTTCCACCCAGCCGTGGGGATCGGCGGCCGCCGCCTGCGCCTCGCTCGGCGGCCACACGCCGAGCCCGTGCTCGGTGCCCGCGAAGTGATAGACGCGGACGTTCGGGCCGTGCTCCACGTCGCGGCCGCCGTCGGGATCGGTGTGAACGAGCGAGGCGTCGCCACGGTGGTACTCGGCCGACGTGTTCGTGTAGAAGACCTTCGCGCGCCCGCGCGGCTCCACCTGGAATGGCTCCAGGTGACACATCGCCCACGGCCGATCCTTCGAGTTCTGGCCGAAGCGCTGGTTGAACTCGCCGCGCATGCCGCCGGCGACGTTGGCCAGGATGCCGTCGAACGCCTCGCGGCCGGCCTCGTCGGCGTTGAGCCCGTAGTGCAGGAGCGTTCGCAGCAAGCGGCCCGTCTGCGAGCGGCCGTACGCGTACGCCCAGCGGAGCGCGGCCGGCGCGGGATGGCCTTCGGCCGCGGTCGCGTGCTTCAGCCAGGCCGCGCAGTCGCGGAGGGCGGCGATCCCCAGGCCCATCACCGGTGCGCCGACGGCGGTGTAGGCGACGTGATAGAGGCGTCCCCTGGTGAAGCCACCCTCGAGCCAGACGTGGCCGGCGTCTGGAACGACGCGCCCGCCGTCGACGCGCGCGAACCTCCAGCGCGCGCGTGAGATCACCTCGGGCTCCGCGTCCGGCATGTCGCGGACGGTCAGCACGGCGTCGCGCTCGTCGAGGTCAGCCGCGCGGTACGGCTGGTGGCCGCGATCGGAGAGCAGGAAGTCCGGGACGTCTTCGGGCGCCTGGCACTGCACGTAGACGCGGCCGGTGAGCGGCGCACCGTTCTCCTGGGCCTCCACGCCGTGCAGGCGAAAGAGGCCGGGCAGATCCGGCAGGTCGCCCTGCCAGCCGCACGAGGCGATGACCCAGCCCCGGCGCATGAGGAAGCCGTCGCCGACGTCGATCGGCGGGTTCGGATCGGCGCCGGCGCCGAACACGGGACGCGTGGCGTGATTGAAGTTCGGCACGGCGACCGTGTTGCCGCGGTTCACGACGTCCACGAGGAGCCGCCCGCTGCACCGCGCGCGGTCGACCGGGAGCAGCAGCGACACGTCCGCGCCGAACTCGACGAGACCGCGCGCGTTCGTCGGGGCGAGCGCGATATCCGTGATACCGCGGTTGGCGTCGTTCCTCGGGTCGAGCGCCAGGCGGAGCCGGCCCTTCAGCTCCTCGTACGGCCCCGCGTCGCCGAATGGCTTGCCGTCGGCGAGCGGCCGGCGTAGCGCGACGTCGAACGCGATGACGGGCACGGTCAGGCCACCGTCTTCAGAAATTCGAGCATGGCGGTGTTGACCTCGGCGACGCGCTCCTGCTGCGTCCAGTGGCCACAGCCGGGAAGCATGATCGTCCGCCGCAGCTCCGGCACGAATTGCTTGAGGGCGGGCAGCAGCTTGTCCATGCCGCGGAAGCTCAGAACGAGATCCCGATCGCCGGTCATGAACAGAGCGGGGACGACGACCTTCGCGCCCGCCCACGGCGCGAGCAGCTCCCAGTTGCGGTCGATGTTGCGGTACCAGTTCAGGCCCCCGCGGAATCCCGCGCGCGTGAACTCGCCGGCGTAGAAGTCGATATCCGCGTCGGTGAGCCAGCCGGGCAGCGCGGCCGGCGCCGGGCGGCGGCCGAGAAAGCCGCCCTCGCGCGGGACCATGCCGACGCCGCCCGCGCC
>Ga0075430_100005496_pt1 | contig 10709 bp, 9 predicted proteins | sample RhiMetdeltSRZDD4_FD_75294 | JGI IMG/M metagenome (GOLD analysis project Ga0075430, IMG submission 75294) | Populus rhizosphere microbial communities from Tennessee, USA - Rhizosphere MetaG P. deltoides SRZDD4 | ecosystem: Host-associated > Plants > Roots > Rhizosphere > Soil | place: USA... | reverse complement strand
GTGAACCCGACGCTGAAGTCGAAGTTGAAGTCGCTGCCGAACGACGACGCCCAGGGGAACGTCCACCCCATCCGTCGCTCGTACGCCTGCAGCTTGGCGAGCGGCGCCCGCGACACGGCCGTGAGGGTGACGTCGTGGTTGGCCAGGTGGACGACGAAGCCGTCGAACCCGTCGGCGATCGCCGAGCAGGCCGGGCACCCCGCCGTGTAGTCGGGCCCGAACATGAAGTGGTAGACGAGCAGCTGCGAGCGGCCGTTGAAGAGATCTTTCAGCAAGGCGCTGCCTTCATCGGTCTCGAATCGATACTCCTTGTCGACTCGAACCCATGGCAGCTCCCGACGCCGCCGCGCGAGGTCGTCGCTGCGCCGCGTGAGATCCTTCTCTGCCTCGAGCAGATCGAGGCGGGCGGCCAACCACTCTTTCCGCGTCCCACTCATGTGCTTCGACATCGCTGTGTCTCCTTCCTCTCGCCACACCTCGGGCACCACCATCCGTCACTGCGCTCGTTTGATCTTCTCGGCCAGGAGCCCGGTGAAGTGCTTCCAGCCCTCCTCGTGGCCACGGCCGCGCTCGTCGTCGGGCAGCCCGGTGTGCGTCAACACCAGATCGGTGGCGCCGCGGGACGGCGTCATCTCGATGGTCACGCGTGACTCCAGCCCGCGCGTCGCTTCCGACATCCACGCGAACTCCAGCAGTCGCGGGCGTTCGACGCGCAGGTACCGGCAGTAGTGCGGCCACAGCCGGCCGGCATGGTCCGCCTCCCAGTACCAGAGCTCGTCGACGGCGGCCTTGCGGAGAATGGCGCGATGCGGCTCGAACCAGCGCCTGAACCGATCGGGGTCAGCCCATGCGTCGAAGACCTCTTCCGGAGGGGCTTCGATCCGGCGGGGGACCGTGATCCGGAGAGTGGCGGACGGGCTCGTTCCGGCTGTCGGCATCATCAAACTCGCTTTCTGTTGGTGGTGAGAAAGGCTTCGAGCTTGTCGAGGCGGTCGCTCCAGAATCGCTCGTACCGGGCGGCCCAGCTGGCGATGCGCCGGATCGGCGCCGCGTCGAGAGCGATGTAGTGCTCGCGGCCTGCCTGCGTCCGCCGCACCAGCCCGGCACGCTCGAGCACCTTGACGTGCTTCGAGACGGCGTTGAGCGACATGTCGAAGGGCTCGGCGAGGTCGGTCACGCGCACGGCGCCCTTGGCCAGGCGCTCGACGATCTCTCGGCGCGTCGGGTCCGAGAGCGCCGCGAAGGCGCGATCGAGAAGCGGCGTCATATATTCAACCTTATGGTTGAATATAGCAGGCGCCGAGATCCTGTCAACCGAGTGCCGCGGGCCTCACGCGGAACGCGAGGCTGATGCGCCGACCGACGCGCTCTCTGGTCTTCGGGACGCCGTGCGTGTAGTGCAGCTGCGTCTCATAGCTCATCACGAGCAGGCTGCCCGCGGCGAGGTCGACATGGAACACGCGCCGCGGCGGCGCCTTTGCGCGGATCGTCATGCGCCGCGTCGCTCCCAGGGAGAGCAGCGCGATCGGGCACCCGGGGGCAATCTCGTCCAGGTGGTCGTTGTGCGGCGCCACGCTGTCCTGGCCGTCCCGGTAGAAGTTGAGCCCCACACTCGTGAAGGCCACACCGGTCGCCGCGACGACCTGCCGCGCGGCGGCACGAATCGCCGGCGGGAGGTCCGCGGGCTCCGGCGTCAACCGGAAGTGACCGACGAGGCGCGGCACATCCACCTCACGGTCGTACATCCGCCGCCGCTGCGCCTCCCACGTCACCGCCTCGCGCACCTCGTCGAACCAGGCGCGGGCGACCGCCGCCGGCAGAAAGCCGGGCGTGTAGACGATCCGGCCGCGTGCGTCATCCACGAGGACCGTCTCACCGGCGGGGGTGAATAGCGGTAGCTGGGACATGCCTGACGTCTGCAGGTACAGCGAGCTACCCGCAGTGTACGATACGGTCGATGCCGACTCCGTCCGGGCAGCAAGTCCGCCCCACGACCGCTCCGGGCCTGGACTGCGACACGATCATCATCGGCGCCGGGATCTCGGGCCTCTACCAGCTCTACCGGCTGCGCGAGATGGGGCAGAGCGTTCGCGTCTTCGAGGCCGGTACCGGCGTCGGGGGCACCTGGTACTGGAACCGCTACCCCGGCTGCCGCTTCGACTCGGAGAGCTACTCGTACGGCTACTCGTTCAGCCAGGAACTGCTCGACGAGTGGGACTGGACCGAGCACTTCGCCGCTCAGCCGGAGACCGAGCGCTACCTCAATCACGTCGCCGACAAGTTCGACCTGCGCCGGGACATCCGGTTCCGGAGCCGGGTGAAGGCCGCGACCTGGGACGAGGAGCGCCAGACGTGGGAGATCGGGCTCGAAGACGGCGCCCGCTACCGCTCCCGCTATCTCGTCACCGCCGTCGGCCCGCTGTCCGCTCCCACGCTGCCGCGCATCACGGGCGTCGATGACTTCCGGGGCGAGGCCTACCACACGGGGCTCTGGCCCAAGCATCCCGTGTCGTTCGAGGGCAAGCGCGTCGCCGTCATCGGCACCGGTGCCACCGGCGTGCAGGCCATCACCGAGATCGCGAAGACGGCGGGGCACCTGACCGTCTTCCAGCGGCGCCCGAACTGGTGCACGCCGCTCCACAATCGGCCCATCACCAGGGCGGAGATGGCCGAGATCCGCAAGGGCTATCCGGCGATCTTCGAGCGCTGCCGGGAGACGGCCGCCTGCTTTCTGCACAACACCGAGCCGCGCGGCACGTTCGAGGTCAGCGCAGAGGAGCGGCAGGCCTTCTGGGAGATGCTCTACTCCTCGCCCGGCTTCGCCATCTGGCTCGGCAACTTCCGCGACGTCCTGGTCGACCGGGAGGCGAACGCGCTCTTTTCGGCGTTCGTGGCGGACAAGATCCGCCAGCGAGTGAAGGATTCGCGGGTCGCGGAGCTCTTGATCCCGAAGGATCACGGGTTCGGCACGCGCCGGGTGCCACAGGAGAGCGGCTACTACGAGGTCTACAACCAGCCCAACGTCGAGCTGGTCAGCATCCTGGACGCCCCCATCGAGCGCATCACACCGACGGGCCTGCGGACGACGGAGCGTGAGTTCGTCTTCGACATCATCGTCTACGCCACGGGCTTCGACGCCATCACCGGGAGCCTCGACCGCATCGACATCCGCGGCGCCGGCGGCCAGCGGCTGAAGGAGCGGTGGAAGGGCGGCCTCGAGACGTTCGTGGGCGTCATGGTGGACGGGTTCCCCAACCTGTTCATGATCATGGGGCCGCACACGGCGCTGGGCAACATCCCGCGCAGCATCGAGTACAACGTCGAGTGGATTCGCGATCTCCTCGCCTACCTGGAGCGCCACGGTCGGCGCGTGGCCGATGCGCGCCGCAACGCCGTGGAGGAATGGACCGCGTTCGTCAAGAGAAAGGGCGCCGGCCTGCTCGCCAACGAGGTCGATTCCTGGATGACCGGCGTCAACCAGAACGTCGAGGGCAAGAACGTCCGCATCGTCGCCCGCTACAGCGGGACGGCGCCGGAATATCGGGAGTGGTGTAACCGTGTGGCCGCCGGCGGTTACCGCGAGCTCCAGCTGGCGTAGACGCACTCGCACGAACGGGCTCGTCCGCCGCGCTTCTGGCACGGAGGAAGGTTGATGAAGAGCGACATGGTCCATCCGCTGGATCCTTTGACGGCCGATGAGATCACCGAGGCGGTGGCGATTCTCCGCAAGGCCCGCGGTCTCGCCGATGACGTGCTGTTCGTCCGCGTTTCTCTCCACGAGCCGTCCAAGGAGGTCGCTCTTGCGTTCAACGAGGGCGACGTGCTCGACCGTCAGGCCTTCCTCATCTTGCGGGATCGCCGGGCGCGCGCGACGGTGGAAGCGGTCGTCTCGCTCGGGCGCGGCGCGGTGGTGTCGTGGCGTGAGGTGCCTGGCGTCCAGCCACCGATCACCTTCGAGGAATTCTTCGCCTGTGAACGGCTGGTCCGATCGGACCGCGCCTGGCTGGAGGCCGTGCGCAAGCGCGGCGTGACCGACCCCGAGCTGGCCATCGTCGATCCGTGGTCCGCCGGCTACTACGGTGCAGCCGACGATCCCCGGCGACGCTTGATCCGCGCTCTGACGTGGATTCGCACCAGCGAGGGGGACAACGGCTACGCGCGCCCCGTCGAGGGCCTCGTGGCCCTGGTCGACATGGACGCCATGCAGGTGGTGGAGATCGAGGATCATGACGCGATCCCCCTTCCGCCGCGCGCGGGCAATTATTCAGCGGCGGCGCTGGGCGATCCCGACAACGTTCCGTACGTCCCCGCCGGGCCGCGACGTGATCTGAAGCCGCTGGAGATCGTGCAGCAGCACGGTCCGAGCTTCGAGCTTCGCGGGCACGAGGTACGCTGGCAGAAGTGGCGCGTGCGCATCGGCTTCACGCCGCGCGAGGGGCCCGTCCTGCACGCCGTCGCCTATGAGGACCAGGGGCGCCTGCGCCCGATCCTCCACCGCGCCTCCCTCTCCGAGATGGTGGTTCCATACGGCGACCCGAACCCGACGCACTGGCGCAAGAACGCCTTCGACGAGGGCGAGTACGGCATCGGCATGCTCACCAACTCTCTCGAGCTCGGCTGCGATTGCCTCGGGGAGATCCGCTACCTGGATGCAGTCGTCGCCGACGCGGAGGGCAAGGCGGTGACGCTCCGCAACGCCATTTGCGTGCATGAAGAGGACTTCGGCATCCTGTGGAAGCACACGAACTTCCGCACCGGCCACGTCGAGGTGCGGCGCTCCCGGCGTCTGGTCGTGTCGTCGATCGCCACCGTGGGCAACTACGAGTACGGATTCTTCTGGTACTTCTACCAGGACGGCACCATCGAGGTGCAGGTGAAGCTCACGGGCATCGTCTCCACGGGCGCCGTCGCGCCGGGCGCCCGCCCTCCGCACGGCACCGTCGTCGCGCCAGGCCTCTACGCGCCGCACCACCAGCACTGGTTCAACTTCCGACTCGACATGGCGGTGGACGGGCCTCACAACTCGGTCTACGAGGTCGACAGTGCCGCGGTGCCGCTGGGCCCCGACAATCCGCACGGCAACGCCTGGGTCAGTCGATCCCGGTTGCTCGCGCGCGAGGCCGAGGCGCAGCGCGACCTGGACCCCCTCGCCGGCCGCTACTGGCTGATCGTCAACCCCGAGGCGACGAACGCGCTGGGGGAGGCCACCGCCTACAAGCTGGTCCCCGGCGAGAACGTTCGCGCCCTCGCCCACCCCGACTCGAGCATCAGCCGCCGCGCTGGCTTCATCGGCCACCATCTCTGGGTCACCCGCTACGACCCGACCGAGCGCTATGCCGCCGGTGATTATCCCAACCAGCACCCCGGCGGCGCTGGGCTGCCCGCCTTCGTGCGCGCCGATCGTGACCTCGTGAACACGGACGTCGTGCTCTGGTACAGCCTCGGCGTCCATCACGTCGTCCGGCCAGAAGAGTGGCCGGTGGCGCCTGTCGCCTATGCGGGGTTCTCGCTCAAGCCGACGGGATTCTTCGACGGCAACCCGGCCCTGGACGTGCCGGCCCCCGCTCACCACGGCAACGGTCACTGTCACGCGTGATCCGCGCGCGGCGGCGCGAATCGACGGACCCACCGTTGCGGACGGCGGGCCATCGCGCGATAGTCGCAGGCCACCGACCACCGGACTCAGAGGGGTAGCGCGATGACGACCGCGGCCGCCCGGCGAGTGACGTACCAGCTGGAAACCTTGTGGGACTTCGACTACCAGCCCACCCACGACGAGCTCGCGACCCTGTACGAGACCGCGAAGAAGAATCAGTGGAACGGCTCCGCGGCGATCGACTGGAATCGACCGATCGGCACCGAGGGCCCCGTGCTGAACGTCCAGATGGCATTTCTCGGCACCGACTTCTTCCCGAACCTCACTCCCGAGGAACAACGCGAGGTCGAGATCCGCGTATCCGCCTGGCGCCTATCGCAGTTCCTGCACGGGGAGCAGGGGGCGCTCGTCGTGTGCGGGCAGCTCGTGAACTCCATTCCCGAGCTCGACGCGAAGCTCTATGCCTCGACGCAGGTCGTCGACGAGGGCCGGCACGTGGAGGTGTTCGAGCGCTACGTCAAGAAGCTCCACGGCATTTACCCCGTCGATCCGCTGCTCAAGGCGCTGCTCGACGAGATCCTTGCCACCAATCTCTGGGAGCTCAAGCTGCTGGGCATGCAGATGATCGTCGAAGGGCTCGCGATCGCCGCCTTCAACCTCATGCGCAAGCAAACGGGTGACCGGACGCTGGCGCAGCTGCTCGACTACGTCCTTCAGGACGAGGGCCGGCACGTAAACTTCGGCTATTTCGCGCTGCGACGGTCGATCCCCAACATGGAGCCGGCGAAGCGCGAGTACCTCGAGGACTTCACCTTCAAGGCGTGCGAAGGAATGTACGCGCGCGACGAACGGACGGGTTTCCAGTCGATCAAGCGCGTGTGGACGGAGATGGGCTGGGACGCCGAGGCCATCGCCCGGGACATCGTCGCCCATTCCCAGACGATCAAGGCATTCAACAGCTTCCTCTTCCACGATAACCTGTTGCCACGCCTGCAGAGGCTCGGGCTCGTGTCGGAGCGGATCGCGCCACGCTATCGGGAGATCGGCCTCCTCGACTGACCCAGGCCCGCGGTCAGGACGCCCGGTAGACGATCTCGCCGTCCACCAGCGTCAGCACGGGCCGGATCTCGGGAATTCGCGCCTCCTCGCACGTGAAGACGTCCTCCGAGAGGACGACGACATCGGCATGCTTGCCGACTTCCAGCGAGCCGAGATCGCGCTCCTGCCGGGAGGCGAAGGCGTTCCACGTCGTGAAGGAGCGCACCGCCTCGTCGCGCGTCATGCGCTGCTCGGGCTGCCAGCCGCGACTGTCACCCGTGCGCGGGCGACGCGTGACGGCGGCGTGGATGCCGTGGAACGGATTGGGGCTCTCCACGGGGAAGTCCGAGCCGCCGGCGATGATGACGCCGGTGGCGAGGAGCGACCGCCAGGCGTAGGCGCCGCGGAGCCGCTCGGGGCCGAGCCGCTCGGCGGCCCATGCCATGTCCGACGTGCAGTGGGTGGCTTGCATGCTCGGCAGCACGCCGAGGCGAGCGAAGCGCGGTACGTCGCGCTCCGTGAGGATCTGCGCATGCTCGACGCGCAGGCGGTGATCGCGGCGCGGCGCGCGGCCGAGGGCGCGCTCGAAGGCGTCGAGGACGAGCGTATTGGCGCGATCGCCGATCGCATGCACGCACACCTGGAAGCCTTGCCCGAGCGCCTCGACGGTCAGCCGCTCCACTTCGTCGCGGTCCATCAGCACGAGGCCGGTGTTGCCGGGATCGTCGCAGTAGGGCTCGTGCAAGGCCGCGCCGCGCGAGCCGAGCGCGCCATCGGCCATGAGCTTGAGCGCTCCGATAGCGAGGCGCCCGTCAGCGAGGCGCTCGGGCCGTCGCTCGCGGTAGTGGTCCCACGCCGACTTCGAACGGCCGGCGACGGCGACGTAGTTGCGGAACGGAAACTGCCCGCGCTCGAGCAGCCGGCGGTACGAGGCGACTGCGCCCAGATCGGCGCCCATCTCGTGGATGCCGGTGAGACCAGCGGCCAGACAGTCCGCGAGGCACTCGCGCACCGCGCGGTCGAACTGCTCGTCGGTGGGCCGCGGCTCGACGGCGTGGAGCAGCCGCTGCGCCGTGTCTACCAGCAGGCCGGTCGGCTCGCCGCGCGCATCGCGCACGATCCGGCCGCCGTCGGGATCGCGCGTGGTGCGGTCGATGCCGGCGGCGCCCAGCGCCGCCGAGTTTGCCCAGGTCGCATGTCCGTCGATACGGACGAGCGCGATCGGATGATCGAGCGCGACCCGATCGAGCGTGGCTTTGGACGGAAAGCGCCCGCCGGGCCACAGGTTCTGATCCCAGTTGCGCCCGCTGATCCACTCGCCCCGCGGAAGTCGAGCCGCGCTCTCGCCGACGCGCCGCGCCGCAGCCTCCTCCGACGGCGCGCCCCGCAGATCGAGCGTGAGGCGGACACGCGCCAGGTGCATGAGGTGGCCGTGCGCGTCCACGAGACCGGGGAGCGCGGCGTGCCCGCCAAGATCGACGATGTCTTCGCCTGGCGCCGCGTTGACGTCCGCGCGCCGGCCGACGAACGCGACCCGCCCGTCACGAACGACGAGCGTGTCGGCGGTTGTCCCCCGCTCGTCGAGCGTGTAGATGCGGCCGTTGGTCAACAGCATCGGCCGGTCAGTGCTCGAGATTCTCCTCGCCGATGGCCTTGCGCGCCGTCATGTTGAAGCGGCCGTCGTAGATCGGCCGGCCTCCCGTCGTCGGTCCCGGGTATTGCACGAAGAGCATCAGCCCGCCCGTCGACGTCGACAGCGGCGCTTCCCAGTGCGGGTCCGGATAGAACAGCATCGTGCCCGGGCCGTAGACGCTCTCGCCGATCTGGAACTGGCCCTCGAGGATGTACCAGACCTGTGCGAAGTCATGCTTGTGCAGCGGATGGTGCGAGCCGGGCTCATAGCGCACGAGGCCCGCATTCGGCTCGGTCGCACGCTCGGGCCGGGGATGGAACAGCATCTTGCTCCACTGACCGGGCCAGCGCAGCGTCTCCCACGGCCTGTCGTCGATGTGGACCGCTTCCATCGGCTGATGACCGGTCGTCGTCACGGTGTCTTGCATGGTCGCCTCCTGGCGGGAGTCTAGCCGACGCGGGGCGAAATTTCGCGACGCCTCCCGGTCTTCCTCGGCGCAGGCCGCCGGTTGCTCGAGGGCCTCTCGAAGAGCGTGACGCTCGAGCTGCGGGAGGCGCGGAAATGCCCGTCGGGCGACGTCTCGCTCTGCTACGCTCCGCGCGTCGCCTAGCGAGGGAGGCTAACCTACCCGACGTCGACGAGGAGGCGCTCATGAAGCACGTCACGATCGACCGCCAGCTGCCGCTCAAGCACGAGCCGAAGACCGGTCACAATCGCTGGCATCCCGATCTGCCGCCGATTGTCGAGGTCGAGGAGGGCGAGGAGGTCGCGCTCGAGACGCGCGATGCCGTCGACGGCCATCTCGGGCCGAAGTCCACCGAGGCAGACTTCGCCAGCCTGCCCGCCGGCGCCATCCATCCCCTGACCGGGCCGGTGCTCGTGAAGAGCGCGCGGCCGGGTGATCTGCTCGAGGTCGAGTTCGTCGACATCGTTCCGCAGCGCTGGGCGTTCAGCGCCATCCTCCCGGGCCTCGGCTTCCTCCGGGACATCATGACGACGCCGTTCCTGGCGCACTGGGACATCGCCGACGGCTGGGCAACGTCACGGCAGGTGCCCCGCGTCCGCATTCCTGGCGCGCCGTTCATGGGCGTCTCCGGCGTCGCGCCGTCCCGGGCGCAGCTCGAGGCGTGGACCCGGCGCGAGGCCGAGCTGCTGGGCCGCGGCGGTCTCGTCTTTCCGCCCGATACCAACGGGGCGGTGCCGGCATCAGGGGCGGTCGCCATGCATGGCCTGCGGACGCTGCCGCCTCGCGAGAACGGAGGGAACTTCGACGTCAAGCAGCTGACCAGGGGCGCCCGGCTGCTCCTGCCGGTGGCCGTCGACGGCGCGCTGTTCTCGACCGGCGACGCGCACTTCGCACAGGGCGATGGCGAGGTCTGCGTCACGGCGGTGGAGATGGCGGCGACGTGTGTCGTCCGCTTCCGCGTGCACCGCGGCGAGGCCGAGCGCCAGGGCATCCGCTGGCCGCGGTTCGAGTGCCGTGACTACTTCGCCGATCCGCGGTGGGCGGCGCCACAGCGGTTCATGGCGACCATGGGGATGCCGGTCGACGACCAGGGAGCGAACCACGGCGAGAACCTCACTGCGGCCTGTCGCAGCGCGGTGCTGAACATGATCGCGCTGCTCCAGGGACGCGGCTATACGCGCGAGCAGGCGTACATCATCTGCAGCGTGGCCGTCGATCTGCGCATCAGCAACGTCGTCGATGTGCCGAACTACGTCGTGTCGGCGCTCCTGCCCGAGGACATCTTCGCCTCCTGAGGGCAGGCCTGATCAGGAGATCGGCCAGCGCGAGCGGGGAAAGCTGATACCGGTGCGCGCCTGCAGCCGCTCGCCGATCTCCTGGACGGTGGAATACAGTCGCGCCTCGTCGACGAACGTCTGCCGGTAGCTGTCGACGACGATCCGTCCGTCGACGACGACCGTGTGGACGCTCCGCCCGTCGGCGTTGTAGACGAGGTTGTTCACCGGATTCCAGAGCGTCTGCCATTCCGGCCGCCGCGTGTCGAATAGGACGAGGTCGCCGCGCTTCCCCGGCTCGATGGCGCCGATCTCGTCCCCGAGCCCGACGGCCGCCGCGCCGAGACGGGTGCCCATCTCGAGCGCCGTCTCGGCGGGGATCTGCGTCGTGTCCTGACGGGCGTCCTTGTACTGGATGGCCGCCATGTTCATGGCGCGCACGAGGTCGAGGTGGTTCGAATTGTTCGGTGAGTCGCAGCCGAGCGCGACGCGGACACCCTGCGCAAGCAGCTCGGGCATTCGTCCCTGCGCGCCGACACCGCGGCCGCCCTTGGCCGCCGTGACCGGACACATCGTGACCGCCGTCCCGGTGCGTGCGATGCACGCGATCTCGGCGTCATCGATGCCGAGCGCGTGCGCGAGGAGCACGTTCGGGCCGAGCACGCCCAGGCCCTCCAGATACTCGGTCGGGCTCTTGGCTCC
>Ga0075430_100005495_pt1 | contig 10709 bp, 10 predicted proteins | sample RhiMetdeltSRZDD4_FD_75294 | JGI IMG/M metagenome (GOLD analysis project Ga0075430, IMG submission 75294) | Populus rhizosphere microbial communities from Tennessee, USA - Rhizosphere MetaG P. deltoides SRZDD4 | ecosystem: Host-associated > Plants > Roots > Rhizosphere > Soil | place: USA... | reverse complement strand
ACCTACGACGGTGCATTTGTCGGCGGCACTGTTTCCACCAACGCTGCCGGCGCCGCGACTTTCAAATACGGCACCACCCGCGCCTGGGTGACTGGTCTCACGATCGTCCTTGCCGATGGCCAGATCCTGTCGATCAATCGCGGTGAGATTGTCGCGGCCCGGGAAGGCTTTGCGATTGACCAGGGCGGACATGTTCTGCGTGTGCCTGTACCCCGATACGTGATGCCGGACGTACCAAAGCTCTCCGCCGGTTACTTTGCAAGGCCGGGCATGGATCTCATCGACCTGTTCATCGGATCTGAAGGCACGCTCGGGATCATCGTCTCGGTGACACTCCGCGTAGTGCCGCGGAAGGGGCGTTGCCTGGCACTCATGACGTGTACAGACGATGGGCAGGCGCTGAGGGTGACGCGTGCACTGCGGGAACGCGCGCAGCGCACGTGGCTCGGAGAGGGTACGCTCGACGTATCGGCGATCGAGTTCATGGACGCAAGGAGCCTGGCGATTGTGCCTGAGACGGCGTTCGAGCGTTCGGGAACTGTCAAGCCGACAAACGGTGCCGTCATGCTGCTGGCGCAGGTTGAATTGAATGCCTCTGGCGACATCGATGAAACCATTGAGGCTCTTGCAGACACGCTCGCGGCAACCGGGGTCGCCTTAGATCCTGTCGTGGCGCTCCCCGGTGACGAGACATCTGCCGCGAGGCTCTTCGAATTGCGTGAGGCCGTGCCGGTCTCAGTCAACGCCGCAATTGCCGTCACGAAGCGGGCCGACCCTGAGATTCAGAAGACGGCAGGCGATTTCATCGTGCCCTTCGATCGACTCGACGAGTCGGTGGCGCTCTACCGCCGGGCCTGTGAGTCACGGGACCTCGACTATGCCATCTGGGGACACGTCTCCGACGGCAACCTTCACCCGAATGTGATTCCCCGCTCGCGAGATGAGATGGAACGGGGACGAGAGGCCCTTCTCGAAATGGCTCGAGCGGTCATCGCGATGGGCGGCTCCCCTCTCGCCGAGCACGGCGTTGGCCGCAGCCCGCTCAAGCAGCAGTTGCTTCGCGAGATGTACGGCGAGGACGGCATCGAGGACATGCGCGCTGTGAAACGCGCGCTCGACCCCACGTCAAAGCTGGCGCCGGGAGTGCTCTTCCCGAGCGTGGATGGAAGTCCTGCCCAGCGGCGGGTCTAAAGACCCGCCCTACGCCGTCAGCGGAGCTCTCGATCGACGGCGGATCTGAAGACCCGCCCTACGTACACGGGATGTCCACTGAAAATCAACCGGGTCGAATTTCCGTGGCGTTGGATTAGAAATTCAACCCGGTTGATTTTTCGGTACGCAGGCCGGGTCTTTAGACCCGGCGAATCACCTACTGTGGCGTCTGCGATCCGAGCCACGCCGCGCGGAGACGACGCTGCGCATCGTTCAGCGTGCCTCCGACGTCTTCGGCAGGAACGAGAACCTGACCGCCTCGCACGGCGGGCTGCCACACAAATCCGGCCTGGCTGAACAGTCGATCGTAGTCAACGACCTGGTGGCCCTTGATGTACCGAGCGAAGAAGTCGTGTGCGAACGCCTCGTCGCCGGCCACCGACGCGAGCGTGCTCTCGAGATCCGTCGTGGTGTACGGCTTGTCGACGTAGCCCGGCGATCGGCCTCCAGGTCGACCGTATCGCCCCCACAAGGCGCGCATGAAGGTATCAAGTGTCACGCGACCATTCGTGCGCTCGCGCAGTGTCAGGTCGAGGCCAAGTGCAACCGCTCCACCCCAGGTGTAATACGAGAGGTATGTGTTCCTGACGCCGGCCACGTCCGCGACAGCGGCAGCATCGACAACCGGCGCCAACCGGCTCATGTCTTCAAGCGTGCCCGTCTGGCGAGCGGGGCTGGCGCGTACGTCGCTCACCATCTCTCCGATCTCGCCGGCAAAGTCGCTCGTCGTCATCAGCCCGGCTCTCGCGAGCACGAGCGGACCGTAGTACTGCGTAAACCCTTCGGCAAGCCACAATTCGCTCGATAGGTTTACCTCGTCGAAATTAAAGGGCTCGAGGGATCGCGGTCTGATCCGCTCGACGTTCCACGCATGGAAAAACTCGTGCGACAGCGCGCTCAGTAAATCTGCGCGGTTGGCACGAATTGATCCTCTCGACGTCAGGACGGTGCTGTTGCGATGCTCCATACCGTCGGGCACAACAGACGGCAGATAGTCGGCGATGAATGTGTATCTCCCGCCCTCGAAGTCGGGAAACTCGCCGAAGACATTTCGCGATTCGCGAACGATGCGTCGTGCGTCCACGGCAAATGCGTCGAGATCGGCGTCGGTACCTTGATGGTGCACGGCGACGCGAAACGTGGGTGTCCGGTTACCGTCAGCCACCGTGAACGTGCGCACAGCAACGGCGCTCAGCTCGATCGGACTGTCCATCAAGTACTGAAGGTTCGGTGCCGTGAATGTCTGCTCGTCCTCGCCTGGAAAAAGCTGTGTGGCAGCGCGCCACCCCCGGTCGGAGGCTGGCTCAAAGCGTACGGTCATCGATCCGTCCTCGAATCCGCGAGCCCATATCAATGCCGCAGGCATATTGATGTGCGCATGCGTCGAGTCGATCGCGACGTGGGTACCGTCGGCCTGATCGCCCGAGACGCGGTAGCGTATGCGCACGGAAGCACCGTGGCGGTCGACGCGCCACTGCTGCGGGGTCGGATGAGTGACTCCAAGTCGTGCACCGGTGACGTCGAAGACTTCGAAATCGGACACGCTCGCCACAAAGTTGTGGGCGGCGTAGCGACCCGGCGACGAGCGGCTCATGTGCAGTTCGAGCGGTGCGGCGGGAACGTCCGTCAGTGTCAGCTCCACCTGCATCCAGTGACGTTCGGGGTCGGGAAACGTCAATCGATACGTGCTCGACTGCGCGCCGGCAAGGCTGGGAAACGCACAGGCCAGCAGACAGACGGACAGCAGGCGCCGCGAAAGCATCCGCAGCGACTATATCGCAGCGCGCTCACGGTAGAGTCGGCGCAGCGACAACGCTGATCGAACGACGTGGTGTTTTGCTTGACGCGTGCCGTGAGGAGGGGTAGAACGGTGGCATCGGTCTCAGGAGGTTCTCTATGGATCTCGCCTTCGGCACGAACGTTCGAGAACACTACTATCGCATTGGCCGACTTGCGGGGCTCGAAGCGGACGGGCGGACGCACGCCGTCAGCAGCATCGTGGTCAGCGCAGACGGAGCCGCAAGCGGCGGCGCAGAGAAGCGTCCATTGGCGGCGGTGCCAGCCGATCACTTCGATGGTGATATCGAGCTCAGGTCTTTCCCGGAACGAGCTGCCACGACGACAGCGCCGGGCGGACTCATGATGCTGACGCACTCCACGCGTCTCATGCGAGAAGGGCACGAGATTGGTCACTTGGCGGGTGTCGAGATCGATCCGACGACGGGCGAAATCGTCTCAATCGTCGGCCGCCATCATTGGTGGACGCCGCGACTGCACCTGAAGGCGGCGGGTCTCGACTTCTCGGTGCCCGGGGAGATTCGCGTCAAAGGCGATCGCGCTGTAAGCCGGGTCTGAAGACCCGGCCTACGTGCGAGCCGGGTCTAAAGACCCGGCCTACGTACTGCTGCTGCATCCACCAGCGCGAGCGGGCGCCCGGAGTACCGTGAAATCGTGCGGGAAATGACGTCCGCCATCGCGGCAATAAACCGCGGATCCGCGTTGACCGATTCGGCGCGAACCATCGGCAGACCAATCTCACGACATTCCTGCGCGGCTTCGAGATCGAGGTCATAGAGCACCTCCATGTGGTCGCACAGAAAGCCAATCGGGCAGATGACGGCCGCGCGAAGACCGCGTTCGTGTTCGGCACGCAGGCAATCACGAATGTCTGGGTCGAGCCACGGATCCTCCGGCCGCCCGCTCCGACTCTGATAGGCGAGCACCCACTCACGTCCCACTCGCGCGGCCACGGCGCCGGACGCCACCGTCAACTGTTCCCGGTATTGCGAGCGCTCCGCCATCGACATTGGAATACTGTGTGCGGTAAACACGATCTTCGCGTGGGCTGACAAGTCTGCGGGCAGCGCCCTCAGAGCCGACTCGACATGCGCGGCGTTGGCTTCGATGAACCCGGGGTGATCGAACCAGCTCCCGACGTACGTGACCTCGATGTCGCCACCGGCTCGAGTCGCGCGAAGATCGGCGCGCGCGGCCTCCACGTTCTCCCGATACTGTTGGCAGCTCGAGTACGAGTGAAAAGCAGAGGTGATGAACCCAATCGCGCGCCTGATCCCCGCGTCGTGCATCTGCCTGAAGGTGTCCGCGAGGTACGGGTGCCAGTTCCGCATGCCCACATACACCGGCAGGGCATGGCCGGCTCCTTCGAGGCGTTGGCGCAGACCCTCCGCCTGCGCCAGCGTCAGCGCCGTTATCGGCGAGACGCCGCCAAAGATCTCATAGTGCCGCGCCACTTCCTCCACACGCTCCGGGCTCACGCGTCTGCCTCGCAAGACATTCGCAAGAAACGGTCGGATATCCGCAAGACCCTGCGGACCACCAAACGAGATGAGGAGAACGGCGTCGAACATACGTAGGGGTTGGGGGTTAGGGGTTGGTAGATACTCTAGTCACGTCGATCGATGCTGTTTACTGAACCGATTTTCCTGTTCGCCTTCCTGCCGATTCTACTCGCGCTCTACTTCCTTCGGCGCGGCCGCGGTCGGTACGCCAACCTGTTGCTCGTTCTCGCGAGCATCGTCTTCTATGCGAAAAGCGGTGGATCCTTCACATGGTTGATGCTCGCCTCGATCGCCTTCAACTATCTGATGGCCATTGGCGTGGACCGCGCACGGGCATATGGTCGCGACAGAGCGGTGCTGGGTTTGGCCGTGGCGGTCAACCTGCTCGTTCTGGGCGTCTTCAAGTACGCGAACTTCTTTGCTGACAACCTGAGCACCGTGTCGGTGACCCTCGGTGGACAAGGGGTCGATCTGCCGCGGGTAGTGCTTCCGATCGGCATCTCCTTCTACACCTTTCACGCCATCTCGTACGTCGTGGACGTATATCGACGCGACGCGGTTGCGCAGAAGAGTCCAGTGCACGCCGCTCTCTACCTGCTGCTGTTCCCTCAACTCATCGCGGGGCCGATCGTTCGCTATCGTTACCTCGCCGGCCAGCTTGCCAAGCGGATCGTCTCGCTCGACGATTTCGCGTGGGGTGTTCGCCGCTTCGCGATCGGCCTCGGCAAGAAGGTACTCATCGCAAACACGGTCGCCGAGGTCGTCGACAAGATTTTCGCGCTGCCAGCCGGGCAACTCTCGCCGGCTCATGCCTGGCTCGCGGTGACGTGCTACACGCTGCAGATCTATTTCGACTTCTCCGGCTACTCAGACATGGCCATCGGGCTGGGTCGCATGTTCGGCTTCCGTTTCCCTGAAAACTTCCGCTGGCCGTACGTCGCTGACAGCGTGCAGGACTTCTGGCAACGATGGCACATGTCGTTGTCGTCGTGGTTCCGCGACTACCTCTACATCCCGCTCGGCGGCAATCGCGTCTCTTCGGCACGCACCTACGCAAACCTCCTGATCGTCTTCTTCCTGTGCGGACTCTGGCATGGCGCGAACTGGACGTTCGTGATCTGGGGCCTGTACCACGGCGCGTTCCTGGTACTCGAGCGCCTCGGGCTTGGCAACGTTCTCACGCAGACCTGGCGTCCGGTGCGCCATGCATATCTGCTGCTCGTGACGATGACTGGATGGGTGTTCTTCCGAGCCGAGACATTCTCCAGCGCCGCCGCAATGCTCGGCGCGATGGCGGGACGTTCGGCGTCTGCGCTCACTCCCTTCAGTGTTCAGTGGTACCTCACACCTCCGGTTGTGATCGCGCTCGCCGCAGGCTGCATTGGCTCGCTGCCCATTGGACCCTTTCTCGATAGCTGGCGCGCGAGGCGACTCGCCGCTGCCGGCGACGCAGAGCAGGCAGGTGTATCCCGCGCGCTCGCGGCTGCCAGCGCGGTAGCCGTCGCTTTCCTCCTCATCGTGTCCATCGCCCAGATTGCGGCGCGTACCTACAATCCGTTCATCTACTTCAGATTCTGATGGCGATAGCCCAGGGTCCAACTCAGCGCGCGGTACCAGGCGCTGCCGCGCTCGTCGCTCTTTTCATTGTGGTCGTCACAGTGCCCGGCATAGGTCTGGCGCTCGGCTTCGGTCGAACAACGCTCTCTGAGTCGGAGATGCGATCGCTTGCAAAGTGGCCGGCCTGGTCGTGGCAGCTCGACAGGCTCGCGGCCTGGCCTGGTGCTTTCCAGGAGTACTTCGACGATCACTTCGCGCTGCGCGCCAAGCTGATCGAGTGGCGGTCCGCTCTGCTCTGGACGTGGCTTCGGACGTCGGCCTCCGACACTGTTCTGGCTGGCAAGGATGGATGGTTGTTCTACGCGGATGATGGCGGGTTGCGGGACTGGACTCAAGAGGAGCCGTTTCGAGTCTCGGAACTGGCTGATTGGCGCAAGACACTCGTCGGACGACGAGCGTTCCTCACGAAGCGTGGCATCCCGTTTCTGTTCGTGATCGCGCCCGACAAGCAGATGGTCTATCCCGAGAACATGCCTGATAGCCTCCATCGCCTGCGCGATGACTTCCGCGCAGATCAGCTCATCGCGTACATGCATGAGACGACGCCCGACTTCGAAATTCTGGATCTAAGGAACGCACTGCGGGCCGCAAAAGCGTCAGAGCTTCTCTATCACCACTACGACACGCACTGGAACGACCGCGGTGCGCTGGTAGCGTATCAGGCGATTGCGCGCGCCTTGCGGCAATGGTTCCCAACTCTGACACCGCTCGAGCGCGGCGACTTCGACACCGACGGGGCCGTTCCATCCGGAGACAAGACGACGATGCTCGGGCTCGTTGACGAGGGGAAACGTACCATGCCCGGACTGGTGCTTCGGCGAGGCGTTGGGTATCGGGTCGTGGCGCCGGCGCATCCCGACGCGTATGGCGAGGACGCGATCGTGGTCACCGAACATCGCGACAAGACGTTGCCGACGGCGATGGTCTTCCGCGACTCCTTCGGAGGGCGTCTGATTCCGTATCTCTCAGAGCACTTCCGACGCGTGGCGTACTACTGGGAGAACGAGTTGGAGTACGACGATATCGAACGACAGCGACCGGATATCGTGATTCAGGAGTTCGTGGCTCGTCATCTCTTCATTTACGGGCCTTACCCGCCGGAGATACCTGAGTGACAAGTCCGCTCATGCCCTGTGATGTCAGATCGTCGCCACCTACCTCGGCCATCAAACTCGTCCCTGAGACAACGTGGCGACCCTCTTGCAGCTTCGCGGATGCAGGGAGGGCGCACATGACTAACCTCGTCATTTACATCGTCGGCACGCTGCTCGTCGTGGCCGGACTTGCCTATGCGGCGACGAAGGCTGGGATAGGCCAACCGTGGATTATCGCGGGCGCGCTTGTCATTGTTGGGCTGGGCCTGATGGCAGGAATCGTCAAGACGCGGCAGAAGGATCCTGCGTGAGTCCTTGGATTTCACGGGACTGAACTGGCGGTGAGGCAGGGATTCGAACCCTGGGTACAGGTTTAAGCCCGTACAACGGTTTAGCAAACCGCCGCTTTCGGCCACTCAGCCACCTCACCGCGCGGGGAACGCCCAGTATACGGGATCGGCGTCGTCCAGCTCTCAACACACATCATCTTGGGGGGAGTCCTGGGAGGAGCACCAAATGCTCTGTACGTGGCACCTAATCGCGTACCCCTCATGGACGAGCGACCTCATCTGGCGAGTCAGCCAACTTCGAGACTGGGTGAAGATTCACGCCGCGCTGATGGCAAATAGGGGTATGCTGACAGCTCTCTACTTCGACGTGAGCCTGCCTGCGTTTGTCGCGCCGACCGGTCTCCTGGCAGACTGGTCAACCCAAGCACAACATACCTGTCCGCCAGAGCGCGTTCGCTTTTCACATTTGGATTTTCAGGAGACAGCTATGGCGCCCATGAACGGCACGATCAAACGCCTCGTCAGTGATAAAGGATTCGGTTTCATCCTCGCGAGCGATGGCAACGAATACTTCTTCCACAACTCAGCCTGCAGCGAGACTCGTTTCGACGATCTTCGCGAAGGACAGGCCGTCACGTTCGAACGCGGTGAAGGCCCGAAGGGCCCGCGCGGCGAGAACGTCCGGGTTGTCGGCTAGTAACAACCAGTAAGGCACTACCAGTAAGACACTACGAGTAAGACAAAGCGCCGCTGCCGCCTTCGCGAGAAAGCAGCAGCGGCGCTTTCCACGCAACACCGCTCCATCCTACGCAGTAGTCCACACAACCCCGATCAACCCGCCGTTGCTGCCTCGTGCTCAGACGTCTGGCAGCGAACGACCGCGTGGATGTCGCCCTGTAATTCAGCAATCTGTTCTAGTGCTCGCAGCTTGAGCGCGGCCGCGGCAGTGGCAATCGCCATCTCACCTGCTCGCTCCTCGCGCGGCATCCGACGGTCGAGCGCGGCGATGAGCTCGTGGAGTTCGCAGACGCGTGTGTTGTGGGTCAACGCCACCCCCGATACGGCGGCGTCTTCCGCCGGGCGTCGTTCCAAACCTCGCCGCATTTCGTGCAGCGCCAGTAACTGTCGGCGTCCGGACTCTTCGCCGTTGTCACGAGAACGGTCGACTGGCACGCCGGACACGACGCGGGTCCGTTTCGTGGAAGTGATGACGCAGAAGCATTACCTGCATCGGCACGGGGATTGGGGTATTTCATGAGCCCTCCGAGGAATGCTTTGGAGGGCTTCCGGCAGGATAGCCGAAGGGCTCAGGAAAGCAGCACGAGACTCGAGTATACAGCCACGGCCACGTGCCGAAGGCGAATACGCGCCCTCGTTGGATCAGCTATAGTGGTTCTCGTAAGCCCGCACTGAGCCCGCCAGCGTTCGAGCAGTGCCCCGTTTTGCGGGTGCGCGCCGACAGGCCCACATCGGCCACCGATCGGAGCGCACATGACAGACCCACGCACTCTCTCTCTATCTCCAGACAACCGCTCGCCCCTGTGTGTTTTCGGAGGCGCACTGTGATCAAGCTTCCGGAAGGCATGGGTAAGTTCGAGTTCGTTGTGCTCGCGAAGCTGCGAGCCGCGCAGTTGATGCGTGGCTGCATTCCGCGAGTCGAAGGCGGACACAAGCACACGGTCACGGCTCAACAGGAAGTGGCGGAGGGAAAGGTGACGCACCTGTCTCTCGTGCCGGCGATCGTCGAGCCTTAACACCAGGCGGGCAAGTAATGAAGCCAGCCCTATCTCAATACTCCGCGAACGCGTCGTCTTCGTAGCAATAGAGCCAACGCTCTCCCGGCTCGGCTGATGATGCGACGGGGTGGTGCTCGTGACGGGCGTGCTTACTCGCATGCCTGTTTGGAGACGAGTCGCAGCACAGGGTGATGCCGCACGTCTGACACGTCCGCAGATGCATCCAGCGGGCGCCCATCTTCACACACGTCTCGCACTCCCGTCGCTTTGCGATCTTGATATCCGATATGGCCTCGATGTGGCTGCAGGTCTCTGCCATAATCGTCAGCCTACCATGGCCCAGAGTGACTGGCCGGAGCTGCAGTACAGCCGCTGGAAAGACACGTACGAAACGCTGCACATGTGGATGCAGGTCGTGGGCAAGATTGCCCTGGCCGCTGCCACGCCAGTCAATCACTCCTGGGGCAGCGCGATGCGAGTCACCCCACGCGGTCTGACGACCGGTCTCTTGAGGCACGGGAGCCGCACGTTTTCGATCGCGTTCGACTTCATCGACCATGTCCTCGTGATCGAAACGTCGGACGGCGATTCACGCAGGGTGCCGCTGACTCCTCGAACCGTCGCGGACTTTTACCGCGACACCATGGCTACGGTTCATGCGATGGGATTTCCCGTCCGGATCTGGTCGATGCCGGTCGAGATCCCTTCACCGATCCGCTTTGAAGACGACACCGTTCACAAGTCCTACGACGCAGGCCAGGCACAGACGTTCTGGCGCATCCTGATCGAGGTCGAGCGCGTGTTGACGGAGTCGAGGTGCCGCTTCATCGGTAAGGTCAGTCCCGCCAACTTTTTCTGGGGAAGCTGCGACCTTGCGTTGACACGATTCTCAGGGCGACCGGCGCCGCCGCGCGACGGTCCCGCTTTCATGCGTGAAGCCTACTCGCACGAAGTCATCAGCCACGGTTTCTGGCCAGGCAACGCGCTGTTGACGGAAGCCGTCTTCTACGCGTACGCGGTGCCTGAACCGGCGGGCCTGAAAGACGCGCGCGTCGAACCGCCGGGTGCCTTTTACCACCGCGAGATGGGTGAGTTCATCCTGCCGTATGAAGCCGTACGCACGGCCGCGTCTCCGTCAGAAACTCTCGCGGCCTTCATCGACAGCACCTACGAACGGGCTGCGACGCTCGCAGCGTGGGATCGCGAAGCACTCGAGCGGTGACGTGCCGGGTCTAAAGACCCGGCCTACGTACGACGCTACCGCCGGGTCTAAAGACCCGGCCCACGTACGAAGGAAGTACGTAGCGCGAATGAGGTACGTAGGGCGGGTCTTTAGACCCGCCGCGGCGCAGGACCGCCCTATGCCTGCAACGCGCCGACGGTCGCGCGAAAGACCACTCCGGTGCCGCTCAGCCCGTACGAACCGCTGCTGCCCGGTACGAACGCGGCTGCGCCCTGTTT